>BNJT01002420.1_pt1 | contig 328204 bp, 381 predicted proteins | sample 8540491 | NCBI WGS metagenome assembly BNJT01 (sample SAMD00202455, study PRJDB9452) | human saliva metagenome | host: Homo sapiens | reverse complement strand
GTCTGGTTGGGCAAAAGTTCCCACCATATTCTTAGCAAAAGGAGTATTCACTCCTGTCTTACCACCGATTGAAGAGTCGACTTGAGCAGTCAAACTGGTCGGAATTTGAACAAAGTGAATACCGCGCATATAGGTTGAGGCTACAAAGCCAGCCAAATCACCAACGACACCACCACCTAGAGCTACGATGCCGTCACTGCGAGTCAAGTCTTGCTTAACTAGAAATTCATAAGCCTTTTGAACCGTGGTTAGATTTTTTCGCTCTTCACCCTCTAGAAAGTCAAAAACTGCCACTTGAAAACCAGCATCCTCTAGGCTCAATTTAACTTTTTCTGCATAGAGAGAAGCCACATGGTTATCGGTAATGATAACGACTTTTTGCGGTTGCCAAAGTTCCCGCAACCATTTTCCTGCTTGAGACAAGCATCCTTTTTCAATCTGAATATCATAAGGATGGTGGGGAAGGTCTATTTTGATTTTCATAGCAGTTCTCCTTTTTTCATTTTTGATACTTTTGTTTTAGTAATTCCCAGATTTGAGCGGTTGGCATTTCCTTTCCTGTCCATAACTGAAAAGCTTCCGCCGCTTGGTAAAGCAACATGCCTAGGCCATTGATAGCTTGATTGCCCTGGTTTCTTGCCCACTTTAGAAATGGTGTTTCAAAGGGTTGATAAATCACATCTGCTACCAAGAGCCTCTCTGGTAAAACGATACTTATTGGGATTGGCTGAGATGCTCCATCCATCCCCACACTGGTCGCATTGACCAAGAGTTCAGCTTTTCGAATGTTCTCTTGGAGCTCTTGAGCATCCTCTAAGGCAAACAAATCTACTCTAAAACTTGTTTCATACTGTAGCTTTTCTAAGTAAGGTTTTGTTTTTTCCATTGAAGCCGAGCGTACAAAGACAGAAACTTGACTGACTCCATCCAAGATTGCCTGCGCCAAAATTGCCTTGGCTGCACCGCCTGCTCCTAACAAGACCATTCTTTTCCCAGATATTTTAAAAGAAGGCAAGCTCTTAAAGAATCCCTTGCCATCTGTGTTATATCCAATTAAAGTTCCCTCTCGATTCACCACTGTATTGACAGCACCAATCAAACGAGCTTCTTCACTCAATTGATCCAAATAAGGAATCACCTGCTCCTTGTAGGGCATAGAAAGATTGATTCCAAACATCTGGTAACGACGAATGTTGGTAACTGTTTCTGCCAAGTCAGTTCCTTTTACTTCCCAAGCAAGATAAACACCATTGGTATGAGTTGCCTCAAAAGCTCTGTTGTGAATGAAGGGTGAAATGGAGTGTTTGATAGGATTGGCGACTACAGCTGCTAAACGTGTGTAGCCATCAATCTTCATTTAGTATCTCCCGAATTTTTTTCATGCTAGAAAGTGAAATCTGTCCTGGAGCACTGGCTTCGTCCAGACTTGCAAAAGACCAGCTAGAACCCGTCACATCTGAAGTAATACGAGAAACCTTGCCCACTTTCCCCATAGAAATCGTCACATATTCTTGTTCTGGGTTCAGTGTTTTAAAGCCACGTGTAAAGTTCATAAGGTCCAATACATCTTGTTCTGTATGAGCCATAACAGATACTTTAACCACTTTGGGCGTTAGGCTGGTTAGCTCGGATAAGATTTCCATCATATTCTCTGGAGTTTCTTGGAAATTATGATAACTCAAAACTAGATTTGGAAAATCAAGCATTTCTTCAAAAACATCCTTATGGGAGAAATACTCAAAATCAATGTATTCTGGTTGATAGAGTTGAGCTACATCTTTGATAATTTGTACATACTCCGCCGAATCCAAATCGATTTCGCCTCCCTCAGCACGAGTACGTAGGGTGAAGAGGAGTTCGCGACCTGCAAATTTTTCAAAAATAGCTGGAGCTACCTGTAAAATAGCTTCCTTTGGTAGGAAGTCGGCACGCCACTCAATGATATCAGCATCGATATACCGCATGGCATCGATTCCTTGCGCCTCTTCTAAACTCTTTGGCATTACTGAAACGACTAATTTCATTTAGTTACCTTCATGCTAATCACCTTAAGGTAATTACTACTTTCATCTTTTTCATTGTAGACAAAGTCTGCTGGAAGTCCATATTTATTAAGAACCTGGTACTTTCTTCCTGCAAATCCTTTGTCGATTTGTTCTATAAATTTTTGACGGGAAACATTGGCAGCATTGGTGCTAGCAATGATCATACCTCCCGGATTTAAAATCTCTAAACTCTGGGAAATCAACTTGTGATAGTCCTTAGCTACAGAGAAAGTTTGCTTTTTATTACGGGCAAAGCTAGGTGGATCAAGAACGATCACATCATAAGACAAGCCCTTACGTTTAGCGTATTTAAAGTATTCAAAGACATCCATAACAATGAAACGATGATTGTCAAGACTGAGTCCATTGGCATGAAAATGAGCTTCTGACAGTTCTCTTGAACGTTTAGCTAGGTCTACAGAGGTTGTTTCACTGGCTCCTCCCATTGCTGCAGCAACTGAGAAAAGCTGCTGTGTAGGGAAAAACATATTAAGCAAGGATTTTCCCCATAGCTAAACCATCAACCAAGCTACCACGTACTTCATGTTGGTCCAAGAAGATGCCTGTCATAAGACCGTCATTCATAAAGACTTGATAGAGAACTCCACTCTCAAGAACTGTAAAAATTTTCTGGTGCTTCTTGACCATAGATATGGGCAGACTCATAGTCTAGACCTTTAAAACGAATCTTTTCATAGGCACCTAAGACTTCAGGGAAAAACCTGAGCAAAAGCTGCTAGGATCTGTTGGCGAAGCCCATAGACATAGGAGTTATACCAGGAGAAAAACAACATAATCTCCATAGAGATCCAAAGTCATTCCACCAAAGCCATCGCCTTCTTGATTAAACAAACGAAAGGCAGTTGTCAACTCATCTTGATAGTAAGAAGAACGTTTTTGTTTGGCTTTTTCAAACAAACTTTCAAAGAATTTTTGGTTAAAAGAAAGCTTCTGATTCGTTACAAACCAACCAATCCCCTTATTTTGACGAGATAAATAAGCCATGCCCAAAAACTGCTTGCTTTGACTAAATAACTCAACTTCTTGATCAGTTTTAGATAGCTCTGGAAAATCAATTTCCTCCAAAAGTACCAGACCTTGGTTTAGTTTTTTTTCAACACGTCTACTGACGAATACTTTATTCATAAATACTATTATAACAAATTTTGTGACAATTCACAAAATAGAAACTATTGATTCATCCATCATCCTACCCTATCTGAGAGAATTTTTCCTCCCATCAGTCCTGCTATTTTTCTTTTATAGTATTTCAACACTTCTAGTTGAAAAATAGACATAAAATTCAAAGAGTTTAATTATAACGCAAACGTTTGCATATTCTTTGGCTTTATGCTACAATAATTCTCATCACTGCAAGTAAGAGGAACAACTATGAAAAATCAAACCCTAATGCAATATTTTGAGTGGTATCTACCCCACGATGGAAATCACTGGACACGCCTAGCTGACGACGCTGAACACCTAGCCAACTTAGGTATTAGTCACATTTGGATGCCACCTGCTTTTAAAGCAACAAATGAAAAGGATGTTGGTTATGGCGTCTATGACCTATTTGACCTTGGAGAATTTAATCAGAAAGGTACTATACGTACCAAGTATGGTTTTAAAGAAGACTATCTTCATGCCATCCAAACTTTAAAATCTCATGGGATTCAACCAATGGCTGATATCGTCTTAAATCATAAGGCAGCCGCTGACCATTTAGAATCTTTCCAAGTGATAGAAGTGGATCCAGAAGATCGAACTGTGGAACTAGGAGAACCTTTTACCATCAATGGCTGGACAGGCTTTACCTTTGATGGACGACAAAATACCTACAATGACTTCCACTGGCACTGGTATCACTTTACTGGAACTGACTACGATGCTAAACGCCGAAAATCTGGAATCTATCTGATACAAGGAGACAACAAAGGCTGGGCTCATGAGGAATTAGTCGACAATGAGAATGGCAATTACGACTATCTCATGTATGCCGATCTGGATTTCAAACATCCAGAAGTCATACAAAATATCTACGATTGGGCAAATTGGTTTATGGAAACGACTGGTGTAGCTGGTTTCCGTTTGGATGCAGTCAAACACATAGACTCTTTCTTTATGCGCAACTTCATTCGCGATATCAAAGAAAAATATGGCCAAGATTTCTATGTCTTTGGAGAATTCTGGAATCCAGACAAGGAAGCAAATCTGGACTACCTTGAAAAGATTGAAGAGCGCTTTGATCTTGTCGATGTTCGCCTTCACCAAAATCTCTTTGAAGCAAGCAAGGCTGGAGAAGACTATGATTTAACAACCATCTTTGAGGATAGTCTAGTACAACTCAATCCAGACCGAGCTGTAACCTTTGTCGATAACCATGATACTCAACGTGGCCAAGCTCTTGAATCCACTGTTGAAGAATGGTTTAAACCAGCAGCCTACGCTCTTATTCTCTTACGTCAAGAAGGACTCCCATGTGTCTTTTATGGAGACTACTATGGTATTTCTGGTCAATATGCTCAGCAAGATTTCAAAGATGTTCTTGACCGTTTGCTAGCTATTCGAAAAGAGTTGGCTTATGGAGAGCAAACGGATTACTTTGATGACCCTAATTGTATCGGTTGGGTCCGTTCAGGAGCTGAAAATCAATCACCACTTGCCATCGTGATTTCTAATGCCCAAACAAACTCTAAAACCATGTTCGTCGGTCAAGAATGGGCTGACCAAACCTTTGTTGATTTACTAGCAAATCATCCTGACCAAGTAACGATTAATGCTGAAGGTTATGGAGATTTCCCAGTTACAGAACGCTCTCTTAGTGTATGGGGACTGGCTAACTAATCAATTAATACTCTTCGAAAATCTCTTCAAACCACGTCAGCTTCCATCTGCAACCTCAAAACATTGTTTTGAGCAACCTGCGGCTCGCTTCCTAGTTTGCTCTTTGATTTTCATTGAGTATAAAACAAACAAAAAATGCCCACAAGCTAGATTTTCTTTCTAGCCTGTAGGCATTTTTTCTATTATCAATACTTAAAATTAGTCTTTCCAAAGATCCATAGCATTTTGAAAATCTGCAGAAACTTGAACATTTTGAGGATTAGTCGCTTCTCTCTCCTGACGCTTAGCCTCTACCTGGACTACACTCTTAATGCCTTCATGACGCCAGTTTCTTAGGATAGCTTGGATGTACTTCCAATTTGGTTTTCCATTCAAAACAGCCTCACGTAGGGCTTCTTTGATCAGGTCCGCACTGGTTCCGTCTTCTTTCAAACTCTTTTCTAAATCTTCGATTTCAAAAGGACTTAAGAGACGACCTAGCTCTTGTTGGAAGGTTTCCACCAAGTCTTTCAAATCATTTTTAGCGGGTAGCGCTTGGCTAGGTTCTTGTTTTTCAAAAAGTTGGTCTAAGCGCTCTAAAGCTAAAGTCGCATCAAAAATCACTTCTATCTCACCATTGAGTTCAATGGTTCGGTATTGAAGTAAGCCTTTTTCTGTCAAGCGCGAAATCGCTTGATTGACTTCAAAGACTTGCTTGCTAATTTTCTCAGCAATTTGGCTTGGGGACAATTCCCCTAAGGCTGTTGTATTTTGTAGGTAAAAGAATTGCCAAACTAAGAAATCATCGCTTGATGAAAACAGTTGATTGTAGTTTAAGAGCAGAGCACTTGGTAATACCAAGTTGCCTGATTTGAAAGCATCTAAATATGTCATAATTCCTCTTATAAATATCCAAAATGAGACACATCTTCTTCTGCACTCTTCCACTCAAAAGGCGTTTCTTGGTAAACTGCATAATTTACCCAGTTACTGAAAAAGAGAGCTGCTGAGGAACTCCAACGCATACAAGGAAGTTCATGGATGTCATCATTTTTGAAATAATTTTCTGGTATATGGGGATCTAAACCAGCATCTAGATCTCTAAAATATTCTTTCGCTAGGGTATCACGATCATACTCTAAATGCCCAAAGCTATAAACTTCTCTTAAATCTCGGCTTGCAAGGATAGAGATTCCCACCTCTTTTCCAGATGCTAAAATCTCTAGATTGGTTTTATTTACAATGTCTTCTTTGAGAATTTCTGTGTGACGAGAATGAGGAGACACATACAAGTCATCAAAACCTCTCAGCAAAAGATGACCTTCTTTTAAAACATCCTGAGGATAAATTCCCGAAAGCTTTTGAGCCATCTGGTGTTTATCTACGCCGTAACGATAGTAGAGGCCAGCCTGTGCTCCCCAGCAAATATGCAGGGTTGAAAAGACATGTGTCTTTGACCAATCGATGACCTGAGTAAATTCCTTCCAATAGTCCACTTCTTCAAAAGGAAGATGCTCAACCGGCGCTCCTGTGATAATCAAGCCATCAAAATACTGGTCTTGAACTTCCGAGAAGGTCTTATAAAAAGTCTCCATATGCTCAGAACGAGTTGTTTTCGACTGATGACTTTCCATATATAAGAAATCAATATCTAACTGCAGGGAGTATTAGCTAAATGTCGTAAAAGCTGAGTCTCTGTAACCATCTTCTGTGGCATCAAGTTTAAAATCAGAATTTTCAGTGGTCGAATATCCTGATGAGCCGCCCTCTGGTCATCCATGACGAAAATATTTTCCGTTCGTAAAATCTCAACTGCTGGTAATTTTTTATCAATTCGAATCGGCATGGAAATCTCCTTACTGTATCAATTCTAGGCTCAAACGAACATACAGTCGTCAAATGAAAAATCAGCTGACGAAAGTCCTTCCCTTTATTATACTGTAAGAAGATATAGTTTTCAATTATAGTTTTTCTCTAACTAGATATAGCCTTTTTTTATATCAGATGAAGAGAAAACAGCCCTAGGGACTGTTTTTCATTAATAATGCATAAGCACTTTATAATCATAATCTCCGATAGCTTCGCGACCTTTAAGCTCATCAAGCTCAATCAAGAAGGCACAACCAGCTACGATACCACCAAGTTTTTCAATCATTTCGATGGTTGCTTTCACAGTACCACCTGTTGCCAAAAGGTCATCTACGATGAGAACACGTTGACCTGGTTTGATAGCATCTGCGTGCATAGTCAAAGTATCAACACCATATTCTTTTTCGTAGTCAGCTGAAATAACTTCGCGTGGCAATTTTCCTGGTTTACGCACAGGTGCAAAACCAATTCCTAACTCAAAAGCGACTGGACATCCAACGATAAATCCACGCGCTTCTGGTCCTACGATCATATCGATCTTTTTGTCAGTAGCATATTGAACAATTTCACGAACAGCATAGCTGTAGGCATTGCCGTTGGCCATCAAGGGGCTAATGTCACGGAATGTAATTCCTTCTTGTGGATAATTTTCAATACTTGCAATGTAATCTTTTAAGTTCATAGCATTTCTTTCTTTTTAAGTTTTTACTCCCTATTATACCATAAATCTTAGAAAAGAGAAATAGAAAGAAACCCTGGAAACTGAGTCCAAGGCTTTTAATCTGATCTGTAACTATTGCTCGTTTAATGAACTCTTGCCTTCTTTTTGCTTTTAGAGTTTTGATTGCGTTGACGATTTTGTTCGATGCGCCACTCTCGCTCAAAGTAGGACATGGTTTCAAATACTCTGCGTGGTAAACCAACATCCAGCAAATAGATTGGGATTTTCAAAACATTTGCTTGCTTTGCAGTCGAAAATCTACTTCGTAGACGATTCCATAAAGAGTTGGTTTTCAAAAGATCTTTATCATTAAAATGAACTTCAATAGTATAAAAATCCCTTGAACTTCTACCACCCTTGATTCTCATTAGAGAAAATGTTTCTACTTGCCCCCAGGAATAAAACTGCCAATCTTTTTGAGGATATGGCTTATAGGAAAAACCTTGGGCCGTACATTTCAAATACTCTTTATCTGAAAAAAGAAGTCGCAAACGTTTATACAAAATCCATCCAACAATGATGATTAAGAATAAGACAAAGAGTCTTAATGCCACCAATCCCACAGGTGCCTCCTTGGGATAGGTCATCATAAAAGATAGGATCCAAAGAAGAAAAGCTAACTCAACTAAGCAGAGAACAATAGTCCAAATGATTTTCTTACTGCTCCATTTGATAATTTTTTCTTCCATTAAGCCAACTCACTTAAATATTCATAGCGTTCATATTTTTCAAGCAAGGCTTCATTCTTCTCATCTAACTCTTTTTGAAGAGTAGCTAGCTTCCCAAAGTCCGAGCCATTGGCCTGCATTTCCTCTTCAATGACTGAGATACGGTTTTCCAAGGCTTCGATGTCACCTTCAATACTTGCCCACTCTTGCTTTTCTTGGTAGGTCATGCGTTTCTTTTCTTCACGGACTTTGACGACTTTTTCCTTCTCAGCCTTTTGAACTTGATTTGTCGCTTCTGCTTCGAAGGCTTTTTCATCTAGGTAGTCGGTATAATGCCCAAAGAAAGGACGAATGCTACCATTCTCAAAAGCAAGAATCTTAGTCGCAACTTTATCAAGGAAATAGCGGTCGTGACTAACTGTTAAAACAGGACCTGCAAAACCTTGTAAGAAATTTTCTAGAACGGTTAAGGTCGCAATATCTAAATCATTTGTCGGCTCGTCCAAGAGAAGCACATTGGGTTTTTCCAAGAGCAATTTGAGGAGATACAGGCGTTTCTTCTCTCCACCAGACAGTTTCTCAATCAAGGTACCGTGCGTTGAACGAGGGAAGAGAAATTGTTCCAGTAACTCAGCAATTGATGTCGTAGAGCCACCGCTCGTCTTAACTTCTTCTGCCACTTCTTGCAAGTAATTGATAACTCGCTTGCTTTCATCCAATCCTTCGATTTGTTGCGAGAAATAGGCAATGCGTACTGTTTCACCGATGATAACTTGTCCTTCAGTCGCTTCAAGTCTTCCTGCAATAAGGTTAAGAAGGGTTGACTTCCCAACACCATTGTCCCCGACGATTCCGATACGGTCTTTGGCTTGGACCAAAAGATTAAAATGTTTCAGAATCGGTTTATCGTCATAGGCAAAGGAAACATCCTTAAACTCGATAACTTTTTTACCGATACGGCTAGTTTCAAAATTCATGCTCAAGTCTGTCTCAAGGTTAGTATCTGAAACTTCCTTTTTCAAGTCATGGAATCGATTGATACGAGCCTGTTGCTTGGTCGCACGAGCTTGAGGTTGCCGTCTCATCCAAGCTAATTCTTGTTTGTAAAGTTGTTCCTTTTTGTGAAGAAGGGCTGCGTCACGCTCATCCTGTTCAGCCTTAAGACGGACATAATCTTGGTAATTCCCCTGATACTCGGTCAATCCTGCTCGGTCCAACTCGAAAATACGTGTTGACAGTGCATCTAGAAAATAGCGATCGTGGGTGATGAAGAGGACGGTCTTCTTGGAATTCTTCAAGAAAAGTGTCAGCCACTCGATGGTAGCAATGTCCAGATGGTTAGTTGGCTCATCAAGAAGCAAGAGATCATGATTTCCTAAAAGCACTTGCGCCAATTGAACCCGTCTACGAAGACCACCCGACAAAGCTCCAACAGGAGTTGATAATTCTTGAATGCCTAGTTTACTGAGAACAGTCTTGACCTGACTTTCGATTTCCCATGCTTGGAGAGAATCCATCTCCGCCATGACCCGTTCTAGACGCGCCTGCTTGTCCTCACTGTAGTTGAGCATAAGCAGTTCATACTCCCGAATCAACTGGATTTCCTTGAGGTCACTGGATAAAACAGTATCCAAGACAGTCTTGCTATCATCAAATTCCGGATTCTGGGTCAAATAACCAATCTTGTAATCACTCTTTGCTGAAAAAGGGCTTACGTCACCATCAAAACCTGAAACGCCAGAAAGAACATCTAGAAGGGTTGTTTTCCCGGTTCCGTTGACACCGATAAGACCGATTCTGTCCAAGTCATGAATGATAAAGGAAATATCTTTAAAAACAGTTTTATCTCCTACCGATTTACTCAGTTTTTCAACGATAAAATCACTCATTTTCTCTCCCTCAAATAGGCATGAATCGCCTCAGAACTATTTTCCAAATCTCCGTCCACAATGGCATATTCAATTTCTTCTAAAACATCTCCCAAGTCTGGCCCAGGCTGGTATCCATAATGCTTGATAAGAATGCCTCCATTAATTTGGATTTCTTTCTTATCATGAATGGTCAAACTTTTATAGGTATCTATGATAGCTTGTGGATTGACTTCCTTCCCTTGAGCTCTGCGAAGATTTTCAGCCTGTAAGAGTGAATCGAGATCAAAACGGTAACAATCACGCTTGCTCAATTCTCCCTTTTCACGCAAAGTTAAAATAGTCAGTAAATCCTGTACTTGCTTAGCAAACTGGCGTGACGTTTTCCAATGTTTTAAAAATAGTTGAGCATCTTTAATCTCTAAAACCCACAGCAAAGCTGCCCAGGCTTGTTCAGAAGACTCGAAGGTGAAGTCCGCCTCTAAATCAAACAATTTTTGAAGCTTTTCTCGACTGGCTTCCATATCAGGGAGATAATCATAAGCTTGACTCTCAATCATGGAAGACAAGCCAACTCGCCAAAAAGGTGCCAGCAAGAGTTTATCAAACTCAACAAAGGTACGCTCTATAGAAATTTTCTCTAAGAGTGGTGTCAGATCTTTCATAGCTTTGAAGGTCTCTGCTTCAAGTTCAAAACCAAGACTGGCCTGGAAACGAAAACCACGCATAATTCGTAGAGCATCTTCGTTGAAACGCTCACCGGCAACTCCAACTGCTCGCAAAACTTGATTTTCTAAATCTTTTAGCCCGTCAAATAAATCAATGATTTCCCCAGACTCATCTAAAGCAAAGGCATTGACTGTAAAGTCACGACGCTTGAGATCTTCTTCTAGCGAACGTACAAAAGAGACCGCGCTTGGTCTACGATAGTCTACATAGACATCCTCTGTTCGAAAAGTGGTGACCTCGTACTCTTCATCTCCGTCTAAAACCAAAACGGTCCCATGCTCAATGCCGATATCAGCTGTGCGTGGAAAAATCTGCTTGGTCTCTTCTGGATAAGATGACGTCGCAATATCCACATCATGGATGGGACGATTAAGTAGGGCATCCCTAACAGAACCCCCAACAAAATAGGCTTCAAAGCCTGCTTCTTTAATTTTTTCTAATACTGGTAAAGCCTTCTGAAATTCAGAAGGCATTTGTGTTAATCTCATAATAAGTGTTCTAATCCATAGACAAGCTCATGACGCTTGACAACTTCTTTGATTCCCAAATTCACTCCTGTCATGAAGGAGCTACGATCATAGGAGTCATGACGCAGGGTCAAACCTTCTCCTTGATTTCCAAAAATGACTTCCTGATGGGCTACCAATCCTGGCAAACGAACCGAATGGATACGCATGCCATCAAAGTTGGCACCACGTGCACCAGCAATGAGTTCCTCCTCATCACTAGCACCTTGTTGAATAGACTCACGAACTTGAGCCATCAACTCAGCTGTTTTAATAGCTGTACCACTCGGAGCATCTTTTTTCTTATCATGGTGAAGCTCAATAATCTCCACATTTGGAAAGTATTTAGCTGCCTGTGCCGCAAATTGCATCAGCAAGACAGCTCCCAAGGCAAAGTTTGGAGCAATCAAGCCACCCAAGTTTTTGGAACGAGAAACATCTTTTAATTCTTCGATTTCCTGACTAGTGAAACCTGTTGTTCCTACTACAGGAGCAAAGCCATTTTCAAGGGCAAAACGAGTATTTTCATAAGCTACAGCTGGTGTTGTAAAGTCCACCCATACATCTGCTTCAAAGCCTGCCAAGTCATTCTTATCATTGAATACTGGAATTCCCTGCCATTCTGTTTCAGTTTCGAAAGGATCCAATACTGCTACTAGTTCAAGTTCAGGATCAGACAAAACCATCTGACAAGCAGATTGTCCCATTCTCCCCTTAAAACCAGCAATAATTACTCGAATACTCATCTCAATCTCTACTCCTGTTTAAGATACAAAGGACCTTAGCTGCCCATGAAAAATAAGGAATGGCGCTGACTATACACGAAAGGCAAGACAGGCATCTTTTTTCAAGAGGTAGGTAGTCCGTGTTCAATTCTAAGATATAAAGCCTGTAAGAACACAAAGTGAAAATAGGAGTTCTGATCAAGGAGTGTCTACTCCTTGGAAGAACTATCTTTTTCACACAGGGTTCCAGGCGTGTTCAATTTCTAAGATACCAAGACTGTAAGAACAATCTAGACGATTGGTGTGTATGCCAAAGCGATGCTTCCTTCTCCCAGGTGGGTTCCAATGACACTACCAAAGGTTGCAATCTCAACATCTGTAGCTACTCCACTATCTAGCAAAAGCTGACGTAAATCGGCTGCTTTTTGAGAGGCATTCCCATGAATCACCATAATCTGGTAGTTTCCGTTACTTGTCACATCTTTGACAATTTCAACTAGACGTTTAGCTGCTTTCTTCTCTGTACGAACCTTCTCATAAACTTCGATAACACCTTGGTCATTGAAATAGAGGATTGGTTTAATGCTAAGAAGATTTCCTAAAATAGCTGCACCATTTGACAAACGACCACCTTTTACAAGATGATTCAAGTCATCTACCATGATAAAAGCAGAGGTGTTTTCAATCTGTTCTGTTACTTTATTCAAGATAGACTCGAAATCATCACCCTGTTCCACCCATTGAAATACACTCTCCACCATAAAACCTAGAGGAGCACTTGTAATACGAGTATCAGTAAAGGCAATGGTTAACCCTTCATATTCATCCTTCATATACTGGATATTTTGGTGAAATCCTGAAATTCCAGAAGATAGGAAAAGCCCCAAAGCATGTGTATAGCCTTTATCTTTCAATGATGATAAAATTTCATCCAACTTGGCAATACTTGGTTGGCTCGTTTTTGGCAATTCGCTTGCTGAAGCCATTTTTTCATAAAATTCTTGAGCGGTTAGATTTACACCTTCAACATACTCCTGTCCATCGATATTCACAGGAATGTCTAGCACAAATAAATCTTCTTTCCGCAAGGTTTCCGCTTGTAGAAAAGCAGATGAGTCTGTTATGACCGCTAATTTCATCTCTTAAAACTCCAAATTAATTCCCGGTAAATCAAGGGCAATTTCTGTTACTTCATAAGTCAAACGATTAAGCATATCCAAACATGGACGAGCTAGTGTCTCAACCTCTTCTTGGCTGAAATCACTTGGTTGATCGATAATACGACCTTCAACATGGTTGACTTGAGAAATCGTTCCACTAATGACAAATCTATCAAAGACAATCATAAAGCTCAAAACAACTACTAAAGAGGTAACTTGATTTTCTTGATCATGCTGAAGCAACTGGAAGTTTACATCAACCTTAGTTTCAGGTGCTCCATTTTCATTTTCCCATTCAAAGTTACGCGCATCGAAGTGATACTGACTAACAAATTCTTGTTCACGTTTTAAATTCATCATATTCTCCATGGTTACAATTTACTTTGACATTGTAACATATTTTCTTATTTTCTGCTAACTTTCCTAAATTCCAATCTCTGCTTTCACAACTTCGGCAATAGTATCCACATAGTAGTCTACTTCTTCAGTTGTTGGAGCTTCAGCCATGACACGCAAGAGTGGCTCCGTTCCACTTGGGCGAACGAGGATGCGACCATTTCCTGCCATTTCTTCTTCCATCTTCTCGATAATAGCTTTGATAGCAGGAACTTCCATAGCTTTTTCTTTCATGGTATTTTCCACACGGATATTGACCAATTTTTGTGGGTAAATTGTCACTTCTGAGGCCAATTGAGACAAACTCTTACCTGTTTCTTGCATGATCTTGGTCAATTGAACAGCTGAAAGCTGACCATCACCAGTAGTATTATAGTCCATCAAGATAACGTGACCTGACTGCTCACCTCCGAGATTGTAGCCAGATTTTCTCATTTCTTCAACTACATAGCGGTCTCCAACAGCAGTGACTGCTTTATTGATTCCTTCACGATCCAAGGCCTTATGGAAACCGAGGTTGGACATAACTGTTGTCACAATCGTGTTTTGAGCCAATTGACCTTTTTCAGAGAGGTATTTCCCAATGATGTACATAATCTTGTCACCATCGACAATTTCGCCATTTTCATCAACAGCAATCAAACGGTCGCTATCCCCATCAAAGGCTAAACCAATAGCTGACCCGCTTTCTTTTACAAGTTCTTGCAAAGCTTCTGGATGAGTTGAACCAACGTTCAAGTTGATGTTAAGGCCATCTGGTGTTTCACCGATAACTGTTAATTGAGCACCTAGATCTGCAAAAATTTGACGAGCACTGGTTGCAGCTGCTCCGTTAGCAGTGTCCAAGGCAACCTTCATTCCTTCAAGAGGAGTTCCAGTTGAAACAAGATAGGATTCATACTTACGTAAACCTTCTGGGTAGTCAACAACCGTACCTAAGCCCTCTGCACTTGGACGTGGAAGAGTATCTTCACTGGCATCTAGTAAGGCTTCGATTTCTGCTTCTTTGTCATCGTCTAGTTTAAAGCCGTCACCACCAAAGAATTTGATTCCATTATCAAGGGCTGGGTTGTGACTAGCTGAAATCATGACACCTGCGCTCGCACCTTCTGTTTTAACAAGATAAGCTACTGCTGGTGTTGCAAGAACTCCAAGCTTATAAACGTGAATTCCGACTGAAAGGAGGCCAGCAATCAAAGCTGCTTCTAGCATTTGACCTGAGATACGAGTGTCACGTCCTACAAAAACTTTTGGTGCTTCAGTCGTATGTTGACTGAGAACATAACCTCCAAAACGTCCCAATTTAAAAGCTAATTCTGGCGTAAGTTCTACGTTTGCTTCTCCACGGACTCCGTCCGTTCCAAAATATTTACCCATGTTATATCCTTTTCTAATTTTTTAGTCTTTCTTTGAAGAGTCTGGTTTGGTTTCAGACTCTGTAGTAGAAGATTTCGTTGAAGATGAACTAGTCGTTGAAGAGGTAGAACTACTTGCTGATCTAGCTTGTTTCGTTGTTATCTTCATGGTTGTTTCATACGGTGTAATCACCGTTGGTAAAACTGTCCCATTCTTATCAATAGCTTGTAAGGGAACTGAACCTGTATAATTTCCAGTAATTTTTTCACTCGTTGGTAAGACAGCTACAATCTTATCAATCTTAGATAAGGTATCGACATCACTTGTAACTGAAACGCGTTCATCTGAAACAGTCACACTATCGATGAGAATTCGTTCATCAACCTTACCAGAGTCAATCTGTGGAGTGACTGGTAAATTATCCCGTGTTGCTTTCTTCCCAATTTTAACGGTGATTTTCTGCGGTGTTGCTAGGGCTGTTAAACCGCTCGGAAGATTCTCAATGGTCAAGGGAACTTCAACGGTTCCTTCTGTCGCCTGTGTTAAATCTGCAGTAACCTTAAATTTACGAGTGCTTTCTTGCATCTCACTAGCCAAGGTCACTCGATTGGATCCAGTTAAAAATACCGTTACTTCTGAACTAAAACCACTAATAAAATACTGCTCACTATCGTACTGAATATCAATTGGTACATTTACGACCGTATTGGTATAGGTTTCTGTTCGAGCCGGTCTTGCATTATTATTATTTTGATAATTAATAGAGGTAGCGTAGATAAATAAAATGCAAGCAAATAGGAGTGAGGAGATGATATATAAACTATTTTTTTTCATTCTTCCAGCCTCCTAATATACGCTCTGTTAAGCTTGGCTCTTGTGAATTTTCCGGAATCAGTATACGACTTAGTTCTTCCTCAAATTCTTCCATCGTTAAATCATGCTTAAAGACACCATTATAGGTAATGGAAATGCCTCCAGTTTCTTCTGACACAACAAATGTTAAGGCGTCTGATACTTCAGATAAACCAATGGCTGCACGGTGTCGCGTTCCAAACTCCTTAGAAATACCAGTGTTTTCAGTAAGTGGAAGATAAGCAGATGTTACAGCTATTCGATCACCTTTTATAATGACTGCACCATCATGTAAAGGTGTGTTTGAATGAAGATATTGATTAAGAGTTCTGCAGAAATCTTAGCATCTAAAGGAATCCCCGTGGAAATATATTCCTGCAAGGTTCTAACACGCTGAACTGATACAAGTGCTCCAATTTTACGCGGGCTCATATATTCTACCGCTTTAACAAAGGCCTGAATCATCTGTTCTTCTGAACTCATTGGTGCACTTGAAAAGAAATCAGTCGCACGTCCTAATCGCTCTAAACCTGTCCGAATTTCTGGAGAGAAAATAACAACCGCTGCGATAACACCGTAAGTAATCAATTGATTGATCAACCAAGAAATAGTCGTTAAGCCTAGGGTATTTGCTGCTATCTGAGCTAAGATGAAAACTAAAACACCTCGAACCAGGATCATAATCTTGGTTCCTGCAATTGATTTTGTAAATTGGTATAAGATATAGGCAACGATAAGAATATCAATCACATTTATCAGAATACTCCAAGGACTGGAAAACAAACTAGACCAGTATTGAAGATTAGATAATTGCTGAAAATTCATTCTAGGCCTCCTCTCCATAAAAAAGCTACTCTTCATTATATCATTTTATATGAAAATTTTCTTCCCCCTACTTCATTTTAAATTGGTAGAAAATATACCTAGAATAGCATTTTATCACTTTATCCCTATAAAAAGCCTAGTTTTGCCGATTTCTTAAAAAAGTACAACTCATTAAAGGTTCTTATAAATCATTAAAAGTTCACAAAATAAGCCGCCTGATTGGGCGACTTTATTTTATAGGGAGATTATTATGAAAAATTTTTAGGAGTTAAAGTTAAGTTCTTCTTAACTTATGCTTATAGTATAAGCTAGATTCCTAAAAAGTTTTCTTAAAAATTTTCTCCTCAAACTTAAATTTCTTTAAATCTTCACTGTTCAAATCAAACGTTCTAGCGATACAGATAACGATTAGTTAAAAAGTTAAAAACCATAAAGAGAAGCAACAACACAAATAGGGATAAGCTAACAAGCAAGGTTAAGACTTTAACAAGCGTATTGCTTTGCCAATAGCTGGGCTTTCCGATATTACTAGTCGCATCCATAGAAAAGATTTGAGTTTGCCTTGGTTGAATGGCCACAAGAATGATTAAGGAAAGAGCTAACATAATGGTTACAATTATCAATAATTCAGTCATTTAACTACCTCAAAAGTCTTATCAAAGTAAATAGTAAACCAATCAAAATGATAAATCCTATTAAGAAAGAAAAGGTCTTACTAATTTTTTCACCACGTGTAGACTTTTCTTTTTTGATGGGTTGTTGTTTCATCTCTTCCATGCGACCTTCAACATCCTGATAAAATAGATCTTTTTTAGCCATGGCTTTCTCCTAAAATGGTTTCCATCCGCTCCTGATACAGGATTGGATTCACATAATTGGCATGATTCCCTTGGTCTACCAGAGCTCGTCCCATCTCTTTGACATGAGAAAGGGCTAACTCAATGGTTTGAATCATATCGTCAACTGCTTCCTTAGCGAAAATATGATTAGGAGCTGTATAGCGGCGATTATGGGCTGTTTCTTCAAAGGCTAGGATCAGTTGGTTGTGTTCAAAGGCCTGACGAACAGCCTGAAGCAGTTCATTACCATAGTTGATATCCAGGTAGATATCTGATAACTGATAAAGCTCCTGAATCTTTTGAGGACTGGCATTTTGATAGAGTACAACATTGGGGTAGCGAAGCATATCCAACAACTTGGATGACATCTCTGTCACTGCTGCGATACGGAAAGTAACCCTTGGCAAACTTTCCACTAGCTTTTCGACCTGCTCTAGTTGGTCCGAATTGGTCACTATCAAGGCATCAGGACGAACAAAATTATCGCGCTTAAAGTTATAGTGATATCCTAGGTGACTAAACTTATGATGGAATTTTTCATCTGTCAACTGTAGAGCGCGTTCATAGGTCGCATAATCTGAAATGATAATGGTCTTAACTCGAAGATGGTCATTCTCCAAGATCAATTGCATATTTCCTGGAATATGATCCTGCAATGATTCTTGCCAAACCAGGATATCCTGACCTGATTTGTCTGGAAAATGGAAGGAAGTCAAAAACGATGTAGATAAGCTATTAAAGAGAATGTGGTCAAGATTCACTTCCAAACCTTGCAAGAAGTCTATAATAAAGGCCACTCGGCCAGAAAAATGGCGCAATCCTTGACCTTCCAAGGTCAACAGAATATCACCTGTGACATGGTTTTCCAAAATAACTTCCTTTTGATCTACGTCCCGATAAGAAGTCATAATAGCTTGACCAGAAGCATCAAAGGTAGTCTTAGCAAAGCAAGCTCCAAAACGGTTGTAGTGATCCACTTGAAAGATCCGACCTGCTGGTGTTTTCCATTCGACTTTTTTTACCAAACGAGCCTGTAAGCTATCTGCAAAATGAATCACAGCCCGTTCTTGATTAAGATCATTAATAGTCCCAAATTGATTATTCCCAGCAATTTCCCAAAAGTCTGGGACAGGAACTTGGTTAAAGTACAAGGGTTTACCACTGTCATACCCCAAATAATAGGTGAAGGGTGAGACAACTCCATCTGGTAAAAATCCATCTGGTTCAATAACCACAGCCAAATCAGACAGTCCAGCTTCAGTCAGACTATAGTGCAAATCTTGGCTTTCTTGATTGTATACATCAAATAACTGAATCATCCACTACCTCCTTGATTGTATTTTCCCATTTGTCCAGAATCTCTTGAGTCAAGAATTTCTCAGCAATCTGATAGGATTTTTCTCTCATGCCCTCCAAACGATTTTCCAAATACAGTTGGCAAATCTTTTCTGCATAAGCTTTCTTGATTTCATCTTCGACATGGTCAGATGAGCTTGGAATCAAATATCCATTTTCGCCATCTTCGATGAAGGTTTGATTTCCATAAGGAACATCAAAACCAATCAATGGCAAGCCCGAACCAATTGCTTCCATGAGTGTCAACCCAAAGCCTTCACTTGTAGAAGCAGTTAGATAAACTTCATATTGAGAGTAAATATGAGACAAATCCGCATGGCCCTTAAGATGGATATAATCTTCCGCTTGATTTGTCGTAATGATTTGTCGCAATAAGGATTCTTCGCCACCACTACCGTAGATATCAAAGGTTAATTCTGGCAATTCCTTATGAGCTTCAATCACAGCCTTGACAAGCCAATCAATGTGTTTTTCCTTAGCTAGACGCGAGGCTGTAATAAGAGAAAATGGCTTACGACTCTCTTGTGGTTTTGTTAATTCATCAATGCTTCCAACTGGAATGGTCACAATCTTAGGAGCATGTGTCGTATAGTGAGCAAACTGTTGCTCTAAGACTTCCTTTTGACGATCCGTTGAAACGATGAAGAGATCGACCTTATCTGCATTTGTAAATTGGTAGTCATAATAGTTGTTCCACAAGATATAGTCAGCATTGGTCGCATTTTCACTATAATGCTCCGCATGAACAACCACCGCTAGATGCGCCGCCTGCGCTTCTTCAAAGACCACCTGACCAATCCCTGTCTCACGATCCAAAATCACTAGATCTGATTTACTTAACTGAAGTGTCTGCATGAAATAACGGATCAAGGCAGGCTTCCCGTATAAGATTCGATCCTTGAAACGGTAGACTTCCTCAGTCCCTTGATTCATGAACATCTCATACGCTGGGGTCCCATCTTCATTGTAGAAGGTTCTTTGATAGAGTGTCGCTACATTGTCTTTAGGAGCAAAATACTCTGTACAGTAGCGTGTGTAAGAGAAGTAATCTTTGCGAACCAAATTACCGGCATATACATACTCTACATGTTGGACGAAATCTTTTTCCTCATCTACCAAATAACAAGTGATAAACTTGTCTTCATCTGAGAAGAAGATTCGTTCAATTTTCCCATTTCTTTCACGACGGCTTTCTACGCCTTCAAAATAAGCCAACACATCATCTACCGTCACACTGGTCGGCGCAATCTTGATATCTGTAAAATAATTATACAGCCAAATAACTTCTTCATCCTTAAAACCAATGTTAGCTGTCAAATGTTGGATATTATCTGCTAAAATCATATCTGTAAAGATAAACTTCGACGGTAAATCCAGGCTGCGAAAAATACCAGCACGATAAGCTTGGGAATATTCAATACCACTGCTGGCCCAGCCAATTCCTAAATTTATATTGTAAATTGTCATATATTCTCCTTCTTATGGAAAATGGGTTACGATTTCGCCCTTAGGTCCCATCTGTACCAATCCCATCAAGACATTCCGTACCATATCTGAACGAATCTGCTCTTTCATGGTTTCAAATCCCATATAGGCTTCTCGGTAGTATTCTACGATAGGATTCGTTTGACTGGCTGTTTGTCCCCCAATTGCCATCATCAATTGTTGCAGATAGTCCACCTGTTCGACCCAGTTATCATCAATGGCTTTAAGCATGGAAATCCTCAAAAATTGATCGTATAAATCATGAGGTTCTAACAAGGTCTTCTTATCATTTAACTCATTGTTAATGATCTGAATTAAGAAATTTCTCAACTCTTGTTCATCTTCAATGGCTAGATCAAGAGGTAATTCTCGGATATTAAAACTGATATTCGTGATAATATAGTGAAATAATTCTTCTCTGGTTTTTAGATTGTCAGATAAAATAGTTTCAATATACTCATCAATCATCTCAGATAATACATCTCGAAGATCCCTATCTCCATTTATTAAACGATTTCTTTCCTTATAGATGAGATCGCGCTGGATATTCATACTTTCAGCGTATTCAAGTGTTCTCTGTCTGTTTGTACGACTAGCACTATCACTTGCATTTTGAGCTTTATCAACCAATCGGTGGTATTTTATTCCCTCAAGGACTTGTGGTTGAGTAATATCAGCAACACTGTACTCTTGGTACATTCTATGAACCCAAGATGGACCGAACTTCTTGATGACATCATCTTCTAGTGATACAAAAAACTTCGATAGTCCTGGATCGCCTTGTCTACCTGAGCGTCCTCTGATTTGCAGATCAATTCGCTGACTTTCCATTCGTTCTGTACCGATAACTACTAGGCCACCTAGTTCAGCAACTCCAGGTCCCAATTTAATATCTGTTCCTCGACCTGCCATGGAGGTCGCAACTGTCACAGCTCCCATCTGACCGGATTCTGAGACAATTTGAGCCTCACGTGCAGCATTATTAGCATTCAAGACGTTATGGGCGATTCCTTCCCGCAACAGTAGGGACGAATAGAGATGCGACATCTCAACAGATCCGACAAAAACTAGCAGTGGGTTCCCTTTGAGATGGTATTCCTTGATACATTCAAGTGAAGCATAAACCTTTTCTGGTAGTGTTACATAAAGATTGTCTGGATAGTCTTTTCTGAGTAAGGGACGGTTGGTCGGAATTCGGATAACAGACATATTATAGGTTTCCAAAAATTCCTTCTCTGCAACTTTCCCAGTCCCAGTCATTCCTGATATCTTATTAAACATTTTGAAAAGACTTTGATAGGTGATAGAAGCCATTGCCCGTGTTTCAGGAGAGAGCTTCACATGCTCTTTGGCTTCGATAGCCTGATGGAGACCACCTTGTAGCTTAGTCATTTCCATCAAACGACCAGTTCCTTTATCCAGAAGGACCATCTCATCATCCCGGATGATATACTCCTTATCTCTCGTAAACAACTTATGCGCTCTCAGAGAATAGACTATATGTCGTACGTAAGTAGCGTATTCTTCTTTATACAAGTTATCAATCCCTAGGAATCTTTCGGCAGTTTTAGCCCCCTTTGTAGTCAACCATATCTCTTCTTTTTCTTCTTTAAAGATATAGTCTTCATTTTCAACCAAAGTTGTCACTAAAGTATCAATGATACCATAGTAGTTGGACTGAACACGAGGAGACCCCGCAATGATGAGCGGTGTTTGTGCACTATCTAGTAAAATATCGTCAATTTCATCAATAATCACATAGTTAAATGGGCGTAAAAACTTATCTTTACTACTGGAAGCTAGATTATCAGTTAGATAATCAAAACCTAATGCACTATTAGTAGTATAAATAACATCAGATGCGTAAATAAGTTTTTTTTCTTTTGATTTATACTCATTTAGAGGATTACCTGTAAATGGAATTCCTACTGTCAAGCCAAGAAAACGATAAACTTGACCCATTTCTTCCGCATCACGCTTTGCAAGATATTCATTGGTCGTAATAACCATTGTTCCCTTTCCTGTAAGGGAATTAAGATAAACAGGTAGGGTGGCTGTTAGAGTCTTTCCTTCACCAGTATTCATCTCGGCAACATTTCCCTGATGAATAACAATGCCTCCCATAACCTGAACATCATAGGGAAACATCCCTAGGATCCGCTTATCAGCTTCACGTACAACTGCAAAAGCTTCAACAAGTAAGTCGTCTAGGGTTTCCCCTTTTGCTAAACGCTTACGAAACTCTACCGTTTTTGCTGCCAAGGCTTCATCGCTAAGAGCTGCCATTTTGTCTTTGAGACCATTGATCTTTTTAAAGTAGCTCTTACTTTCCTGAGTTTTCTATTTTGATACAAATTATTAAACACGATCATACTCCTTAATTGAGAAAGAATAAAAATCGAGTGATTCAAATCCAGCAGTAACGAGAGAAACTTTATAGGTATAAGCATCCTCAGGATAAACGAAAGAAAAAGATAGGGTTTCCTCAACTTTTTCTTCTAGCACTTCTTCGTAACGGTCCAAAAAAACTAGCTTGATGTAAATGCTATTTTCAGGATAGCAAGTCATATTCATAGTGAATTGATAGCGATGATTTCCTTTTAAGAGAGGTAAACTGGGTTGGCTCCTGCTACCTTGATAATTCGAGCTTGAAAACCATGATTTGAGAACTTCACCTGGCGCTAGTAGTGGATTTGAAAGGCTGATATGCCCATCTTTCCAAAACTGAAGGCGAGTTCCATACATATATGTTGCTCCCATATCTCCCCAAAGTATATCTTCTCTTTGATTTATAATCATGTCTCACCTCTTCCAAATTCTGCTTGTAATATCATGTTATAAAAATGGATAAACCAGGTAACGTTGGTTCCTGTATCATCATTATGTCGACCTACGGTTCCTTTTGATAAAATCTTTGCTTCGGTTTGACAGAGTGTAGTAACTAGCTGTTCATAAGCATGACTGTCCATATCTTCATCCTTCATGTAAGAAAAACCAAAAGTTGTTTGAGAAAAATCTGCTTGTTTGAAGGCAGACCAAAAACGGTTATCTAACTCATCCATATGGGCTGGACTATTTCCTCCAGCTTGATGATGAAGCACGTCAAATCCCGTGGGAAAGACACCTGGTGCTTCCAATCTGCCCCGTCTTGCGATTGTTCCTAAATTTGCTAAGGGTTTACCTACAACGATTCCTTTAGGCTCAAAGAATGAACCATAGTAAAGAGCGGGAAAGGTTCCCATTGATAAACCTGATAAAATCAAATCTTTTTTATCAAAGCCCAAATATTCCTGATAGTGTCGAATGGTTTGCTTAATCTTTTCTTCTAATTCCTCACTACCTAGGTAAAAAGCGCCTCCCTCTAATCGAGGATCAGAGAACAAGATGAAAGGGCACTTGAAATTTTGCATCATTCTGTATCCTTCAAATCCCTCAGCGGGTCGAAATCCTGAAAAGTAGACAGCCAATGGTGGTTTAAAATCTCCAGGATGGAAGAAATAGTTAATCTCATCACGCTTGTTATCATGTAAGATATTACCACCGAGAACAAATTTTTCCAAAAGTACTTCCGACTCCAACGTTGGTGTAGACTTCCTAATTTTAGGGTTCCCAAACCACGAGCCTCGATAGACATACATAGGTAGGAATTGTAATCCTGATCCATAATGAGGGCCGTTTTCAGGTCTTCTTCTGTAAAGATTAGGTCTTCAACTACTTCCGAAACTGAGCCTTCAGGCATTTTTCGAATACGAAACTGAAATTCTACACCTTCACTTTTTTCATACTCTAGCCACAACTCAATTGGAAGTTTTGTTGAAGAGACAAAGTTGTATTTCCAATTAGCTACTGGAGAAAATTCTGAACCAAAATCCCCCTCCAAGAGTAGATACTCAAACCCTTGATAAGAAATAGCCCCTTTAAAACTGGGATGAACCTCTATTGTAGCTGGTTTCATCTTATCTCCGTACCCACCACCAAACAAGGAAGTGGATAAATCTTTTAACAATTTCTGTGGATTTGAAAAGTCAACTGCTTGGGCACAGCGTTTTTTGATTAAATCCAAAATAAGGGGGTTGTTTGTTTGAAACTCTTTGTTATAGAAAATCGTATAGGGCTCGATTATTTTAATGATTGGGAGTAGGTCAATCAAGTAACGGCCATCTTCGATGAGGATGGCATTGAACTTACGAATCTCATCCATTTTTACCGTTTCTTTAAGAGCCTTGGGAGAATTAGGGTAAAAATAATACCATTCCATTCTTTTAGGGATCTCATAAAAATGCTTCCAATTTCCCGTCCCTATCTGTAGGATTTTAAGATCCTTTGACATTTGTACTCTCCTCTATCCATTGATCTAGTTTTTCTACAAACTTCTGACCTGTATGTTCCTTGATTTTATCAATTGAGTAGATTAGAGACTGATTCCATTCTTTTAGGGTATCTAGATAGTAATGGGCTGCTTTCTTAAATTCTGTGATAGTAGACAGAAGGTAGCCATTTTTCAAATGGTCAACATAAGCAGTCTCTACTTGATTCACCTGAGGAATTCCTGCACTAATCCCCGCTATTTGAGTATATAGGTGGGGTTGAGGATTTAAATCAACAATCAATCGAACATATTCTAAGGTCTTCATCATTTCCAATTCATCATTGATATTTAATAGACTATAGCGGAGTTGCTGTTGGGCATTTTCCTTCAAAGGATTTTCAGCCCCTTCATAGTCGACTTCTTTCTCAAAAATCTCTGCCGAGAATTTTTCATCTATGATTTCTTGGATTGCCTCTGCTACTCTCTGCATCTGGTCGTTATTGGCAGCAAAAGCACCAAAAATTACCTCAGTGTCTTTGGTCTCTGCAAGGAAGGATAAGATTTGGAAAAGACCTTCTTTGTCCAATTCTTCTTCAAAATTAAGTTGATAATAAATAATGGATTCCTTCTTTGTCTGACTTTCCCCCAATCTTAAACGAGTATCAAAGGGCGATAAATGTTTGAAAAAATGTAGTTTATCTGGATACAAATTCTGTAGAAGTTCAAGGCTATCCTCCCTATCAACTAAAACCAAATCAACTTTAGATATAGGTTCAAGTAGATCTTTCATAGTCTCCTTTGGATTACGACCGATGAAAAGACTCAAGATTTTCGGGTTTACTTCAGGCAAACAGTCTAAAACAAAATCATTATGACGAGAGTCAGATGGGACAATAAACCAATCACTACCTTCTTTGATCTTCTCGATTCGTTTTTCAAAAAATTCAGCCACCAACTGCCCCATATCACTATAATAGAGAGAGTTGAAACGATAGCCAAAAATAGGATTAATCTCTACCCTACCATCCTCTTGTAAATACTCTCTGAACTGCCAAATTCCCTCAGTATTTAGATAGTCTTGGTAAGATGGATGATTGTCCTGATAATAAATAACACTTGAAACCAAGCCACGGTCATCCATAATATAGTGTTTGGTCATGTGACCCTGAGCATCACAATACTGAATATCACTAATAAAACCTTCCACACCATGCTCAATTTGGGCATAGCGTTTCCCATCTTTGTGGATAACAATAGCGAAAGGACTGTACATAAATTCACAGTCCTTATCCCACTCAATATCTCTGATATTCAGTACTTGTGGAGAAATATCCGTAATATCTTGCATTTCATCAAAAATAGAATATACTTCAGCCTCTAATACACTATGACGATGTAAGAAATAGCGAAGATGTGGTTGATAGGCTAAAAACCAAAAAGGCTTGACGGCAGTTCTTGTCTATCTAACAGACGAATCTGATTGAAGGTATCGTCAAACTCCAACTTAAAAGAAGACCGATACCAAGGGATGATATCTGCATGCCACTGACGATGACTACCATACCAAGCTGGAATAAAATAATACATAACTCTCTCCTAAATCAGTGGTTTATAAGTTTCGTTCAATTTCAGTGCTTTGATTTCATCTTTAATGTTAAAGATCATACCACTTAGAATCATAAACAAACCTGGAATCATACTCACTCTCAACAATTGTTCATCGACTAAAACAAACAACATTGGTAGACCAGCAAATAACACATTAAAGATACCACCTACAATAGCAAACCTAAAGACTAGATTATTGATAAAATTACTAGTGGCCTCACCTGGATAAACGCCATAAATGTATTCGCCTGAGTTTTTCATCCGTTCTGCCACTCGTTCCCCACTAATATTGACAAAAGCAAAGGCAATACTAAATATAAATAAAGTCGCTATATAGGTATAAATCCATAAGGGTTTCCCCGTTGCATATTGGGGAACTTATGTGTTGATAAACTGAGTTACCTGGATCAACTAATTGTAGCAAAAAGAAATAGGTAAGTTGGTAAGCTAATTAAACTCATCACATACATGAAGGGCATCCCACCTGCAGGATTCAGCATTATTTCAAAATAAGAATAACGCTTAAAGCGAGATTGAAGACCAATTTTATTCACCGGAATCCGATAACGAGCACGATAAAAAAATTGCGATAAGATAGGCAAAAAAACAATTCCCATTATCCCTAGTAGTGTAATAATCCACATAGAAATCCCTGAGCTTTTTGTATTGATTCCATGATATCTTGAGGAAGATAGAGAACCATACTAGTCAATAAGATCGCAAGATAGCCACCAATCCCCATAGTAGAGTTAATATCTGACAGCCAGATCAAAAAAGAAAGTCCCTGCGATTAGTAAAAAGTGTGTTGAGTATGAGCACCAAGAATGAATTATAGTTGTCCTTAATCGGTAGATTTACCGCTAAGGCTAGCGATTGAATCAAGGCAATTATCAAGGTGAGAGACATCTTTCTTCTATCTTGAATCTCAGCCGAACCAGAGGCAAGATTCAAACGCTTAGATAAGGAGAACATTTGCCATAAAAATCATCGACGACATCCAGGGGATAGACCGACTGACAAGATTGACAAACTCCGTAAATTCCCACCTGTAATTGCGGTTGAAAAAAAGCTAAATAAGCCGTCGAACCCCCAAGAAAAATCTCTGCTATTCAAATCGATAAAAAGGAAGAGTTAATCGACTCCCCAGAACATAAATAAAAAAATTAAGAAAAGAGTTACAAACCCTTTTTTTATAACTATGGATGAAAAAAATGATTTTTTTCATAACAATTCCTTCCATTCTATACATAAACATCAGAAAAATCAAAAATATATGTTTCTTTAGTTTACTTTATAAATACATAAAAACCATGATACAAAACTACTCGTTTTTTGTATAAAATGTTATTTCCCTACATAATTTCAATGTCATTATTATAACAAAAAAAGCAGAAAAAATCTGCTTATAAGATAATAAAGGTAAATATCGTTGGTTTTTTAGGCTCTATAATATTTGTAGTGGGTAAAACCACCATAGGAATTATGGAGCCTAATTTGTTGTAGAAAAAAAGTCCCATAAGACCTATAATGAAAAGCGACGAAACCATCATTAGAAAGAATCATATGGAACAATCACATTTTATCACAAAACTCCTTGATATCAAAGACCCAAACATAAAAATTGTAGATGTCATCAATAGGGATACACACAAGGAAATCCTAGCTAAACTAGACTACGATGCCCCATCTTGTCCTGATTGCGGAAATCAAATGAAGAAATATGACTTTCAAAAACCGTCTAAGATTCCTTACCTTGAGACGACTGGTATGCCTACTAGAATCCTCCTTAGAAAGCGTCGATTTAAGTGCTATCATTGCTCGAAAATGATGGTCGCTGAGACTTCTATCGTCAAGAAAAATCATCAAATCCCTCGTATTATCAACCAAAAGATTGCGCAAAAGTTGATTGAGAAGACTTCTATGACCGATATTGCTCATCAGCTGGCCATTTCAACTTCAACTGTCATTCGCAAGTTAAATGACTTTCACTTTAAGCATGACTTTGCCGACTTCCTGAGATTATGTCTTGGGACGAGTATTCTTTTACCAAGGGAAAGATGAGTTTCATTGCACAAGATTTTGACAATCTCAACATTATCACCGTGCTTGAAGGTAGAACCCAGACTATCATCCGAAATCACTTTCTGCGCTACGATAGAGCCGTCCGATGTCGAGTCAAAATCATTACTATGGATATGTTTAGTCCCTACTATGACTTGGCTAAACAGCTTTTTTCATGTGCTAAAATCGTTCTAGATCGCTTTCACATTGTACAACATCTTAGCCGTGCTATGAGCTGTATTCGTGTCCAAATCATGAATCAATTCGATAGAAAATCCCATCAATACAAGGCCATCAAGCGCTACTGGAAGCTCATCCAACAAGATAGCCGTAAATTGAGTGATAAACGTTTTTATCGCCCCACTTTTCGTATGCATTTGACGAATAAAGAGATTCTAGACAAGCTTTTAAGCTATTCAGAAGAGTTGAAACACCACTATAATCTCTATCAGCTCTTGCTTTTTCACTTTCAGAATCAAGAGCCCGAGAAATTTTTCGGACTCATTGAGGACAATCTAAAGCAGGTTCATCCTCTTTTTCAGACTGTCTTTAAGACATTTCTCAAGGACAAGGAGAAAATCGTCAACGCCCTCCAGTTACCCTATTCCAACGCCAAATTGGAAGCGACTAATAATCTCATTAAACTCATCAAGCGTAATGCCTCTGGTTTTAAGAACTTTGACAACTTTAAGAAACGAATTTTCATCGCTCTGAATATAAAAATGAAGAGGACATCAATTGTCCTCTCCAGATGTTAGCTTTTATTCAACCCACTACAGTTGACAATGAGCCTATAAAAACGGAGAGGACAACGATCGTCCTCTCCAGATGTTAGCTTTTCTTCGCCCCACTACAGTTGACAAAGAGGAAGATATCTTAGATTTCATCTTCATTTTTATCTTTACGACGTTTTGCAAACAAACCTAAACCTGTAATAGCTGCCAAAGCGCCTAGAAGTACAGATGAATTAGAATTTTCTGAAACAGTATTTGGTAATTGTTTTCTTGAATAACCTGCTGATTCTACCGTTGCAGAAGCTAATGTGCTTGCTGAAGCCGATGTTGATTCAGAAGCTGATGTGCTTGCTGATGCTGATGTGCTTACTGAAGCTGACGTGCTTGCTGATGCTGATGTTGATTCAGAAGCTGATGTGCTTGGTGAAGCTGACGTACTTGCACTTGTTGAAGCTGATGTGCTTACTGAAGCTGATGTGCTGGCACTTGTTGAAGCTGACGTACTTGCACTTGCTGAAGCTGACGTGCTTGGTGAAGCTGATCTTGATTCAGAAGCTGATGTGCTTGCTGAAGCTGACGTGCTTGCTGATGTGCTTGCACTTGTTGAAGCTGACGTGCTGGCTGACGTACTTGCACTTGCTGAAGCTGATGTACTTGCTGAAGCCGATGTGCTTGCTGAAGCTGATGTGCTTGCTGAAGCTGATGTGCTTGCTGAAGCTGATGTGCTTGCTGAAGCTGATGTGCTTGCTGAAGCTGATGTGCTTGCTGAAGCCGATGTGCTTGCTGAAGCTGATGTGCTTGCTGAAGCTGATGTGCTTGCTGAAGCTGATGTTGATTCTGAAGCCGATGTGCTTGCTGAAGCTGATGTGCTTGCTGAAGCTGATGTTGATTCAGAAGTTGATGTGCTTGCTGAAGCTGATGTACTTGCTGAAGCTGATGTGCTTGCTGAAGCCGATGTGCTTGCTGAAGCTGATGTGCTTGCTGAAGCTGATGTGCTTGCTGAAGCCGATGTGCTTGCTGAAGCTGATGTTGATTCAGAAGCCGATGTGCTTGCTGAAGCTGATGTGCTTGCTGAAGCTGATGTGCTTGCTGAAGCTGATGTGCTTGCTGAAGCCGATGTGCTTGCTGAAGCTGATGTGCTTGCTGAAGCCGATGTGCTTGCTGAAGCTGATGTTGATTCTGAAGCCGATGTGCTTGCTGAAGCCGATGTGCTTGCTGAAGCTGATGTTGATTCTGAAGCCGATGTGCTTGCTGAAGCTGATGTGCTTGCTGAAGCTGATGTTGATTCAGAAGTTGATGTGCTTGCTGAAGCTGATGTACTTGCTGATGCTGATGTGCTTGCTGAAGCCGATGTGCTTGCTGAAGCTGATGTGCTTGCTGAAGCTGATGTGCTTGCTGAAGCCGATGTGCTTGCTGAAGCTGATGTTGATTCAGAAGCCGATGTGCTTGCTGAAGCTGATGTGCTTGCTGAAGCTGATGTGCTTGCTGAAGCTGATGTACTTGCTGAAGCCGATGTGCTTGCTGAAGCTGATGTTGATTCAGAAGTTGATCTTGATTCAGAAGCCGATGTGCTTGCTGAAGCTGATGTGCTTGCTGAAGCTGATGTGCTTGCTGAAGCTGATGTTGATTCAGAAGTTGATGTGCTTGCTGAAGCTGATGTGCTTGCTGAAGCCGATGTGCTTGCTGAAGCTGATGTGCTTGCTGAAGCTGATGTTGATTCAGAAGCTGATGTGCTTGCTGAAGCTGATGTTGATTCAGAAGCTGATGTGCTTGCTGAAGCTGATGTGCTTGCTGAAGCCGATGTGCTTGCTGAAGCTGATGTGCTTGCTGAAGCTGATGTACTTGCTGAAGCCGATGTGCTTGCTGAAGCTGATGTGCTTGCTGAAGCTGATGTGCTTGCTGAAGCTGATGTGCTTGCTGAAGCTGATGTGCTTGCTGAAGCTGATGTGCTTGCTGAAGCCGATGTGCTTGCTGAAGCTGATGTGCTTGCTGAAGCTGATGTGCTTGCTGAAGCAGATGTGCTTGCTGAAGCCGATGTGCTTGCTGAAGCTGATGTGCTTGCTGAAGCTGATGTGCTTGCTGAAGCCGATGTGCTTGCTGAAGCTGATGTTGATTCAGAAGCCGATGTGCTTGCTGAAGCTGATGTGCTTGCTGAAGCTGATGTGCTTGCTGAAGCTGATGTACTTGCTGAAGCCGATGTGCTTGCTGAAGCTGATGTTGATTCAGAAGTTGATCTTGATTCGAAGCCGATGTGCTTGCTGAAGCTGATGTGCTTGCTGAAGCTGATGTGCTTGCTGAAGCTGATGTTGATTCAGAAGTTGATGTGCTTGCTGAAGCTGATGTGCTTGCTGAAGCCGATGTGCTTGCTGAAGCTGATGTGCTTGCTGAAGCTGATGTTGATTCAGAAGCTGATGTGCTTGCTGAAGCTGATGTTGATTCGAGCTGATGTGCTGAAGCTGATGTGCTTGCTGAAGCCGATGTGCTTGCTGAAGCTGATGTGCTTGAAGCTGATGTACTTGCTGAAGCCGATGTGCTTGCTGAAGCTGATGTGCTTGCTGAAGCTGATGTGCTTGCTGAAGCTGATGTGCTTGCTGAAGCTGATGTGCTTGCTGAAGCTGATGTGCTTGCTGAAGCTGATGTGCTTGCTGAAGCCGATGTGCTTGCTGAAGCTGATGTGCTTGCTGAAGCCGATGTGCTTGCTGAAGCCGATGTGCTTGCTGAAGCTGATGTTGATTCAGAAGTTGATCTTGATTCGAAGCCGATGTGCTTGCTGAAGCTGATGTGCTTGCTGAAGCTGATGTTGATTCAGAAGCCGATGTGCTTGCTGAAGCTGATGTGCTTGCTGAAGCTGATGTTGATTCTGAAGCCGATGTGCTTGCTGAAGCTGATGTGCTTGCTGATGTTGATTCTGAAGCGATGTGCTTGCTGAAGCTGATGTGCTTGCTGAAGCTGATGTTGATTCAGAAGTTGATGTGCTTGCTGAAGCTGATGTACTTGCTGATGCTGATGTGCTTGCTGAAGCCGATGTGCTTGCTGAAGCCGATGTGCTTGCTGAAGCTGATGTTGATTCAGAAGTTGATGTGCTTGCTGAAGCTGATGTACTTGCTGATGCTGATGTGCTTGCTGAAGCCGATGTGCTTGCTGAAGCCGATGTGCTTGCTGAAGCTGATGTGCTTGCTGAAGCCGATGTGCTTGCTGAAGCTGATGTTGATTCTGAAGCCGATGTGCTTGCTGAAGCCGATGTGCTTGCTGAAGCTGATGTTGATTCTGAAGCCGATGTGCTTGCTGAAGCTGATGTGCTTGCTGAAGCTGATGTTGATTCAGAAGTTGATGTGCTTGCTGAAGCTGATGTACTTGCTGATGCTGATGTGCTTGCTGAAGCCGATGTGCTTGCTGAAGCTGATGTGCTTGCTGAAGCTGATGTGCTTGCTGAAGCCGATGTGCTTGCTGAAGCTGATGTTGATTCAGAAGCCGATGTGCTTGCTGAAGCTGATGTGCTTGCTGAAGCTGATGTGCTTGCTGAAGCTGATGTACTTGCTGAAGCCGATGTGCTTGCTGAAGCTGATGTTGATTCAGAAGTTGATCTTGATTCAGAAGCCGATGTGCTTGCTGAAGCTGATGTGCTTGCTGAAGCTGATGTTGATTCAGAAGTTGATGTGCTTGCTGAAGCTGATGTGCTTGCTGAAGCCGATGTGCTTGCTGAAGCTGATGTGCTTGCTGAAGCTGATGTTGATTCAGAAGCTGATGTGCTTGCTGAAGCTGATGTTGATTCAGAAGCTGATGTGCTTGCTGAAGCTGATGTGCTTGCTGAAGCCGATGTGCTTGCTGAAGCTGATGTGCTTGCTGAAGCTGATGTGCTTGCTGAAGCCGATGTGCTTGCTGAAGCTGATGTGCTTGCTGAAGCTGATGTGCTTGCTGAAGCTGATGTGCTTGCTGAAGCTGATGTGCTTGCTGAAGCTGATGTGCTTGCTGAAGCTGATGTGCTTGCTGAAGCCGATGCTTGCTGAAGCCGATGTGCTTGCTGAAGCTGATGTGCTTGCTGAAGCCGATGTGCTTGCTGAAGCCGATGTGCTTGCTGAAGCTGATGTTGATTCAGAAGTTGATCTTGATTCAGAAGCCGATGTGCTTGCTGAAGCTGATGTGCTTGCTGAAGCTGATGTTGATTCTGAAGCCGATGTGCTTGCTGAAGCTGATGTGCTTGCTGAAGCTGATGTTGATTCTGAAGCCGATGTGCTTGCTGAAGCCGATGTGCTTGCTGAAGCTGATGTTGATTCTGAAGCCGATGTGCTTGCTGAAGCTGATGTGCTTGCTGAAGCTGATGTTGATTCAGAAGTTGATGTGCTTGCTGAAGCTGATGTACTTGCTGATGCTGATGTGCTTGCTGAAGCCGATGTGCTTGCTGAAGCTGATGTGCTTGCTGAAGCTGATGTGCTTGCTGAAGCCGATGTGCTTGCTGAAGCTGATGTTGATTCAGAAGCCGATGTGCTTGCTGAAGCTGATGTGCTTGCTGAAGCTGATGTGCTTGCTGAAGCTGATGTACTTGCTGAAGCCGATGTGCTTGCTGAAGCTGATGTTGATTCAGAAGTTGATCTTGATTCAGAAGCCGATGTGCTTGCTGAAGCTGATGTGCTCTGAAGCTGATGCTTGCTGAAGCTGATGTTGATTCAGAAGTTGATGTGCTTGCTGAAGCTGATGTGCTTGCTGAAGCCGATGTGCTTGCTGAAGCTGATGTGCTTGCTGAAGCTGATGTTGATTCAGAAGCTGATGTGCTTGCTGAAGCTGATGTTGATTCAGAAGCTGATGTGCTTGCTGAAGCTGATGTGCTTGCTGAAGCCGATGTGCTTGCTGAAGCTGATGTTGATTCAGAAGCCGATGTGCTTGCTGAAGCTGATGTGCTTGCTGAAGCTGATGTGCTTGCTGAAGCCGATGTGCTTGCTGAAGCTGATGTTGATTCTGAAGCTGATGTGCTTGCTGAAGCTGATGTGCTTGCTGAAGCTGATGTGCTTGCTGAAGCCGATGTGCTTGCTGAAGCCGATGTGCTTGCTGAAGCTGATGTTGATTCTGAAGCCGATGTGCTTGCTGAAGCTGATGTGCTTGCTGAAGCTGATGTTGATTCAGAAGTTGATGTGCTTGCTGAAGCTGATGTGCTTGCTGAAGCCGATGTGCTTGCTGAAGCCGATGTGCTTGCTGAAGCTGATGTTGATTCAGAAGCTGATGTGCTTGCTGAAGCTGATGTTGATTCAGAAGCCGATGTGCTTGCTGAAGCTGATGTGCTTGCTGAAGCTGATGTTGATTCGAAGTTGATCTTGATTCTGAAGCTGATGTGCTTGCTGAAGCTGATGTGCTTGCTGAAGCTGATGTGCTTGCTGAAGCTGATGTTGATTCTGAAGCCGATGTGCTTGCTGAAGCTGATGTTGATTCAGAAGCTGATGTGCTTGCTGAAGCTGATGTTGATTCAGAAGCCGATGTGCTTGCTGAAGCTGATGTACTTGCTGAAGCTGATGTGCTTGCTGAAGCTGATGTTGATTCAGAAGTTGATCTTGATTCGAAGCCGATGTGCTTGCTGAAGCTGATGTGCTTGCTGAAGCTGATGTGCTTGCTGAAGCTGATGTGCTTGCTGAAGCTGATGTTGATTCAGAAGCTGATGTGCTTGCTGAAGCTGATGTGCTTGCTGAAGCTGATCTGCTTGCTGAAGCTGATGTTGATTCAGAAGTTGATCTTGATTCTGAAGCTGATGTGCTTGCTGAAGCTGATGTGCTTGCTGAAGCCGATGTGCTTGCTGAAGCTGATGTTGATTCAGAAGCTGATGTTGATTCAGAAGTTGATGTGCTTGCTGAAGCTGATGTTGATTCAGAAGTTGATCTTGATTCTGAAGCCGATGTGCTTGCTGAAGCTGATGTGCTTGCTGAAGCCGATGTGCTTGCTGATGCTGATGTTGATTCAGAAGTTGATCTTGATTCTGAAGCTGATGTGCTTGCTGAAGCTGATGTTGATTCAGAAGTTGATCTTGATTCTGAAGCTGATGTGCTTGCTGAAGCTGATGTGCTTGCTGAAGCTGATGTTGATTCAGAAGCTGATGTGCTTGCTGAAGCTGATGTGCTTGCTGAAGCTGATGTTGATTCAGAAGTTGATCTTGATTCTGAAGCCGATGTGCTTGCTGAAGCTGATGTGCTTGCTGAAGCCGATGTGCTTGCTGAAGCTGATGTGCTTGCTGAAGCCGATGTGCTTGCTGAAGCCGATGTGCTTGCTGAAGCTGATGTGCTTGCTGATGCTGATGTGCTTGCTGAAGCTGATGTTGATTCAGAAGCTGATGTGCTTGCTGAAGCTGATGTACTTGCTGAAGCCGATGTGCTTGCTGAAGCTGATGTGCTTGCTGAAGCTGATGTACTTGCTGAAGCCGATGTGCTTGCTGAAGCCGATGTGCTTGCTGAAGCTGATGTGCTTGCTGAAGCTGATGTTGATTCAGAAGTTGATGTGCTTGCTGAAGCTGATGTGCTTGCTGAAGCTGATGTGCTTGCTGAAGCTGATGTGCTTGCTGAAGCTGATGTGCTTGCTGAAGCCGATGTGCTTGCTGAAGCTGATGTGCTTGCTGAAGCTGATGTGCTTGCTGAAGCTGATGTGCTTGCTGAAGCTGATGTGCTTGCTGAAGCTGATGTGCTTGCTGAAGCTGATGTGCTTGCTGAAGCTGATGTGCTTGCTGAAGCTGATGTTGATTCAGAAGTTGATGTGCTTGCTGAAGCTGATGTGCTTGCTGAAGCTGATGTGCTTGCGCTAGCTGATGTACTTGCTGAAGTTGATGTGCTTGCTGAAGCCGATGTGCTTGCTGAAGCTGATCGGCTTGCTGAAGCTGATGTTGATTCAGAAGTTGATGTGCTTGCGCTAGCTGATGTTGATTCAGAAGTTGATGTGCTTGCTGAAGCTGATGTACTTGCTGAAGCTGATGTGCTTGCTGAAGCTGATGTGCTTGCTGAAGCTGATGTGCTTGCGCTAGCTGATGTTGATTCAGAAGCTGATCTTGATTCTGAAGCTGATGTGCTTGCTGAAGCTGATGTGCTTGCTGAAGCTGATGTACTTGCTGAAGCTGATGTGCTTGCGCTAGCTGATGTTGATTCAGAAGCTGATCTTGATTCTGAAGCTGATGTGCTTGCTGAAGCTGATGTGCTTGCTGAAGCCGATGTGCTTGCTGATGCTGATGTTGATTCAGAAGTTGATCTTGATTCTGAAGCTGATGTGCTTGCTGAAGCTGATGTTGATTCAGAAGTTGATCTTGATTCTGAAGCTGATGTTGATTCAGAAACTGATCTGCTTGTTGATGTTGATTCTGAAGCTGATCTGCTTGCTGATGTTGATGTTGATTCAGAAACTGATCTGCTTGTTGATGTTGATTCTGAAGCTGATCTGCTTGCTGATGTTGATGTTGATTCAGAAACTGATCTGCTTGTTGATGTTGATTCTGAAGCTGATCTGCTTGCTGATGTTGATGTTGATTCAGAAACTGATCTGCTTGTTGATGTTGATTCTGAAGCTGATCTGCTTGTTGATGTTGATTCTGAAGCTGATCTGCTTGCTGAAGCTGATGTTGATTCAGAAGTTGATGTGCTTGCGCTAGCTGATGTTGATTCAGAAGTTGATGTGCTTGCTGAAGCTGATGTACTTGCTGAAGCTGATGTGCTTGCTGAAGCTGATGTGCTTGCTGAAGCTGATGTGCTTGCGCTAGCTGATGTTGATTCAGAAGCTGATCTTGATTCTGAAGCTGATGTGCTTGCTGAAGCTGATGTGCTTGCTGAAGCTGATGTGCTTGCTGAAGCTGATGTACTTGCTGAAGCTGATGTGCTTGCGCTAGCTGATGTTGATTCAGAAGCTGATCTTGATTCTGAAGCTGATGTGCTTGCTGAAGCTGATGTGCTTGCTGAAGCCGATGTGCTTGCTGATGCTGATGTTGATTCAGAAGTTGATCTTGATTCTGAAGCTGATGTGCTTGCTGAAGCTGATGTTGATTCAGAAGTTGATCTTGATTCTGAAGCTGATGTTGATTCAGAAACTGATCTGCTTGTTGATGTTGATTCTGAAGCTGATCTGCTTGCTGATGTTGATGTTGATTCAGAAGTTGATCTTGATTCTGAAGCTGATGTTGATTCAGAAACTGATCTGCTTGTTGATGTTGATTCTGAAGCTGATCTGCTTGCTGATGTTGATGTTGATTCAGAAACTGATCTGCTTGTTGATGTTGATTCTGAAGCTGATCTGCTTGCTGATGTTGATGTTGATTCATGAAAGCTGATCTGCTTGTTGATGTTGATTCTGAAGCTGATCTGCTTGCTGATGTTGATGTTGATTCAGAAACTGATCTGCTTGTTGATGTTGATTCTGAAGCTGATCTGCTTGCTGATGTTGATGTTGATTCAGAAACTGATCTGCTTGTTGATGTTGATTCTGAAGCTGATCTGCTTGCTGATGTTGATGTTGATTCAGAAACTGATCTGCTTGTTGATGTTGATTCTGAAGCTGATCTGCTTGCTGATGTTGATGTTGATTCAGAAACTGATCTGCTTGTTGATGTTGATTCTGAAGCTGATCTGCTTGCTGATGTTGATGTTGATTCAGAAACTGATCTGCTTGTTGATGTTGATTCTGAAGCTGATCTGCTTGCTGATGTTGATGTTGATTCAGAAACTGATCTGCTTGTTGATGTTGATTCTGAAGCTGATCTGCTTGCTGATGTTGATGTTGATTCAGAAACTGATCTGCTGTTGATGTTGATTCTGAAGCTGATCTGCTTGCTGATGTTGATGTTGATTCAGAAACTGATCTGCTTGTTGATGTTGATTCTGAAGCTGATCTGCTTGCTGATGTTGATGTTGATTCAGAAACTGATCTGCTTGTTGATGTTGATTCTGAAGCTGATCTGCTTGCTGATGTTGATGTTGATTCTGAAGCTGATCTGCTTGTTGATGTTGATTCTGAAGCTGATCTGCTTGCTGATGTTGATGTTGATTCAGAAACTGATCTGCTTGTTGATGTTGATTCTGAAGCTGATCTGCTTACTGATGTTGATGTTGATTCAGAAACTGATCTGCTTGTTGATGTTGATTCTGAAGCTGATCTGCTTGCTGATGTTGATGTTGATTCTGAAGCTGATCTGCTTGTTGATGTTGATTCTGAAGCTGATCTGCTTGCTGATGTTGATGTTGATTCAGAAACTGATCTGCTTGTTGATGTTGATTCTGAAGCTGATCTGCTTGCTGATGTTGATGTTGATTCTGAAGCTGATCTGCTTGTTGATGTTGATTCTGAAGCTGATCTGCTTGTTGATGTTGATGTTGATTCAGAAACTGATCTGCTTGTTGATGTTGATTCTGAAGCTGATCTGCTTGCTGATGTTGATGTTGATTCTGAAGCTGATCTGCTTGTTGATGTTGATTCTGAAGCTGATCTGCTTGCTGATGTTGATGTTGATTCTGAAGCTGATCTGCTTGTTGATGTTGATGTTGATTCTGAAGCTGATCTGCTTGTTGATGTTGATTCTGAAGCTGATCTGCTTGCTGATGTTGATGTTGATTCAGAAACTGATCTGCTTGCTGATGTTGATGTTGATTCTGAAGCTGATCTGCTTGTTGATGTTGATTCTGATGCGCTCGTTGATGCTGACTTAGATGCACTTGTTGATGCTGACTTAGATGCACTTGTTAATGCAGATTCTGATGCGCTTGTTGATGCAGATTCTGATGCGCTCGTTGATGCTGACTTAGATGAACTTCTTGATTCAGATTCTGATATGTTCGTTGAAGCTGACTTAGATGCACTTCTTGATTCAGATTCTGATATGTTCATTGATGCTGACTTAGATGCACTTGTTGAGGCAGATTCTGATGCGCTTATCGATGTGCTTGTTCTTGTACTTGTTCTTGCACTTAATGATTCACAAGCTGAAATAAATGTGCTTTCTGAAGTCGATGTACTTATACTTGTTGATGCAGATTCTGACTCTGATGTACTCAAGCTTGCTAAAGTACTTGTTGATGCAGATTTAGATGCACTTTCTAATTTTGAGGTGCTTGTTGAGGCTGACTTAGATGTACTTTCTAATTCTGAGGTGCTTGTTGAGGCTGACTTAGATGCGCTTTCTAATTCTGAGGTGCTTGTTGAGGCTGACTTAGACGCACTTTCTAATTCTGAAGCACTTGTTGAGGCTGACTTAGACGCGCTTTCTAATTCTGAAGCACTTGTTGATGCTGACTTAGACGCGCTTGCTAATTCTGAAGCACTTGTTGAGGCTGACTTAGACGCACTTTCTAATTTTGAAGCACTTGTTAATGATGTACTTTCTGAAACCGATGTACTTTTTATAATTAATGATTCACACGCTGAAACAAGTGTACTTTCTGAAGTCGATGCACTTATACTTGTTGATGCAGATTCTGATACTGATGTACTTGTTGATGCAGATTCTGATACTAATGTACTTGTTGATGCTGACTTAGACGCGCTTTCTAATTCCGAAGCACTTGTTGAGGCTGACTTAGATGTACTTTCTAATTCTGAGGCACTTATTGACGTGGACTTAGATGCGCTTGCTAATTCTGAGGTGCTTTTTGATGCTGACTTAGACGCGCTTTCTAATTCTGAGGTACTTATTGATGTAGACTTAGATGCACTTTCTAATTCTGAGGCACTTGTTAATGATGTGCTTGCTGAAGCCGATGTGCTTTTTTCACTTAATGATTCACACGCAGAAATAAGTGTACTTTCTGAAGCTGATGTGCTTACACTTGCAGATGCTGATGTGCTTTTTGCTCTTAACGATTCATACGCTGAAACAAGTGTACTTTCTGAAGCTGACGTACTTGCGCTAGCTGATGTACTTACGCTAGCTGATGATGATAAAGAAGTTGATGCACTTCTTTTTGCTTTTACTGACTCACATGCTTCACAATGTGAAGCATGTGTGCTTTCTGAAGCCGAAATACTTGTTGAAACTGATTCGGATGCTGTAGAATTTGATCCACTAACAATTCCAGTTCCTCTTAAAGCTACTCCTGTTAGGATTGCTTGGCCGTTACGGATATCACGCTGACCAGAGTTTGCTCGCAAAACAGCATTGACAATTGAATTGCGGGCTGATGTTGCTGTTTTAACAACTCCAGCAAGGTCTGCATTTGGATCCTTCAACGCATCTTCAATTTCAGAGATTGCAGTTTGAACTTTAAGTATTGCAGAGTCCGTATCTGGTAAATCTACGGCTTTTGCAAGATACTCACCCATTTCAGCTGAAAGTTTAGCGAGTTTTTTGCGTTCTTCTTCCGCCTTTTTAGCTGTCGCTCCCGAGTCTACTGCAGCAGCAATAGCTGTCGTAGCTGTAGTCGTCACATCTCCGTGTTTAAAGTTTACATCTTCAACTTTAGAAATAGCATTAGCAAGCGCTACTTTACCATCCAAGCTTGGAGTAACAGTTTCCTTCTGAGCATCCGTTTGCTGGTCATTATTTCTGCCAGTTTCCGCTTGATTCTCCGTTGGGGCTGTTTCCACATTTGTAGCCTGATAACTACGTACAGTTGAACTTGCTGATACTGAAGCACTTGTAGAAGCTGATACACTAGTAGATGTTGAGGCGCTTACTGACTCAGATGCACTTGCTGATACTGAAGCACTTGTAGAAGCTGATACACTAGTAGATGTTGAAGTGCTTACTGACTCAGATTCACTTGTTGATGCGGATGTTGAAACACTCTCACTAATAGAAGTAGATGTTGAAACAGAAGCTTGTTGTTCACCATCTTTATCAACAGTCCCTAAAACAACCTGATCAGAATTGACTAGGGTGTCAGTTCCATCAACCACCTTCTCTACAGCGACTTGTTCATTGGCATAGACATGAGATTGAGTTGCAATCCCTCCACCTATTAACGTTCCTGCAGCAGCTATCCCCTTGAGGATATCTAGCCCAGTTAGGGAGGTAGATACACGATCTTCTACAACTTCAGTTGTAACTTGGGCTGTATCAATACCACCACGAAGAACTTTAAACAAGCCAAATTGTGATGTTGAGGCACGCAACCAATGTTTCCCCGATTTAACCAATTTATATCGGGTAACACGATCAGTTTCTCTATATCGTCCTTCTTGATGTCTGAAAAACATATTCTTTTCTCCTTTAGTTCGTTTTTTATAAAAAACAAATCCCCAGAATCGTTAAAAATTAAATTGAAGTTCCATATAGAACTTTTCTCCCTGTTGAATAAATCAATCGATGCCATTTTTAAAACATTCCAACAAATTTGTTCTTTTACGACAGTTTATTATATCACACTTTATCCCCTCTTGTCCAAACATTTTTATAAAAATGTAGCTAAAAATATGATAAAATTAAAAAAAATAAAAATAAATTAAGGAGAAACCATGTCTGAACTATATGATATTACCATTGTAGGAGGTGGACCTGTCGGTCTTTTCGCAGCCTTTTATGCTCACCTTCGTCAAGCCAAAGTACAAATCATCGATTCTCTTCCTCAACTAGGTGGTCAGCCTGCCATTCTATATCCTGAAAAACAAATTCTCGATGTTCCAGGTTTTCCAAACCTCACAGGGGAAGAATTGACTAACCGCCTTTTGGAACAACTTGAAGGGTTTGAGACACCTGTTCACCTCAATGAAACTGTTCTTGAGATTGAAAAAGAGGATGGTGTTTTTAAGATTACAACCAATAAGGGAAACCATACTTCTAAAACCGTTATTATTGCTATGGGTGGTGGTGCTTTTAAACCACGTCCACTCGAATTAGAAGGTGTTGAAGGCTATGACAATATCCACTACCACGTTTCTAATATTCAACAATATGCTGGTCAGAAGGTAACCATCCTGGGTGGTGGTGACTCAGCCGTTGACTGGGCACTAGCTTTTGAAAAGATTGCTCCAACTACTCTTGTTCACCGTCGTGATAACTTCCGTGCTCTTGAACATAGTGTCCAAGCTTTACAAGAATCATCTGTAAGTATCAAAACACCATTTGTGCCAAGTCAACTCCTAGGAGATGGAAAAACTTTAGACAAACTTGAAATCACAAAAGTCAAATCCGATGAGACTGAAACCATTGAACTCGACCACCTCTTCGTCAACTATGGCTTCAAATCTTCTGTCGGTAATCTTAAAAATTGGGGATTAGAACTGAACCGCCACAAGATTATCGTCAATAGCAAGCAAGAGTCAAGCCAAGCTGGAATTTATGCTATCGGTGACTGCTGCTACTACGAAGGTAAGATTGACTTGATTGCGACAGGTCTTGGTGAAGCACCAACTGCCGTCAATAATGCTATCAACTATATCGACCCCGAACAAAAAGTACAACCAAAACACTCTACAAGTCTATAAGAAAAGAACCACGAATCATACGATTCGTGGTTTTACAGTTCCTCTGCGATTTTGTTGATCTTTCTCAGGCGATGATTGACACCACTTTTGGTCAGGGGATTTGTCAAACTGTCTGCCAATTTTTGAATAGAATAGTCTGGATGCTGAATGCGCAGACGGGCAACTTCCTGCAAGTCTGCTGGCAGATTATCCAAGCCAATTCTATCTTTGATTTTACTAATATTGTTAATGGTTTTCATACTCGCTGAAACCGTACGAGCAATATTAGCCGTCTCTGCATTATTGGCACGATTGAGGTCATTTCGAGTTTCTCGGAGAATCTTGACACCTTCAAAAGTATCACGTGCCTCCATAGCTCCTACTAAAATCAGGAAATCCATAATATCTTCTGCTCGCTGGAGATAGGTCACTGCACCTTTTTTTCGTTCAATCACCTTGGCATCTAACAAGAACTGCTGCAAGAGCGAAGCGATCCCTTGGGCATGATCTAGATAAACTGAACTAATTTCCAGCTGATACTTGCCTGACTCGGGATCTCGAATGCTCCCGTTTGCTAAAAAAGCACCACAGAGATAGGCACGACCTGCTTCTTCATCTCCTAAAATATCCGGATCAATTCCCGTCTCCAGACCAAAGAAAGAATCAGCCAAACGCAAATCCGCTAAAAGTTCTTGGACTTGTTCATCTGTAAACACAGTATAGACCCGATTTTTACGAAGATTGCTTCTCTGATGGTGACGAATCTCCGACTTGATACCATAAAAGTGTAAGAACGATTCATAGAGATGGCGGGCAAGCTTGGCACTCTCTGTAACAACGGATAAGGTCAAGCCAGAACTAGACAAACCTACGCTTCCAGACATCTTTATAATGGCTGATAACTCATAGCGACTCAGGTGGTGTTGACCTAGGATTTCTTCTTTTACTGCTACTGTGAAACTCATTTTCTCACCTGTATGATGCGCATTAATTCATCCACGATTAAATCCCCATCATGGAAGGCACCACCATTTTCCAAACGTAGGAAGTTGGATGAAATGACACGGGGAACTTGCTTACGTAAGCCTTCAAAATCATGCTCAACCTGAACTAGATACTCATCGAAACGGTTGGTGTCCATATAGTCTCTTGGAACCTTTTCGATATTGACAAGTACTGTATCAATAAAGGGACGACCAAGATGACGATGTAAGACTTCCACATGATCACTATCTGTAAAATGCTCAGTCTCACCACGTTGGGTCATGATATTGCAAACATAAGCCACCTCTGCTTTGGTTTCAAGAAGAGCTTGTCCAATCTCTTCAATGACGATATTGGGCAAAATGGAGGTAAAGAGTGAACCAGGCCCTAAGACAATCATATCACTCTCAAGAATTGTATTCACAACTCGACGACTTGCTTGTGGTTTTTCATCATCCAGGGTATTGGTGACGTAAACATGATCAATCATGCCTGGATGATCAGCAATATGACTTTCACCAGACACTTCTGTCCCATCTTTAAAGACAGCATGAAGGGTCAGAGGATGGTCACTAGAGGGATAAATCTTCCCAGTCGTATGGAAAAATTTACTCAGCAATTGCATGGCGTTATATGTTGAGCCCTGCATTTCAGATAAGCCAGCTATGATAATGTTCCCTAATGGATGACCAGCAAAAGCACCTGCATCCTCTGAAAAACGGTATTGAAAGACCTTTTCATAGAATTTTGGCATATCTGACATGGCTACAAGGACATTACGTAAATCCCCTGGAGGTGTCAACTGTTGAATATTCTTACGCAATTCACCTGAAGAACCACCATCATCCGCAACGGTTACTATGGCTGCAATTTCGACGTCTTTTTCCCGTAGACTATTTAAAATAACAGGGATTCCGGTTCCTCCACCAATCACCGTAATTTTGGGTTTTCTCATGAACGGTTTACCGTTTCCTTTCTTCGGTCTTTATCACGATGACTTTCATTTACAGGCCAACTTTTTAGATAGGGTCATTCGCTAAACGCTTGGCAAAAGCGACACTTCTATGCTGTCCACCAGTACAACCAATCGCAATAGTTAAGACTGATTTGCCTTCTTTTTTATAGCCTGGTAGGATTGGTTCAACCAAGGCTAACAAATGACGGTAGAAATCTTCAGATTCCTCATGGTTCATGACATAGTCATAAACTGCCTGATCTTCACCTGTCTGATTACGAAGTTCTGGCAGATAGTAAGGGTTTGGCAAGAAACGAACATCAAATACCAAATCTGCATCAATTGGAATGCCGTATTTAAAGCCGAAAGACATGACCTCAATACGGAAGGACTGAGTTTGTTCTTGGTCCGAAAATTGCTCTGCAATAGTCTTGCGAAGTTCACGAGGAGTTAACTCTGTTGTGTCAACCACGTTTTGACTCATATTTTTTAATGGGGCTAAGAGTTCGCGTTCCAGCTTGATACCGTCCAAGATACGACCATCTGCTGCAAGAGGGTGACTTCTTCTAGTTTCCTTATAGCGTGCCACCAATTCCTTATCAGCTGCATCCAAAAAGAGAATCTTGAAGTCCAAATCATCTTGATTTTCCAATTCATCCAAGACAGCCTGAATCTCTGAGAAGAAAGAGCGGCTTCGCATATCCACCACTAGGGCTAACTTGTGGTCGTCATCCTTGGTCTCTACCAACTGCAAAAACTTTGGCAAGAGAGCTGGTGGCATATTATCAATCGTAAAATATCCTAAATCTTCAAAGGATTGAATGGCTACAGTTTTCCCTGCACCACTCATCCCTGTTACAATCACCAGGTGAAGTTGTTTCATTGTCATCATAATCTCCTTATATCAAAAGAAGTTTGGAAGAACCAAACTTCAACTAGCTTATCCAATCTCTGCGATGACTTCAATTTCGACTTTTACATCGCGAGGAAGACGAGCCACTTCCACAGCTGAACGAGCTGGAAATTCCTTGTTAAAGGCTGTTTGGTAAACCTCATTAAAAGGAATAAAGTCGTTCATATCACTCAAGAAACAAGTTGTTTTAACAACATGGTCAAAATCTGTGCCTGCTTCTGCCAAAATAGCTCCAATGTTTTTCAAAACTTGTTCAGTCTGTTCTTGAATCGTTTCTCCTACGATTTCTCCAGTTTCAGGAGATAAAGGAACTTGACCGCTAGCAAACAAAAGGTTGCCAACGATTTTTCCTTGAACGTAAGGTCCGATTGCCTTTGGAGCTTTATCTGTATGAATTGTTTTTGCCATATGTATTCCTCACAATTTTTCTAAAATAGCATCCCAAGCTTGATCCATTCCTGCTTTTGTTACGGATGAAAAGAGGATAAAATCATCACTTGGATCAAAGTTTAATTTCTTTTTAATAGCTGATTCGTGCTTGTTCCATTTACCACGCGGAATCTTGTCTGCCTTGGTCGCCACAATGATGACAGGAATCTCATAATATTTAAGAAATTCGTACATCTGTACATCATCTGCTGACGGATCATGACGAAGGTCAACGAGACTAACCACTGCTCGAAGATTTTCTCGAGTGGTTAAGTACTCCTCAATCATGCGTCCCCATTTTTCGCGTTCCTTTTTAGACACACGGGCATAACCGTAACCAGGCACATCTACAAAACGCATCTTATCATCAATATTAAAGAAATTAAGTAGTTGTGTTTTCCCTGGTTTTCCAGAGGTACGAGCTAGATTTTTACGATTAAGCATGGTATTGATAAAGCTCGATTTACCAACATTTGAGCGTCCTGCAAGAGCAATTTCAGGAAGTTCATCCTGCGGATAGTGGGACTTGTTGGCAGCACTCAGTAAAATCTCAGCATTGTGTGTATTGATTTCCATAGTCACCTCTAGGCTGTCTCTAGGATTGGCTTAGCCGTTCCATCAACTGCTTCTTTTGTGATACGAACTGTTTTCACATTTTCTTGACTTGGAACTTCAAACATAACATCTAGCATGGTTTCTTCGATGATTGAGCGAAGACCACGTGCTCCAGTTTTACGTTCAATAGCTTTGTTCGCAATTTCCTGAAGTGCTTCATCATCAAATTCAAGCTCTACATCGTCATATGAAAGCAAGGTCTGGTATTGTTTAACCAAGGCATTTCTTGGCTCTTTCAAAATGCGAACCAAGTCATCTACTGTCAACTGCTCCAAGGCTGCAAAAGACAGGCAAGCGTCCAATTAATTCAGGAATAATACCGAATTTCTGAATATCTTCTGCAATGATTTCTTGCATGTATGAGCTGTTTTTCGTCAATAGCCTTGCTATTTTGTCCGAAAACCGATAACTTTTTCACCAAGACGCTGTTTGACAATTTCTTCGATTCCATCAAAGGCACCACCCACGATGAAGAGGATATTCTTGGTATCTACTTGAATCATTTCTTGTTGTGGATGTTTGCGTCCACCTTGAGGAGGTACGCTAGCTACAGTTCCTTCGATAATCTTGAGAAGGGCTTGTTGCACACCTTCACCAGATACATCACGTGTGATGGAAACATTCTCGCTCTTCTTAGCAATCTTATCAATCTCATCGACGTAGATAATTCCACGTTCTGCACGCTCGATGTTGAAGTCAGCTGCCTGCAAGAGTTTGAGGAGGATATTTTCAACGTCCTCACCCACATAACCAGCTTCAGTAAGAGCTGTTGCATCTGCAATGGCAAAAGGTACATTCAAACTTCTAGCAAGAGTCTGAGCAAGGAAAGTCTTCCCTGATCCAGTTGGGCCAATCATTAGAATATTTGACTTTTGTAAATCCACATCTTCAGTCTCTTCACGAGTGTCATGGAAATTGATGCGTTTGTAGTGGTTATATACAGCCACTGCCAAAGCACGTTTAGCACGATCTTGACCGATCACATAGTGGTTTAAAATGTTTAGGAGTTCGATTGGTTTTGGTACCTCAGACAAGTCCGCCAAAACTTCCTCAGCCAACTCCTCACGAATAATTTCCTGAGCCAACTCTACACATTCATTACAGATAAAGGCATTGTTCCCAGCAATTATTTTTTTAACTTCTTCTTGGCTTTTGCCACAAAATGAGCAATAAACCATCATATCATTTTTCCTATTTGTAGACATGATTCCCTTCCGTTCTAACTATTCATTCAATCTAAAATAAGGTCATATAAAAAGCATGAATGCTATTCACCAAGTTTGTAAAAGCATTAAGCCAAAGTAGAGTAGCAAGTCCAAAGCGCTTTTTACGAAAAGCGTGTGTTCCAGCTACAAGACAGACAGCACACAAAAGAGCTGTAAAAAAACCAAAAATACTGCGCTCCATTAGACTTCCTTTCTCTTTCTATATTCGATGGTAAAATCATAGACATTTTTCTCATCTTTGGAATAAGATTTGCTTGCAACAGTCTCAAAAACAGTCAAGTCAAAATCTTCTGGGAAATAGGTATCCCCTTCAACTTGAGCATAAATTTGTGTCACAATAATCTCATCGAGATAAGGTTCAAAAAGCTGAAAAATTTGCTTGCCACCAAGGATATAGAGATTTTTACCCTGATGATGGTACCAGTCTAAAACCTCTCCAACATTTTGGAAAACTAGAGCTCCTTCAATTGACTCTTCGAGATTGCGCGTCAAAATTAAAGTCTCACGTCCTGGAAGTAATCGTCGTCCCATTCCATCAAAGGTTACACGCCCCATCAAAATAGCATGATTCAAGGTTGTTTCTTTGAAATGTTTTAACTCTGCTGGCAAATGCCATGGTAAGCGATCCTCTTTTCCAATCACACCCTTTTCATCTTGAGCCCAAATGGCTACGATTTTTTTTGTCATGCTTTCATCCTTTTCATTGATAGTTCTATTTTATCAAAAATCTTCAAAAAAGACTGTTTTGGAATGCCCTCCTAAATAGAAAAAATCCGTAGAAAACTTCTACGGATTTTTAGAAAAATATTGTATCTTACAAACCAGGTGCTTGTCCTAATTCTGCCGCAAGCATCCAGACAGTTTTTTCAAGTTCTGCCTTAGCACCAACGAAGATATCATTGGTTACATCATCACCTTCTTCATCTGTCACATCCAAGGCTTTTTGGAAAAGAGTGATAAGGTAACGATAAATTTCAAGGACACGTTCCAAACTTTCTTCTACGTTGCGGAATTCTCCAACTCCTTCTTCGATGTCGCTATGTTGAAGGAATTCTGTCAAAGTAGAGTATGGTTTGCCACCTAGTGTAATCAAGCGTTCACTAATTTCATCTAGATAACCATCAAGGCTATCCATGTATTCATCCATCTTAGGATGCCATACCATAAAACCACGTCCACGCATGTACCAGTGTACTTGATGAAGAGCGATATGTGCTACATACAAGTCTGCTACCGCTTGATTCAAAACTACTTTTGTATTTACTAGCGCTTCTGCCGCTGGCTTAGTCAATGTTGCCACGTCTTTTACTGCTTCTTTTTTCAATTCTACCATTTTTCTCACCTCATAATTATTTTCTATAACCATCTTTATTGATTACTATTTCAGTATACTACTTCCAGCATACGATAGCAAGGAAAGTGTACTATCTTAGAAAAGTTGCAATAGACTGATAATTTAAGAATTGGAAAAGGTATTTTTTAGTTGTTTTCAGTGCCTTTACCAGAAAACTGACTTTGATACAAGTCATAATAGAAACCTTTGGTAGCTAAGAGACTTTCATGATTTCCTTGTTCGATAATCTGTCCATCTTTCAGCACCAAAATCTTGTCTGCTTCCTGAATAGTCGAAAGTCGATGAGCAATGACAAAGCTGGTTCTCCCCTTCATCAAGCGTTTCATGGCCTTTTGAATCAAGAGCTCTAAACGCGTATCGACTGATGAAGTCGCTTCATCCAAAATTAAGATTTTTGGATCAGCCAAGAGAGCACGCGCGATAGTTAACAACTGTTTCTGACCAAGAGAAATATTACTTGATTCTTGGTTCATTTCCATATTGTAGCCACCAGGAAGAGTGCGGATAAAGTGGTCAACATTGGCAGCCTTAGCAGCTTCAACGATTTCTTCATCTGTTGCCTCAAGATTTCCAAAGCGAAGATTTTCCTTGATACTGCCTTCATAGAGCCAGGCATCCTGTAGGACCATCCCAAACTGGCAACGATAGTCCTGACGAGACAGGTCACGAATATCTTGCCCATCCACTAAAATAGCACCTGCTGTCACATCATAAAAACGCATGAGCAGGTTGATCAAGGTTGTTTTACCGGCTCCAGTAGGTCCAACGATAGCTACCATCTCTCCAGGTTCAACATCTAAGTTAAAATTGCGAATCAATGGTTTGTTTTCCACATATTGGAAATCGACATTCTTGAAACTAACTTGACCTGTCAATGGTGCCAGTTCTTTCACTTCAGCAGTTTGAACTTCTTCCTGTTCATCTAAAACGCTGAAGACACGATCAAGCGAAGACTTAGCACTTTGCATTTGTCCAGCTAATTGAGTGATATTTGGATTGGTTGACTGACCTGCCACACATACTGAACGAAAGCCTGCATATTACCAATCGTTAAGCGTCCTGCAATAACCTGCAAACCACCTAAGACAGCTACAATTAAGTAAGTTAAATCAGACACGATATGAAGGGCGGGCATCATCAAACCTGAAATGAAGCTAGCCTTGAATCCGACTTGTTGCAATTCATCCGTAATCTTTTCAAATCTCTCTTGAGAGTTTTCTTCGCGTCCGAAAAGTTTTAAAACATTAAAACCTGTCAAGTTTTCCTGTACAAATCCATTCATACGTCCTAGAATGGCTGCCTGCTGTTTAAAGTACGGTTGCGAACGATTCAGAATTGTTTTAGCCCCAAAATAAGTTATCGGAATCGATAAAATGACGACGATGGCCAACTGAAGATTTAGATAGAGGACCATTCCCATAACAAAAAGAATGGTAAAGACTGCATTGACAATCTGTAAGAAAGATTGTTGTAGAGCGTTTGAAACAGTTTCAACATCACTGGTAAAACGTCCCAGTAGATCTCCAAACTGGTGTTTGTCGAAGTAGGACACAGGGATACGGTTGATTTTTTCACTCATTTCATTTCTCAAATCCTGTATCATAGACTGGACAGCATTGGTCATGAAATAGTTTGAGTAGTAAGAACCCAACTCATAAAAAAGACCACGCAAGAGATAGATAACCAAAATCATTGTGATATAAGAGGTATTGATACCTGCTCCTGCAGCACCATTTGCCATGGCAAGGAGGTTGCTGGTTAACTCAGTGATAGCAAGCCCCAATACGAAAGGCTCGATAACACTCATAATGACGCTGACTATTTTCAAGAAGACTGCAAAGAAAACAGAGAATCGGTAGGCTTTTAAATAGCTCCATAGACGAGCTAGACTAGATTGTTGTTTCATCCTTTACCTCCTATTCTTCTGTCAGAGACGCAATTTTCAACTGCGACTCAGCAATTTCTCGATAGATGTCATTGGTTTCCATCAATTCTTCATGACGGCCACGACCTACGATTTCGCCCTTATCAAGGACGATAATCTGGTCCGCATCCATAATGGTTCCAACACGTTGCGCAACAATCAATACCGTAGCATCTTGAGTCACTTCCTTGAGACGACGACGCAGGATTGCATCTGTACGGTAGTCCAAAGCTGAGAAAGAATCATCAAAGATATAGATATCTGGCCCCTTGATGACTGCGCGGGCAATCGACAAGCGTTGCTTTTGACCACCTGATAGGTTGCTTCCCCCTTCAGCCAGATGAGTTGCAAAACCTTCTTCTCGACTTTCGATAAAGTCTTTGGCTTGAGCTACATCAGCTGCTTGGTGCAAGTCCTCATGACTGGCATCTTCTTTCCCGTAACGGAGATTGTCTGCGATAGTCCCAGTAAAGAGCAAAGCCTTTTGAGGAATAAACCCAATCTTCTGGCGGAGTGATTTGAGACGGTAATCTCGGACATCAACACCATCGACCTTAATTTTCCCTAGCGTAACATCATAGAAACGAGGAATCAATTGAACTAGAGTAGACTTACCTGAACCAGTTGAGCCGATAAAAGCAATGGTTTCTCCCGGTTTAGCAGTAAAGGAAATGTTATGTAAAACAGGGCTTTCTGTTTCCCCAGGATAGGCAAAGGTTACATTATCAAATTCTAGATAACCATGGGTTTCTGTTTCTTGAATTCCGTCCTCATTTGGATCAATGGAAATCGGCATATCCATGATTTCTTTCAAACGCTCACTAGATACGGCCGTACGTGGATACATGGTAAAGAGGTTTGACAAAAAGAGGAAGGACAAGAGAGCATGGAAACTATACTCGATAAAGGCCACCAAATCCCCAATCTGCAAACTTCCCTGCTTGAGAGGATCCAAAGCAAACCAAACGATAGCTACAATCATAGCGATAATAATTTGTACAAAAAGCGGCTCTGTCAAACCAGTCAATTTGAACAAGCGATTCGAATTATCTGCATAGATTGCATTTTTCTCTTCGAAACGTTTTTCTTGAAAATCTTCACGAGCAAAAGCACGAATAACTCGTAGCCCCATCAAATTTTCACGGACATACTGGTTAATCTTGTCCAAAGTTTTCTGTTGCTTTTCAGATAAGGGGCGCGTTTTGACAGCCACATAAAGGACTACTACAGCTAGAAAAGGAACGGAAAAAGCCACAATCCACGCTAGTGAAGGACTGGTCAAGAAAATCATGAGAACACTCGACAACATCATCATGGGAGTGATAACACCCAACTTAAGCGTTTGTTCCGCAAACTGCATGAGGACAAAGGCATCACTGGTAATGCGAGTGACTAGTGAAGATACACCAATTTGTTCATATTCGTGATGAGAATACTCTTGTAGCTTAGCATAGACATCATCCCGCATGTCCTTAACCATATTCGTGGTCAATTTACTAGCAGCATAAGCCAGAACAACCCGTCCAAATGTTCCCAAGACGATAATAACCAACATGATTACGGCCCAAAAAAATAGAGTTTATCCTGGTCACCTTGGTTGATTCCTTGGTCAATCATACGAGCCAAAAATAGTTGGTAGACCCAGATTGACAATGACAAAGAAAAATCGCCCCTAAGGAAGTCTAACACTAACCACTTGGGATAGCGTTTGAGATAAGACCAAATATAAAGCATAATTCTCCTTTCTTTAGTAAGTTTGTAAACTAGAAAAGAGCGCGTAAACACGCGCTTCTCTGCTAAAAAAATAAGACAGGCAATCCTATTCGATGAACGAAAGGACTGTCTGTCTCAGTTTATAATAATTTATTTTTGTAAAGTCAAGCAATGCCAAGAAGCTTTCTGGGTCAAGTGATGCACCACCAACAAGGGCACCATCAACATCTGGACAAGCCATATATGAAGCAACGTTTTCAGGTTTCACTGAACCACCGTATTGGACACGTACTTTGTCAGCTACTTCTTGACCGAAGTCAGCAGCTACGACATCACGAACAACTTTACACATTTTTTGTGCATCGTCTTGTGAAGCAGATTTACCAGTACCGATTGCCCAGATTGGTTCGTAGGCAATTACTGTTGAAGACACTTGTTCAGCAGTCAATCCAGCCAAAGCTGCAGATACTTGAGCACCTACGAATTCTGCTGCTTTACCAGCTTCGTAAGTTTCAAGACTTTCACCACAACAGATGATTGGAAGCATACCATTTTCAAAGATTGCTTTTGCTTTCTTGTTGATATCTTCGTTTGTTTCATGGAAGTAGTCACGACGTTCTGAGTGACCGATCACAACATAGTCGGTACCGATTTGTTTCAAAACTTCTGGGCTAGTTTCACCAGTGAAAGCACCTGAATTTTTGAAGTAGCAGTTTTGTGCAGCAACTTTAAGGTTTGAACCTTTAGCAGCAGCAAGAACAGCAGTCAAATCAACTGCAGGAGCTGCGATACCTGCTTCAACAAGGTCAGATGATGGAAGTTTTGAGGCTACAGCTTCAACAAATGCTTTTGCTTCTTCTGGATTTTTGTTCATTTTCCAGTTACCAGCGATAAATGGTTTACGTGACATTTCACATACCTCTTTTTTCATTTTATTTTCTATTTATTTTATCATATTTAAAGATAGCTTGCAAATCTTACTCTATAACTAGAAGTCTTCTTTTCAAAAACTTTCCAGTTGCCGTTTTTATCTAGAAGCTGGCTTTCTCCTGGTTAATTTGACCACTGCTTCTGTTCTAGCCGTGTGTGGGAACATATCAACAGACTGGATATAGTGCAGGTCGTAGACCTCTACCAAACGGACTAAATCACGCGCCAAGGTTGATACATTGCAAGATACATAGACCATCTTTTCAGGAGCGTATTTGACAATGGTATCCAAGAGCTTGTCATCTAAACCTGTACGTGGCGGATCCACAATCAAAGCATCGGCGCGATAGCCTTCCTTGTACCAACGTGGGATAATTTCTTCTGCAGTTCCTACTTCATAGTGAGTATTGGTATAACCCATGCGCTTGGCATTTTCTTTGGCATCCTCAATAGCTTCTGGAATAATATCCATCCCTCTTAGATTTTTAACTTTTTTGGCAAAGGCAAAACCAATGGTTCCAACACCACAATAGGCATCAATCAGATGGTCATTCTCATTTACGTCCAAGGCCTTAACGGCTTCACTATAGAGAATTTCTGTCTGTTCAGGATTAAGTTGGTAAAAAGCTCTTGGTGAAAGAGAAAATTCATAATCAAGAACACCCTCGCCTATACTATCCTGCCCCCAAATAATCTCGGTCTTGTCTCCATAAATCTCACTGGTTTTTGCAGTATTGGTATTGACTGCAACTGTCACCACTTCTGGAAAATCCTTGACTAGGTCTTTCACAAATTGAGTCAAATTCAATTGGCGATTAGTCACAATAATGATTTGAACTTGCCCAGTTTTCCGTGCGCGACGAACCATGATGGTCCGAACCCCAAGAATTTTCCGTTCATCTGTAATCGGAATTTGATGATAGGTCAAGAGTTCAGCAATGCGATTGGCAATAATCTGCGTCTCCTTGTCTTGAACCAGACAGTCTTTTAGCTCAACCAAGTAGTGAGAATTCTGAGCATACAAACCTGCCTTAACTTGCCCCTTAAATTTCGAGTTTGGAATTGTAGTTTAGCCCGATAATACTTGGGTTTCTGCATGCCAATGGTTGGTCTGATTTCATAGTTTTCGTAGCCTGCAGGTTCAAATTTCTTCAGAGCTTGATAAAGGAGATCTGTCTTGAACTCCAGTTGCTTATCATAATGCAGGTGCATGATTTGACAACCACCACATTCATTATAAATAGTACAGTCTGGAACTACTCGAAACTTAGACTTTTTATGGACCTCAAGCAGTTTAGCCTCAACGTAGTTACGCTTAACAGAAGTCACCTGACAATAGATATCTTCACCCTTGAGGGCACCTGGAACAAAAACAAGGGTTTTCTGGTAAAAACCGATACCTTCCCCGTTAATTCCCATGCGCTTGATTTTTAATGGAATTTTTTCTTTGACTTTTAGATTCATAAGTCTATTATACCACGTAGTTTCTCAATGGTTAAGAATATGTTACAATAAAAACATGAATACAAAGATATCTTTTTCCTCATTGGATTTTCCTGAGCAATTACGAACTTATGTAGAGGGGACAAGCCTTTCTGACAGCTCTTCTCATTCAGGCGCAAGGATTCTTTATCTTGACTCAGGTTACTATTTAAAAATTGATCAAAAGGGAAGATTAGAGCGAGAAGCTAGCATTGCGAGTTGGTTTGAACAAGAGGGAATAGGAACTCCTGTTATCGACTATTTATCTACGGATAAAGACTATCTTCTGACTAAAGAGGCTATTGGTCATGATACTCTCGCTTTTTTAGATCAGCCAGAAAAAATCTGCCGAACAATGGCAGAGGCTCTTAAAAAGCTTCACAACTTAAACCCACACAATTTTCCATCAGAAAATCATTTACAGACCTATAAAGACAGAGCCTTTAAAAACTATGAAAAAGGGGAGTTCTATGCCAAGGCACTCCTACCCCAATTCCAGATTAACAGTCGCGAAGAGGCCTTCCAACTCATCCAAGAACAAGGGCACCTTTTAAAGACAGATGCCTTTATTCACGGGGACGCCTGTCTTCCGAACTTTATTCTAAAAGATGCCGACCAATTCTCTTGTTTTATTGATCTTGGTTTGGCTGATTTTAGTGATCGGCATATCGATCTCTTTTGGGCAATTTGGTCCCTCAATTACAACTTAAAAGATCCCAAATATGCTGAACTATTTCTCGACTATTACGGGAGAGAGCTGGTTGATAGCAACAAACTTCGACTCGTTGCTGCCTTTGAAGCATTTGGGTAAGAGGAAAATATGAAAATCACAAAACTTGAAAAGAAAAAAAGACTCTATCTGCTCGAACTTGATAGCGACCAAACCTGCTACATTACCGAGGATACCATTGTTCGCTTTATGTTGACAAAAGGGAAAGAGATCTCAGCTGAGGAACTAACTGAGATTAAATCCTTTGCACAATTCTCCTACAGTAAAAATCTAGCTCTCTACCACTTATCCTTCATGGCCCGTACTGAAAGAAGTCAGAGATTATCTTAGTAAATATGAAGTTAATGAGAGAATCATTCAGCAAGTCATTCAGTCTCTCAAGGAGGACAATTGGATCAATGATCGCCAATATACTCAAGCTATCATCAATTCCAATCAGCTTTCAGGAGATAAGGGAAGCTATATGCTGATGCAGAAGATTTCTCAAAAAGGGGTTGCTAAGTCTATCATCCAAGAAGTCTTACAAGAATTTAATCTGACAGAAGTCGCTGAGCGTACAGCTGAAAAACTACTGAAAAAATATCAGGGAAAATTGCCAGCCCGCGCCTTGCAGGACAAGATTATCCAAAATCTGACCAACAAAGGGTTTTCCTACTCAGAAGCCAAGGCTGCCTTTGATCAACTAGATAACCAGATCGATGAAGAAACTGTCCAAGAGCTGATTTTTAAAGAGTTGGATAAGCAATACCCAAAATACTCACGAAAGTATGAAGGATACGAACTCAAGCAACGTTTGACCCAAGTTTTAGCTAGAAAAGGTTACGATTTTTCGGATATAGCCAGTGCTCTCAGAGAATATCTTTAATTTTTTCATGAAAAAACTAAGAACTTTAAACAAAAATATGATACAATAGTAAACGATAAACTTATAAATTGTAGAAAGTTGGTTAGTTATGAAACTTCCAAAAGAAGGCGACTTTATTACAATTCAAAGTTATAAGCATGATGGGAGTCTCCACCGTACTTGGCGAGACACCATGGTACTAAAAACAACAGAGAACGCTATTATCGGCGTCAACGACCACACACTTGTTACCGAAAGTGACGGTCGTCGTTGGGTAACTCGAGAACCGGCTATTGTTTACTTTCACAAGAAATATTGGTTTAATATTATCGCTATGATTCGTGAAAATGGTATCTCCTACTACTGCAATATGGCAAGTCCTTACTATCTGGATGAAGAAGCTTTAAAATACATTGATTATGATTTGGATGTTAAAGTTTTTACAGATGGTGAGAAACGCCTCTTGGACGTTGAGGAGTATGAACGACACAAGCGAAAAATGAAGTATTCTTCTGATCTAGACTATATTCTGAAAGAGCATGTTAAGATTCTTGTTGATTGGATTAACAATGAGCGAGGTCCTTTCTCAGAAGCCTATGTCAACATTTGGTACAAACGCTACGTAGAACTAAAGAATCGGTAAAGTTGTCAGAGGTCAGGATTAAAATCCTGACCTCGTTTTTTGGGTAGTGTAAAATAAGTTGTGTAAACACAAAAAATAATAAATCCATTATGATAGAATTCGCAAGATGTACAAAATAAATAGATATACTAATACTTTTTTAATTTCTTTGTTCCTTGTAAGTTTACAACAAACTTATATCGTTTAATACAAAAATTCGAAGATGATTGCTAACAATAATTCATATCACCTTCGTATCAAATTATTTAGTTTTTTTATTTCTACATAACATCAATCTTATAGTACAACATTTAAAAAGGATACCTTAACAGAGAAAATGCTATTTAATCTACCAGCTCATTTAATCGTTTTTGAAAAATATAAAGCAACATTTTTTTAGACTCAATAAACTCAAAAATATTTAATGACATTTTGCATTTGCTTAATTCCAGATTCTTTAGATTCTGTCAAGTATATTTTATATCCTTCTACAAATTTGAATGTAGATTTTTCAAAAACTTTTGTGTCATCTTTTAATAATTTTTTTAATTTAATTTCAAAGTAGTCTGCATATATTAGATGTGAATTCTCAAGGCAGCAGAACCAAAAATTTAAACAAGCTGACACAACTAAATTTCTATTCTTGCCAATTTTTTCGTAATAATGTGTACGCTCTAGTATTTCTTTTCCGACCCTGTAAATATAATCTATCTCAAAAAGATGATATAAATTACCAATCAGCGTTATCTCATAGAACTCCCATCGTTCCTTCTGGAATAAATAGTCATATACTAAATTTAGATCTTCTCTACTAACTATATGATTACAATCTATTTGATTTAATAATCCCTGAACCATAATTGTATTTATTTTATGAGTTTTTTCCCCACTCTTCTCAAAAAGTTTTTGTTGCTCATTTTTTATTTCCTCCAACCCTTTAGTATTCAAACTATAAAAAAATTTGGAGATAAATTAACCAAAAAAATCATCAAGCTCCGATCTTTTATAATGTTCTAAGTAATTACAAAAATTCTCTATCGAAACATTGATATTTGATAATAATTCAAAAAACGTTGAGAGAGAAATTTCATTTTCTCCCCTTTCAAATCTAGAGAGTTGAGATTTTGATATAGAATCAGCTGCAGCATACTCTAAAGAATATCCGTTTAATTTTCTAAAATATCGAAAAGCTTCTCCGTAATTTTTCACAATTTCCTTCCCTTAACTTTCTTTTCGAGCGATAAACATGCCATATTCTTTAGGAATGATCAACATACCATTATTAAACTCACTTTCCAATCTTTTACGAATCATTTCCTCTTCTAGTGAACCTATTTCTGAAATTCCTTTAAACGATTGGATGTATTTAACTAGGTCATCTATTCTAGTTACCTGTAACACATCATCATAGAGTAATGTATCGACAGAGTTAAAATACCTACTCAGGTAGCTTTTTCCATTTTGTAACGTAAACGTTTTATTTTCTAAATCTTGATCAACCTCATCTTTAAATAAACTTGCCAAATAATCTACAACTCCATTTTCACCAAACGTAGCACAGTAAAAAATGCCTCCTTTTTTTAATACCCTATTCACTTCAGAAAGTGCTTTTGGAATATCATTCACATGATGTAGAAGCATATTAGCAATAACAATATCAAACGTTTCATCCTCAAAAGAAATCTTTTGAATATCCATTATTTCATAGCTGACATTGTCTCTATTTCCAATCACTGACTTCGTAGTTTCTACCATGTCATTAGAAAAATCTGTAACAACCAACTGCTTCATTGTATCTATAGAATCACTATTACTTTTCCACAGCTCTCCTGTACCACATCCCAATTCTAGAACCTTTACTTCATTAGTGATTTGGTAGTTGGAAAATATCCAATTATTAAATCCCAGTTTATTTTTTGAATACTTCTTATGCAATTTTACTCGAATATCAAGATTATCATGATTTTTATATTGTTCAATTACCTTATCAATCATTCTGAATGACCTCCACTCTATAATTTGACATTATATCACAAGAATAAACACAGCGTTAAATAAGTTGTATAAATGCAAAAAAGGATTAATTTTACTACAGTATTGAACTATTTTGGGGTCTTCTAAATTCAAAAAAGCTCCTTTGAGCAAAACTTCATTTTTATCCACAAATCTTAAGTCTCAACTGATTTATTAAAGTCTCGCAAGTCATGGGCTAGGAATTTAAAGATTGATCCATCTATTTCTGTCCCAGTACATTTCAGAAAAAAACCTGCCACAAGGCAGGTTTTCCTTTAAATATCTAACTTCGTAACAGTGAACTTGATATGCGAATAGTCTTTTTCGATATCCTTATCTACCATAAAGGCGGTTGCATCCTTCTTGATCTGTACCAAGTCAATATTCTGTGCTTGAGCGGCATAGACACAGCCACAGTAGCATTGACGATAGATATCGTACTCTTCACACATTTCTACAGAGCGTTTATAGCCTTGATTTTTCTTAAAATCACTCGGAAGATAATGAGTTGTGTAGATTTTCTGCACATCAATCCCAATACTATTGATGGTTTGCGAATTTTTGTGAGGACTGATGGTTAGGGCAGAACCGAAGTAGTCAAATCCTAAGTCCATGGCCACCTGTGCTGTCTTATCCAGACGATAGTCAAAACAAACCTTGCAACGATCGCCACCTTCAGGTTCTTCTTCCAAACCTCGAACCAGTTTACGGTATTCATTGGGTTCATAAGGTGCTTCTAGATATTGAACCTTGTTGCCAGTTCGCTCATTGAAATCACTGACAAACTTCTTGGTCACATAAGCACGCTTGTGATATTCTGCCTTGGGATGGATATTTGAATTAGCAAAATAAATGGTCACATCCGCATACTTGGTCAAGTACTCTAGAGTGTAGGTGCTACAAGGAGCACAACAAACGTGCATGAGAATGGTTGGTCTTTCTTCATTTTTTTCCCAAACTTGGACCATCTTTTGCATGACTCGGTCATAGTTGATCTTTTGATTGGGATTCATCTTACTTAGAATTTCTTCTACATCGATCATACTCTTCTCCTTTTCCTCTTGCTATTGTACCACAGGATGATACTTTGGGCAAATAGGTTTTCGTACTTCATTCAGTTTTTTAATCCTTATCTAATAGCTTGCCCATCCTTTTTAGACCAATTCTTAAGATAGGATAGGTTGAAAGCAAGATAAGACCTAGAACTAAAAAGACCGCTACAAGACCCCAACGATCAATCATCCAGCCTGTCAGTGGAAATATGACAATCATGGAAAGACTAAAGAGCATGGAATTGATACTAAGCATAGTTGCTCTTACACTGGAAGGTAAATAACCTTGTAAGTCATTGAAATAGATCGGCTGATAAACTGCATAAAGTGTATCAGTTAAAAGATATACGAGAAGAAAGGCAAAGGGAGTTCCAGAAAACACCAATAACATTGCTAGGCCTGTCAGTGCAACAAGCATCGGAAAAACTTGGTTGCTATTCCATTTTTTACCGATTTGACTAGCTACATAAACTGCTATAAGATTTAAGCCACTACCAATGAGCATGACCAGTGAAACCTGCCAGCCTGCTAAATCACTTATTTTCTGCTGATAGTAAAAGTAAAACATACACATGAGTGTCCCGACTAACTGGTATGTCATCATCCAGTAAAAGAGTACTGGTTTCCCGCCATTCTTTTCGGACTTGCAGAACAATCGTTTTAAAGGTCAAGGATTCATTTTTCTCCCTCTTGGCCATTGGTTCTTTCATGAAATAAATTAAGATTATAGAAATAAATGAAAATCCAATAGCTATCATATAGGTCCAGGCCAATGCTCCGTGAACAAAGAGACCTGCCACAACCGTACCTAAAGTTCGGGTGACTTCTGCTACACCAGACAAAAAGCTAGAAATCTGAAGATAACGGTCTTTTTGACCCGCTTCAACCGCCGAATCATATAAGAAAGCGGTGCTGGTCCCCGAGTCAAAATTGTAGGACCAAGCATTAACCATCATGGCAAGCCCATACATCCAAAAATTCCCCTGACCAAACAAAATCAAGATAGAGGATACAATACTAGCCAATCGAGCCAAATAGAGATTGGTCTTGTAGCTAAATCGATCTGCCAACATACCAGATGGAATCTCACACAAGAGACTTGTCCCATGAAAGATACTTTCTAAGAGGCCGATTTGAAGCAAGGATAGACCATTTTGAATGAAAAATAAAATCCAAAAACTGGTAATCCCAAAATAAGAAGTGAATTCCAGACCTGCTAGGAGTGGAATATTGCGTTTGTAAGTTCTTTTAAACATTGTTTTCTCTCTTTCAATATGTAATATGAGTTTTTTTAAAAGACTTACTTAGAGTTGCCTACATTTTCTCCACCTCTTTCATTTAAAGTGAGAGTGGGACAGAAATCGGTAATTCGTTAGAATTCGATTTCGTCGTCCCACCTCCGCACAGTTGAGTAGGGCTGTAAAAGCTGATGAAATCAGCGTAGTAGAGCCCACTCAACCACTGCGTCTTGCTCGACAATCCAAGACAATTGAGAGGCTAGGACTTTTGTCCCAGCCTCATGGTTATTAAGGTTTGATACGGTGCAACATACGTGGGAATGGAATTGCTTCACGGATGTGTTTAGTTCCAGCTGCAAAGGTTACCATACGCTCGATACCGATACCAAATCCACCGTGTGGTACTGTACCGTATTTACGAAGGTCAAGGTAGAATTCATACTCTGTACGATCCATACCAAGAGATTCCATCTTCGCTACAAGGGCATCGTAGTCTTCCTCACGCATTGAACCACCGATGATTTCTCCGTAACCTTCTGGTGCGAGCAAGTCTGCACAAAGTACGCGATCTGGGTTACCAGGAACTGGTTTCATGTAGAAGGCCTTGATGTCTGCTGGGTAGTTAATCACGAAGGTTGGTACACCAAAGTGGTTTGAAATCCATGTTTCGTGTGGTGAACCAAAGTCATCACCATGCTCGAGATGTTCGTAGTCTGCATCTTCATCATTTTCATGCTCTTGCAAGAGGTCAATGGCTTGATCGTAAGTGATGCGTTTGAATGGCTCTGCAATATAGCGTTTCAAGAGTTCTGTATCACGCTCCAATGTTTCCAAGGCTTGAGGCGCACGGTCAAGAACACCTTGAAGTAAAGCTTTAACATAAGCTTCTTGCAAGTCAAGTGACTCATCATGTGTCAAGTATGAATACTCTGCATCCATCATCCAGAATTCAGTCAAGTGACGGCGAGTTTTTGATTTCAGCACGGAATACTGGACCAAAGTCAAAGACACGACCAAGAGCCATAGCACCAGCTTCAAGGTAAAGTTGACCAGATTGACTCAAGTATGCTGGTGTTCCGAAGTAGTCTGTTTCAAAAAGTTCTGTAGAATCTTCTGCAGCATTTCCTGAAAGAATTGGGCTATCAAACTTCATGAAGCCATTTTTATCAAAGAACTCATAAGTTGCATAGATGATAGCATTACGGATTTGCATGACAGCTACTTGTTTGCGTGAACGAAGCCACAAGTGACGGTTGTCCATCAAGAAGTCTGTTCCATGTTCTTTTGGAGTGATTGGGTAATCTTGAGATTCACCGATAACTTCGATGTCTGTAATATCCAACTCGTAACCAAATTTAGAACGCTCGTCTTCTTTAACAATCCCTGTCACGAAAACAGATGTTTCTTGACTTAGACGTTTGATGGTGTCAAATTTTTCAAGACCTACTTCTTCTCCAAATTTTTCGATAAAGTTTGGTTTAAAAGCCACACCTTGGAAAAAGGCTGTTCCATCACGCAATTGTAAAAAGGCAATTTTCCCTTTTCCTGATTTGTTTGCAACCCAGGCTCCGATGGTCACTTCTTGACCAACGTAGTCTTTTACTTCGATAATTGTTACACGTTTTGTCATCATTTATCTTCCTTTTTTTAATTAAACTTGTCCGAAGACATTATCACCTTTCATTTTACCATAAATAGGAGCCTATAGCTATCTCTCATAACCTAAAATTCTGTCTTTTTTTAAAGAATACTGATTTTTTGAAAGTTCTATAATGAATTTAGCCACCCACCTCTCCTAAAAGTTAGATGGTGCAACTATCTTATAACTAGTCTAAGATTTCATTTGACAAAACAGCTTCAAGGATTCCTCTTGTCAAATGAAAGCTCTTTTAGGCATAAGAAAACACCTCTGTGTTATACCTGTTATTCACCACAAACACAAAAGAGGCACAGAGACGCAAAACCATTATACTACAAAATCAAAACATTTGACAATGGATAATCGTCGTTTAATCGAACGATGGAAAAAGAAGGGAAATCAAAAAGAAAAATTGCCCCTCTACTTGGAAAAGCTCCCCAAACTATCCATACCGAAATCAAGCGTGGGACAGTCCTACGATGTGTTGGAAAAAGGCGCTTCAAAAAGGTTTATTCTGCCGACTACGCTTAACAAATCTTATGAAAGCAATCGCAAGTGCTAGGTCAAGAAATTAATCTTGACTAAGGAGCTAAAGGAAAAGATTCTCCACTATCATAATCAAAAGTTGTCTCCTGAGATGATGGTCAAGGCTAAGGGAGTTAATGTGGGAATTTCTACCATCTACTACTGGATTCATCATGGAAAATTGGGATTGACCAAACAGAACCTCCTGTATCCTAGAAAAGGAAAATCTGTCAAGAAACAAGCTAGTTCCAACTTTAAACCTGCTGGTCAATCTATCGAACAGCGGCCTGAAGCTATCAATCTTCGCTTGGAGAATGGTCATTATGAGATTGATACGGTTCTACTTACAAGAGCGAAAAACTACTGTTTGCTTGACTTGACGGATCGAAAGAGTAGACATCAAAGCATACGATTGATTCCAAATAAAAGCGCTGAGTCGGTCAATCAGGCTCTAAAACTCATCTTAAAACAGCATCAAATTCTTTCCATCATGGCAGATAACGGAACGGAATTCAACCGATTGTCTGATGTGTTTTCTAAGGAACATATCTACTATGCACACCCTTATACATCTTGGGAGAGGGGAACTAATGAGAATCACAATAGGCTCATTCGTAGATGGTTACCTAAAGGAACTAAGAAAACGACTCCCAAAGAAGTCGCATTCATCAAAAATTGGATTAACAACTATCCTAAAAATGTTTGAACTACAAGTCACCCAGAGAATTTCTTCTTGCTGGCTAACTTGAACTTAAAATTTAGCAAATCTTGTCATTTTAATCCTTTATAACAGTCGTTTTTGACAAGTGAAAAGCTTGTATGTTATACTATACAGTATGTATAAGGAGGAAAATATGAAAAAGAAAATTCAACTCACCACGGGATTGTGTGCAGCTGTTTTAGCCCTCAGTCTCGCAACAACCACTTTTGCGGATGAACAAACAGCTACAGTCACTGCTCCTATCTCTGAACGACAAGCTACGGTTGCTCCTATTTCAGTAAATTCAGAGAGTTCTGCTACTACAGTTACCAACGAAGCACTAGCCCCACTTCCTAGCGAAGAAACAACTACCCCAACAGTTGAGGAAGCAACACCAGCCCCTGCTGAGACTCCAGTGGATCCACGAATCTCTGAAATTCGTGTCATCCATCGTCGTCGGACTCTGAAACCAGACTTTTCTCCAGTTGCATCTTCAACAGATGTCGTCTACAAGACAGTTGATGCCCGTGCTTTTACCGAATATAACGTCTCTGGAAATGGACCAGCAACGGTTACAGACGAAAATGGAAAAACATGGTACCGCATAAGATACTTCGATCTAGGTGCTAAAGATGGCTTTGCATACAATAGCGCTCCTGAAAAAGGCACTGCCACCGCGCCCGTCATTGAAGTCATCCATCTCTATGATGATATCGATTTGAATCCGGAAGTTGTAAAACGTGCTCGTTTTGTAGACGAAAAGGGACAAGAAATTGCGCCTTCCCAAGAAAACAGCGTCGAGCGTAGCCTTAATTTGGCTTATGAAGCTGGTCTACCAACAGCACCTGCTCAAATCCAAGCCAATGGAAAAACGTATACTTTCCAATCAGCTAACAAAGAAGAATTGACCTCCCACAAACTTCATATTTCTAACTTGGTTACTGTGACCTATTTCTATAAAGAAGTCACCACACCAGTTGTTGAGAAACCGTCAACACCTTCTGTTCCAGAAAAACCTGTTCAAAAACTCCGTCTTCCAAAAGGAAATAACGGAGTGAAAACACGCGTACCTGTTAGCAAGAAGACTCAAGCAAAACCATCTAGTCCAGAAGTGAAAAAATTCCGCCTTCCAAAAGGAAACAATGGGGCTAAGACCCGTGTCCCTGTGAAAAAGGCGAATACTATTCTTTCTGTCGATTACTTATAATTCTATAGAAAAGAACCTTGGTCAAACACAACCAAGGTTCTTTTTTTAATTTTCCATAAATTGATGCAAACGACGAATAGCTTCTTTAAGAGTTTCCAAGTCTGTCGCATAGCTGAGACGGACATTCTCTGGCGCACCAAAGCCTGCTCCCGTAATCAAGGCCAGACCAACTTCCTCAAGAATAGCCGTTGTAAATGCTGTTACATCTGTATAGCCTTTCATCTCCATAGCTTTTTTAACATTTGGGAAGAGATAGAAAGCTCCTTGAGGTTTGACTACTTCAAAGCCAGGGACTTGACACAAGAGTGGATAGATGGTGTTTAAACGTTCCTCGAAAGCCTGACGCATAGTTTCTACAGAGTCTTGTGAGCCAGTTAGCGCTTCGATTGTTGCGTATTGAGATACTGCAGTCAGGTTAGAAGTCGTTTGACCAGTCAATTTGCTCATGGCAGCAATGATTTCTGGATCACCTACTGCATAACCTACACGCCAACCTGTCATTGCGTAGGCTTTTGATACCCCGTTAATGACAATGGTTTGCTTGCGAATAGCTTCTGATAGACTAGAGATTGGTACAAACTCATTCCCGTTATAGACCAAACGACCATAAATATCATCTGCTAGGATGAGAATGTCATGTTCAACAGCCCAATTTCCAATGGCCAAGAATTCCTCACGAGAATAGATCATACCGGTAGGATTAGATGGTGAGTTAAGAACCAAAACCTTGGTCTTATCTGTGCGAGCTGCTTCTAATTGATCTACCGTTACTTTAAAATGATTGTCTTCTTTGGCTTGGACAAATACTGGAACACCTTCTGCCATCTTAACCTGATCCCCATAGCTAACCCAGTATGGAGTAGGAATGATGACCTCATCTCCAGGATTAACTACAGCCATAAAGAAAGTGTAGAGAGAGAACTTGGCACCTGTAGCAAAGGTGACTTCGTTAGCCACTACGGAATAACCATAATAACGCTCAAAATAGGTATTGACTGCTGCTTTTAACTCAGGCAAACCTGAAGCTACCGTATAGAAAGAAGCACGTCCATCTCGAATGGCTGCAACAGCAGCATCTTGAATATTTTCAGGAGTATGAAAATCGGGCTGACCTAAAGTTAAGAAAAGTACATCTTTTCCTTCAGCCTTTAACTTCTTTGCTCTTGCATCACTAGCCAAAGTGACGCTTTCTTCCATTTCTAAGACACGTTTAGATAATTTCATAGCTTCTCCTTTTCGATTAGGGCACCAGTTTCAAAATCTACTAGATAATAGTCTCCTCCAGACTTGATTTCCCAAACAGGCTTTTCAGCATAGCGTCCAAAGGTAACCGTATCAATTTCAGTTGCTCCTTTTTCTCTAACAACTGCTTCTGCTTTCTTGTGAAGTACCATTTTCTAGTTGATATACGTAAATATTGTTATTACTTTTCTCTATTAAAACAGCAACTGGTTTCTGATTCTTATCTTGACCAAGAACACTATAATAGCTTTCTAAGCCATTAAAGATATCAACCTGGCTGACCGTTTCTAGATTCGCATACTGCTTAGCAAGTTTTTCCCCTTCTACCTTTGCTGTCTGATAAGGCTTCATGCTAAGCCACACCAAATAGAGAAAGGAAGAAGTCACAACTAGAGCCAACAGGGTCAAACCAATGCTGTACTGAAATAATAAGGAATTTTTTTCTTTTTTCTGTCTCATTTTCACTCGTCTATTTTACCATCTATCCAAGTGAATTACAAGTGAATAAAGGGGAGGATTTAGCACGGAACTTTTCTTATGACAGGAGTATATGAAGCTTGAATCATTGATTTCACAGATTTTTCATAATCTCTACTCCTAAAAATAATCTTGACTATCATCGATTTTTATTTTCTGAGCAGATTTCTTGCAAATGATTTCCTTTTGTTGTAACATTATTTATAACAACAGAGATAACTCTGATAAAAATCTAAAGGAGACTCCCTATGTCTAAAAAAGTATTATTTATCGTTGGTTCACTTCGTGAAGGTTCTTTCAACCACCAAATGGCTCTAGAAGCTGAAAAAACTCTTGCAGGTAAAGCTGAGGTTAGCTACCTTGACTACTCAGCAATCCCACTTTTTAATCAAGAACTTGAAGTTCCAACTCTTCCAGCTGTAGCAGCAGCTCGTGAGGCAGTTCTTGCTGCTGATGCTATCTGGATTTTCTCTCCAGTTTACAACTTCTCAATTCCTGGAACAGTGAAAAACTTGCTTGACTGGCTTTCACGCGCAATTGACTTGTCTGATACACGCGGAGCATCTGCTCTTCAAGATAAAATCGTTACTGTATCTTCAGTAGCAAATGCAGGTCATGAACAACTCTTTGCAATCTACAAAGACCTCTTGCCATTCATCCGTACACAAGTTGTTGGTGAATTCACTGCAGCTCGTGTCAATGATTCTGCTTGGGTAGATGGCAAATTAGTCCTTGAAGACAGTGTTGCTACTTCACTAAAACAACAAGCTGAAGACTTGGTTCAAGCTATTCAATAATTGAATCATAACCACCCGTCTAACGGGTGGTTTGCACCAGGGCTATAAGCCCAAATTACCAACCAGCGCCTAAAGACGCTGGCTTTCACGTTGTTCAAGCCTCATTGCTCTTGACTCGTCACTTGCCTCTTAAAGAGGCTTTAGTATTACTTACCACTATCCCTAAAGGGATCCTCATATTCTTTTACACTCAATTTATCTAGTGCTATATCATGCTTTTCCTGCTCTTGAATATATTTCTTAATTGTGGCTTCATTAAGCCCTACTGTACTCACATAATAACCTTCCGCCCAGAAATGCCGATTGCCAAACTTATATTTCAAATTGGCGTGTTTGTCAAACATCATGAGTGCACTCTTACCTTTTAAATATCCCATAAAACTTGAAACACTTATCCTCGGTGGAATACTTACTAACATATGTACATGATCTGGCATCAAGTGTCCTTCGATAATTTCAACTCCTTTATAACTACACAAGCGATGAAATATTCCACCTAAACTACTCCGATATTGATTATAGATGACTTTTCGTCTATACTTAGGGGTGAACACAATGTGATACTTACAGTGCCACTTTGTGTGTGATAAACTATGAGACTTTTGTACCATGGTTTTCTCCTTTCGCTTTACAATTGGCTTGAACACCTTTATTGTATCGCGTTTGGAGTTTTTTTGGTATAACCTTCGACGCGCACCCGCATAGCGGGTGGTTTATTTGTCTCGCACCTCACGGAGCGAGACGGACTAATAGTCACATAATGAAAAAAAGATAGTAGAAAATGTTAGTTTCTACTATCTTTTTCTTAATCAACTAATTCATCAATCATACTATGTTTTAGTGGTAAACTACACATCACTAAAAGGAAAATAAAGGATGATTGAAGCCAAAAGAGAGCCAAATCAAAAATTCCATGCACAGCTACTACTGTCAAGAAAGAGAGGTAAAGTCCAAGGATAGGACGCTTACTAGGTACTTGACTCATATCAATCAACATTCGTACTGGAGTGGCAGAAGCAATCCCCAAGAGAACAGTACCAACAACTCCATAACTCAAAATCGTATCTATATAAATACTATGAGCATGTTCATGATAAGGTGCTCCAATACGAGGGAAAGAGTGCATGTAGGTTAGCGGTCCTTCACCCCAGAATGGATTTTGCTTAAACAAGGCCATTCCAGCATTCCAGATAGAAACACGTTCTTCCATAGATGAATCTAAGGTTCCCATTCGAACACCCAAATCACTAGAAAATAGAAAGCTAAACCAACCCCAAAAACTCCTATACTAAGCCAGAAAGCACGCCAGTTCTTAATGGTTGTGAAGAGATAAATAATCGCTCCAAAGATAATGGCTGGAAAAGCTGTACGATTCTGCGTAAAGTTTAAACCGAATAAATTAGCAAAGATGGCAATCATAGAAAAGATTCGTAACCACCTTAACTTAGTTGTGCTAATCAGATAAAAACCAATCATGATACAGAAACAACAGATAATTCCATAGTAATTGGGATTAAAGAAGGCAACTTCCGCTCGGTTTTGATGCCAAACCTGCATTCGTGGTGAGAGGAAGGTATAATCAAATTTCTTTACAATTTGGAAATGTTCCAAGGTTGCAAAGGCTGCTGCCAAGACACTCGAGGCTAAAACTCCTTCAATCGTCAACCTGAAAAATTTAGGAGTCAATTGAGATTGGTAATAGTAAAAGAAGATTGCAAACAGAAACATTGCAACTGAGGCAACTACTCCCATCACATTTTGTGCTAGAAGAGAAATTGCAGTGCTATAGGCAATAAAAAAGAGCAAAACAGGGTGTTGAGATAGACGTTTCAAGATCCCCTTCATCTCCCCAGTATATACTAACCAAAGTAAGTAAGAGATAAAAATAATAACAAAAAGATAAAAAGGGAGAAAAATACTCAGAATAACTCCTAAAAGAAGTCCTTCTTGTTTTGATAAACTTTTTAACTTTTCAATGACACCTATTGATTTCACAACAGATCCTTTCCTTCTGAATATCACATTCAGATAAATAAGCTATTAAAACATTTTACCATTTTTCAAGCGATTTGAAAACCTCTTTACCTCTATACTCCTAACTAAAACTGGGTAAAATTTTATAGTTAGCTAAGATTACTCTAAAAAACGCTCTCCCTTTTTTAAAAATATGGTACAATAAATCTAATTATTCCAGAAAGGGTCTAGCATGAAATCCTACCAAGAAGTCTATAAAATACTAGTTACTGAGACTGATTATCTAAGCGGAGAAAAAATAGCTGAGAGATTAAATCTATCTCGAACTTCAGTATGGAAAGCTATCCAACGTCTCCAGCAAGAGGGACTGGAGATTGACAGTATCAAAAATCGTGGGTATAAACTTCTGGACGGAGACCTTATCTTGCCTCAGGAAATCGAAGCGAATAGTCCCATCACTGTCCAGTTTAAACCCTCAACAAAATCTACCCAAACTGATGCTAAAGAGGCTATGGAAGCTGGTGCCAAAGGGAATAAACTCTACCTTTCCACTAGCCAAACTATGGGACGCGGTCGTTTTCAACGTCCTTATTACTCACCTGATAAGGGGGGGAATTTATATGTCCCTCCACCTACAACCCAATCTCCCTTATCAGAATCTTCCAGCCTATACACTTCTAACAGCTGGAGCTATCTATAAGGCTATCAAAAACCTTAGTTTAATCGACGTGGATATCAAGTGGGTCAATGACATTTATCTGAACCAGAAAAAAATTGCTGGTATTCTAACAGAAGCCATTACCTCTGTCGAAACTGGACTCGTTACAGATGTTATCATTGGGGTCGGGATCAACTTTTCTATCGCTGAATTTCCCAAGAATCTACAAACTAAAGCTGGAAGCTTATTTTCTCAACATACTCCCATTACTCGCAATGAATTGATTGCTGAAATTTGGAAATGTTTCTATGAAACAGAAGCCGATGAACTCCTCTATCTCTATAAAAAGCGCTCAATCGTTTTAGGAAAAGAGATTTCCTTCAAGAAGGATCAAGAAATAATCACAGGAAAAGCCTGTGACATCTCTGACCAAGGACAACTGCAGATAGAATTAGTCAACGGTGAAAAGATTTGGCTCAATAGTGGCGAAGTTTCACTGACTAAATGGTAGTTTTCCTAGATCAAAAAAAATCGACCTTTATTATTGAAGGTCGATTTTTTGATCTGTTATTTTTTCAAACGTTCAACGTCACGCGCGATAACGAGTTCTTCATCCGTTGGAATAACCAGTACACGTACACTTGCTGCATCTGTCGAAATATCTCCGGTTGCACCAAAGACATTTTTCTCTGGATCTACATCACAACCGAACCAAGAAATCCCTGAAATAACATCTTCACGTACATTAGTAGAATTTTCACCGATACCTGCTGTGAAAATAATAGCATCTGCTCCATTTAGGACTGCAAGGTATTGACCAATATGTTTTTGGATACGGTCAACATACATTTCATAAGCCAAAGTGGCATCGTGATCTCCTGCCTCCATAGTAGCAATTACATCACGCATGTCACTAGATTTACCAGAAACACCCATCAATCCTGACTCACGATTGAGAATACGACTGATGTCTCAGGCTTGTTAAAGTCCTCTGTATATTGCATTAAATAAGGAATGATGGCTGGGTCAATATCCCCTGTACGAGTTCCCATCATTACACCACCAAGTGGAGTGAATCCCATTGAGGTATCAACAGATTTCCCACCCTTAACAGCTGTAATAGAAGCACCATTACCAATGTGACAGGTGATTAACTTCAACTCTTCAAGTGGACGTCCCAAAACCTTGGCTGCTTCTTGAGCAACATACTGATGGCTTGTTCCATGGGCACCGTACTTACGAACCTTGTTTTCTGTGTAATATTTTGTTGGTAGAGGATAGCGATAAGCTTTCTCTGGCATACTTGTATGGAAGGAAGTATCAAAAACAACGACACTCGTAATATCTGGCAATAATTCTTTGAAGGCACGAATACCCGCAGCATTTGCAGGATTGTGCAATGGAGCAAGAAGACCTAACTCTTCAACTTTTTCAATTACATCACCTTCCACGACTGTAGACTCTTTGAAGTACTCTCCACCTGCAACGACACGGTGTCCAACACCAGTAATTTCATCATAAGATTTAATAATATCAAAACGAATCAAGTCATCAAGTAAAATCTTAACTGCCAAAGTATGGTTGTCAATGTCAAGGACTTGTTGTTCTGAACGACCATCAAATTTAACTGTAGAAATAGAATCTTTCAATCCAATTCGCTCAATCAACCCTTTTGCTAATACTTTTTCTTCTGGCATTTGGTAAAGTTGCCATTTCAAGCTAGAGCTTCCAGCGTTAATTGCAATGGTTTTTGTCATAATGTTTCCCCTTTTTTAAGCGTTTTCAACTATTATATCAAAATTTATACTAGATTTCATGTTCTTGACACCAATTTTGAAAATTTTCCTTAAATTCCAACAAAATTTCAGGATCCCGAAGGCTAGTAAGTGGATAAACAAAGGGCTCTGTCCCTTCTCCCACCTTCTTTTGCAAAACAAAAATGGTCTTAGTCTGGGCTCCTTGAGCGAATAGATCCTCTGGTAAAGCTAGGATAGCGACTAGTTGAGCTTGATCAGTCAGCCAGGATTTCAAGAGATCACTCTGAGGACTCGTCAAAAGATCTGTTGGAGCAAGGAAATAGCATAGCCTCCCATCTTCAGATACTTGAGAGATTGCTCCATTAATAGATGATGAGCGTAAGTATGTTCATCCTTTGCTGCCACTTGGTAACGTGAGGCAATCTGATCGTCTGGGTAGTAGCCAATCGGGAGGTCGCTCACAATAATATCACTTTCTTTTAATACTTGTGGACGTACTGCATCTCCTTGGACAAAGCCCATTTGAAGATCCATAACTTCTGCCATGCTTGCAGCCAGATCGATCAAGAGGTCATCTAGTTCAATCCCAAGGTAATCTACCTTTTTGTTCATGGACGTTAAGAAGCTAGCACCTAGAATTCCCATCCCAGACCCCAACTCTAAGAAACTTAGATTCTCAGCAGGCCACAGTTGCTCCATCAGAAAAATCATCAAGTGACCAATGGCGTCTGGTGTAAACTGGTGATTTGCTTGGAGAGGTTCTGTTTGCGCTGCCTTCATTAATAAGAATTGGTAGGTTCGTAACCACTCTTCTTTTCGAAGAGCCAATCGTTTTAATGCTTGATTGTTTTTCTTGACATCTTCCAGATTTGTCTGACCATCCAGATAGATTCCATTTTGCTCAATCAAGGCATCGTAAAAATTTGTCGTCAAATCATTTTGAATGATTTGGACATTTTCTAGTAAATAGGTATATGCTTGTTCAATTTTTTCAAAATCCATACCCTTATCTTACCAAAAATAATGTCCTTTTTCCAGATTTTCATAATTGTGAAAATGAAAAAAAGAAAATCTACCTCCTCAGTAGACTTTCTCTGTTTAACATTTATTTCCAAGCGCCACTGGCATCTACATAATAGCCATCTGGCGTGCGTGTATTGCTAAGCATATTACCAGATGAAGCCAGATAGTACCACTTACCATTATCTTTGATCCAGCCTGTTGCCATTGCACCTGAATCTTTTAGATAATACCAAGAGCCCTTATCTTTGACCCAACCTGTTGCCATTGAACCTGAGTCTTCTAGGTAATACCAAGTACCACCATCTTTAAGCCAGCCTGTCGCCATGGAACCTGAGTCTTTTAGGTAATACCAAGAGCCGTTATCATATAACCAATCAGCTGAAATCATAGCTCCTGATGATTTAAAGGCATACCAGCTACCACCTTGATGAAGCCATGTTTGATTAAACATAACCCCTTTATCATCCATAAAATACCAGCTTCCATTGTCCTTAATCCAAGCATCTTTAACTAGTTGACCTTGTTTTTGATAGTACCAGGTTTCACCGTAATTATTTTTTACCTTTAGCCAGCTTTCTGCTTTTACAATCGGATAAAGTTCTCGGAAAGCTCCCTCACCCTTATAGGAATGACTGATAGAACCTGGTTTTACAAGTTTCATACCACCATATTCGTCTGCCCAAGCATAGACTTTTTGACCATTGACAGTCTCTGGTAAGGTAGCAGTGTAAGTCTTGGTTTGATAGTCCCATTTGGTATCAAGATAGGTGTATTGATCATTTGATTCTTTAATATGGTAGTAGCCTCTCTTTCCACCGTCATGATATACATCATCAACCACTTTAGTGGACCAGGTCTTTACTTCATTTCCGCTCTTGGCCTCTACCTTGATATCTCCTCTATAGCCATATGGAACATAGAAATTCAGATAACGTCCTTCTTCACCAATATTGGATCTATCCACTTCTTGAGCTAGGAAATTGACAGTCTGGTCTTGACCATCTAAAGTAACTTTCCACTCGATTTTCTCAGTTGTTGGCAAATCCAAGGCTTTGATATCTATGTCATGGCCATTGTTAAATCGAAGAATTTTGCCATCTTGATATTGAACACCACCCTTAATACGCCATACCTCTTGTAGCTCAAAAGCTTTGGCAGATTGAGGAAAAATAAACATAGCCAAACCTGCCAATGACAAACTAAATAGTGTGATTTTTTTCATGAGATTTCCTCCTATTTTTATCCATGTTAATTATATCACTATGTTATTTTTTTGCAAGAGATATCCTAAATTTATATAGGAAAAACCTCTGAGATAACTCTCAAAGGTTTTATTCTGTCTATTTACTATTTTCAACCGCTGCTGTTACAAAAGCAGTATAAAGTTCCTCTGGACGGTTTGGACGACTTGAAAGCTCTGGGTGGTACTGACAAGCCACAAAGAATTTGTTTTCTGGAATTTCAACAATTTCGACCAAGCGATTGTCTGGTGACACTCCTGAAAAGACAAAACCTGCTCCTTCAAACTGTTCACGAAAGCATTGTTAAACTCATAACGGTGACGGTGACGGCGTTGCACCACCTCTTTGTTATGATAAGCTGCCGCTGCCTTAGAACCACGTTTTAACTTAGAAGGATAAAGTCCCAAACGAAGGGTACCACCCATGTCCTCAACATCAATCTGATCACGCATGATATCGATGATAGGGTATTTGGTATCAGGATTTAGCTCTGCTGAATTAGCTCCTTCAAGACCTAAGACATTACGGGCAAACTCGATACAGGTCAACTGCATACCCAAGCAGACTCCAAGCATTGGTACATCATTTTCACGCGCATAGCGAATCGCTTCAATCTTACCTTCTGTTCCACGTTGGCCAAAACCACCTGGAACGATGATTCCGTCAGCGTCAGATAGACGTTCTGCCACATTGTCAGCTGTCACATCGTTAGCATTGACCCAATCAATCTTCACTTCTGCATCATTGGCATAACCAGAGTGTTTCAAAGCTTCAACAACTGAGATGTAGGCATCTTGCAACTCAACATACTTACCAACAAGGGCAATCTTGACTTGTTTTTTGAGATTCATGACCTTGTCAACCATAGCTGACCACTCTGTCATATCTGCTGCAGGTGCATCAATTTTCAAATGGTCACAGACAATTTGATCCATGCCTTGTGCTTGCAGATTAAGTGGGATTTGGTAAAGATGATCCACATCCAAGGACTCAATAACTGCTTCTGGCGCCACATCACAGAACTGGGCTAATTTATTTTTAATCCCTTGTCCTGCTGGTTTTTCTGTACGAATGACCAACATATTTGGCTGGATTCCCAGACCACGCAATTCTTTGACAGAGTGTTGAGTTGGTTTGGTTTTCATTTCACCAGCTGCCTTGAGGTAAGGAAGCAAGGTCGTATGGATATACATGACATTATCTGCACCCGCATCTGCCTTCATCTGACGAAGAGCTTCTAAGAATGGAAGGGACTCGATATCGCCGACTGTTCCACCAACCTCTGTAATAATAACGTCAGAGTCAGTCGTTAGAGCAGCACGCTTGATTTTTCTTTCAAAGCATCTGTAATATGAGGAATAACTTGGACAGTTGCACCCAAATACTCTCCACGGCGTTCCTTACGAAGAACTTCGCTGTAGATTTTACCAGTTGTCACGTTTGAGTATTTGTTGAGGTTGATATCGATAAAACGTTCATAGTGACCCAAGTCCAAATCTGTCTCAGCCCCATCATCAGTTACAAAAACTTCCCCGTGCTGGTAAGGGCTCATGGTTCCTGGGTCGATATTGATATAAGGGTCAAATTTTTGAATGGTCACCTTCAAACCACGGTTTTTTAAAAGACGTCCAAGACTCGCTGCAACGATCCCTTTTCCAATAGACGACACCACACCACCAGTGACAAAAATATATTTCGTAGACATAGATTCCTCTTTCTAAAATGCTCAAGGTCTTGTTCACTAACAGGGGATTGAGAAAACAAGACCTTCATCAATAACTACACCCCAAGAAGAAAAGCTTCCTGGAAAAACAAAAATAGCTCCCTAATAACTAGGGAGCTCCGACCTCTAAAAGAGGTGCCCGAACAATATATTACCTCAAAATGAACCATTTGTCAAATAGAACAAATCGTTGACTTGGCGCATTCCAGCTTGCATAACTCATAAAAACTAAAAACTAATACTGGACTAAAATCAAAAAACATCTTATAATAGTAGTTATGAAACTTACAAACGAAGAAACACAAAAAATTGAACAACTTTTAAAAGATTCATCGTACGCCAAATATCACAAACGTCTACAGATTATTTATTTTCGCTCAAAAGGAAAGAGTTATAAGGAAATCATGGATCTGCTAGATTGTAATAAAACAACTGTTTGGAGGAGTTTGAAAAATATAAGGAGTTTGGTTTAGAAGCTCTTCTTCAAGAAACCCGTGGTGGACGTCATCGAGAATATATGACTTACGAAGAGGAACAAGCATTCCTAAAACGTCATATAGAAGCTGCTCAGGCTGGAGAATTTGTAACTGTCAATCAGTTATTTGAAGCCTATCAAAAAGAGATTGGTCGCACTTCCACACGTGATGGTTTCTATTATCTCCTGAAACGCCATGGTTGGCGAACGGTCACTCCTCGACCTGAACATCCCAAGAAGGCAGACGCTCAGACAATTGAGACGTCTAAAAAAATAAAAATCTACATTCGAGACCTTAAGTAAGCGCTTTAAAGAGGAGGGGACTTATAACAAAGTACGATTGATGTACCAAGATGAAGCTGGTTTCGGGAGGATCAGTAAGATGAGTTCTTGTTGGGCTCCTCAAGGAATTCGACCTAGCATTCCCTGTCATTATATGCGAGAATATCGCTATTGTTATGGGGCAGTAGATGCTCAGACAGGAGATTCCTTCTTCCTTATTGCTGGAGGATGTAATACTGAGTGGACGAATGAATTTCTACGGCAAGTCTCACAAGCTTATCCAGACGACTATATTTTACTTGTTATGGATAATGCTATATGGCATAAATCAAGTACCTTAGAGATTCCAAGTAATATTGAATTGGCTTTTATCCCACCTTATACACCAGAAATGAACCCTATTGAACAAGTCTGGAAAGAAATTCGAAAACGAGGTTTTAAAAATAAGGCTTTCCAAACATTGGAAGCCGTCATTGATAAGCTTCAAGAAGTTATTCTAGGACTGGAAAAAAGCGTTTTAAAGTCTACTGTCAGCAGACAATGGACAAGGTTGCTTTTTGAAAATAATTGAGTATAAAAAAGAGACTGGATCTAGGAAACCGAGACTTGATAGACCGATTCCAGCTCCAACTCCTTTTTATTTTTATTCTTCCTCTTCTTCAGAGTCTTCGTCGTCCTCTTCATTAAGATCGACTTCTTCATCTAGATCATCTGGGGCGATTTCATTGATTTCAGCATCGTAGGCTTCCACTTCATTCTTCTCATCATCTGGATTTTCATCATCATAAGAAAGAGCTGGATCTTCTTCGTATGCATCCTCATCTTCTGGATCATCTGCACTGTAATCAATAGCATCTGCATCACCATCCATAAAGGCGTTGACACGTTTTTTCTTAGCCTTAGGTGCTACTTCTTCATCATCACTTTCTTCAAGAGCAATGATTTCCTCATCGATTTCATCGACTCCATACCATGAACGAAGCCCCCATTTGTTATCTCCAAGGGAGATAAAGCTACCGTCAAAGTTCAACTCTGTGTAGAACAAAGGCAAAGCTTCACGAATATCGCTATTAGAGGTACCGAGATAGTTTTGGACTTCATTAACCAAATCACTAAAATGCATTTCGTGATCACGACCACGGAGTTCCAAGATGGCACGAGCCACCTCAATCATAGATAGTTCACTTTTTTCTTGCCCAGCAAATACTTCTAATTCCAAAGCGTTTCTCCTCATTTTTTACTACTAACGCCAGAGTGGATAAACTCTGATCTCATTTTATCATGTACTCTTTATTGTACGATAATTTTGCCTAATAGTCAAAGGTTTAGGAGAAATAAATGTGAAATATTTCAGCTAATTAATACTCAATGAAAATCAAAGAGCAAACTAGGAAGCTAGCCACAGGCTACTCAAAACACTGTTTTGAGGTTGCAGATGGAAGCTGACGTGGTTTGAAGAGATTTTCGAAGAGTATAAAAGACCTGGGAGATACACTCACAGGTCCGTGACTTTATTTATAACTCAAAGCTCGTTTAAAGGTTTTCCAGATCCCCAAATCATCCGTTTGAAGGACCAAACTAGCATACATGCGTCCGATAAAGATCGTTGCCGTTACTGCAAAAATAACCGTTATAGCAAGCGAAATCCAAGCTTCTAGTCCATTTGCGTAACCATTGATAGCTCTGAAAGGCATAAAGAAGGTCGAAATGAAAGGAATATAAGAACCGATTTTCAAAATCAAATTGTCTCCTGCAGCGCCTAGGGCAGTAACGCCAACAAAACCAGCTATTATCAAAATCATCAACGGAGATAAGGCCTTTCCTGCATCTTCAGGTCGAGAAACCATAGAACCTAAGAAGGCTGCCAAGACTACATACATAAAGAGACTGACTAAAATAAATAATAAGGTGTTAAGCGAGAAGGCTTCTCCCAAGTGATTTAGAATGCCTGAATTAGCCAAGATAGGCATATCCTTAAAGAAGAAAATAGCTCCAAGACCACCTACAACATAAATCCCAATATGACTTAAAATGACTAGGAGCAGGGCAATCATGCGGGCGTAGAAATAATGGCTAGCACGAATGCTTGAGAAGACCACTTCCATGATTTTGGTTCCTTTCTCGCTGGCTACTTCTTGAGCAGTGACACTAGCGTAAGTAATCAAAATCATATAGAGGAAGAAGCCTAGTCCTGCAGCTGCAAAGGTTTGGACCATCTTTTTATTTTCTTTTGACTCATCAATTTTCTCAGTAAATTGGACAGTTTGTTCCAAGCGTTTTGTCTGTTCTTGTGACAGATTTGCTGCTGAACGGTTGAGTTGGGCTTGAAGGTCATTTAACTTGCTCGTTACTGCTAACTTGATGCCACTTTCAAGAGAGGTTTCGCCATGATAGACTGCCTTAAGGACACTATTCTCCTGGTCAATGGTCAGATAGCCTTTTATTTTCTCATCCTTGATAGCGGCTTGAGCACTTACTTCATCCTTATAGTCAAAGTTAAGACCATTGGTCGATTTAAGTTCTTCTGTAACAAGAGGAACAGAACTAACTACTGCTACCTTACTATTTTGAGCTAAGGAAGAACCTTGGAGAACACCAATTCCTCCAGATAGACCTAAAAAGAGGAAAGGCGAAATCACCATAAAGAAGAAACTCCAAGACTTGACATGTCTTAGATAGGTTTCTTTGATTACAACCCACATATTTCTCATACTTCCACCCCTGATTCTAATTTAAAGATTTCATCGATTGTTGGAGCTTGTTGATCAAAAGTCGCGATATATTGACCTTGAGTCAATATTGGGAAGAGTTCTCTACCTGCACTTTCATCATCCAAGATCAACTTCCAGCTACCTTGCTTGGTCAAGCTAGCCTGTTTGACATGAGGAAGGCTCTCCAGTTCTTCCTTGCTTCGTTCACTTGAAACAAAGAGACGGGTTTTGCCGTATTGATTGCGGACCTCTTGAACCGGTCCATGCAAGACCACACGTCCATCTCGAATCATGAGGATATCATCACAAAGCTCTTCGACATTGGTCATGACATGGTCAGAAAAGATAATGGTCGCGCCGCGTTCTTTTTCTTTCAAGATAACCCGCTTAAGAAGTTCGGTATTAACTGGATCCAAGCCACTAAAAGGCTCATCTAGGATAATCAAATCTGGTTCATGAATCAAAGTGATAATCAACTGAATCTTCTGTTGATTTCCTTTTGAGAGACTCTTAATCTTATCCGTCAGTTTCCCCTTGACTTCCAGTTTTTCCATCCATTGAGGGAGTTTTTCTTTGATTTCCTTAGCGTCCATGCCTTTTAGAGTCGCCAAATAACGAACTTGTTCAAGGACTGTCAATTTAGGCATAAGACTGCGTTCTTCAGGTAGATAACCAATGCGAGCATAGGTCTCCTGACGAATTTCCTGGTCATCAAGCTCAATCTCCCCTTGATAGTCTAAAAATTTCAAAATACTGTGAAAAATAGTTGTTTTCCCAGCTCCATTTTTCCCGACCAGCCCTAAAATACGCCCTGGTCGTGCTTGAAAGTCAACACCAAACAAAACTTGCTTAGGCCCAAAACTTTTCTCTAGATTTCTTACTTCGAGCATCATCCACCTCCGAAATTTATTGCACTCATTATACTCCTTTTTGATAGCATTTACAATGATTTATGTACATTTTTAAATCTTGATTTCAAGAAGGATATTTTCTGGATAGGAACTTTATTAGCTTATCACCAAGCATTTTAGTCCTCCAGATTTTAAGTGATAAATTTATTATACTCATTTCTTGATAAATCCGTTGGCTATGTCCTCAAATGTTCATTTTCAGTCCTGAAATGTTACTACTAATCTTCATCATTCTGTCTAGCTTATCGTGCTATTTTATGGTATATTTTTGATAGACTATAGATTATCATAAGCAAGGAATCTGATATGAAAAAAAGACTTAAACTCGAACCAAACAACAATAACTTAATCATTTGGGAAGCTGAACAACCAAAAGCCATTCTTCAGATTGTACATGGCATGGTAGAATACGTGGAACGATATGAAGAATTTGCTCTAGCCATGAATAACGAAGGCTTTACTGTTATCGGCCATGATCATCTCGGCCACGGCTATACTGCTCAAATCCAAGTCAACTAGGAGTCTTTCCTGAATCTCCCGAGGAACTCATCGATGATATTGAAAGAGTGACCTCCTTCATTCAAGAAAGCTATCCAGAACTTCCAATCGTCCTTCTAGGGCATTCCATGGGGTCTCTTATGTGTCGCTATTATGTAGCAAAGCGGAAACCACCTATCAATGCCTTGATTATCATGGCGACTGGTCAACAACCTCAGTTTCTAACTCGATTTGCTCTCATCCTAACAGAATGCATCCGACTCATAAAAGGGAATAAACACCGTAGTAAACTCCTGACCTATCTATCAACTGATAGTTTTAACCGTAGTATTAAGAATCCTAAAACATCTGTCGATTGGCTCTCAAAAAATGAAGAATCCAACCAAGCTTATCTGAAGGATCCATTCTGTCAATTCATACCTACTATTCCCATGTACAAAGCCATTTTTTACTTCTCTAATCAAGTAGCGAGTAAACAAGTGATTGATGAGATTCCAACCCAACTCCCAATTCTCGTGATTTCGGGACAAGAAGATCCTCTAGGCGAAAATGGTAAAGGTATAGAAAGATTTGTAAAACTCCTAAAGGCTTCACATTCGAAAGTAAGCCTCCGATTAGTTGAAGAGGCTCGTCACGAAATTCTAAACGAGAACAATCGAAACGATACCTATCACTTCATAGCTGATTGGATGACAAAAAATACCGATGTTTGATCATCTTGTAACAGTATTAAAAAGGAGTTGTTTCCCCGTCAATTTGATTCAATCATCAGGCTAAAGCTTGATGATTTTTTCTACTAAAAAATCCATCCCTAGGGATGGATTGAAAATTTTTAACGCACTTCTGCATTCACTTTTTCTTCGAGTGATGCTTGGATTTTTTCCATGTAGCGTGCGACTTCTTCGTCAGTCAAGCTATCTTCTGGATTTTGGAAGGTCAAGCTATAAGCCATTGACTTCATACCTAGTCCCAATTTTTCGCCTGAGAAAACGTCAAAGAGTTTGATATCTGTCAATCGTTTCACGCCTGCAGCCTGGATAGCATCTACAACTTCTTGGTGAGTGACTTCTGCGTTGAGGAGAAGGGCGATATCACGGCTCACCGCTGGGAATTTGGTGATTTCCACAAATGGAGCGGCTGGTTGAAGAGCTGTCTCAATAGCTGAAAGGTTGAGCTCTGCTACATAAGTTTCTGGAATATCGTAAGCCTTGGCTGTAACAGGATGTACTTGACCGAGGAAACCAAGGACTTGGTCACCGAGTGAGATTAAGGCTGTACGTCCTGGGTGAAGACTAGCAATTTCAGAAGTTGCTGTATAAGTCACTTCAAGACCCAAGCGAGCAAAGAGAGCTTCCAAAATTCCCTTAGCATAGAAGAAGTCAACAGGAACTGCTGCTGTTTGGAAGTCTTTTTCAGCAACTAAGCCAGTCAAGGCAAAGGCAAAGCTATTGATTTCGTTTGGCAATTCTTCTTTTGGATTACCAGTTTGCTCGAAGACTTTTCCAATCTCATAAAGAGCCAAGTTTTTATTCTTACGTGCTACGTTGTAGGCAACTGTATCCAAAATACCTGAAACCATATTTTGACGGAGAACTGAACGGTCCACAGTCATTGGCCACATCAATTCTGTCAAATGACTTGGCTGAATCGTAAATTCAACCGCTTTTTCAGGAGTTGTTAGAGCGTAGGTGATGATTTCTGTCAAGCCTGCTCCTTCTGCAATGGTACGAACTTGACGACGAAGTTTTTGTGTCGCAGTCAATTCACCTGCTGTCCCATCGTCTTTTGGAAGACTGGTTGGCAAGCGGTCATAACCATAGATACGAGCGATTTCTTCAAAAAGATCCGCTTCGATAGTGATGTCCCAACGACGACGTGGTACGCTTACTGTGAAGCTATCTGCATTTCCAGAAAGACCGAAGCCAAGACGACGGAAGACATCTTCAACATCAGCAAATGAAAGCTCTGTACCGAGGACACGGTTGACGTCAGCAAGAGTTGAAGAAACTTCCACATCAGAAGTGTCAAGCTCACCTGCTGAAACGATTCCCTTACGAACAGTTGCTCCTGCAAGCTCTGCAATCATGCTTGCTGCCGCATCAAGGGCTTCATTGACAGTTGCCACGTTGATGCCTTTCAAAGCGAGAAGAAGATTCTGAACGAAGGTTGAGGCGACCACTAGTCTTACGGATAGATTTGCCATTGAAAACTGCAGCTTCAAGGACGACACGAGTAGATTTTTCAGAGATTTCTGTAGCTTGACCACCCATAACACCTGCAAGGGCTACTGGTTTATCAGCAACAGTGATCACTAAGTCATTTGTTTCCAACTCACGTTCTTCACCGTCCAAAGTTACCAATGTTTCACCTTCACGCGCTTTACGCACACGGATCTCGCTTCCTTCAAAGGTATCCAAGTCAAAGGCATGCATAGGCTGACCAAAGTAGAGGAGGATATAGTTAGTCACGTCGACCACGTTATTGATTGGACGGATACCTTCGTTCATGAGAAGATTTTGCAGCCATTGTGGACTTGGTGCGATGGTCACATTGTCCAAGATACGAGCTGCATAATAAGGAGCCTTATCTGTGTCAATGCTGACAGAAAGAGCATCGGCTGTAGCTTGGTCTGTTTCTGTTAAACTGAATTCTTTAAAGTTGACTGCCTTGTCATAGATGGCTGCCACTTCGTGAGCAACTCCACGCATAGAAAGAGCGTCCGCACGGTTTGGTGTGATAGAAAGTTCGATGATTTCATCATCCAAGTCTAGATAAGAGAAGACTTCATCCCCAGGAACAGCATCTTGAGGCAAGATTTGGATACCATCTGCAAATTCCTTAGGTACAACTGAGTCAGAAATACCCAATTCACCAAGTGAACAGATCATTCCAAGTGACTCTAAGCCACGGATTTTCCCTTTTTTGATCTTGTAGTTGTCAGCAATACGAGCACCTGGAAGAGCCACCATGACCTTGATGCCTGCACGCACATTTGGTGCTCCACAGACGATTTGACGGGCTTCTTCTTCGCCAACGTTAACATGACAAACATGGAGGTGAGTTTCTGGCACATCTTCACAAGACAAGACCTCACCGACAACAATTTTTGAGAGACCGGCAGCCGGTGATTCAACACCTTCTACTTCGATCCCTGTAGTTGACATTTTCTCAGCCAACTCTTGTGATGGCACATCAATGTCCACCAATTCTTTTAACCATTTGTATGATACTAACATAATTCTGATCGTAAGATCTCATCAATCGAGACCTTTTCAATTCCTTTCTTTTTCTTCGAGTAAGCTCTTGCCATTTCTCACCGAGAGGAAATGACTAGAACTGTATAGGATTGTGTTTCATGTTTCAATCTTATTTAAACTGTTCTGAGAAGCGGACATCCCCTTGGTAGAATCCACGGATATCGTTGATTCCGTAACGAAGCATAGCGACACGTTCTTGACCAAGACCAAAGGCAAAGCCAGAGTAAACAGTCGCATCGATACCACTCATATCAAGGACACGTGGGTGAACCATTCCGGCACCCATAATCTCAATCCAACCTGTTTTCTTACATACATTACAGCCGTCTCCTCCACACTTGAAGCATGAAACATCCACCTCAACAGAAGGCTCAGTAAATGGGAAGTAAGATGGACGCAGACGGATTTGGCGCTCTTCACCAAACATTTTTTGCACAATCAACTGAAGCGTTCCTTGAAGATCAGCCATAGAGATGTTTTTACCTACAACCAAACCTTCGATTTGGTGGAATTGGTGACTGTGGGTTGCATCGTCCGTATCACGACGGAATACTCGCCCTGGTGAGATCATCTTCAAAGGACCTTTAGAAAAATCATGAGCATCCATCGCACGTGCCTGAACTGGAGACGTGTGGGTACGGAGCAAGATTTCTTCTGTAATGTAGAAAGTGTCCTGCATATCACGGGCTGGGTGATCTTTTGGAAGGTTCATACGCTCGAAGTTGTAGTAGTCTTGTTCTACTTCAAATCCATCCACGACTTGGTAACCCATACCGATGAAGATATCTTCGATTTCTTCACTAGTTTGTGTGAGAACGTGACGGTGACCAGTCGCAACTGGACGACCTGGAAGCGTCACATCGATGCTCTCACTTGCTAGTTGAGCTGCAACCTTCTTTTCTTCCAAGAGCTTAGCTGTTTCTTCAAAGGCAGCTGTTAGGACGTCACGAGCCTCATTTACGTGTTTTCCGATAACAGGACGCATTTCTGCAGAAACGTCTTTCATCCCTTTAAGGATTTCAGTTAGTGACCCTTTTTTCCCAAGTACTGAGACACGCAATTCTTGCATCTCTTTTTCATTTTCAGCAGTAATCTGCTTCAAGCTAGCTAGCGTTTCTTCACGAAGCGCTTTTAATTGTTCTTCAATAGTTGACATAATTCCTCCATCAGTCTCTCGTAGATAAAAAGAAAACCACATGCCAAAAACTCCACTCGGAGCGTTGACACGCGGTACCATCCGTTTCATCTGACAAGTCAGATCTTTATTTCTGAATCCATATGCAAGTGAATTCACCCAGCTTTCATATAGAGAGCTTTCAGTCACGGCTCTCCTCCCTGATATACTTCCCCTGAGATACTAGTCTTGCAGATTCCTATTTAATTATTATTCATTTTATCAAATTTCAAGTAATCTTGCAAGATGTTTTGCGACTAATCAACATAGTCTCCACCTTCAAAGCCGTAATACTCTTCCAAACTGAGGCCACTTGCAGCGATTTCTTTGGCTTCTTTACCAACATAGCGAAGGTGCCATTCTTCAGCCATATAACCAGTTTCTTTTTCCTTACCTTTGAGGTAACGAACGACAAAGCCATAGTCTGCGGCGTGGTCTAAAAGCCATTGGGCAGCCTTTTCTTCTGTCACTAAGTTTCCATTTGTTCCTATTAGGTCAAAGGCAAGCCCAGTTTGGTGTTCACTATATCCAGGTCGTGCAGAATAGCGGTCAGCCTCAGCCTTGCCATCTTGATTGACATAATCCTGATACAGTTTAACCTGAGTTTCATAACTTCTAAATCCACTATAGTGGTCGCTAATCGGGAATCCTGCTTGCTGCATTGCTGCAATAAGTTTTAACAGTTCTGCCTTAGCTGTGGGATTTTCCCCTGGATTGTAATCTTTTGACATAGGATAATGCTTATTAGCCACAACAATCTCATCGTACTTGCCTTGAATGCTGTAGTGATCTCCTTTGTTAACCACTTCTGCTTTCTTTTGACTAGCTTCCTGAGACTTACTTCTCGCGGTTCCTTCTTGTACAGTTGATTGCTCTGCAGAAGACTTGGCCTCTGTAGTTGTTGATTTTTCTTGTGAACAAGCTGCCAATGTCAAAGCTAATAATCCTGATAAGATAAGGTATCTTTTTTTCATCTGTTATCCTTTCATTTAATCATCTGGTTTAAAGTCTCTGATAAGGTCGCAATCAAATTTTCTAATTTGATTCCCTTAACCTGATATTCTTCAGCAATCATTTCTTCCCATGGAACCCACCAGACTGGACCACGTCCATTAAGACCGTGTCCCTTCATATCACCCTCTCGTCTAGGGAAAATATGCCAGTGGACATGGGCATCTCCATTGCCAAGCAACTCTACATTCATCTTTTCAGCAGAAAAAGCCTTAGAGACAGCTTCCTGAACCAGACTCATTTCCTCTAAAAATTGAAGTCTGACACTTGGATCTAGATGATATAATTCTGTGACATGTTCCTTGGCTAAGAATAGAGTGTAGCCCTCAAAATACTGGTGGTCTCCGATGACAACATAGCCTGTTTCCAGTTCTTTTACAAAGTAGGGATTGTCACCAGACTTGATGAGTTCAATTCGTTGACAGATAAGGCACATAAGTTTCTCCTTTCAACTCTAAAAGAGGGGGATTAAGATCAAAGAGTCGGTGTTTATAGGTCATCATTCCCCTCCCTCTTATCTTTATGAAATAAAATCTTAATCTTATTTAAAAATGGAATAACTTTAAAATAATTTCTAAGCGTCTCTTACTTAACTTGGGTCCCTGTAGTTTTCGATATTCTTCAATATAAATTGTAGATACTTTACCAATTTCACTTTCCCCGAAAATAATAGCTTTTGAAATTACTTCACCAAGACTTAGACAAAATGAAACCATTCCAACAAGCAGAGCAATAGAAGAATTATTATACAAATAATACGCTATTCCAGCATTAACTGCGGCAATAACGAAAAGGAGTACTGTAATGCGTATTTCAGATTTTCTATCATCGCTTTCATTAATACTCAATTCTGGGAGTAAAAAAATTAAGGTTACAATAACAATCAACCAATAAGCTAATAACAAAGAGAATCCAGTGGGTTGTTCGATAAAACTCTTATACCCAGAGTATATGAAAAATAGCTGAAGTAATAACATCGCATACTGAAATAAATTAAACCATATTTTAGCTGAATTTATGAGCGGAATATTATTTTCTACTTTAATATCTAGTAATCGTTTAGAAATTTGTATCCGATGAGCTAGTTCTTTTAAATCTTCTATTTGAAGTATTTGAGAAGCAAGTTTTTTCTCTATAATTTCTATTTGATACCACACATATCCATCATCTTCTATCCACTGATATTTTCCAAAAGTTTTTATTTTTCGTCCATACGGATTAATCTTTTGAGAAATTTTAAAAAGTAGTTTTTCTAGATCTGGATTAGTAATTCCTTTATCGACCAGTTCATCAGCATAAACAACTAGTTCTTTAAAGTTTTCTTGTTTATTTTCATACACATACTTACGATAGTCCTCTTTTTTCTTTTGAAAATAAGCATACAAACTCGAAATCAACCCTGTTATTATAGCAGGCGTTGCTATTTGTTTCAGTATTTCATACATAGTACTTTATCGACTCTTCATTCCACCAACTCACTCTTGAGATAAGCATCCACCATACGCTCAGTAGCCACTACAGAATCAATATGAGTACGCTCATAAGAATGGCTTGACTCGATACCTGCCCCTAGAAGGGCGTGTTTGACTTCTGCACCTGCAGACATCGCTGCCGAAGCATCCGAACCGTAAAATGGATAGATATCTAGTTTAAATGGAATATCTTGCTCTTTTGCTAGAGCAACCAAATGTTGACGGAATTCATAGTGGTAAGGACCTGAAGCATCCTTAACACAGATAGAGACTGTGTACTCATCCGTCTGCTGATCATCTCCCATTGCTCCCATATCCACAGCTAGATATTCGACAACTTGACTTGGAATACTTGAGTTAGCACCATGCCCCACTTCTTCAAAGACTGAAAAGGCAAAATGCGTAGTGACAGGAAGTTCAATCCCTTCTTCTTTGTATACTTTGAGGAGATTAAGGAGAATAGCTGCGCTGACCTTGTCATCCAAATGACGAGACTTGATAAAGCCTGTCTCAGTCACGACAGTTCGAGGGTCAAAGCTGATAAAGTCACCAACCTCGATACCGAGTGCGCGCGTTTCTTTTTCATTAGTTACTTTTTCATCCAAACGAACTTCCATATTGTCCTGTGTACGTTCAGCTGTTCCCGCATCTTTGTAAACGTGACAAGAAGTTTGGTGGATCAAAATCGTACCTGATACGGTTTTACCTGTGCTAGCCACATGGACCGTACAGTTTTCTCCTTCAATCATGTTCCAAGGATAGCCACCAATACGATCCATTTTGAGTCGACCATCTGGTTTAACAGCACGAACGATAGCCCCCAAGGTATCCACATGGGCAGTTACATAGCGATGTTGCTCATTATTTTTACCTTTAATGGTAACATTCACTCCACCTTTAGCAGTACGGATTGGTTGATAACCTAGTTTCAAGCGTCTCAACTAAATAATTCGTAATTTCACGCGTAAAACCTGTTGGTGACGCAATAGCAGTTAGTTCTTTGATATATTCTACAGTTTGATTCATTTTTTCACCTCTTGTTACCATTATATCACTTTCCCATCGTAGTATGTGCAAAAAAGAAAAACTTAAAATACTTTGATTTTTAAATTAATCTATGGTAAAATGAAGTAAAGCATTATGATGAAAGGAATACATAATGGACAAATATTTCAAAACGACACTTTTCTTAGCCTTGCCTTTGGCATTCTTGTTGGGATGTTCAAAACAATCCTCAACCACTTCTTCTAGCTCTTCTACACCAGAAACGACTGAAGTAAAAACTTCTGAATCTAGCACTACTGAAAAGAAATCAGAATTAAAAACTGCGACCTTTGTGAACGATTCTCAGCCTGGTGTCGTATCAACCTTAACATATACGGTTGACGGTGATAATGTTGTCAAACAAACTGCTCATAATGTCGCTGATCCTGAAGTCCTCAATAATACAGCAGATGCTGTAAAAAGTGTTCTTGAAGAAACCTACAAAGGCTATAAGGGACTTAAAGGGGTAACTTTCTCAATCGAAGTTAAAGATGGTAAAGTCGTTCAAGATCTTGAAATCGATCTTTCAGTTGCAAGCATTGACGAACTTAGAAAAGCCTTGCCAGAAGAATACTCAGGCGTTGGAAAAAACGTAAGTTTTAAAGCCTCTAAGAAATGTTAACAGACCTTGGTTATACAGAAAAAAACTAAGTAACTAAGACTAAATAGAAAAAACTTGGCATAGGCCAAGTTTCAGATTGAAGACAAAGTCCTTGGAAGTCAAGTTTCCAAGGGCTTTTCTTTGTGTAAAGTCGTATAATAGAGGTAAGAAGAGTTGTGAGGTAATCCCTATGTTTCACAAAGAAAAACCTGATTATAACCGTAAGCAATATGGTTTCTATACAATAGACGAATTGGTCCCAGAAAATCACTTTCTTCGACAAGTAGATTCAAAGGTTGATTTTGACTTTATTTATAACTTGGTAGAAGATACCTATAGTCCAGATAATGGTCGTCCTAGTCTTGATCCCGTCATGCTAGTCAAAATTCCTTTGATTAAATGTTTTTATGGTATTCGTTCCATGCGCCAAACCATGAAAGATATTGAAGTAAATGTGGCCTATCGTTGGTTTCTTGGACTAACTTTAGATGATAAGGTCCCTCATTTTACTACCTATGGAAAGAATTACAGCCGTCGTTTTCAAGATAAAGAACTCATTTCTGAGATTTTTTCCCAAGTTCTCAGCCAAGCTTTGTATGCTGGCTTAATTGATCCTTCTGAAATATTTGTGGATGGTACCCATATCAAAGCGGCGGCTAATAGTCACAAGTATCGTAAGGAAATGGTAGACCAACAAGCTAAATTTATGAGTGAACAATTGGCAGTTGAGATTGATTTAGATAGGAAAAAACACGAAAAAAAGTCCTTAAAGCCCGCAAAAGAAAGTGAGGCTAAGGAAAAGAAAATCTCAACGACAGATCCCGAGTGTGGTTGGTTTCACAAGGGCGAACATAAGGAAGTATTTGCCTATTCTGCTCAAGTTGCTTGTGATAAGCATGGTTGGGCCTTGGCTTATACGGTTGAGGCAGGAAATGTTCATGATAGTCAGGCTTTCCCTGCTCTTTTTTCAAAGTTAGAGCCATTCTCGCCCCGCTATATTATTGCGGATTCAGGTTACAAGACTCCAGCTATTGCCCATTATTTATTAGAGCGAAACATCATTCCTGTCTTCCCTTATACTCGTCCAAAAGGAGTAAAGGGGAACTTAGGCCTAGTAATTTTGTTTATGATGCAAGTTATGACTGTTATGTCTGTCCAGAGAATCAAGTGTTAAGCTATCGCACAACCACTCGAGAAGGCTACCGTGAGTATAAGAGTAATCCTAAAGTATGTGTTAACTGCCCCCTATTATCCGTTTGTACCCAAAGCAAGAATTTTCAAAAAGTAGTAACGAGACATGTCTGGAAAGATGCCCTTGAATTTTGTGAGGAGATTCGTCATCAAATAGAAATGAAAGAGCTCTATAAGAAACGCAAAGAAACAATTGAACGACTCTTTGGAACGGCTAAGGAATACCATAATTTGAGATACACGAGAGAGAAAGGAAAGTCCAAAATGGAGGATCAGGTTGGGCTTACTTTGGCGTGTTTAAATATCAAAAAATTAGTGAAATGGATAGGGAATATCCCTTTTTATTTTTCTCAAATTCAGATTTTTGGATAGATTAGTAGATGATGAGATAAACTATTTTTGAAAACAGAAAAAGACAAACGTCATTTTTGGCGTTTGTCTTCGTTCTGAAACTTGGCATAGGCCAAGTTTTTTTCTATTCCATTTCAAAAGCTTCACTTTCTTGTTTATTTGGAAGAACAAGAGAAAGTAGAATACCGATAATAGCTGGTACCAACCATGGCAGAGAAGCCTCCGCAAATGGTAGAGCGTTCACGATATTTGCAAGGACCTCAACTTTAAAAGTAGATCCTAAAACACTTGCAATGGCAATGGCTGTGACAATACCAACAGTTAATTGCATTCCTGGTTTTGAAAGAGCAACAAACTTGTTCACAATCACAATCATGACAATGGCAATCGTAATTGGATACAAAATAACGAGAACTGGTACAGAGTACTTAATAATAGCACTCAAACCAAGATTTGCAATAGCAAAACCAATCAAGGTAAAGACAGTCGCATAAACCTTGTAGCTGACTTGTGGGAAACGTCCGTTAAAGAACTCGGCAGTTGATACAATCAACCCTACAGTCGTTGTAAAGCAAGTAACGGTTACCATAGCCGCAAGGAAAAGCTGAGCAGTAGAACCAAAGATTTCTTGAGTCGCTTGAGACAAGATATAAACTCCAGGGGTTCCACTCTTCATTGCTTCTTCTGTTACTGGGAAATGATTGCCCAAGAAACCTAGACCGATATAGAGAGCACTAAATCCGAGTGCTACAACGATTCCAACAACCCAAATGGTTGAAATATACTCTTTCTTACTTGAAAAACCAAGTTGTTTCAAGGTTTGTACTGCAATAACACTGAAGGCAACCGATGCAAGCGCATCAAGCGTATTGTATCCTTCAAGGAAACCGGCTCCAAAGGCTGAAGCTTGATAAGCTCCTGACGCTGCTTGTGGTGCGTTCCCACCATACTTGAAAGCTCCAAGGATAACCAGAATAACAATTAAGATGGCAAAAACTGGAGTCAAGATTCGACCGATACGATCCAAGATTTTTGAAGGATTCAGCGAGATTAGGTAGGCAGCTACAAAGTAAAGAATGGTGAAGACAATCAAACCTAAACCTTTATCTGCTTGATCCAAGAGTGGACTAATACCAACTTCAAACGATGTCGTTGCTGTACGAGGGATGGCAAAGAATGGGCCAATCGACAAGTACAAAACTGCAAGATAAATCGTCGCAAACCATGGAGAAATTTTCTTAGAAATTTCATAGATATACCCCTTCGGATTAAGGGTTCCAATGATTAAGGTTAGGACGGCAATCCCAACACCTGAAAATACAAATCCTGCAATGGCAGGAAGGAAATTTTCTCCAGACTGTGCGCCCAGAGTTGGAGGGAAAATCAAGTTACCTGCTCCAAAAAATATTCCAAACAGGAGTAATCCTGTTAAAGCACCTTTTTTAGCCATAAACTCTCCTTATTAAAAATAAAATACTTTCTTAGTATAACATGATTAAAGGCTAGAAAAAGCTGTCACGAAATAATTCTAAAATGTTTTCAATTTTCCGAATTTTAATGCAAAAAAATCCTTCGAGTCCTTTCTCATTTTTAAAAGGTTTCGAAGGAAATTTCTCTTATTCTAAGGCATCCATGCCACCTTGGACATTGATGACCTCATAGCCTTGTTCTGTTAAAAATTGGCAGGAACGTGCGGAACGTATTCCTGATTTACAGATCACATAGTAAGGATGGGTTTTATCTAGTTGCTCATAAGTATCTGCCAGTTGACTGAGAGGGAAATTATGAGCACCTTCTAGATGAAGAGCCTCAAATTCCTCTACTTCTCTCACATCCAATACAGAAAGTGAGCTATTCTGGTAAAGTTGGTAAAAATCGTTAAAAGTAATGTCTTTCATTTTTCTTCTCCGAGAATTTTTTGTATTCTATCTTTCAAGTCAGGCACCACTTCTGCCTCAAACCAAGGATTTTTTTTCATCCAAATTTGATTACGGGGTGATGGGTGTACCAGAGGGAAATAATCAGGCAAATAATCCTTGAACCGATGCACACGGTCTGTCACCTTGCCACTGACCTTCTCATGCAGATAGTAGGCTTGGGCATACTGCCCAATCAAGAGTGTTAATTGAATATCTGGTAACTCCTTCAAGAGTTTTGGATGCCATTTTTCTGCAAAACCTGAACGAGGTGGCAGGTCACCCGATTTCCCATGACCTGGAAAGTAGAAATCCATGGGCATGACTGCAAGTAACCTGACTTGTAAAAGGTGTCTTCATCCACACCCAACCATTCGCGCAAGCGGTCGCCACTTTTATCCTTCCAGTATAGCCCTGCTTCTTGGGTTTTGAGACCAGGTGCCTGGCCAATGATATTGATACGAGCAGTCTTTGGGGCCGCAAAGAGTGGCTCAATGCCTTGCTCAGTATAGCTGGCATTCTGTGGATCCTCTATGATAGCTTGCTTGATTCTTTCAATTTGAGACATTTTCTCCTCCAAAAAGAAGTCTAAGCATACAATCTCAGACTTCTATATCATTATTTGATCAATTCGTAAATAGCTTCAGCGTAGATGGCTGCTGCACGGAAAAGATCGTCCAAGGCGATAAATTCGTTGGCTTGGTGCATAGTATCGATAGAATCTGGGAACATAGCACCGTAGGCTACACCACGCTCTAATAGACGTCCAAATGTTCCTCCACCGATAACTTGTTCGTGACCTTTAAGACCTGTTTGTTTTTCATAAACATTCAACAAGGTTTGAACGAGTGGATCTTCCATTGGCACATAGTGAGGTGTGTGTCCGTGTTCTGACAAGCTAACAGAATCAACAGGCAAGGTTTCAAGAACTGACTTGATTTGCTCTGGGCTTGTTCCTTTTGGATAACGGAAGTTAAGGGCAATGGTATTATCAGCACTTGCTTCATCAAAGCGGAAGACACCCGCATTCATAGAAAGGGCACCCATTTTTTCATCCACATGAGCTACTTTCAAGTTTTTACCTTCGTGGTCATTCAAGAGAATCTTACCAGCAATGTCAAGGTAGTCTTTTGCAGGTCCTTCAAAAGCAAATTGGCTAAGGAAGAGAGCAAGGTAAGTCGCACCATTGACACCTGAAGCAGGCATAGCACCATGGGCTGATTTACCAATTACAGTCACCTTGTACTGACCGTTCTCTTCTTGGATTTCTCCTCTGAGTTTGTGCTCTGTAACGAAAGCGTCTAGTTTCCCTGCAAGTCAGCTAAGTCACCTGAAACGACTGCTGTTGCTGATTCAGGAACCATGTTTTCACGCAATCCACCTGTAAAGCTGTGAAGACGAGCTGCACCAGTATTTTCACCGGCAAAGTGAAGGTATTCAGTGATATTTCCTTTTTCACCATTGATGATAGGGAATTCAGCATCTGGAGAGAAGCCAAAGTCTGGTTTTACAAGCCCTACATGCTCAAAGTAGTAGTCCATATCTGCCCAACCTGACTCTTCGTCAGTTCCGACGATGAAACGAACTTTCTTAGAAGTTGGAAGTCCCAATTCTCTGATGATTTTCAAACCATAGTAACATGCTGTAGTTGGCCCCTTGTCATCAGAAGCACCACGCGCATAGAGACGACCATCTTTGATAGTTGGAGTGTAAGGGTCAGTGTCCCAACCACTACCTGCTGGCACTACGTCCATGTGGGCAAAGATTCCGAGAACTTCTTCTCCTTCACCAAACTCGAAATGTCCGGCATAATTGTCGACATTTTTTGTTGGGTATCCGTCACGGTCTGCGATTTCAAGGAATTTTTCCAAGGCTTTTACTGGCCCAGGTCCAAATGGATGTTGCGCATTTGCCTTGCTATCATCACGTTCTGAGTTGATTTCTAAAAGGCTAAACAAGTCAGCCAAGAGGTCTTCTTTACGTTTTTCTACTTCTGCTGTAAAATCAATAACTGTCATTTTTTCTTCCTATCTTTTTTCGATAATTTCATCTACTGGCAAGCGGTAGCTTGGTTCCAACTTCTCATCTGTGTATCCCACTGTAATCAAGAGCTCTGGACGGAAGCGTTCTTCGATTTCCAAGACTTCATTGACTTTTGATTTGTCAAAACCAAGGATAATGTTTGATCCGATTCCTTGGTCAGTCAAAGCAAGGACCAAGTTCATCGCAACCAATCCTGCATTAAGAGCCAAGTAGTCACTGACTTGTTGTTCGTTGTAACGCGCAAATTCTGCTGGAAGATTTTTCATAAAATATTGAAGCTGCTCTTCTGAGAAATTATTGGCACCACCAATACGAGCAATCTTGCGGGCGCGTTTGGCTAAGTCTGTATCTGTAAACAAAGCAATGGTTACAGGTGCAGATGCTACTTGCTCAAAGTTTGAACCGTAAGCCAATTTTGCTAGTTCAGCATTTTTCTCACGAACCACGACAAATTTCCAAGGCTGACTGTTGTGAGCGCTTGGTGCCAAGGTTGCGATTTCGATAGCTGTACGAACATCCTTCGGATCGACAGGTTTATCAATAAAATGCTTGGTCGCATGACGTTTTTTATTTAACTCAAGAAATTTCATATTTGATTTCCTTTTCTATTTCTATTGCTTCCATTTTACCACATTCTGAAAGAGCTTGCAGAGATTTTTCATTAGTGAAAGAAATTATCTTTTTCTTATCTGGTTTGAATTTTAATTATAGACTCAAACTGGAAATTATAATAATTCTCTATCACGTCCATAAAAAATATATATTGGCTATTTGATCGATTGTCTGGTAAGCTAGATACCATTAAGTAAAGGAGACTCTCATGAAAAAATTATTCTTATTATTTGCTATTAGTCCCTTGTTGGTTGCCTGTGGACAATCTAAACAAGAAAGTACTTCTACTTCCACTACTAGTCCTAAAACCATTGTCGTAGCAACTGCTGGAGACATCCCACCTTTTGACTTTGAAAAAGATGGAAGCCTAACTGGATATGATGTTGAAGTTTTAAAAGCAGTCGATGAAAAATTGGATCAATACAAGATTGAATTTCAAAAAACAGCTTGGGAAAGTATCTTCCCTGGAGTGGACGCTGGCCGTTACCAAGCTGCTGCCAACAACTTGAGCTATACCAAAGAAAGAGCCGACAAATATCTTTACTCACTACCTATCGCTAAGAATCCTTTGGTTCTCGTGAGCAGAAAAGACAAGACTCTTACTTCTCTTCAAGACATCGCTGGTAAAACTACTCAGGATGATACAGGAACTTCTACTGCCAAAGTCGTTACAGACTGGAACCAAAGCCACTCCGACAATCCTGCAACCATCCAATACTCTGGTGAAGATGTCGCTAAACGTCTGACTGACCTCGCTAATGGTGAGTTTGATTTCCTAATCTTTGATAAAATCTCTGTTCAAAAGATTATTCAAGACCGAGGTTTAGACTTAAACGTAGTCGACTTGGAGAGCAATGACAATCCAAACAACTACATCATCTTCTCAAGCGACGAAAAAGAATTTAAAGAACAATTTGACAAGGTTCTCAAAGAACTCTACCAAGATGGAACCCTTGAAAAACTCAGCAAAACTTATCTCGGTGGTTCTTACCTACCAGACCAATCTCAATTACAATAAGATATATTAAAAACGATTGGCTAGTCCAATCGTTTATTTAGTATCTGTTAATTAAAGCAACTCTTACAAAAAATCAAAATAATTCTTCACATCCTCCACATAGCCATGCTTTTCATTTAGGCTAGCAAGTAATTCCCTATTATGTCCTTGATAGTTGTCCTCACGTCGTAATTCTTCATACATTTCGATAAAAGGAAGACCTTTGGTCTTGGCTGATTCTAGCTCTGCTTCATAATCATAAGCAACCTTACGAAATTGGATATTGACTAATTCACCATTTTCAACCTCAAGTAAGGCATACTGGGCTCGATGATTTTTCAGCTCTTCCCAATTAAATAAGGCATACCAATCGAACCTGGATTGATGATTTGTTGCCCTTGACTACCATAACGTAGAAGTTGTTTATGGACATGCCCGTAGACGGCTACATCAGTAGTTTCATCAAGTAGCTGGTCAAATTTTACGGTATTATTTTCAACCAACAAATCACCACCATAATTTTTCTCAGGCAAATTATGAGAAAGAGAAAAGCGCAAGCCATCGACTTCTTTCTTGGCTACCATAGGTAGCTTTCTCAACCAATCAATATGCTCGGGGTTTATGCGCTCCATCAGATACTGAGTCATCCTGAGAAACTGAATTTCTTCGGGATCTTCTAGACCATATTGCCCATCTAAAGCCTCTAACACACAATCATCCCAGTTGCCTAGAACGGATGCTGTAATGGGAAGGTCTTTCAAAAGAGCCACCAAGTCAGTTGCTCCCGGCCCAGGAAGAAAAATATCTCCCAGAAGCCAATATTCAGTCGCTCCCAAATTTTTAGCGTCCTCAAGCACTCCAGCTAAGGCCGTAGTGTTGCCATGAATGTCTGATAAAATTGCAATCTTATGGTTCATTTTCTGCTCTTTCTTTATTGGATAGCATTCAGGGTATCCAAATCACTCTTATTTTTCTTCATTATAGCATAAAATCGCTAGAAGATTTTCACATAGAAATATTATCACCAACATTCTTTTAAAAATATGTCAAAAATAGTTGACATTATATTCTTAAAAGAATATACTATAGTCAAATATATGTGACATAAACTAAAAAGGAGGAAGTATGAATCGTGTGAAGAATTCCGCAAGGAACTGGGAAAGTCCCAACTCGAACTTGCCAAGGATATTGGTGTCTCGAGACAAACCATTAATATGATTGAAAACGACAAGTACAATCCTACCCTGGAACTCTGTCTCAATCTCGCTCGAAGCCTCCAAACTGACCTCAACAGTCTCTTTTGGGAGGACGATTTTTAAAAAGGAGAAGAAAAATGAAAAAAGAACCCCTCAATGAAAAACTGATCAAACGCATCTATGGCATTTCAGGCCCCCTTGATGAACACAAACGGCGCGAAGCTGAGCACATCGGAAATAAAATCTTTATGATTCTCTTTTACCTCATGACTTTAGGCAATCTTATTCCCTTTGTCCTTGCTTTTAGATATCCCCAAGTAGTCGCTTTTGGATATCCAATCATTATCTTTCTAATTTCCATGGTTTGTGCTCTCTATGTCACTACTCAAACTACAAAAACTGGTATTGCTTCTATTGATCCTGACGTGTTGAACCAGAAAGAAAAGAAACAGTTACGTAATCCTGGTCTTAAAGCTGGTCTTGGCTATGGAATAGCCATGTTGTTTGTAATGCCACTTCTCGATATCCTAATGGATGATAGCAAGAGCTATCTTACCTCTCTTCTGAATACCAGAGGTATCTTGTCGACCATCGTTGCAGCCTTCTTTTTCGGATTAACAGTGCATATTGTCGTAACACTTCGGATTCAAAAAGCCAAGGAAGATCAAGACGACGATTAGGAGGAAGCTTATGAAATCACTACAAACTTTAATTCTCAGTCATATTTTGGTCAGTATCTTTATGACAGTTTTCCTAGTTTATGGCCAAATTACGCGTCCTTTTCTGATCATCTTCCTCATATCCCTTCCTGTCTTGAACAAAGGACAAAGATTTCAGAAAATCACATCAAAAAAAATACGCCTCTTAAACGCATCTCTCTGCTTTATCCTCGTATCTTTCCCACAACTGTTAACGAATTCTATGGATTGGAGATATCTCTTATTTCTAACCATCTGTATCGTTTTTAGTCTAGTCTACTTCTATACTCTCTATCAACTCTTTAAAGAAGTTAATCAAAAACAAGGTTATTAAGAGGTCACTACCATGAAAAAAGAAGACTTAACAACTCGCTTACTTCGAAATTTCTTTCATATACAAGGGCCTTTTGACGAATGCCGTCAAGAGGTCATCTACAAGGCTTGCGCCCGTTCCATGGTCCAAATCTTTTACTCTTCCTTCTTTCTCTTCCTATTCTATCTTTTGTTTGGGCGCTTTATAGAGATAGTTCGAACGGCTATGCCCTATCTCTACTTCTTGATGATTTTTGCCCTCAGTCTCAAGGCAAGATATTCTACTAGAGGGCTCCACTTAGAAGATGATGATCAATCCGAGATTCCACAAATCACTTACAACAAGCGTCAAATCAAGTTAAGAAGTTGGTTAGTTGGAACTAGCATCCCAACTCTCTACTTATTTATCCTATTTTCCAAAAAAGTAATCCTTGAAAATCACTCGATTACAGATTTCTTTTTGCAGTTTCTTGAACTCAAAATGATCGCACTTTTCCTACTAGTAGGACTTGGAGTAGGATCAATCTTCGGTACTATGACTTATTATTTTTTATCCGAACATGAAGAACAGTAGGAGAAAGTTTGGATAAGGGGGTATAAGCCGATTTGCAAAACTCAATTTTAGGAAAGAGCTAATATATTTCCATTATAAAACGCATAATATCAAGTTTTTTAAATACCTGATAATATGCGTTTTTATGATTTTAAAGACTGCCTGCTTCATCTCCCTTTAAAACGAAAAAGCCATCTTTACAGATGACTTTCTAGCAACCGAATCGGTGCTCACTTTTTTCAAGTTATGTACGGACAAAGCCTTATTTTAACCTGCTGTGTTATAGATGATTATACTTGAACCGTTTTGGAACTATTTGAAACAACAAAGCTCTAAAGCCAGAAAAAAGTGTACCTGAAGTAAGAGAAGGTTTTGGAACCATTCGAAACAACACAGCTCTAAAACTGAGCAAGAACATCGAATACGGAACAACTTGTTTTGGAACCATTCGAAACAACACAGCTCTAAAACACCTTAATTTTAAAAGTTGCCCAATCTTCAGTTTTGGAACCATTCGAAACAACACAGCTCTAAAACGCAAACTTGAACGGGCTAACGTCTGACTTAGTTTTGGAACCATTCGAAACAACACAGCTCTAAAAACCCAATAGAAGGAAAGGTTGTTTTTATTTGGTGTTTTGGAACCATTCGAAACAACACAGCTCTAAAAACTCTATCTGTGTTGACACACGAATGAAAAAGAGTTTTGGAACCATTCGAAACAACACAGCTCTAAAAACCCTGACAACCAACTAGCCACACGAAGCTCTGTTTTGGAACCATTCGAAACAACACAGCTCTAAAAACCCACTAATCCCGTCATGCTCCCATAGTTTTGTTTTTGGAACCATTCGAAACAACACAGCTCTAAAAACAACAGTAGAGCCTACTACAATCCATATTGAGTTTTGGAACCATTCGAAACAACACAGCTCTAAAACATGATATTTTGGCTCTAGGAGACGAGTTTAGTTTTGGAACCATTCGAAACAACACAGCTCTAAAACCAGCTCTCTCTGTAAGTGATTTAAGCTTAAGTTTTGGAACCATTCGAAACAACACAGCTCTAAAACGGTGCAAAGATATACCATGTTACTTATGGAGTTTTGGAACCATTCGAAACAACACAGCTCTAAAACAATACAAATAAATTAAATCGTTTAATTTCCGTTTTGGAACCATTCGAAACAACACAGCTCTAAAACAGAGCAATAGAAATAAGCAACCGATTTTTCGTTTTGGAACCATTCGAAACAACACAGCTCTAAAACCTCGTAGAAAAATTTTTCTCACGAAATTTCGTAATCGCGCCATTCGTCCCAGCCAGACTTCAGCTCGTCAGGTTCCAATTATTACTTTTATTATACCATATTTTCAGGGTTCAAGAAATAGTCTTGGTCCAGCACATACTGCGGAAAATCATAGACTTTTCGAGGTTCCACAAATAAAACCCTTAGTTGATTGAGTTGGATATACTCTATCAGATTTGCTAACTCATCCTTTGATAGATAGGCGGTCACATTGATGAAAACAAGGAGTTTCTTTTTGGAAAGATACTTAAAAACCTGGACAATTTCTAGAATCTTTTCAAAAGGAGTATCGCTCATAGTTTCAACTTTGACTCCTAACGCATCAATCAACTCTAGAATGGTGATTTCATCGTACTCTAGGTCTAGTTCGTTTTCCAAGCACTCAAATGCTAACAATTCTGTAATCGTAGCTACCAGCTTTTCAATCATGGATTTGATTTCTGGTTTATCATTGAGCTGATTTTCAAGATCTGCATGTATCAGTTTAATCATAGCAGGTGAGTTGAGATTGTATCCTAAGACATCCGTTATCACTAGTAACTCGGACTCTTTCAGCGCTTTAGATTTCTATCAAACAACTTCAACTCCCCATCCTCAGTATATTGGTAGAACTGCTTGACGATAGTTGAAAAGGTAAACTGGTCTTCCAGCACTAAAAAGGTCGCATTTTCAATAGCTAATGGTTCATCCAATAGCGGAAAGTTAATCTTCATCACTAGGCTCCTCTCCCAGAAAGACCAAACGAGTGTCGGAGTTTGCTACGCTAGTATTTCGCTCACCATTTAAGTAAATCATGCGAGAAAACTGCTTTTCTGTGACGGTTAAGAGAGTGATATTCCCTTTTTTAGGGTTATGAATCTTGAGTCGCTCAATCATAGCGTTATTAGCAGAGTTATTGAGCAAGAGCTTGCTATAGATGGAGAATTGGTGCATGATAAATCCTTCATCTATGAGGAACTTCCTAAATTTCCGATAGGCCTTGCGTTTCTCTGCGGTATCAACCGGCATATCAAACATTAAAATCATACGCATATATCGATAACTCATATCCTAAACTCAGGAACTCCTTTCTCCGGTTGATTGAGGGATTGAATGACTTTCTTAGTATAGTCGCTGACGATATTCGTCAGATACATTTCCTTATCATTGTAGTAAAAAGTATCTGAGAAAATAGTGAAAAGTTCTCGCTTGATTTTGACAAAAGAACTGCTTCGATTTTCATAGACAATCCTGTCAATAATGGAACGGAAAGGCTCCATGATATCGCTAGCTAGGTTGAATTGATTGAACTGATTGGCATGTTTCAATCCAAATTGGGTCATGCAGCCAGACAATACAATCTCACGCGCAAACATACTCAAAATCAAGGTGTAACCGTAGTCCAAGGCAGCATTGACATCATTTTCCTGTTCACGACTAAAATCATTCCCAAACAAGGTGTTGAAATAAATCCGTGCTGCGTGTCCCTCACGATTGCTTGGGTCAAATAGATCTAAACCATGATATAGATCAATGACGGACTGGCTCTTCTCCAGAAAACCACAACTCCCCAAATAAAAAGCCTGATTGAGAATTTTTTGTGCAATAATGGTGGTCCAAACTTGTGCCTTAGTATCCTCATCCCAAGCGATTTGTCGAGAGAGTTGCAAACTGGAGTCATGCCGACCGTAGTATGACATTAAGTATGCAGTTGGCAAGCGTTTATCATCACAAAAGATTACCAGAATATTTTCATCCACCAAGCGTTTAATCAGCATAGTGGAGAGAACGATGTCTGTCGTCTCCAAAAGCAGGATGTCCACCTCGGACAAGTGAATCAACTCTGTCCGAGAGGCATCTTTAAAAATCAAGTGGTTATTCTTGTAGGAGAGTTTAGAGTGCGTATTAACAACAACGGTTCTCCATCCCATTAGTCTTCTCCTAGTTTGCTTAAGTCAATCCGAGTCTCGTAGAGACCAGTGATGGATTGGTGGATGAGAGTGGCTTTATTTTCATCCTTCGTTGCTTTATAAACAGCATTTCGTAATTTAGGAGCTTCAAACAGCCCCACTACATAGCCACTGCTAGTACCACTCTTTGTCAAAGAAAAGAGTTTTAAGAAATTATCATAGTAGTATCGAATAATTTCTTCACTTAAATTAAAAACAGGATATTTTCTTAGCTTGTATGCTTCGTGAGCTTGAGTAAATAGTGATTTACTTCCTAACTGTTTTTCAGCATATTCAAACAGACCATTAACTATGTTATCAAATTCTTCCTTATGACTCATTATGAAATCTTGACTTTCTTTTATAGATTCTTCAGATTTTAAGTCCATAAAATCCGTTTTAGTCAAGAGACGTCTCATATGAAAGAACAGTTCATTTTGTGATTCTGTTAACTTAAACTGAGTAGCTTTATGGAAATTGGTTGTGCTTTCAAAAAGCATTCGTGTTCCATCATTTTTTTGAATAAGTGAATATTTAGGTATCTTATAAAATGCTTGAACACTCTGTAAATTATTCTTTGTAAGAAAGCCATTTTCAGAATCATCATTAAAAAAACTCATTGGGCTAGTATTAAACCATGGATAATCAATAATATTGATATCGTAAAATTCTTTAACGACTTTTAATTTATTGTTCTTATTGAATCTTTGCCCAATTATAAAAACCGATAATGCTGAATTTCGTTCATAGTAACCACCATAAAGTTTTGGATCTAAATATTTTTTATTTTTTATTGGAAAACGTTTATCAACAGTGACAGAACTATTTTTAGGTATAATATTCTGTTTATAAAATGCTCCTTTTTTAATCATTGTTCGTTTGACAAAGTTGACTTGAGATTTGTAGATGACATCTTTTATGATTGGCAAATCTCTATTACAATCCCAAATGTCTTTACTAACTTTAGAATCTGGATTATTAAAGAATCTCATGATGTTAGAATAGAGATGCTTTCTTATCGTTGCTTTATTCTCTTCATGTCGACTAAAGTGAGCATGGTGGCCATATATCAATTCAGGAGCTAATTTGGGATAGGCCTTAAGAAGAGTTTGTCCTACAACAACAGCAAGATAAGCATCATGAGCATGGTGATAATCATTTAGTTCACGTATTTTGGCAATATGAAAGGTATTTCTAAAATTGGTAATTAGTTGAGATTTTAAAGTAATGATTTTGGTGTCTGAAAAACGATTATCTAGTATGCGAGCAACATGTTTTATAATTTGTCGTGTCTCGACTAATTGACGTTCAATAAAGCCAGCTTTCATGCTCTCTGTCAGAACACCATCAGGAGTTCGTTCGCTAGTAGTTAATCTTTGATATTTCGTTTGAGAAATTAGTTTTGCATTATATAATTTCTCCCAGAAAGGTTTCATATTAGCAACTGTTTCTTTGTCCGGTATATTATCCAACTTTCTTTGATTATTTTTCCTATGAGTTAATACTTTATTATCAATTGAATCGATTGGTAAAAAACTATAGGGGATAATATGATCGACTTCGTATTGATCGAGCTGATCTCGGTATAAGGGGACAGGGCTTCCTGTTTTATCTAAGGAGTACATATCTTTCCCATTTTGAAGATAGTATAAATATAATTTCTCAGATTGTAGCTGTTCGTCTGAATGTGGAACTTTCCCATTTTCTAATACACTATTTTCAATATTTTTTAGTGCAGATTCTAATTTAGTTTTACGAGTTTTTGACTTTCTTTGTCCTTCTTCTGTAGTCATATTTTCACGAGCCATTTCAATGACAATATTTTGGGGTGGATATCCTATAATTTGAACCAGTTCATCAACAATTTTAATACTATTTAAAATTCCTCGTTTGATAGCTGGACTACCAGCTAATTTTTTAATTTCGTCAAAAACATCATCTTCAACAGTTGATTTAGATTGAATGGCTTTAATCTTAGGTTCAAAAGATAAGGTGTTATCAGAAATGAGGTTAGTTAAATTACGATTTTCTTCATCGTTTCGAAGGAATTGCAATAGATTAAAACCCGTATCCTCATCACGAATATCTAATAATAACTTCGCAGAATAACGTCCCCAACCTGTATAGCGCAATTTTGAGAGTTGATTAATTTTCTCTTCATCTAAAAATTCAAGATGTCCAAAATACTTTGTAAGGTAGTTTTTAATAGATTTTTTATCATCAAAAACAGTAATAACCTTGATAATCTCCTCTAACTCTTTTTTTGATAGATTTCAGAATCTAGAAATTCTTCTGAAAAAATAGTTTTGAAATCATTATATGTTTTTAAAGTAGAATTAAGGGATTTGTCTTTTTCAATTCCCGAAACAATTTCAACCGCTTGTAAATTTGTGTAATTCTCCAAGTAATCAAGGAGCATTGCAGAACTGACACGTTTACTATTCGTTTTAAATATGTTATTGATTATTTCTTGTCGGAGCTCAGAATCTAAAAAGTGAGTTTTACCATATTTATCTTTGTACTTAACCCGAGTTAGTTCATTTTGGAGCATAACTTCCTCATAGATCAAACTACGTTTTGGTAAAACTTTTTCATTTAAGAGAATAATATCATTTCCTATTAGATTGGTGATGAAGGCATCTCTAGTTTCATCCATATTTATCAGCTTATGATAGTTCCAAGGACGTATTTTACCATTTCTAGTATCTTCATCATTATCATCTAAAACATCTTGACTAGTCGCTCGTTTAATCCAAGCAAACCTACTATTATTTCCTTTTGCCAAAGGACCAACATAATAAGGAATTTTAAATGTCAAGATAGATAGTAATTTATCCTTGTTTTCTAGTAGAAAAGGATAATCCTCCCCTTGTCTTTCGATAATTTTTTCTAATTCATAAGCATGAATTTGATTAGGAATAGCTCCATTGTCAGATGTACGAAGTTTTCTTAAAAATGTTCCATCTGATATTTTATTAAGAAAATATTCTGCTCCTTCGATACCAGTTATTTTTCCACTAATATAATCATAAAAATTTTGTTGTATTGTTTTTTGTTTCTGTGAATTAGTTAATACCATCTTATTAGATATGTATCCAACATATCCCTTTGTTTCTTTATCTATATCAAAACCATTTTGTGTTTTTCTGCCAAAAATATCTAAATAATCTTGCTCAGATAGATTTTGTTTAACAAAAGATTTGAAGCGTTGCAAATCTTTGCGATGTTCCTCGTATCGCTCAATCATAGTAGCAGAAAAGCGAGCATGAGTTGCTCCAGTGTATGTTAGCATACCAGATAAAAGGATAGTATCACGTAAAATTTTTAGTTTATCAAATACATCGGAAAAATCATCTTCTAATGTACCAAGAAGGATTTCTAAATTTTCATCATAGTTTTCTTTAGAAAAATTGAGATCTGGTTCTTCCTCTAACTCAAAACAATCTTTAAATTTCGTTTTTAAACCAAATAATAGCTGTAGCAGTTGTTTAAAAATACTTTTATCCTTTTTTTCAAGCTCTTTTGGGAAATAGGATAGTATATTTTTAACTTTATCTTGTCTGTTATCACTGGACTTAAATATATCTGCTATGGTTTTAGATTCATCAGAGACTTCCAAATCAAAAACTTCTTGACAAGCTTCAATAAAATCAAACCAAGAGTTTTGCATATAGATATTATTAGGATTGATCTTATCTAACGTTAAAAAATGCCCTCTATACTTTAAAATATGTGATAAGGCCATGTAAACTTCTCGAATATCAGCTACGGGAGAATTTTTATCCGCGTCAGCTAAGTGTTTTCGTAAATGGTAAATCGTAGGGTACTTCTTGTGATAGGCAGTTTCCAAGTCTTTATTACCAAAAAATGGCTGTTTTATCTGTAGATCCTCACTTTTATCACCAAGCAGCCTAAAACTTTCGTCTAATCTACGGTAAAAATTTTTATCGACTTTTTCAATTTCTTTTTGAAAAATATCTCGTAAATAGGCAATTCTATGATTTCTTCTATCAATTCTACGACGATTAACACGAAATACTCGAGTTCCTTTAGCTGATTGAGCTGGCACAAAGGTGGTAGAACCGATTAAATTTTTCTTTATTTTTTCTTTTTCTGTATTACCTAAAACTTTAAATTTTAAAGCAGGTACTCTATAATCTTCAGTGACAACGGCGTAGCCAACAGAAGATACACCTATATCCAATCCAATTGAATAATTTTTATTAAATTTCGCCATTAAACTACTCCTTATCTTGATTTTCGATTTTATTTTTTGTATAATAACTATGTTGGAACTATTCGAAACAACACAGCCAAAAGATTTTTCTTTTGAGTTAAAATATGGTTATCCATAATCATTAATGCGCACCGTTTCGGTGCTTTTTTATTTTATTATACTAATTTATTGTACTCCTAATTTGATAAAAAAACAAATAATATTGTAGCGTTTTCAAAATAAGTAATAAAAATATTTTTTTATAAATGAACTTATATTTAACTACTAAAACTATTCAACCCCCTAACACTTCAGTGCTAGGGGCTTTTTTAGTTCCTTAAATACCGCATATACTCTACTAATACATAGACAAGGATTGTTAAACAAATGATTGTTTCGAGAAAAACGAGAAAGTTTAGGACTGGAAACTGCAGAATGCCTTGGGTCATTTTTAATGAAGTTGCTGTGATGATAGTTGGGAAGGTTAGGGCTGAAAAAGCTGGTTGAAATCCCTGTTTTAAAATCCTTGGCAAACGACTGAGGACAAAGAAAAAGAAAGTTTGTGAAGCAAGGATCATGACTAGCAAATCCAGCCATGAAGACCTGAACCTCCGATCCTAACGAGTGCTGCCAACAGTAGAGAAAAGGGAGCACAGTAGATTCCTTCTTGCCCCAGTAAAGCCTGTGGCAATGGATTACTTTTCAAATCTTGATAAATCAGAGGATAAAGGAAAAGGGTTAAGGTAAAGCCAAAAATCCAAGCGCCATAGGCAATCTCGACTATGCCCACCACTGGGTAGGTCAAGCTTGCTACTGCTATCCCCACATAAAGAACTGTCCAACTTGGCGTTGCGCTCGTTCTTGGTTTAGTCTGCACATAATTTTTAGTGAAGTAGATGATTAAACCTACATCTATAAGAAAGTCAAACCACCATAGAGCTTGCGCAACAATGCTCATGTTCACGGGTAAGATTCGTAACAAATAAGTTGATAAAATCATCCCTGCCATGGGAAAGGTCGCCATTCCCGATAATAGAGGAGCTTTCTTAAGTTCTTGCTGGCTTTCTTGCCAATCACTAAGATGACTGTATAAAAAATAAAACCATAAAATCAAGCCTGACAAACTAAAGACGTGGGATAATAGTGGAAAAATATCCAGGATGAGATTGCCTGCTCCAGCCAATCCCAATAAGCACCCTGAAAAGGCCAAGGGGAGTTTTTTCATGTGAACCTCCAATAGTCATGTTATTATCAGTATAGCATAAAAGCGCTTAAATGGTGGATTAAAAAACGAAGTTTAAAAAGATAAACCTCGTTTTTATTTTCTTTATTTGCCCTGTTGTAAAATGAAGTGCAACACAAAAGACATGTTCATCTGATATACTAGAGTTGCGAAAAACAGTATAAAGGAAGATGAACATGTCCACTAATTATTCTACCACCAATCAATCATACAAGCACTTATCTGAAGCTGAGCGAGGGAAAATTGAAGCTTATTTAAGCATAGGACTCAAACCTGCTGAAATTGCTCGTAGACTAGGGAGAAATCGCTCTACTATTACTCGTGAAATTAATCGTGGTTCCATAACACAAGTGAAAAAAGTAAATGGGCAGAAGGTCTATTACCAACGCTATTATGCAGATGCTGCTCATAACCGTTATCGTCATGCTAGAGAAGCCAGCTATTATCTGAAACTGGATTGTATATCGGATGACTTTCTGAGAGAGTTCACAGAATCAATGAGAGAGAAACCAAGGGTGCATAGCGTGGATACCTTTGTTCATACCTATAAATTCCAACATGTAGATGCAGTTGTACCTTCAACCAAGACGCTCTATAACTATATCCATCAAGGATTGTTAGAGATTAAGGTCATTGATTTACCAAGAGCAGTGCGGATCCGTAAGAAATTTACCAAGCGCCCCTCTACCAAGAAACATCTAGGAAAGTCAATTGAAGAAAGACCAGAAGAAATCAATAATCGTTCCCGTTTTGGAGATTGGGAAATTGATTCTGTTCTGGGTGGAAAGACAGTAGGAGAACCTTCTATTCTGACCTTGGTAGAACGACAAACACGCTATGCTGTCACGGAAAAGAAAGCAGAGTATGTCAATCAAGCAGTCTTAGAGTGTATGAAACTTTATCCCATTAAGTCAATCACTGCAGATAATGGAAACGAATTTTCATCATTGAGTGAGATAGAGGGCTTAGATGTTTATTTTGCTCATGCCTATTCATCTTATGAACGAGGTACAAATGAAATTTCAATGGACTACTAAGAGAGTTTATTCCGAAGGGGTGTTCGTTAAAGGAACTAAATCAGAATCTTTTAGAGGACTATACAAAGGCTATCAATGAAAGACCTAGACGAATTCATGGCTATCAGCCCGCAAAAAAGCTGTTTGAGCTAACTCAAACAGCTTCAGAACGAAGACAAACGCCAAAAATGACGTTTGTCTTTTTCTGTTTTCAAAAATAGTTTATCTCATCATCTACTAATCTATCCAAAAATCTGAATTTGAGAAAAATAAAAAGGGATATTCCCTATCCATTTCACTAATTTTTTGATATTTAAACACGCCAAAGTAAGCCCAACCTGATCCTCCATTTTGGACTTTCCTTTCTCTCTCGTGTATCTCAAATTATGGTATTCCTTAGCCGTTCCAAAGAGTCGTTCAATTGTTTCTTTGCGTTTCTTATAGAGCTCTTTCATTTCTATTTGATGACGAATCTCCTCACAAAAATTCAAGGGCATCTTTCCAGACATGTCTCGTTACTACTTTTTTTGAAAAATTCTTGCTTTGGGTACAAACGGATAATAGGGGGCAGTTAACACATACTTTAGGATTACTCTTATACTCACGGTAGCCTTCTCGAGTGGTTGTGCGATAGCTTAACACTTGATTCTCTGGACAGACATAACAGTCATAACTTGCATCATAAACAAAATTACTAGGCCTTTAAGTTCCCTTTACTCCTTTTTGGACGAGTATAAGGGAAGACAGGAATGATGTTTCGCTCTAATAAATAATGGGCAATAGCTGGAGTCTTGTAACCTGAATCCGCAATAATATAGCGGGGCGAGAATGGCTCTAACTTTGAAAAAAGAGCAGGGAAAGCCTGACTATCATGAACATTTCCTGCCTCAACCGTATAAGCCAAGGCCCAACCATGCTTATCACAAGCAACTTGAGCAGAATAGGCAAATACTTCCTTATGTTCGCCCTTGTGAAACCAACCACACTCGGGATCTGTCGTTGAGATTTTTCTTTTCCTTAGCCTCACTTTCTTTTTGCGGGCTTTAAGGACTTTTTTTCGTGTTTTTTCCTATCTAAATCAATCTCAACTGCCAATTGTTCACTCATAAATTTAGCTTGTTGGTCTACCATTTCCTTACGATACTTGTGACTATTAGCCGCCGCTTTGATATGGGTACCATCCACAAATATTTCAGAAGGATCAATTAAGCCAGCATACAAAGCTTGGCTGAGAACTTGGGAAAAAATCTCAGAAATGAGTTCTTTATCTTGAAAACGACGGCTGTAATTCTTTCCATAGGTAGTAAAATGAGGGACCTTATCATCTAAAGTTAGTCCAAGAAACCAACGATAGGCCACATTTACTTCAATATCTTTCATGGTTTGGCGCATGGAACGAATACCATAAAAACATTTAATCAAAGGAATTTTGACTAGCATGACGGGATCAAGACTAGGACGACCATTATCTGGACTATAGGTATCTTCTACCAAGTTATAAATAAAGTCAAAATCAACCTTTGAATCTACTTGTCGAAGAAAGTGATTTTCTGGGACCAATTCGTCTATTGTATAGAAACCATATTGCTTACGGTTATAATCAGGTTTTTCTTTGTGAAACATAGGGATTACCTCACAACTCTTCTTACCTCTATTATACGACTTTACACAAAGAAAAGCCCTTGGAAACTTGACTTCCAAGGACTTTGTCTTCAATCTGAAGCTGTTTGAGCTAACTCAAACAGCTTGAAAGGTACTCACTTAATCAGAGGAACAACTTTGTTGCACTTGACTTGACAATTGGGGATTTTCTTTATTTTTAGTTTGTCGCTAGAATATGTCGCAATTGAACTGCACTAGGAGAAACAATTGGTAAAAATGCGCCTTCATTCCAACGACGTATGAAACCGGATGTTGATTTACTAAAGTATCCTCTACCTCCACCAGCTTGTAGTTCTAACAAGAGACTTTGGGCAACAACATCAACAATGTCGATTCGTAACTGGAATAGTTCACGCGGATTTTTAACAAAATAGGACTCTTCAGATAGTCCTTGATAGAGAGAATGTCGAATATCATCTAACTGTTCGACCTGATGTTGCCATTCTTCCTTCAAGACACCTCGTTTCCCCAATTCTTTTTCGACTTCTGAGAGTGAACGTTCAGCCAAACCAAAAGCTAGGCCAAATTGGTAGCCTAAAAAAGCTGGACGATTTTGCGCTAAAAATTGATGAGCATCCTTGGATAGAATCCACTCTTCCTTTAAAGGAACCTTGTTGAAAGTCAGGGCTGCTGTATTCCCTCCTTGGAGAGAGACAAATTCCAAATCTTCGGAACGACTAAAGTTTTCTGCGTCCGATGGTACGGCTACTACATAACTTGTACTCGGATCATCTGCAAATCCTGCTACAAAAATAGTGAGGAAGCGATCCTTACGAGCATTGGTTACCCAAGGAAGTCGTCCTTTAAGATAATAATTTCCATTTTCTTCAAGGATACGAACATTTAGTTCCTCTAAGTCAGATAGATACTTGACCGCATTAGACAAAGCCGTAGCACCTGCATATTCTCCTGATAAGAGTTTTTCCAAGTAAACTTCTTTGAAATAAGCATTATCAGTATGTAGAATATTGTCTATTAAAGTTCGTTGCCCCCATGAGATAAAGGAAGCTGTTAAGGAATGTTGAGCGAGTTCTGCAAGGATATCGATAACATCTTGATCACTTCCACCTAGCCCTCCAAGAACTTTTGGTACTCCTACACGAAAGGCACCTTCTGCAGCAATTTTCTCAATCAGCTCTTCTCCAGCTTGACATGATTTTTTGTCAATTTCATCAGCGTGCTTGTCTAACCAGCTTAAAAATTCTTCTGAAAAAAATCCCATACTTTGTCCTCCTCTTATGCATAAGGTTGTAATTCTGGATTAATCGGTGTGTTAGCTAGGTTGTTGCCATAGTTACAAAGACTTGCTAGACTGACACCGAGAACAACATCCAAGGCATTTTCTTGTGTATAGCCTGCTTCAAGAAATTCTCCAAGAGCTTCATCTCCTACGCGCCCTTTGGTATTGATAACTGCCAAGGTAAACTTAGCTAGGGTATCCAGCTTAGGATCGCTTTCGATTGGAGTACGATTGCGAAGGGCTTGAAGTAGGTCATCATTCATCTGGATTTGCTTGATAGAAAAGGCTGTATGTCCAGCGACGCAGAAGGCGCAACCGTTGGTTACAGCTGCCGTGATTTGCACCACTTCGCGCTCTACAGGTGTTAGACTATTGCGACGGTTAATAGCTCCAACAGTTCGGTAAGCTTCTAGGGCTGTAGGGGCATTGGCCAAAAGACCGATAAGATTTGGGATATAGCCATTGTTATCCTTTTGTACCGTTTCAAGAACTTCTTTCACTTCTGCTGGTGCTGATTCTACTGTGTGGATAGTAAATGTTGTCATAAGGGGACCTCTTTTCGTTTTGTAATTGAATGGTTTCTGCGAAATCTTACGAAATCTCATCAGCCTATTGAACAAATCCTTGCCTTGATTGATGACTCATTAGCTTTTCGTTGACAATAAGTCTAACACAGAATCTATACCTTGCATAATATATATTTTAAATTGCACTGATAAAAAATTTTTATGAAAACAAAAAAATCACACCAGATGTGTGATCATACTGTTAATTTATCTGATACTTGTTTCTTAAAACTAAGATGGACTCTACTAGCAAGCAGAATATAGCCAAGCCAAAGCCAGTAAATACTCCAAAATATTCTGTGATAGAACTCATTAGAAAAACAGAAGCAGAAAAGGCCAATGTAGAGACAACTTCGATAACGGAGTAAACATTCACAAGTTCCTTCTCATCAACCGATTCCTGTAAAAATACGCTCTCAGGAACTTCCTTAATCTGAGATAGAAAACCAATTACTAGAGATAGGAATAGAAAAGCAGGTGCATTTGGAAATAGCACTATCAACAGAGTTACTAGTGCTGTCGCTAACAAAGAAAAGGTCATAGTCTGATATTTATAGGTAACAACTTTCTCTGCTAGACGGAAGATAATAGCTCCTCCCAAGATAATTCCCAAAGAATAGGCTGTATTGACATAGCCCCAATAGCTTTCTGACCGATGTAAAATCTCAGTCACAAACACAAGTAGAACAGAAGATACCCAGATAGCATTGGCTAAAATTTCTAAAAGATTGGCTTGGACAATAAAGCCTAATCTTGATTCTTTAGCCACCAATCGCCAACCTTTTGTTAACGTCTCAACATTCGTTTCTGAGGACAACTCTTCTTTTTCTACAAGTGGCAAACCAAACATCAAAATCGTCGAAATTGTAAACAAAACTAACACAATGAGCAGACTAGGATTCATTCCCAGACTCGCAAATAAGAAACCTCCTAAGCCCCAACCAACTAGTTGTACACTTTCACCACTCATAAAAATAGCTGCGTTTGCTTTAGCTAAATCACTTGCATATCGTGGAACAATCGCATAGGAAACAGGCGCTGCAAAACCATCCAAAATAGAGATAAAAGTGACAATAGCATATAAAAGAGGGAGGGAAATAGTTTCAGATTGCTTGAGTAGAAAAAACAAAATCGCTAGCAGAATCGTCTTACCAAATTGAGTCAAGAAAAGAATACGATTTAAAGCTAATCTCTTCGTTACTAATGGAACTAAGAAACTGGCTAAAAAGGAGGATAGTCCAATCAGAATTGGCACTAGGGAGGTTGAAATGACCGAACCAGATAAGACAAACACATTTGCGATCACAATGACTCTAAAAAAGACATCTGCTAGATTCGCTAGTCCCTGTGAAATCACTAATTTTCGAATATCTTTTGACATAAACACCTCCAGTTTGTTTTTCTTTCTCACATAGATAGAACAAGACGTATCAGAACAAAAACAGATTTATGTTGACTATTATACAATAAATAAAAGTGCAAATAAAGGATATCATTAAAGAGGTACTATTGAATTTCATTCATCTTATGACATAATACTCTTCGAAAATCTCTTCAAACCGCGTCAACGTCGCCTTGCCGTACTCAAGTACAGCCTGCGGCTAGTTTCCTAGCTTGCTCTTTGATTTTCATTGAGTATAAAATAAAAGACTAGCCCTAGTAGTGAAAAAACTAGCATCTCACAAACAGATGCTAGTCTTATCTATAAATGGTAATATCAATCTTACATTATTTATCAAAATACTTCTTAGTCTCAGCAATAACGACTGGTGATAAGGCTAAGAGTGCAATCAAGTTTGGCAGAGCCATAAGTGCATTGACAATATCCGCAATGACCCAGACCATATCCAGCTCTATAAATCCTCCCAGCAAGACCATGAGTACAAAGACCACACGATAAAGCCAGATAAAGCGAACGCCAAAGAGAAATTCAAAACAACGCTCTCCGTAATAGTTCCATCCCAAAATCGTAGTAAAGGCAAAGAGTACCAAGAAGATTGTTAGAAGAGCAGGTCCAAAGAAAGAAAATACTGTAGAAAAAGCGGACTGAGTAAGGGCAACCCCGTCTAAATTACCATTCCAAACCCCAGTCACCAAGATTGTCAAACCAGTCAAGGTACAGATGATCAAGGTATCAATAAAGGTTCCTGTCATGGAAATCAAACCTTGCTCCACCGGTTCATTGGTCTTAGCTGCCGCAGCCGCAATGGGAGCTGAACCCAATCCAGACTCGTTTGAGAAGACACCACGCGCCACACCATTTTGGATAGCAGTTCGAATACTGGCTCCAGCAAATCCTCCTACTGCAGCTACTGGACTAAAAGCTGATGTGAGAACTAGGGAAAGAGTTGCTGGTATTTTGTCAATATTAACAAAAATGACTGTCAAGGTTCCCAAGATGTAGACAATAGACATAAAAGGAACTACTGTGGTAGAAACTTTCGAAATAGATTTGAGTCCACCAAAGACCGCAATCCCAACAAATATAGAAAGGACTAGAGCTGTAATGGTCGGTGACAAGCTGGTTGTATTTTGTATGGACTCTGTGATGGAGTTAACCTGAGTAAAGGTACCAATACCTAAGAGAGCTACCAAAACACCTGCCAAGGCAAAGAGCATCGCCAAGGGGCGCCACCTTTCTCCCATACCTAGAAGGATATAGTGCATAGGTCCTCCCGCGATAGCGCCATTTTCATCCTTACTCCGATATTTGATAGCCAGTAAGCCCTCTGCATACTTGGTCGCCATTCCAAAGAAAGCAGCCACCCACATCCAGAAGAGGGCACCAGGACCTCCCACCTTGATGGCTGTTGCCACCCCGATGATATTTCCCGTACCAACAGTTGCTGCTAGGGCTGTACACAAGGCAGCAAAGCTCGAAACATCACCATGTCCCTTGTCTTTGGTAAAAATAAGCTGGAAGGCCTTAGGGAGACGCAAAATTTGTAAAAGTCCTAAACGAAGAGTCAAGTAAATCCCTGTACCAACCAATAAGATCAAAAGGGGTGGTCCCCATACAAAAGCGTCTATTTCTTTTAGCAAATTTAACATGCATTTCTCCTATCTAATCAACTCCAAAAGAAAGAGCACATGCTAGAAACATGTACTCTGGAATGCATCGATAAATGCCAAAAAGCGCTCTATCATTGCTCTGTCCTTTTACCTGAGAGTTTGAGCAGTTGCCTGCCTTGCCCCTTCGGTGCCTTTACGGTCTCTCCAGAGTTCCGTCCATTTACAGTCATGGAGCATCAAGGGATTCTCCACTTCTATTAAACTTCATTCGGTGTTGTATTTAATTTTTACTTATTTTACAAGAAAAAGCAGAACTTGTCAATTATTTTCAGAAAATTATATTCATATTTTTATTATTTTCGTATTATCCCTTAAAGGTTACGATAGTTGCGCCAGATCCACCTGCATTTTGCGGTGCATAGCCAAAGCTCTTGACTTGCTTGTTTCTTTGGAGATATTTGGTTACTCCTTCACGGATGACTCCTGTACCGATACCATGGATGATATCAACTTGAGCCATGTTGTTGAGTAGGGCTTGGTCGATAAAGGCATCCAAGGCTTCCATAGCTTCCTCGTAGCGTTTGCCACGAAGGTCTAGTCTAGCTTGCGGTGCTTTACCAGCAGCACGTTTGACTACGTTGACTTGTTTCTTCTTGACTGGCGCTTCTTGCTGAGCCTGAACCAAGTCAAACTCTTTTTCCTCAAGCGTCATCTTGATTAAGCCGACTTGAGCTTCCCAGCGGCCATCCTTGAGCTGATTGGTCAAGGTACCACGTTGACCATAGCTTAAAACGATAATATCATCTCCAACTTTTGGAGCTCGTTTTTTCTTAGCCTTTTGAAGGACCTTATTTTTAGAAAGGTCAACTTTTTCAGGGGCTAATTTTTTGAGTTTAGCCTTGGCTTCAATTATCTCATGTGGTTTTAGTTGTGATTTGCTATGGAGATTTTTAAGAATATCATCACTCTCAGCTAGAGCCAAATCAACAATCTCAGCAGCTTGTTCACGCGCTTTATTGAGTTCTGTTTCCTTTTCACGATTGAGCTCATTGTAGAGTTTTTTTAGGGCACGGTTCATCTTGAGGTTTTCTTGCTCGACTTGGCGAATATTCTCAAGACGCCTCCGGCTTTCAAGCGTCTGCTCTTCCAACTGCTCAATGATCCGATTGACATCATTGTCTTGGTTAATCTGCTTGCTGGCATCGCCTACGATGACATCTGACAATCCTAGACGTTTAGCAATCTCAAAAGCATTACTTCGACCAGGTACACCCTGCATAAAGCGATAAGTTGGACGCAGGCTAGCTGTATCAAACTCCATGCTAGCATTTTGAACATAAGCCGTTTCAATCCCGTAGGCCTTGAGTTCAGGATAGTGAGTGGTTGCCATAGTCTTGACCTGACGCAAACGCAAGTCTTCTAGGATAGACATGGCTAGGGCAGCTCCTTCCTGAGGATCTGTACCTGCTCCAAGCTCATCAAGTAGCAAGAGCGAGTTTTGATTGACCTTACCAAGAATATCTACGATATTGGTCATATGACTAGAGAAGGTTGAGAGACTTTGTTCGATGGACTGTTCGTCTCCGATATCTGCGAAAATCTCCTCGAAAATCCCTACACGACTGCCCTTATCGGCTAGAATCGGCAGACCAGACTGGGCCATCAACTGCGTCAAACCTAAGGTTTTGAGCATAATGGTCTTACCACCAGTATTGGGACCAGTGATGACGATAGCTGTTAGATCCTTACCAAAGTGTACATCATTAGCAACAGCATTTTGCACCAAGGGATGACGAACATGGAGGAGTTGGATTTCCTGGTCCTCAGAGACTTGAGGAACCACTGCTCCTGTCTCTTGGATAAAGCGAACCTTAGCCCGAATTAAGTCCAAATGTCCAATAATCCAGGCATCATTTGCAATTTCAGCTGCGTGTGGTCGTACTCGCTCAGAGAGTTCTTGAAGGATACGCATCATCTCATAGCGTTCATCTGCACGTAGACTTGCGATTTCTTCACTCAGCTTGACTACTTCACGAGGTTCGATATAGACTGTATTACCACTGGCAGAGATATCATGAACGACACCGGCAATCTTGTTACGATAGGTATTCTTAACTGGAAGAACTTGGCGTCCATTTCGACTAGCAATGATGCCTTCCGTCAACATCTGCGCCTTTTGTTTGAGAAGATCCTGCAAGACATCACGGACTTGGCTCTCACTGTCGTGGATTTTACGGCGGATTCGAGCCAAATCTTCACTAGCAAAATTCTCAATAAAGCCAGCTTCATTGATGGCTTGGAGATTGCCCTGCAGATGCGGGAAATCATGAAGTTTTTCAAACCAGTTTGCTAGATGGTCTAAGCGTACGTTTTCAAGATTGTCATAGAAATTCTTTAATTCACGACTAGCAAAAATGACGCGTTTGAGAAGGAGAAATTCCTCGATGTTGAGATCTGCTCCCATTTCTAAACGTTTGCAGGTTGCAGCAATGTCTTTTGTTCCCGAGATACTGAAGTGAGGATGCTCAACAAAGAGCTCTTGCATTTCTTCCATCTCTGCAAAAGCTTGCTTAATCTTATCCCCTTTATCTGTCGGAACTAGATCCTTTAATTGTTCTAATCCTTGTTCCGTCAAAAGATGGGGCTCAAATAAAGCCTTAACCTTATTAAATTCTAATGTTTCTAGTATCTTTTTATTCATTTTCTTTTCCTTAGTTATAAGCCTAAGAACCCTATATTCAAGTTCTCAAGCTTTCTTAAAAGTCTCCTTAACTTTTGGAATTGTAAACAAAAGGCTAGGAATAATTCCCGCCCTTTTTATCCGATTAGTTTGGTTACCCAGAGTTGTTTAATCAAGTCAGTAGTCACTGGAATACTTTGAATCATATGTTTGGCTACTAGACTATTTTCAAGTGAATTTTGAACGATTGCTAGGGGCACAGTCGCAAGGATGGTCAGCATCATCTGAAGGACAAATAAGGTCACTCCAACTGATAAGACTCCTGCACCGATGCGAAAATATTTGCCATCTAACTTTTTGGTTGGTACTAGGTTAAAAAAGAGTCCAATCAAACGACCGATGCAGTAAAATACGGCAAAGGCTAAGAGATAGCCAATACCTGCGTAAAAGACCTTGTCCAATTGAAAGAGCTGGTCAGATGGGAAGAAAAAGGTACCCTGCCCTTCCTGGGGATTGGCATAAGGAATCAACAAGTGAAATTTTTCTCCCAATGACTGATAAAAATTCCCCGCAAAATAAGCTGAGACGATTGTAGCTAGGAGATAATAGACTTGTAGGACCAAGCCTCTGCGATAGCCGATATAAAAACTCCAAGCCAGAACCAATAAAAGAAAGATGGAAATCATAGTGAGTCCTCAATCTTGCTCTGCTCTTGTTTAGTCGCTACAACTTGATGACGGAGGGCGTCTAATTCTTGTTCCTTATCATCAAATTCAATCTCACGACTGAGTTGGGTTGACAAGCTATTGACTGCTAATAAAATAGCGATTGTCTCATCATCAGCTCCAGGCATTTGCTCTTTAATTGCTTCATATTTTTCAGTTGCAACCTTGGCAATTTCCTCCATAAAGAGGTTGTCATGCTCAGTTGTTAGGGTCAATGTTTTTTTTTCCGAATGTAAACTTGAATCGATTTAAATTTGCCATAAAATTCACCTCACGATATTATACCAAATTTCACTAAGTTTGTCAGTTTTTACCAATTCTACGCCTTTTATGGTACAATAAGAACTATGGCAAGTATTACATTAATCCCGAGTGAAAAGGAAATCCAAACCTTTGTTCAGCATTATGAACAAGCATTGACTCCCAGTAAAAATCCTTATATTCGCTACTTTTTCAAACTTTCACAGGCAAGTGTTTCCATCTATACATCTGGAAAAGTACTCTTGCAAGGAGAAGCTGCTGAACGTTACGCCAGCTTTTTTGGTTATCAGGTCAGCCCAGTAGCTAGTGGACAAAACTTTCCGATGATTGGAACTGACGAAGTAGGAAATGGTTCCTACTTTGGTGGTCTGGCTGTAGTAGCATCCTTTGTGACTCCTGACCAACATGACTTTCTGCAAAAATTAGGTGTAGGGGACTCTAAGACTCTGACAGACCAAAAGATTCGTCAGCTTGCCCCCCTGCTTAAGGAAAAAATTCAGCACCAAGCTCTACTGCTTTCTCCAAGTAAGTATAATGAAGTCATCGGTGAGCGCTACAATGCCGTTTCTGTCAAGGTAGCCCTGCACAATCAAGCCATTTTTCTCCTTCTCCAAAAGGGAGTTTCGCCAGAAAAGATTGTTATCGATGCTTTTACTAGTGCTCAAAACTATGAGAAGTACTTAAAAAATGAAGCCAATCACTTTTCTAATCCAGTCAGTCTGGAGGAAAAAGCCGAAGGTAAATACTTAGCTGTCGCTGTTAGCTCAATCATTGCACGTGATCTCTTTCTAGAAAATCTCGAAAATCTGGGTAGAGAACTTGGTTATCAACTTCCAAGTGGGGCCGGAACGGCTTCTGATAAGATAGCTAGCCAAATCCTTCGTGCCTATGGTATGCAGGGACTCAACTTCTGCGCCAAACTACACTTCAAAAACACTGAAAAAGCAAAAAAACTGCTAGAAAGGTAAATTATGAAATATTTTAAATCGTTTTTAAAAGAGTGGGGGAGTTTTATCCTCATTATCACTCTTGTCGCCCTTAGTCGTCTCTTCTCTGGAGCAATGTTCGTGTAGAAGGACACTCCATGGATCCAACCCTAGCTGATGGAGAAATCCTTTTCGTTGTTAAACATCTCCCAATCAATCGCTTTGATATCGTGGTTGCCCATGAGGAGGATGGAAACAAGGATATCGTTAAACGGGTCATTGGTATGCCAGGAGATACCATCCGTTATGAGAACGATAAACTCTATATTAACGGTCAAGAAACTGATGAACCCTATTTAGCAGAATACCTTAAGCGTTTCAAGGAAGATAAACTCCAAAGCACTTATACTGGAACTGGTTGGGACGGCAAAAAGGGCGAATACTTTAGAACTTTAGCCCAAAAGGCTCAGGCCTTTACCCTAGATGTTAATTACAACACTAGCTTTACCTTCACTATTCCAGAAGGAGAATACCTCCTACTGGGTGATGACCGTCTGGTATCTAGCGACAGTCGACATGTTGGTACCTTTAAGGCAAAAGATATCACTGGTGAAGCCAAATTCCGCTTCTGGCCACTCAAGCGTATCGGAACATTTTAAAAACTAGGAAGAGGCCGAGAGTTATCCATCTCAGCCTCTTCTCATTCTATTTTGATTAAAACTGGGATAGATTTCTCAGACACTATTGTAAGGAATTTTATGGAAGTTTATTTTTCAGGCACCATTGAGCGCATTATTTTTGAAAATGTCAGCAATTTTTTCCGTATTTTGCTCCTAGATATTGAGGATACCAATGCTGAAGACTTTGATGATTATGAAATCATCGTCACAGGTACTATGGCTGATATCATTGAAGGAGAGGAATACACCTTTTGGGGACAAATCGTCCAACACTCCAAGTATGGGGAACAGCTACAAATGACTCGCTATGAGAGAGCCAAGCCGACTAGTAAGGGCTTGGTCAAGTATTTCTCCAGCAGCCATTTTAAGGGAATTGGACTCAAAACAGCTCAGAAAATTGTGGATATTTACGGAGATAACACTATTGACAAAATCTTAGAAAATCCAGACAAACTCCAATCAATCTCTGGACTCTCTGCTAAAAATCGTGAAGCCTTCGTCTCAACTCTTCGTCTAAATTACGGAACAGAGATGGTCTTAGCCAAACTGGCTAATTACGGCATCCCAAATAAACTAGCCTTCCAGATTCAAGACTTTTACAAGGAAGAAACGCTAGAGATTGTCGAGAATTATCCCTATCAACTGGTCGAGGATATCAAGGGCTTGGGATTTACCATTGCTGACCAACTGGCCCAAGAATTGGGAATTGAGAGTCAAGCTCCCGAACGCTTCCGTGCAGGTCTCGTCCATAGCCTCTTTCAAGGTTGCATGGAAACGGGAGATACCTATATGGAAGCTAGAGACTTGTTGGAGCAAACCCTCAACCTTCTTGAATCCTCCCGTCCAGTCGAACTAGAGCCGAGTCAAGTTGCCCAAGAGCTTGCTTATCTGATTGAAGAAGATAAGGTCCAGCAGATTGACACCAAAATCTTTGATAATAGCCTCTTTTTTGCAGAAGAAGGCATTCGTAGCCATCTCATCAGAATCCTCGAAAAAGGTCAGAGTAAAAAACAGGATCTAGAGACTATTCAAGAGCATATCACAACTGTTGAGGAAGAACTGGGGATTGAGTATGATAGTATTCAAAAACAGGCCATCTGCGATGCTATCCAGAACAAGGTCTTTATCCTTACAGGTGGACCTGGTACAGGTAAGACTACTGTTATCAACGGCATTATCGCTGTCTATGCTCTCTTAGAAGGACTAGATCTCAAAAAAAAGAGCAATCTGCCCATTCTCCTAGCTGCTCCAACTGGTCGCGCGGCTCGTCGCATGAATGAGCTAACAGGTCTACCTAGTGCTACCATTCACCGCCACCTAGGTATGACTGGAGACGACGACACCAGCCATCTTGAAGATTATCTGGATGCTGACTTTATCATTGTTGACGAGTTTTCTATGGTAGATACTTGGCTAGCTAACCAGCTCTTCTCCAATATCTCCTCTACCAGTAAAATCCTCATCGTTGGTGATAGTGACCAGCTGCCTTCTGTCAGTCCTGGTCAAGTCCTAGCAGATTTACTCCAGATACCAACCATCCCTCAAACACGTTTGGAAAGAATCTACCGTCAGAGCGAAGAATCAACCATCGTCACTCTTGCAAGTCAGATTCGTCAGGGAATATTGCCTGCAGATTTTACCCAGAAAAAAGCAGATCGCTCCTACTTTGAAATCGCTAGTAACCATATCCCTGCTAGCATTGAAAAAATCCTAGGTGCTGCTATCAGAAGTGGCATCCCTGCTCGTGATATTCAAGTTCTTGCCCCTATGTACCGTGGAACTGCTGGTATTGATGCCATCAACCAGCTCATGCAAGACCTACTCAATCCTCCACAAAAAGACCAGCTTAGCTTTGAAGCTCCTCAGTGTCACTATCGAACAGGAGATAAGGTCATTCACCTAGTCAACGATGCAGAGGTCAATGTGTTTAACGGTGACTTAGGCTACATCACAGACTTGATTCCAGGAAAATACACTGAATCCAAGCAAGATGAAATTATGATTAATTTTGACGGCAATGAAGTCTCCTATCCTCGAAATGAATGGTACAAGATTCGCTTAGCCTATGCCATGAGTATCCATAAGTCTCAGGGTAGCGAGTTTCCAGTTGTGATTCTTCCGATTACTAGTGCTAGCAAACGCATGCTGGAGCGCAATCTCATCTACACTGCTATCACTCGTGCCAAAAGTAAACTGATCCTACTAGGCGAAATACAGGCCTTTGACTATGCAACCCAACATATCGGAACAGCTCGTAAGACCTATCTAATTGAACGTTTCGCTGACTTAATAGAATCAACTGATAAAACTGGTAAATCAGCTACTGAAACTACACCAGTTACAGATACTGAACAATCCTACATTCTAACCGAAGAAAACTGGGCTAGTATCCCAGCTATGATTGGGATTAGCCAAGAAGACCTACAAGAATTTTTCGGAAAATAAAGTATAAGAAAACCCACCGAATCTGTACTGACCCCAAAAAGTTAGACAAATAATTATTGAAAGGATTTAGTTCTGTACTGCACAGGACTAAGTCCTTTTAGTTTTACCTTAATTCGTTTGTTGTTGTAATAATCAATATAGTCTACAATAGCCTGTTCCAATTGGTTAAGTGATTGGAAGGTCTTCTCATAGCCATAAACATTTCGGATTTCAAAATGCCAAAGAAAGATTCCATCATGCCATTGTCTGTGCTGTTCCCCTTACGTGACATGGATGGCTGAATCCCCCTACTCTCTAAGAACTGATGATAAGAATTGTGTTGGTATTGCCAGCCCTGGTCACTATGGAGAATAGTATTCTCGTAGTATTCCTCTGAGAAGGCTTGTTCTAACATCGTCTTTACTTGTGCTAAGTTCGGTGACCTAGAAAGATTATAGGCGATAATTTCGCTATTAAAAGCCATCCAAAACTGGCGATAAATAGAGCTTTTGACTGCTTGATGGAATGGCAAACTCTGTCACATCTGTGTAGCACTTTTTCCATTGGTTTAGAGCCTTCAAATTGACGTTGAATGAGGTTATCTGCTTTCTTGCCAACGTCTCCTTTATGAGAAGAATACTTGCGTTTCTGTCGCATTTTAGCTTGTAAATTGAGTACTTTCATCAAGCGTTGAACTCTTTTTATGATTGACCAGATAACCACAATTTCTTAGTTCTAAATGAATCCGACGATAACCATAATTTCCCTTGTGTTCGGTAAAAAAATGGATTGAATTTTATCTTTAAGCTCTTGGTCCTTATCTGGTTTGTTTAGCTGTTTCAAGTGATAGTAGTAGGTAGAACGAGCGAGTTTAATGGCTTTTTAGAAGAATATCTAACGAAAAAAATCAGCGATTAATTCTCGAACAATTTCCGTCTTTCTTCTTTCTCTTTTTCCTCCTTCAATCGGAGTTCTCTCAACTTTTTTTAGAATGGCATTCTCCGCTCTTAGGTATTGCAGCTCTTCTTGTAGACGCTCTAACTCTGTCAATTCCTCAGGCTTTTTTTCTTCGGTTTACGTCCCATTTTAGATGGTCTCCCTCTTGTTTTTCTCAACAATAGTATACCCGTTTTTTTCTTATATTGTGCCAGCCAATTTGAAAGCATTCCTTGGTTTGGGAGAGCATAATCAAGGCTGACACTTCTACGTGAACGACCTTCAAGTAAGACTTTATCAATCATTTCTTGTTTTAGTTCTGGAGAATAATAACAATTCTTACCTTTCTTGACAATCTCTATTCCATAACGGTCAATTAATTTCACCATGTACTTTAGCCCAGAAAAATCTACATCAAATCTTTTTGAAAGCTCCTTGAAGCTATGACCTTGATTCCTAAGTGAATAGATCTGAACTTTATCCTCATAAGTTAATTTCATAATAAAATACCCCCAAAGTTAGATTTTTTCTGTCTAACTTTGGGGGTGCAGTTCAATCCGGTGGGCTTTTTATCTTTTCAGATTATTTTACTGTTGCAGTGCTTGTGATCAATTCAACAGCTTTCTTCACTGCGATATCGTGTTTCAACATTTCAGCTGAAAGCAAGCTTTGTACTTGTGCAACTTCCATGTTGTAGTCTGCAGCCAATTGCTCGATTTCTTTTTGGATTTCTTCGTCAGTAGCGTCAAATCCTTCAGTTTTCGCAACTGCTTCGATAACAAGGTTAGTCTTAGTACGTGACTCAGCTTCTGCTTCGTATTGTTTGTGAAGGTCTTCTTGAGTAGTTCCAGTGATTTGGAAGTACATGTCAGGGTTAATACCTTGACGTTGCAAGTTTCCAAGGAATTCATTTACTGAACGGTGAACTTCTTCGTGGATCATTTCTTCTGGAAGTTCTACGATTTCAGCATTTTCAACTGCTTTATCGATTGCTGCACCTTCAACGGCATCTTTGTAAGCTTCTTCTTTAGCAGCAGCCAATTCCTTGCGGTATTTTTCTTTCAATTCAGCAAGTGTTTCAACTTCTTCATCGATGTCTTTTGCAAGTTCATCATCAAGAGCTGGAACTTCTTTCGCTTTTACTTCGTGGATAGTTGTCACGAATTTAGCTTCTTTACCTGCAAGGTCTTCAGCTTGGTAGTCTTCTGGGAATGTTACGATAACATCAACAGTTTCACCAGCTGAGTGACCTACCAATTGGTCTTCGAAACCAGGGATGAATTGACCTGAACCAAGTCCAAGTGAGAAGTTTTCACCTTTTCCGCCGTCAAATTCAACACCGTCGATAGAACCAACGAAGTCGATAACAACAATGTCACCGTTTTCAGCAGCGGCTTCTTTGATAACCAATTCAGCCAAGTTGTTGCGTTCACGTTCAATACGCTCTTCAACGTCAGCGTCAGTTACTTCTTTTTCTACATCAACTGATACTTCAAGGTTTTTGTAGTCGCCCAATTTAACTTCAGGTTTTGTAACAACTTCAGCAGTGATAACCCAGTCTTGACCTTTTTCCATTGAAGTTACGTCAATTTTTGGTTGTGCAACGACTTCAAGACCAGCTTCTTTTACAGCCGCTTCATAAGCGTTTGGCAAAAGAGCGTTCATAACGTCTTGGTAAAGTGACTCTTCACCAAATTTTTGGTCGAAGATAGGACGTGGAAGATGACCCTTACGGAAACCAGGAACGTTAAGAGATTTCTTTACTGAGTTAAATACACGATCCAATTCTGGTTTGATTTGGTCTTGAGAGATAGTGAAAGTCAAGACACCACGGTTTGTTTCTTTGTTTTCAAATGATACAGACATTCTGTCATTTCTCCTTAAAATTTTTTTAAATACAGTCTATTATATCATATACTGGTAACTTTTTTCAAGTCAGAACCGAGTTTTCAGAACTGCTTGAGATACTTGTTAATCCTAGATTACTGTTTTTTGCTTAACGTATCCAATTTATCAAGAAAAAACATTAAAAACTTATTTCAAAGAAAAAATTACCTCTGAAACAGAGAGTTTTGATTTCACTCCAAAAAATTCATCTAGAAGTCCTCATGGCCAACCAGGTGATGCTGAAAGGCATAGACTGCTGCCTGGGTGCGGTCGCTAACCTGAAGTTTAGCAAGGATGTTTGAAACATGAGTTTTTACAGTTTTGAGGGAGATAAACAATTCATCTGCGATCCGCTGATTTTCATAACCCTTAGCGATTAGTTGAAGGACATCCCGTTCACGCGCAGTCAAATCCTCGTGAAGTTCAATATGATTACGGTTGTATTCTACCCTCTTACTTACCTCTTGTTCAATAGCAAACTCACCAGCTGCTACCTTACGAACAGCGTGTAGCAATTCGTCCGCGCTAGAAGTTTTGAGCATATATCCTCTAGCCCCAGCATTCAAGACCGGCATGATTTTTTCATTATCTAAGTAAGATGTCACAATCAAGATTTTAGCCTCTGGCCATTCTTTGAGAATAGCAAGTGTTGCGTCGATCCCATTGACTTCAGGCATAACAATATCCATGACAATCACATCTGGCCGAAGCTCCAAGGCCATGGAAATCCCTTCTGCGCCATTGGTCGCTTCTCCTACAACCTCTACATCATCTTGTAATTCAAAATAACTTTTTAAACCCAGACGCACCATTTGGTGGTCATCTACCAATAATAGTTTCATCTTACTTCCTCTTATCTATCCAAATCAAGCAAGGGAATGCGAATATCCACTGCCAAACCCTGCTTGGGTGCTGTTAATAGTTGTATGCTCCCAGCCATATCTTCCACTCGTTCTTTGATATTGCGTAAACCATAGCTCAGTTCATCAACATCATCTAGTTGAAAACCACGCCCATTGTCTGCGACCTTCAACTGTAATTCCGTTTCCGTTTGATAAAGGTAAACATCTAGACATGAAGCTTGTGCATGACGAAGTGTATTACTAATCAATTCTTGAACAATCCGGAAAATATGTTCTTCAATCTTTTTAGGTAGTGCAAGTACCTGATATTTAAAGCTTACCTTCAGCTCACTTTTTTCTTCAAGCTCTTTTAGGAGTAGCTGAATCCCCTCCACCAAGCTTTTTTGTTCCAGTTCAATAGGTCGTAGATGCAAAAGAAGAATGCGCAAGTCTCTTTGAGCTGTCTCTAAAATGGCAGTCACACTTTGGAGTTGTGTTTGCATCTTCTCTCTGTCTAATTTGGAAGCTTGTTGACTGAGTCCTGATAAAATCATATGGGCAGCAAAAATTTCTTGACTAACCGTATCATGCAAGTCACGTGCGATTCGCTTGCGCTCCTTTTCAACAATTTCTTCTTCTTTAACCAAGGTCTGATTGTCTGCTTTTTGAATAGCTTCTGTCAACAAACCAAGCTTTCCTGACAAGTTTCTAAAACTTGCGTCTAAATCAGCATCTCCAAGACTTTTAATATCTTTACCAGCTAGCAGACGTTTAAGATTTGCTTGGATTCTTCTTCTTGAAATTTCGTCAACCATTGTCCAAAATAGGACTAATAAAAAGGCTAGAGCAAGACTAAACATCAAAGCCAGAAATAGGACTTTTTCTGCCTTTTCTAGGTCCTGAAAAAGAGAGCTCCATTCCAAATCTAAGACCTTAAAAATGCTTCGAATTAGAAAGGCGACAAAGAGGAATGAAGTGAGACCAATTAAAATATAGGGCTGTTTTTTCATCCGCGCACCACCTCAACATCTCCAACCATAGTTGTCAAAAGAATCTTAACACTCTTTGGACTCTTGAGATAATCCCTGGTTTCTTGATGAAATTGTTCATTGCGCAAAGCTCGCTTAGGCTGGTCAAAGAAGGTTAAGTCTCCGTACAGAGAATTGACACTAAGACTGACTTCTACATCCACTGGTACGATAATTCTAGTAGTGCCGACTAGCTTTCTCAAGATGATGACATTATCATGATTGCTCAAAATCACGTGCTCTAGATGAATGGTATCCTTCCCCATGAGACGAAAAAGGTTGATATCATCAAAGCGGCAAGTCTGGTAGCTTGAAAAGTGGTGGAGATTCCCAAACCAGCGATTTTTCTCCCTCTTCACCGTCACTACTTTTTCAAAAATCAGATTGGTATCTTCTCTTTCCTGGTTCATCATAGGATAAAGTAAGAACAGGCTATATATCAAGGCCACAAAGATAGCCATAATAACAAAAGGATTGAGCATGATGATAAAGAAAAATAGGATGCTCACCGCCACTAAAATGAAGTTATTCCCCTGTTTTCCAGTATAATATCGAATCAGCAGTAAAAACAAGAGCAAGATCAGTAGAAAACGGGAAAAATGCTCTGATACCATCATAATCAGAGCTCCTGTCAATAAACAAGCTTCAATAAATAGAAAAATTTGAAATTTTCGCATGTAACCATCCTCTCTATTTTATTGTATCACAAAACCAAAAAGTCACATCAGTCTGAGGAATGATAAAGAGACCGGGACCAACATCCCGACCTCCTTATAGTTGATCTTTTGCTTCTTTTAATTTTCCGTAAAGGAGATAGTCGACCTCTTGCAAATCCTCAATTCTTTTACAATTAAGGGCACACATAATCAAGCGTAGGTCTTCCTTCCAACTCTCAACAATGGAAATAACGACATCCACTGGGTAGTTTTCAACCAACTCTAACATGGTGCGTGAAAGCCCAACTGCCTTTGCTCCAAAGACCAAGCATTTGATGATATCTAGTGGATTGCGAACTCCTCCACTTACCAGAAGGTCCATCTTGTCTTTCCAGTCCTGGGCATTGATAAGAGCCTGCATGGTCGATTGCCCCCAATCATTGAGGTAGTCCCGTTGACCACTACGACGATTTTCGATATAGGCAAGCTAGTTCCCCCACGACCAGACATATCAACGGTTCGTATTCCCATCTCATAAGCCTTAGCAATGGTTTTCACATCCATACCAAAGCCGACTTCTTTTAAAACAAGAGGTACAGAAATCTGATTAGCATAATCTTTCAGATTATGTTGCCACAATCTAAATTGACGTTCACCTTCTGGCATGAGTAATTCCTGCATAACATTCACATGAACTTGCAAGAGGAGAGGATTCATCTCTTGGACCGTTTGTAGCCCCAGTTCAACAGGTTTATCCAAGCCAATATTGGTTCCAAGAAGGAGGTCAGGATGATTCGACTTCACGGAGAAAGAATCATCTGATGGATCCTTAAGTGCCGCACTGTAAGAACCCGTCACAAATAAATTCCACAAGCCTCTGCCACCTGAGCCAATTTTTGATTGATTTCTCTGCCCTTGTCACTCCCACCTGTCATGGCGTTAATATAAAAAGGAAAATCCCATTTGCGACCTGCAAATTCTGTCGAAAGATCAATCTCATCTATATCATATAAGGGTAGCGAAGAATGAATCAATTCAACTTCATCAAAACTATTATAAGTACTTTTTTGTTCAAGGGCATAGCGGATGTGTTCATCCTTCCGATTTGTCGTCATGTCCTATCCTTTCTTGATACAAGAGCTCAATCCCTAGATCAGCCCAGCGTTTTTTCAGTAATGTGGTCGAATCTTGGTCAAAACTGAGGGCTATTCCACAGTCTCCACCACCAGCACCACTACTTTTAGCGACGGCTTTTAAGTCTCGGCTGGCATCTTTTAATTGTCTGAGCGAAGGTGTGTAAATATCTGAACTCAAGCCTTCTAAAAGTTGGCTGGCTTGTTCTAGCAAGGCAATAATGGTTTCTTCTTGACCTGTCTGCAAAGCCTTTACCAAGTTAGCTACAGTTTCTTTTGAAGCCTGCAAAAAGCTAGCGTTCATATTATTCTTGATTTGCTTAACCATGTGACTAGAGACAGCCACTTCCTTGGTCCAACCGACCAGGAAATCAAATTTCAAAGCTGGTTCAACACTCCTAATAGAAAAGCCCCAATCACGTGCCAATACAGTTGGCAAGTCTTCCTTTTCTAGCCATTGTGCCACTTTCTCACGGTCAAACGACTGATAGAGGACTAGGTCTTCTGAAACGATACAAGCAATATCACCCATGGAACCATTATCTCCACGTTTGAGAAGTACTGCACTCGCCAGTTTAAACAAGAAGTCTCTTTCAGCTGGTCTTTCATAGAAGGCAAGCATGGCCTTGATGACCAAAACAACCACACTACCACTAGAACCCAGTCCAAACTTCTTACCTTCACGCTCCATTTTCCCACGAATGTCTATGGAAAAAGGACGCAAGTCAACCCCTTGGGCAGTCAGATATTCCTCCACCAAAACTACTGTTTCTTGAATCAAGGCATAGGAAGAATCCGGGCGCATATCTACACTATAAGTAAACATATCGGAGTAGAGTCGATAAGCATCAGATGTTTTAATCTCAGCCGTCATATAGATGGGAATAGCCTTTATTAGCGCCAACTGTCCTGGTTCTAAAATGGCATACTCACCAGCCCAATAGAGCTTCCCACAAGTTTTAACAATCGTCATCTTGGCTCAAATCCTTTGTCTTTGAAACGATTAAGCGATAGCGTTGACCTAAGAGTTCTGATAGATGTTCCAAGTCTTTTTCTAAACAAAGAACCTTTACATTAGGCCCCGCATCCATGGTGAAGTAACAAGATTCTCCTTGTTCTCTAAGCTGACGAACGAAATCCATAGCCTCATAACTCGCATCTGTCAAGTAAGAGAAGGATGGAGTTGCAGTCTTTGTCGTAGCATGCATTGCAAGAGCATTTTTCTCTGTTAATTCTCCAACTTTCTCAAAGTCATTTTCCTTGAGGTAGACTAGCATATCCTTGTAGTCTTGCTCAGACTGACGAATCCAGTCCTCAAATGTTGTTGAAGTTTCCACGCAGAGTTTCATGCCATCCCGACTAGAGATTGGTTTTTTCTGGTCTTCCAAGACCAACATAATCATAGCTAGTTTCAAGTCAGTTTCAACTGGATAAATCTCTCCACTATCCTTATCCCAAGCTGCTAAGGGTCCATAAACTACGAGATGAAGAACCAGATGCGAACTTAGCTTCCAAAGCTAATTCTTTACGATCTAGCCCTAATTGGAAGTAAGCATTGCAGGCTTTGACTAGAGCAGACAAACCACTAGAACTTGAAGAAAGACCTGCCGCTGTTGGCATATTGTTCTTGGTATCGATACGAATAAAACCTGCCCCTTCAGGACGGTAGCGGTCAATGATTTTACGAATCTTGATATGTTCAGCTTCATTTTGTAACTGACCATTGATGTAGAAAGCATCCGAGCTTGCATCTGCTGGCAAAGGAGAAAGTGTTGTCTCCGTATACATATTTTCTAAGGTTAGAGAGATACTGCTAGTCACAGGAACCATCTCTTTTTCTTTTTTCTTACCCCAATATTTGATAATGGCAATATTGGCATAGGAACGTACTGTTACAGGCTTTCGATCCATGTCTGAACAGCTCCTTTCTCTTCTAATCTTTCTGCGAGTTCTTGCGCTTGACTGACATTAGCAGCCAAGGCAATGATACAGCCACCTAGACCACCACCACTCATCTTGGCACCTAGAGCTCCATGTGCAAGAGCAGTTTCAACCAAGGCATCTGCCTCAGGGCTACTAACTCCTATTTCTTTTAGATTGCCATGTGCTTTTGTTAAAATCTCTCCCAGCTTCACGGCATCTTTTGTTTTTATTGCTTCTTCTGCTTCTTGGGTCAACTCTCCTAGCGCATGCAAGAATGGTAAGGAATCCTTGCCCTTGCTCTGCACGACTTGGATAGCTTCACGAGTATGTCCATAAACTCCAGTATCAGCAATGACCAGATAAGCTGACAAATCCATTGCTAATTCTTCAAAACCTACATTCTTGATAAAACGGATAGGTTGGTCACTAAGACAGGTCTTGGCATCCAATCCACTAGGATTCATATGAGCAATCATCTCCGCCCGATTGACCAAAATTTCTAATACATCATGCGAAAGTTCCACTTGGTAATAATCAAATACCGCTCGAATGGCTGCAATACTTATGGCTGCTGAAGAACCCATTCCCCGCTTTTCAGGAATAGCCGAGTCAATTTGACAACGGATGCAAGCATCCTGGATATTTAGATACTCGAGAGAAGCATAAACTGCCATGGACAAGGTATCCTCTTCAAAAAGACGCCATGGTGTCGCTGCTGTAACCACCCGACAAGTCACCTCTACCTCTAAAAGAGGTAAAGAGATGGCTGGGTAGCCATAAACCACTGCATGCTCTCCTATTAAAATAATTTTACTATGTGCCTGACCGACACCAACTTCTTTTGTCATTTAATCCTACTATCAGATGAAAATCATCTGTTTCTAGATAAAATTTTAGAACTTTATTCCTTTCTATTTTATTATATTTTCACAAAAAAAGCGATTGTTTCCTTTCACAATCGCTTGTTTTCATTATTGTACCCACTCACCATCATAGTTGACCTGGTAGCCACCTACTGTGGTATTTACAGCTAAAGCACCTGAACTATAGGCATAGTACCATTTACCATTAACTTGGAACCAGCCTGTCACCATAGCTCCTGACGAACGAAGATAATACCAAGTATTATCGACATAAATCCAGCCAGTTTTCATATCACCGTTTTGAGCATCTAAATAATACCAAGTTGAACCATCTAGATACCAACTTGTCGCCATTGCTCCTGATGAACGGAGATAGTACCACTTATTACCAAGATATTGCCAACCAGTTTGCATAATGCCAGTTGTTGGATCTAAATAGTACCAAGTGGAAGCATCTTGAATCCAACCAGCACGTCTTTCACCACCAATAAAGTTTTCTCCATTAATTTCAGTTTTAGCTAGATAATACCAATTAGACTGATCATAAAGCCAACCTGTCTCTAAAGAATGATTCTGATTAAAGTAATAGTTCGTGTAATAACGCTTCTCTTCTTTGTCTTCACGTTTTTCCCCGTACTTTCTTCCAACACTGTCTTTAGTTTTAATCTCTAATGCTTTCCAACCAACAAACTCTTGTAGCACTCCATTCTGATCGAAGTAGTACCACTCTGACTTTGGAAAACCTTCTAATCTCACACCATTAGGGTAAGGACCAATTGTACTACCTTTAGATGGAAACGGGATATATTGCCAGCCGACAACCATTTCTCCTGATACATGATCAAAATAATAGTACTTCCCATCTATCACTCGCCAGGCCTTTTCTTTGATCTCACCCTTCTTGTAGTAGGTTCTACCATTTTCTTGGACAAATTGCCAGCCTTCAGAATCCGAATCATCCGCAAATACTGTACTTGTTGCTAATAGACTTAAGAAAAATACTGCTAGTCCAACTTGCATCAATTTTTTCAAAAATTTCATTGATTTATCCTCCAACATGATTTTAGCAAAATTTTTAATTTGTGTCAATATACTAAATTCAAACAGACAATCATTTCAAGTCCCTACTTTGAACTGGTAGAATGACTGACGAAAAAAATTACAAATCTAGACCTAGCTTCATGAAATTTACGATGAAGATGATAGTTGATCTAAATATCAAAAAAAGCAGTTACAAAACTGCAACTGCTTTATTCCTGCATGGTGTAACCAACACCACGCACGGTTTTAATGTAGCTCTTTTGACCTTTCACGTCAAGTTTACTACGTAGATAACGGATATAAACGTCCACTATATTGGTTTCGGTCGCAGTTTCATACTTCCAAACACTTTCCAGCAATTGTTCACGAGTCAAAACCTTCTTACTTCCCATAAGGGTAGCTAAGAGGTCATATTCACGACGTGTCAGAGCAATCATCTCCTCGCCACGATAGACGGTATGATGTTCTACATCCATACGCAGATTGCGATAAGCTGTCGGAACTTTCATCTGACTACAGTGTTGGTCGATGAAATCTCGACCTCGGAAGATAGCTGAAATACGACTGACCAAATCATCGATAATGATTGGTTTATAGATGTATGAAACAGCGAAACGCTGGATTGTTTCAAGTTGGTCTTGCAATTCTTCTCGATGGTTCAAGACCATGATCACCGCAGCTGGCTTGGTTCGACTCAACTTATCTGCAAAATCCTGGGCTGTCATATCCCCTAGATGAGCGTTCAATAAAATCAAGTCATAGTCTGTCTGAAGAGCCATGGAGAGGGCTTTTTGGCCCTCTTCTACCTGATCAACTCGGTATTGCTCTTTTTGGAGTTCCAGACTTAAAAAATGAGCTAGATTTCTTTCTTTCTCAAGTAATAAAATCCGTTTCCCCATGGCTGACCTACTTATTTTTCGTCATACCAAGAGTAGTGGAATGTTCCTTCTTTATCCTTACGTTGGTAAGTGTGGGCACCAAAGTAGTCACGTTGTGCTTGAATCAAGTTCGCTGGAAGATCAGCTGAACGGTAGCTGTCAAAGTAAGTGATAGCTGCTGAGAATGTTGGTACTGGTACACCAGCTTGAACAGCAAGAGCTACGATATCACGAACAGATTGTTGGTACTTAGCAGTTACGTCCAAGAAGTACTCATCCAAAAGAAGGTTAGCAAGATCTGCATCACGGTTGTAAGCATCTGTAATCTTTTGCAAGAAACGAGAACGGATGATACATCCATCACGCCAGATAGAAGCGATATCTGCAAATGGCAAGTTCCAATTGTTTTCTTTAGAAGCTACACGCAATTGCGCAAAACCTTGTGCGTAAGAGATGATTTTTGAGAAGTAAAGGGCTTGACGGATTTTTTCAATCAACTCAGCCTTGTCGCCTTCAAATTTGAAAGCAGCTGGTTTTGGAAGAACCTTGCTAGCATGTACACGTTCTTCTTTGTAAGTTGAGATGTAACGTGCAAATACTGACTCAGTGATGAGTGACAATGGTACACCAAGGTCAAGAGCTGATTGGCTAGTCCATTTACCAGTTCCCTTGTTTCCTGCAGCATCCAAGATATAATCAACGATTGGTCCATCTTGACCTTCATCATCTTTACGTCCAAGGATGTCAGCAGTGATTTCGATCAAGTAGCTGTCCAATTCACCCTTGTTCCACTCAGTAAAGATTTCAGCCATGTCTTCTGCAGAAAGACCCAGCAAGTGTTGCATGAGATCGTAGCTTTCTGCGATCAATTGCATATCACCGTACTCGATCCCATTGTGGACCATTTTTACATAGTGACCAGCTCCATCAGGACCGATGTAAGTTACACATGGTTTTCCATCTTCTGGTGCTTTAGCAGAGATTTCTTCAAGAACATCTGCTACCAAGTCATAAGCTTCTTTTTGTCCCCCAGGCATGATAGAAGGACCTTCAAGGGCACCTTTTTCACCACCAGAAACACCTGTACCGATAAAGTTGATACCTGAGTTCGCCAATTCTTCATTACGACGAATAGTATCTTTATAGAAAGTATTCCCTCCATCGATCAAGATATCACCTTTGTCCAAGTGTGGAAGAAGGGCTTGGATGGTTGCGTCTGTACCCGGTCCTGCTTGAACCATAAGCATGATACGACGTGGTTTTTCAATTGAGTTTACGAAGCTTTCGATATCATAGCTTGGCACGAAGTTTTTATCAGGGTGGCAAGCAATCACATCTTCAGTTTTTTCTTTACTACGGTTATAAATAGCAACTGTATAACCACGAGATTCAATATTAAGGGCAAGGTTACGACCCATTACGGCCATACCAACAACACCAAAGTTAGCTTTTGTCATGTGACACTCCTCTTGTTTAATATGTTTTATTTTATCATGTTTATCTGTGAAAAGAAAGAATTTTGTAACAATTTGACTAGTAGTCTAAATCATCCGCATGTCCAGAACCATTCCCTACAAAGTAACCTGTCTTACAATTAAGGGTAAAGAGATAGGTACCATCTGGTTTATAAAGGTTGTAATAACCATTGCCATTAACAATATTCACAGGTTCTAAAATGTATTGATTACCCGTGATATAGCCACGCGCACGCGAAGTCTCAAGAATGCGTTCAAGGACACCATCTGCAAAGTCCAAGCAGGATTACTACTATCACTTACAGCAGCTTGATTATACGGTACTCGACTGACACTTCTTTGTAGGTTCACACCATTGCTTGCTAGTCCACTATTTAGGATATTATTTGCTGAGGCTGTTTCACCCGCTGAAGTTGATGCATTAGCAGAGCTGCTAGCATCGCTTTCAGTTGCTGAGCTTGACTCTGTTTGGCTTGATGAACTTGACTGACTACTGCTTGAGCTTGTAGAACTTGAAAGTTGACTCTTACCGAGACTAATAGCCTTATCTAGCAGTTTATCAATTTCAGTATTCCCAGTCTTAACTTCGGTAAATTTAGCATCTGCCTTTACTTTAGCATTTGTATCTAGAACACCATCTGTAATAGCTGGCGTTTCAAATTGAGCATTAACGTCTTGTACTGCCTTGATTTGTGTTTCAAGACTATCGTATTTTGATTTAGCAAGAGTATGCTCTCTAGCTCCTTCAAGTTTATCTAAAAGTTCTTTGAGTTGATTCAGTTGACTAAACTGACTATTTTTTAGGGCAGTTTTATTCTCATCAGTATAAAAAGTTTCATAGAGACTGTTAAATTGATCGAGAATTGCTTGATTACTTACCAAACCTGCATCAGATGACTGAGACTGAATTTCTTGTGAAGAACGAGTAATTTGACGATAAACGTAGTAGCTACCTCCAATAATCAAGACAATAATCGCTAAAATAGCTGACAAGATGACCCACAGTTTTTTGCGTCGTGGCTCATCCTCTTCTTGAAGAGAGCGAGCTAGAATTGGGGTTTCTTCTTGTGAAGTTTCCTCATTTTCTACCTGTTCAGGTTCAAATACTTCCTCTACAAGATTTGTCCATAACTAAAGTTTCTTCTAGTGGCGAAAGGAGAACTTCTTCAGTTGCTACTCCCTCTTCTTCAGCAAACTTTTCTGATTCAGAGACTTCTTCTACTGGTTCCACCTCTTCTTCAATCGTTTCTTTAGCATCTTGGATCAAATCATCTAGACTCTGAAGTTCCTCTTTCTTCGCCTGAATGTTTGTAAATTTATCAGCTTCGATTTCTTCACGGTGTTGTTTAATGTATTTGTCCAAAATCGTATCATCAGGAGTTACACCTGCTTCGATTTCTTCATTTTTTCGAATAACTTGTCCAACCGTTAGATCCTTAGCTTCTTCAAAATCAAATTTTGATTCTTGTTCATTCTTTTGACGACGTTTGCGTTTTTTCTTACTCATTTGTATTCCTTTCTGTTTTTACATCTTGTCTTTTCACTCGTTGACCAAAATATTGATATAAATCAACTTTCAAAGTACCATTATAGAGTTTTCGTTTTTTGTCTGCCTGACTACCATATCTACTTTCAAAGGCTTCATCACTTGTCAGGATAAACTTACTCCAAGTCTTGAGAGGCTCAAAAACCTCACCCATTTCAGCATAAAGTTTAGTTACTCCTGCATCATCTGACAGACGTTCACCATATGGTGGGTTAGAGATAATGACTCCATTAATCTTATCCGTACGCAAATCCTGTACGCGCATCTGTTAAAGAGAATATCTCCAGATACTCCTGCTGCCTGGGCATTGGCTTTGGCAATTTCCACCATACGACCATCGATATCACAACCCATAATATCCAGTTCAATCTCTTGATTTATCTGCTTTCTTGCCTCAGTTCTGACTTCTTGAATCAATCGATCACTGACCCAGTTCCACTCTTCAAAGGCAAATGAACGACGCAAACCTGGTGCCATCTTGCGCGCAATCATAGCCGCCTCAATACAGAATGTTCCCGAACCACAGGTTGGATCAATCAAAGGCTTATCAGGGTACCAGTTTGACAGTTGCAAAATCGCAGCTGCCATATTTTCTTTGATCGGAGCTCCACCTTTTTCAGTACGGTAACCACGTTTAAAGAGACTTGACCCACTTGTATCAATCATAACAGTCGCTATATCTTTCAAAATGGAAACTTCAATCTTGAACTCTGGACCATTCTCCATCAGGGAAACACCTTCTGGTCGGGCATAGTGTTTTTGTAGTTTCTTAACGACTGCCTTCTTAGAAATTGCCTGCACACTTGGCTCATTGTGTAATTTTGACTTGACACACTTAGCCTTGGCAATTGGGAAACGAGCTCCAAGTGGGAGATAGTTCTCCCAATCTAGAGCAAAAACTCCTTGGAAGAGTTCTTCAAATGTTTTTGCAGGAAAAGTTCCCACAACGATTTGATCCTATCCGCAGCTCTTAGCCACAGGTTGGTTTGGATAATCGCTTTAACATCACCTTGAAAACGAACACGCCCATTTTCAACTTGACAATCATAACCCAAATCTCTTACTTCACGTCCAACTACAGCTTCCAAACCCGCCGCAGCAGTCGCAATTAAATTAAATGTTGTTTTCATTTCAGTCTTTTATAGACCTTTCTTTATTCACTTTAAAAAATGAGGTTGAGAAATATATCTCAGCCCCAACCTATATGCAATTTTCTATAAGCCATGTTTTGTTCCAGAAGTGACTAGGACCACTTCCTTCGATAATCATCTGTCTACCACTAGCAGCTCTAGCTACTAGCAGTCAGAATACTACGTTCGTTTCCGCGTACTCCATGCCCCGACCAAAATTTGGGTTGCTAGCTTGAGGGGTTTACCGCGTTCCACTCTCTCTGTTTCCAGAGAGACTCCGTCACTGTGGCACTTTCAAGTCTACTCTGACATATCCTAAGACTTAGCCATTTCAACTGCCGTAACGATTTCTCGTCCCTAGGCTTATGGTTTCGCCTAGCACAAACACTACAGGCATCACAGCCTGTGCTAGCATGGACTTTCCTCATGAAAAGAAACTCTCTTCACGCGATTATCCAAAAATTGCACAACAGAAGTATTCTTAGAAATCAGAATTATCCATGATTTGTTTGCCAAATACTTCTTTTTCAAGACGATTCAAACGTTTCAAAATATCAAAGTTTGTCATAGAAGTTGTACTTCCAAGCTCTGCTGATTCTGAAGCTACTGGTGTCAATTGAGGTTTTTTAGCCAATTCTTCTTTCAGCGCTGAAATTTCTAAACGGAGTGACTTTACTAACGCCGCATAAGTTTCATAATCCTTGATGACATCATCCAAGAATTCATCAACCTCTGCTTTACTATATCCACGTACTTCTCTTCCAAAATCCTGCTCAAAAATATCTTTTGCTGTAAAAATAATACTTGCCATGTCTCTCTCCATTCTCAGTTGCTAGTATTATTATATAAAAAAAGGCAAACAAAAAGCAAGGTCAAAGGCTCAATTTTCGGAAAAATTTTCGGCTACTTCATTTAAATCCTCAAATGTTAATCTTTTTGTAATATAGTTGTCTTTCTTTTTCATCAGTTCGTAAAAAATTTTCAGTTTTGTTTCATTTTCTTCATCATAAAAAAGATAGGCTCCATCTGTATTTTCAAGTAAGAAAAGTTGATAATCTCGTAATTGACCCTTGTGCTCGTAGTTTGGATAGGCGTACTTAACAAAATCAACTTGTTTAAATTCACTAAGTTTGACCTGATTCCCCTCATTCCAGTTTTCTCCATGAGTCTCAAAATCAAAGATAGTCGCAAGTTGGAAACCAAAGTCATCTTTCATATCTCTGGCCACCTCTAAAACCCAGTATTCAAATCCCAGTGTTCCCGTAAATACCAACCATTTCAACCCTTCGTCTGCCATTTTTTCCAGATCTCTACGAATGGCTTTTTTAATAATTTTTAAACGAACATCTTTTTCATTAAACAATCCTAAATCAAAGCTAGAATAGCCTAAAATCAAGGCTGTATGCATTTTTTCACCCTTTCTGTGCACCTTTATGGTATAATGAAGTGATGTTATTGTACCAATAAGGAGAACTATGGTCAACTATCCACATAAACTTTCATCTAAATCAAGCAAAACTTCCCTACCTCAAACTAAAAATTTCGCAAATCGTGGGATGACCTTTGAGAAGATGATCAATGCTACAAACGATTATTATCTGACACACGGTTTAGCTGTTATCCACAAGAAGCCAACTCCTGTTCAGATTGTCCGCGTAGACTATCCTCAGCGTAGTCGAGCTAAGATTGTTGAAGCTTATTTTAGACAAGCATCAACCACCGATTATTCTGGAGTTTATGAAGGGTTTTACATCGATTTCGAAGCCAAGGAAACCAAGCAAAAACATGCAATTCCTATGAAGAACTTCCATCCTCATCAGATTAGGCATATGGAACAAGTCCTTGAACAAAAAGGAATTTGCTTTGTCCTTCTTCATTTTTCTTATTATCAAGAAACGTATTTATTACCGGCACTTGACCTCATCCGTTTTTATCATCAGGATATGGGGAAAAAGTCAATGCCGCTTGACTATATCAAAGAATTCGGTTATGTGATTGAGCAGTCCACTTTCCCACAAATTCCTTACCTTGATACAGTCAAACAACATTTACTAGGTGGTAAAACAATATGAACAAACAAACTATCTTACGCATCGCTAAATACCTCGGCATTGGTGTGATTAGCCTATTTATCGCAGCTTTCTTACTTGGTGGTGGTGTATTTCTTTACTATGCAAACAAGGCTCCTGAACTCTCTGAGAGCAAGCTTGTTGCGACTACATCAAGTAAAATTTATGATAGCAAATGAACTCATCGCAGATTTAGGCGCCGAACGACGTGTTAATGCTCAAAGTACTGATATTCCTACTGACCTTGTCAATGCGATTGTCTCTATTGAAGATCATCGCTTCTTTAACCATAGAGGAATTGACAGCATTCGTATAGCAGGAGCATTCCTTCGTAACCTTCGAAGCAATAGTGGTCTTCAAGGTGGATCGACTTTGACTCAGCAGTTGATAAAATTGACCTACTTCTCAACATCGACAGCTGATCAAACCCTATCCCGTAAAGTTCAAGAAGCTTGGTTAGCTATTCAACTGGAGCGAACTGCAACTAAACAAGAAATATTGACCTATTACGTCAATAAGGTCTACATGTCAAATGGTAACTATGGTATGCAGACAGCTGCGGAAAACTATTATGGTAAGGAAATCAAAGACTTGTCCATTCCACAGCTAGCACTCTTAGCAGGTATGCCGCAGGCTCCAAACCAATACGATCCTTATTCTCATCCTGAAGTAGCCCTTGAAAGACGAAACCTCGTTTTGTCAGAAATGCAAAGACAAGGATACCTTACAGCCGAACAATATGAAACAGCCATCAATACTCCAATCACAGATGGGCTCCAAAGCCTAAAATCTGTTAATAACTATCCACAGTACATGGATAACTATCTTAAAGAGGTTATTGATCAAGTGGAGCAAGAAACAGGGTATAATCTATTAACAACAGGTATGGAAGTCTATACCAATGTTGACCAAGAGGTACAAAAACACCTTTGGGACGTCTATAATACTGATCAATACGTAAACTATCCTGATGATGATATCCAAGCAGCTTCTACTATCATTGATGTATCAAATGGTAAAGTTATCGCCCAACTCGGATCTCGTCACCAAGCTAGCAATGTATCCTTTGGCACTAACCAAGCAGTGGAAACAAACCGTGACTGGGGTTCAACTATGAAACCAATTACGGACTATGCACCTGCACTTGAATACGACATTTATGACTCAACTGCTTATATGCTTAAGGATGTACCATATAACTTCCCAGGTACAAATACTCCAGTCTACAACTGGGATCGTGGCTATTATGGTAACATCACTCTTCAAACTGCTATCCAACAATCTCGTAACGTACCTGCAGTTGAAACACTAGATAGAGTTGGATTCGAAAACGCCAAAAAATTCTTAAATGGGCTTGGCATTGATTATCCAACCATGGTATATGCAAACGCAATTTCAAGTAATACGACTGAATCAGGTAAACAGTACGGTGCAAGTAGTGAAAAAATGGCTGCTGCCTATGCTGCTTTTGCTAACGGTGGTATCTATCACAAACCAATGTATATCAATAAAGTTGTTTTTAGTGACGGTAGTTCCAAAGAGTTTTCTGACCAAGGGACTCGTGCTATGAAAGAAACAACCGCCTATATGATGACAGAAATGATGAAAACTGTATTATATTCTGGTACAGGCCGAGACGCTTATATATCATGGCTTCCACAAGCAGGTAAAACTGGTACATCAAACTATACTGATGAAGAGATTGAAAACTACATCAAACAAGTCAATTTGTTGCTCCAGATGAAATGTTTGTTGGTTATACCCGTAAATATTCAATGGCAGTCTGGACCGGTTACTCAAACCGTCTTACTCCAATCATTGGCGATGGCTTTACTGTTGCCACTAGTATCTATCGTTCTATGATGCAGTATCTAGCAGAGGGAGATCATCCTGGTGATTGGACAATGCCAGAAGCTCTTTATAGAAGTGGTGATTACATCTTCAAAAATGGAACACGTAGCAACTGGATTCCACAGTCAACTCAAGCAAGTTCGACAATAGAGAGCTCTAGCTCAAGTTCAACTTCAACAACTGAAAGTGAAAGCTCTTCAAACGAAAATACGAATGGTACTACTAATCCAAATGTAACGCAGCCAAACTCATCTGCAAATTCTCAACAACAAAATCAACCCCAACAAAATCCACGAAGACAACAATAAAATATATAAAAAACTGAGAATAACGGCACTGCACCCATAAAATGAGACACAAGAAAACACTCCTGTTGAAATCTGGTAAACTAGAAACAGGAGTGTTTTGTTATGGTCAAAAAAGCATATTCATTAGAAACTAAGCTAGCCTGTATCGAAATGAAAAAAGGCAGGTAAATCAAATAAGGTTATCATGGATACTCTCGTATCAAAAATGTTAGTCAGGTCAAGATCTGGTGGCAATGGTATCAGAATGATGAATTGTACCGTTTCCACCAATCTGTGGGGAAACAATATACTTACGGTAAAGGGATGAAGCAGTTATCTGAAGTGGAACAGTTACGTTTACAGGTAGAATTACTAAAAAAGTATCAGAGCTCGATAAGAAAGTCGACAAAGTAAGTTTTATCAAGCTAGTGGAAGAATATAAGAAAATGTGCCCTGTGTCTATTATTTTAGAGTGTTTCGGAGTCAAACGCTCAACCTTTTATCGCTGGAAACAGGAGTGTAAGAATTCTCATAAAAGAGACGAAATAGCAGATAAAATCGAACAACTCTGCGTGGAAAATCACTTTATTTACGGCTATCGAACCATCACTCGCTTACTCAAGAAAGTTTATAACCTCGTCGTTAATCGCAAGAAGGTCTATAGTATTATGAAGGAAAAGGGCTGCCTTTGCCGTGTCCGTCCCAAGAAGGGACCTAAATTAGGGAAGCCTTACCATGTAACAGACAATAAGCTGAATCGTAATTTTCAAGCATACAGGCCTATGGAGAAGCTTGTCACAGACATCACCTACCTCTACTTTGGGAACTGTAGACTTTATCTATCTTCGATTATGGATTTCTATAATCGTGAAATTGTAGCTAATACCATCTCCGAATGCCAAGATACGAACTTTGTGCTCGACACACTTCATCAACTTGAGCTACCTCAAGAAGCACTTATACACAGCGACCAGGGATCTGTCTACACCTCAAAAACCTACTATCAGGCTTGTACAGAAAAAGGCATCACCCGCTCCATGTCCCGAAAAGGAACGCCGGCGGATAATGCCTGTATCGAATGGTTCCACTCTGTTCTCAAGTCTGAAACCTTCTATCTCCATAAGTGAAGAAATTTAACTAAAGATAGTATAACAGATATTGTCAAAAATTACATCATATTTTATAATGAAACTAGAATTCAACAGAAATTAAATGACCAGTCTCCTGTAGATTACAGAAAACTGGTCTCATAAGAGTGTTTTCTCTTGTCCCATTATTGGGGTGCAGTGCAGTTCCTTGACCAAGGTTCTTATCTATCAAATTATAAGTAATCGACAGAAAGAATAGTGGTCTCCTTTTTCACAGGGACACGGATTTTAGTTCCATTGTTACCTTTGAAAAGGCGGAGTTTTTTCACTTCTGGTTTAGAAGGTTTTGTTTGAGTTTTCTTGCTGACAGGTACACGTGTTTTCACACCGTTATTTCCTTTTGGAAGACGAAGTTTCTGAACAGGTTTTTCTGGAGCAGAAGGGGTCACAGGTTTTTCAAGGACTGGACTAGTGACTTCTTTATAGAAATAGGTCACAGTAACCAAGTTAGAAATGTGGAGTTTATGGGAGCTCAATTCCCCTTTGTCTGAAGATTGGTAGGTATAGGTTTTACCATAAGCTTGGATTTGAGAGGGTGCTGTTGGTAAACCTGCTTCATAAGCCAAATCCAGGCTTCGCTCCACACTGTTTTCTTGTGAAGGTGCAATTTCTTGTCCTTTTTCATCCACAAAACGCGCTCGTTTAATAACGTTTGGATTCAAATCGATATCATCATAGAGATGAATCACTTCAATGATGGGTGCCGTAGCAGTGCCTTTCAGGTGCGCTCTTGTAATGGAAGCCATCCTTGACATCAAGTTCAGAATATCTCACTCGATACCATGTTTTTCCATTTTCGTCTGTAACCGTTGCTGGGCCATTTCCAGAGACATCATATTCAGTAAAAGCACGGGATTCAATTGTCTTGTAGACGACATCTGTTGAAGATGCGACTGGATTGTAGTCTGGTTTCAGAGTCCGACGACGATGGATGACACGAATTTCAGCAATTTGTGGATCTACTTGTGTTTCAGCAGGAGCTGAGGTTGATTCCTCAACTGCTGGGATAGCTGTTTCATCGCTAGTAGGGGAGGGTGCCTGGTTAGTAAGGACAGTAGTCCCCTCCTCAGTAGCCATTGGAATCCGAGAAGGACTCTCTTGTTGTTCAGAAATAGGAGCAGTGACTGGAGCTGTTTGCTCTTCAGCAAATGTGGTTGTTGCGAGACTGAAGGCTAAAACAGCTGCACACAATCCCGTAGTGAGTTGAATTTTCTTTTTCATATTTTCCTCCTTTTACATACTGATAGTATAACATACACGCTTTTCACTTGTCAAAAACGACTGTTATAAAGGCCTAAAATGGCAAGATTGTCCTTTGAAAAATCAAAATCTAGGATAAAAAACTCTAAGCAGGCAGAGCCTGCTAACTCATGACAGAAAAAGAAGTTTAGCTTATAATGAAGATGAACAATACAAATCCGTGGTGTTTAATAGGGCTTTTCCTTCCTAGCCTGTACAAAAAACTGGATGAACAAGAGTCATGAGATAACTCGAATATGCCTTGAGCATGAAAATAAAATTACAATTAGCCTCTTGTTCTATTGTTCAAATAGTTAACAGGAGGTTTTTATAATGGAAGTCATGATTGAAACGTGTTGTGGTATTGATGTCCACCAAAAGTCTATCGTTTGTTGTATTCTAGATGGTCCACTAGATACCAATAAGCCAAAGAAAATTCAGAAAAAATTTGGGACAACTACTGTAGCTCTTCACAATGCCTTAGCTTGGATATTAGAAAACCATGTCACACATGTCTTTTTTGAAAGCACTGGGCAATATTGGCTCCCTCTCTTTAATATCTTTTCAGATTCTGATCTCGTCTTAGTACTTGCCAATCCTCAACATATCAAGAATGTACCCGGTCGTAAGACAGACGTGAAGGACGCTGAATGGATTGCTCAACTCGGTCGTTGTGGGCTGATTGAACCTTCCTATATTCCTGCCCCTGAAGTGATGCAGTTACGTTTACTGACACGTCGCATGAGTTCTTATAAACAACGTCAAACTCAAGTCAAAAATGAAATTCACAATCTCTTACAACGAGCCAATATCAAGCTAACCAGTTATCTTTCTGATATTTTTTCTAAGACGGGGCAAGCACTTTTAAAATTATTCATTGACGGAGAAACCATTAATGTAGAATCTGTTATCCCTTGTATCCAAAAGCGAGTGAAAGCAAGTCCAGAAGAACTCGTTGAAGCGATGGAAGGGAAGTTGTCACTAGAAAACCGCTTCCTCTTAGACCAGAGCTTAGAAGAATGTCAGATGTACCAGGAACTCATTGAAAAACTGACAGATGAGATTCAACACTACATCGAAAAGGAGTTCCCCTGAGGAAAATAGGATACTTCAAACCATTCCTGGTGTGAATGAAAACTGTGCTGCCACTATTCTAGCTGAGTTTGGACCAACTGTTACAGCCTTTCCATCCGATACACACTTAGCATCATGGGCTGGACTCTGCCCAGGGTCTTATGAAAGTGCTGGCATTAAAAAATCCTCACACATCACGCAAGGAAATCGATATATCAAACAGGCTTTGACCATGTCGGGATTAATTGCAGCACATTCTAAGGATCCAGCTTTTTCTTCTTTACAATCGAATTTCCCAAAGAGGAAGCAAGATGAAGGCGATTATTGCTTGTGCTCATAAGATTCTCAGAATCATTTACAAACTACTCTCCACCAAGCAGACTTATCAAAAAGAAAAGGCGCTAGGACTGAGGAAACAGTTCTAACGCCCAAACTAAAAAAATTTTCAATTACAGTATAGCACAGGGAGTGATTTTTTGTGATTTTTTACTGTTTTTTTCAAATATAGTCACTTAGTTTATAAAATACATGTTATAATAAAGCTATGGCATATAGTACAGATTTTAAACAACGAGCATTAAATTACATCAAAGAGGGACACAGCCATGTCGAGGCATCCAAAGTTTTTGATGTTGGCGTCAGAACTCTCTTCACATGGGAAAAGAAATTACGTGAACAAGGGCACTTAGAGCGGAAAAAGAGAGTCGCCAAAAGCCGAAAGATTCCTTTGGAGGAGTTGAAGGCCTTTGTAGAGGCTCATCCAGATGCTTTTTTACGGGAAATTGCGGCACATTTTGATTGTGCTGTTCCTTCAGTATGGGCAGCTTTAAAGCAGATCAATGTCACTTTAAAAAAAGACGACTAGCTTTAAGGAACAAGATCCAGAGAAAGTCGCTGAATTTCTTGATATTTTGGATAATCTAAAAGATTTACCAGTCGTATATATTGACGAAACAGGAATCGACCGCTACCTCTATCGTTCTCATGCACGGGCTCCTAGAGGAGAGAAAGTCTATGAAAAGATTAATGGACGGCGTTTTGAGCGGACTTCAATTGTTGCAGGACAAGTAGATGGAGAGTTTATAGCTCCTATGATTTACAAGGAAAGCATGACGAGCGACTTTTTTGAAGCTTGGTTTCAGAAGTTTCTCTTACCAACATTAAACACACCATCAGTTATTATTATGGATAATGCAAGATTCCATAGAATGGGTAAGCTAGAGCTCTTATGTGAGGAGTATGGGCATAAACTGTTACCACTTCCTCCCTACGCACCTGAATACAATCCTATTGAGAAAACATGGGCTCATATCAAAAAGCACCTCAAAAAGGTATTACCATGTCGCAATACTTTTTTCGAGGCTCTTTTGTCTTGTTCTTGTTTCAATTGACTATACTACTGCAAGCTATAGTGGATTGAAATAAGATATGAATAAAGAGATTAGGAAAGTCAAATTAATTTCTAAAATATTTTAGAATCCTTGTCGTCCTATTCTAGGTTCAATCTATATAGTATTTGGACAAGTGAAACACCATATCAAACTGATGTCTCAGGAATGATATCAAAAGGCCAGACTTTTTGTCCGGCCTCTTTTTTCTTATTTGACATGATTTGCAAGATCTTCTTGCGCTTTTATTAGATTCTTCTTTTTCTTTCTTCCATTTATCTTGAGCTTTTTGATACTCATCAGCAGTTACTGGTTTATCTTGAAGTTCAAGGTATTTGTACAAGAGGGCTTCACTCATACCCTTGTTACCTGAGTAAGCAAATGGAAGTGTGAATGGTACCATCTTAGACAACATTGGACGTCCAGTTTGAGAAGTTGTTGGAATAATCAATGCACTATCTGTCAACCAAGCTTGGGCTGCAGCATATTTATCATAACGTTTTGAAACGTCAGTGTCTTCATTTCCAGCTTCAACAACCATCTTTTCGTAATCTTCCAAACCAACTTGTTTGGCAGCAGCGTTATTTGTACCTGAATCAAATCCTAGGTAAGTCTTAGTATTTTCACCTACAGATGGTTTGATGATATCAAGGTATGTAGATGGGTCGATGTAGTCAGGAGACCAACCAACGTTATCTGAAAGATCCCAATCTTCACCGGCAGCCGTTTCAGCAAAGTAAGTGACATTGAGAACTTCATCTTTTTGAAGTTGTTGGATATCAACGACTACGTTATCAGTTCCTAATGTTGCTTCAAGTGATTGTTTCAATGATTGAACACGTTGAACTTTTGTAGTATTGGTTTGGTCAACAGGCATATCCAAGTGGATTGGGAATTGAACACCTTCCGCTTGGAGAGCTGTCTTAGCCTTAGCAAATTCTGCTTTTGCTTTTTCAGGATTGTAAAGACCATCTTGAGCGTCGTCTAGATTAACATCTTTCCATTCATCACCATAGGTCACCAATTTTTCCTTAACTAAGTCACCAAAGTTTTTACCATCTGCTTGAACAAATGTTGGTGGTACGAACAAGTTACGAAGGAGTTTGCTTGCTCCACTTTCTCCATTAACTTGAGAAGCATAAGCTGTTCTATCAAAACCAAAAGCAATAGCCTGACGGAAGTCTTTGTTAAGAAGAGCTTTCTTAGTTGAAGTCTTTTGCTCATCTGTAGTCTTAGAAGTATATTTGTAAGACTGACGGTCAATATTTGTACCAACTAAGAAAGTAGCAGAATCTTGTGGTGTATAAACGATATTGTCTTTAAACTCTTTCAAGTTCAGAGTAGCTTCCACTTGTTGGGAAGAGACGAGCCATTGAGAAGCCGCCATCCTTAAAGGTTTCTGCAAGTTTGTTATTGTCTTGACCATCCCAGAATGAAAGTTTTACTTTATCAATATGAACATTGTCCTTATCCCAGTAGTTTGGATTCTTTTCAAATTCTACTGAAGATTTAGCTACCAATGATTTCAACAAGAAAGGACCATTATAAAGGATACTGCTTGGATCAGTTGCTTTGGCAAAGTCACTTCCTTTAGAAGTAAGGAATTCTTCATTGACTGGTGCAAGAATTCCCATGGTTGTCTTAGAGTTCCAGAAGCTTTCTGGTTTGTTCAAAGTGTATTGAACTGTTTGATCATCTACAGCCTTGATTCCAACTTCTGAGAAGTCTTTAACTTCACCTTTTACATAAGCATCAAGACCTTTAATAGATTCTTGAACAAGATAAAGGGCTTCTGACTTATTATCAGCCGCATATTTAAGACCTGTTACAAAGTCTTGCGCTTTCACTGGCGCATACTCTTCGCCTTCAGAAGTATACCACTTAGCATCCTTACGGATTGTGTAAGTGTAAGTTAACCCGTCTTTAGACACTGACCAATCTTCTGCCAAAGATGGCACGAAGTTACCGTAGCGGTCATTCTCCATCAAACCGTCAATAACATTACTTGTGATATTAGCAACCGCAGCCTTACCAGTTGTCAAATAGTTTAGGCTGTCTGGGTCAGTTTCATAAACGTAAGAAAAAGTTTTCTCACCTTTTGCACTAGAGCCTGAACCTGAACAAGCTGCCAAAACACCTGACGCTAACAGAGTCACTCCTGCTAGGGCCATTACTTTTGAAAATTTCATAATAAACTCCTTTATGACTTTTTATACATTATAGTCCCTTTTTTGCTAAGTGTCAATACAATTTTCAGAATTTTTCAAATTGAATTGAAAACAATTGCCATTTTAAAATTATTTTTTACAGTCAGTCACTTTTTTTGCATTCATATTTGAAAAATCTCTTTGTTAGCAGTTTTCAAGTAAATCTTTATGATATAATGAAAGGAGAAAATTGAAAGGAAATACCATGTCAAAAGAAGTTATTGTTGAAAGTTTTGAACTGGATCACACCATTGTTAAAGCACCGTATGTCCGTTTAATCGGAGAAGAAACAGGTCCTAAGGGAGATATCATTTCTAACTTTGATATTCGCTTGGTTCAACCAAACGAAGACTCAATCCCTACTGCTGGTCTTCATACAATCGAGCACCTCTTGGCCAAACTCATCCGTACTCGCATTGACGGGATGATTGATTGTTCACCATTTGGATGTCGTACAGGCTTCCATATGATTATGTGGGGACGTCATACTAGCGCAGAAATCGCTGCTGTCATCAAGGATTCACTAAAGGAAATCGCTGAGACTACAACTTGGGAAGATGTCCCAGGAACAACCATTGAATCTTGTGGTAACTACAAGGATCACAGCCTCTTTTCTGCTAAGGAATGGGCAAAATTGATTCTTGAACAAGGAATTTCAGACGATGCCTTTGAGCGTCATGTCATTTAACACAAAAGAACCAGCTTTTCAGCTGGTTCCTTTTTTTATTCTCAAAACCTTGATTTAAGCTTTTTCACGAATGACCAAGATACCATCTTCCATGTCAGCTTCAAGGTGTTTAGCATCAAGATTATCCAAATGGAAGTCTGTTACTTTATCACGAATTTGTTGTTCAACTACTCGACGGAGTGGACGAACACCCATAACTTCATCATAACCTTCTTCAGTCATGTATTCTTTGGCTGCATCGCTCACTGCCAAGTCGATTTCTTTCTTAGAAAGAGTCTTATTGACATCAATCAACATCAAATCAACAATCTTAGAAAGATCTTCCTTGCTCAAGTGTGAGAATTCAATCACAGCGTTGAAACGGTTCAAGAATTCTGGACGGAAGTAAGGTTTCAAACGATCCATCAATTCTGGTTTATCCGCATCTTCTGTCAAGTTGGCTTCATAACCAAAGCCAGCATTTGAAGTTGCGATAATCACAGTATTCTTGAAGTTTACAGTGTTACCTTGACCATCTGTCAAACGACCATCATCCAATACTTGAAGAAGAAGAGTAATCACTTGAGGGTCTGCCTTTCAATCTCATCAAGAAGGACAATTGAATATGGATTACGACGAACACGTTCAGTCAATGTATTGTTGTTGTCATCGTAACCAACATAACCAGCAGTAGTACCAATCAATTTAGAAACGGCTGTGCGGTCGCTGTATTCAGACATATCCAAACGAATGATGGCATCTTTCGTTCCGAACATATCAAGAGCTAATTGTTTAGCCAACTCAGTCTTACCAACACCAGTAGGACCTACAAAGAGGAAGCTACCGATTGGACGGTTACCTTCATCAAAACCAGCACGGTTCCGACGAATCGCTTTTGAAACAGCTTCAACGGCCTTATCTTGACCAATAACTTTCGTCTGCAAACGATGACCCATATCTTTCAAACGTTCGATATCGGTTGCACCCATTTGTGATACTGGGATTCCAGTCATCCGTTCGACAGACTCAGCTACGTCATTAACAGTTGCAGTCACCTTGTGATCTTCAGTATGGTTGGCAATTTGTTTTTCCAATTCTTCGATACGGACTTTTGCATTTAGAGCTGCTTCGTAATCTTCTTTAGCAGCTGCAGCTTCTTGTTTAGCTTTTTCTTCTTCAATTTCATGTTCCACAGCATGTACATCTGTAACGGGATGTTGAGCTGCCAAGTGAGCAGCTGTCACATCCACAAGGTCAATAGCCTTATCTGGCAAGCTACGTTGTGGAATGTATTGAACAGAGTAATCAACGGCAGCTTTCAAGACTTCATCTGGCAAAATAACATTGTGATGTTGTTGATAAAGTTCACGAATGCCTTGGAGAATCTTGAAGGTATCTTCAGCAGATGGAGCATTAACCTTCACTTCGTTGAAACGACGAGCAAGGGCAGCATTTTTCAAGATGGTATTACGGTATTCATCTTGAGTAGTTGCACCAATCACTGTCAATTCCCCACGTGAAAGAGCTGGTTTCAAGATATCAGCAAGACCTTTAGACCCTTGACCATCACCTGTGCTACCAGCACCAAGGATTTGGTGAATTTCGTCGAAGAAAAGGATAATATTTCCAGCTTCTTTGACTTCTTTTACCAAGTTTTGAATGTTTTCTTCAAAGCTACCACGGTATTGAGTACCAGCTTCAAGTCCAGAAATATCAATTGAGATAATCTCTTTATTCTTGATAGCTGCAGGAACGTCACCGTTCACGATAGCTTGGGCCAATCCTTCCACTACTGCAGTTTTACCGACACCAGCATCACCGACAAGAACTGGGTTATTCTTTGTACGACGAGAAAGGATTTCAGATGTTTCTTGAATCTCCTTATTACGTCCAATAACTGGATCCAACTTACCTTCACGAGCTTCTGCTGTTAAGTTACGCCCAAGTTTTGCAAGAATACCATCTTGTTTCATGGCTTTACCTTGAACGTACTGAGCTTGATCACTTCCTTCGCTAGGAAGTTGACCTGTTTGACGATATATCGCGAATTCTTCAGGTGTTACTTCACGACCGTTAATCAAGTAACGACGATTTTCAGAACTGTATCCACGCATACCACCCATCAATTGGTTAAACAAATCATCCATGTTGTTAAAGTTATTAAAGTTGTTATTCATATTTCATACCTCGTTTATTTTCAAAATTAGTTAGTCAAATAACTTTGACTTTCTCTGACCTTTGTTTTAAAAAATTTAGACTAGCTATTTGCTACTCTACGTATAATTTCTGGTTTTTCTTTATCCAATGTAGATTTTGTAATTGGACTTCTAAAAATACTAATGTTCATCATAGGTTGTACCTCATTTCTAGGTTTTACCCATACTTTGATCTTAAGACAAATTACACAATCACCTTAAAATCAAGGTTTTCTAAGGATTTCCTTATCCTTATGTTCTTAGTATATCACTTTGGTCAGTATTAGTCAATAAATTTTACCAATTTTGACCAACTTTTTTTAAATATTTTTTTATAGCAAAAAACCAGTCAAAATGACTGGTTTTTATTTACTATTTATGAATCTTAGCTCAATGCATCATCCATTGAAAGAACTTCGTGGAAGACACGTTGTGTCAATTCAGTTTTTTGTTCTGGAGTGAGGTACTTAGTATTTACACAGTATCCTGAGATACGTACGATTACGTCTTCACCTGACATGATCTTTTCGTAAACATCGTTCAAGTCCATAACGTTCAAGTTAACGTGCTGTCCACCGTTTTCGAAGTAACCATCAAGGATTGTTACCAAGTTATCAACTTGTTCGTCACGAGTCTTACCAAGAGCACGAGGTGAAACTTGAGTTGTCAATGAGATACCATCAGCTGCGTAACCAAAGTCAAGGCTAGCAAGTGAGTTCAAGTTTTGCAACCATCCACCTTTAGCTTTGTTAGATGGGTTAGCACCTGGTGAGAAGAATTCAAGTTTAGACAAGTTCACTGAACCATCTTCGTTGAGGTATACACCTTTGTGGACTGGAGAGTTACCAGTTTGTTTAGAGTAAGCAACGTTAGATGTGATTGTCAAAAGTGATACTGTAGCTTCTGCATCTTTGTAAAGTTTGTGGCTACGTAGACGAGTTGTGTAAGCTTCGATCAACCATTCTGCCAATTCGTTTGAACGTGGGTCATCTTCACCCCAACGTGGGTATTCACCGATTGTTTCGTAATCGTAGATGTAGCCATTTTCATCACGGATTGGTTTAACTGTAGCGTACTTGATAGCTGACAATGTGTCAACAGTGTTAGCGAATCCACAGATACCAAATCCCATGTTAGCACGTTGTTTAGTTGGCAAGAAGGCCATTTGAACAGCTTCGTAGTTGTACTTGTCAGTCATGTAGTGGATGATGTTCAAAGCATCTACGTAAGTGTCAGTCAACCAGTCAAGAGATTTTTCAAAATTAGCTTTAACTGATTCAAATTCAAGAACTTCGTCACGGATTGGTTCGATATCAAATACTTTGTAGTCTTTATGAACGTCGTCATAACCACCGTTCAAACCAGTAAGAAGAGCTTTAAGAACGTTAACGCGAGCACCGAAGTACTGGATGTTGTGACGTTGTTCTTCGTTTTCTGGGTCAAGTGGAGATACACAACATGAGATACAGCTCATTTCACCATATCCATCTTTAGCCATTGTTGTAACACCTTCATATTGGATTGAAGAGTGTTTGTGGCTCATGTGCATACAGTAGCGACGGAAGTTGTATGGCAATTTGTCAGTCCAAAGAACTGTCAAGTTTGGTTCTGGAGAGTTACCGATGTTGTCAAGAGTGTTCAAGAAACGGTAGTCCATCTTAGTAACACGGTGACGACCGTCGTTACCCATACCAGCCATAGAAGTTGTGATGAAGGTTGGGTCACCTGAGTACAATTGGTCATAAGCTTTTGTACGAGCAAATTTAACTGTACGAAGTTTCATAACGAAATCATCAACAAATTCTTGGATTTCTGATTCAGTAAATGTACCACGAGCAAGGTCACGTTCTGCAAAGATGTCCAATACGATTGGCACACGTCCTAGAGATGTAGCAGCACCGTTGATAACACGGCAGACAGACATGAAGGCGATGTTAACCCATTGGATTGCTTCTTTAACGTTCATCGCAGGTTTGCGAACGTCAACTCCGTAAAGGTCACCCAAGCGAACAACTTGTTGCAATGCTTGATATTGAAGGTTGATTTCTTCACGAAGACGGATTGTTTCTTCATCAATTTCTTCGATTGCGTTCCAGTCGTTTACTTTTTCTTGCATCAAGTAGTCTGCACCGTAAAGAGCAAGACGAGCGTAAACACCGATGATACGTCCACGTGAGTATGCATCTGGAAGACCAGTTACAGTGTGAGCGTGACGAGCACGACGAATGTTTGAAGTGTAAGCACGGAAGATACCATCGTTAACAGTTGTTACGTATTTAGTGAAAATTTCGTGAACAGCTGGATCTGGTTCGTATCCATTTTCTTTCAAAGTAGTTTCAGCCATACGGATACCACCTTTTGGCATGAAGTTCAATTTGAAGAGTTCATCGTTTTGGATACCATAAATCAATTCGTTTTCTTTGTCGATAAATCCAGCAGGAATATCAGCAATAGAAGTTGGACGAGTGTCCATTGGGAAACGAGTTTCTTCGTAGTGTGCTTTAGTTTCTTCTACGATTTTTTTGATGTGGAGTGAACGTTCTGTTGGTCCTGCAAGGAAGCTTTCGTCTCCATCGTAAGGTGTGTAGTTAGCTTGTACAAAGCGTGATACACTTGCTTTTTCTTTCCAGTCAACACCTTTAAAGCCTTCCCAGGCTTTGTCAAAAATATCTTGTGCTTCAACAACTGTCTTAACAACCATGTTAATGTCCTCTTTTTTCTTTCTAGTAACAGTCATCTGTTACATTCATGTATTCAGTATAACACACAGTAAACGATTTCAACAACTAAAAACTCACTTTTTAAACACTTTCTTTTCTAATACAGTTCAAAATTTGCGACGAACTGTATTATATTTTTGAAAGAGATTATTTGATTTTCATTTTTTCAGAAAAAGAGTATAATAAAATTAGACAAACTAGCACTGAGAGGTTTCTCCATGTTGATTTTTCCACTAATGAATGATTTATCTCGTAAAATCATCCATATTGACATGGATGCCTTTTTGCTGCTGTTGAAATTAGAGACAATCCCAAACTTAAAGGGAAGCCAGTTGTGATTGGTAGTGATCCTAGAAAAACTGGTGGTCGAGGAGTTGTTTCTACCTGTAGCTATGAAGCACGAGCATTTGGCATACACTCAGCTATGAGTTCCAAAGAGGCCTATGAACGTTGCCCTCAAGCCGTTTTCATTTCTGGAAACTACGAAAAATATACTGCTGTCGGTCAACAGATTCGAGCTATTTTCAAACGTTATACGGATAATATCGAGCCTATGAGTATCGATGAAGCTTATCTAGACGTGACTGAAAACAAACTCGGCATCAAGTCCGCTGTTAAAATCGCTCGACTAATTCAACAAGATATTTGGAATGAACTTCATTTGACCGCTTCTGCTGGTGTGTCTTACAATAAATTCTTAGCCAAAATAGCCAGCGATTACCAAAAACCTCGAGGCCTGACAGTTATTCTTCCTGATGAGGCTGAAGATTTTCTCAAACAAATGGATATCGCTAAATTCCACGGTGTAGGTAAGAAAACAGTTGAGAAATTGCATCAAATGGGCGTATTCACAGGAGCTGATCTTTTAAAAATTTCTGAAATTAGTCTCATTGACCGTTTTGGTCGACTCGGTTTTGACCTGTATCGCAAGGCTCGTGGCATTGATAATTCTCCCGTCAAATCCAATCGCATTCGTAAGTCTATCGGTAAAGAAAAAACCTATAGTAAAATTCTTAGTCTGGAAGAAGATATCAAAAAAGAGCTAACCCTCCTTTCGGAAAGAGTTGCCCTAAGTCTTCAAAAACATGAAAAATCTGGAAAGATTGTTATTTTAAAAATCCGCTATGCTGACTTTTCTACAATGACTAAGCGGAAAAGCTTATCTCAAAAGATCCAAGATGCTGAAACTATTTCACAAATGGCTATCCAACTTTACGAATCTCTGACAGATAAAGGTAAAGACGTTCGCTTATTGGGTGTCACTGTAACTGGATTTTAAAACCTTGAAGGAATCTTCCCTCAAGGTTTTTTTCTTATACAAATAATCGTACAAAGCTATAAAGTAGCAAGACACTACCAAGGACAATACGGTATTTACCAAAGACTGTAAAGTCGTGTTTTTTAACATAGCTGGTCAAGAAACGAATGGCAACCATGCTGACTGCAAAAGCTACAACCATGGCAACTAGAAGTAAGAAAAATTGACCAAAGCTCAAAACTTCTCCTGCTTTAATAAATTTAAAAAGCTTCAAAGCACTGGCTCCAAACATAACTGGAATTCCTAGGTAGAAGGTAAACTCAGTTACCACCGAACGACTGGTTCCATTTAATAAACCACCGACGATAGTTGCTCCGGAACGGCTAGTCCCAGGTAAAAGAGCCAAGACTTGGAAAAGTCCGATATAGAGGGCCGTTTTATAAGGCAACTTGTCTAGCTCTGTGACTGTTGGCTCAATCGCTTGCGCTTTGTTGCGTTTTTCAAGATAAATAAAGGCAACCCCATAAACAATCAACATAATGGCTACTGAAACCATATTATGGAAGTGAGTATCAAACCAATCATCAAACTTAAAGACTAAAAGAAGAGGGAGAGTCGCAACAAATACTTTTGACCATAATTGCCAAGTTCTACGAACTTCAACTTTATCCTTACCTGGTTTGAAGGGATTAAGCTTGTTAAAGTAGATAACCATAACAGCTAAAATAGCTCCCAGTTGAATAACTACGTTAAACATAGACATGAAGGCTTCACTCTGGTCTTTATACTGGATAAATTCTTCTGCTAGGATCAAGTGACCTGTACTTGAAATCGGCAACCATTCCGTAATTCCTTCAACAATACCAAAAAAGATAGATTTTAAAATTTCAATAAGATACATAGATAACTCCTTTTTCTATCCTCCATTATATCATAATTTTATAAGCTGTGTTTAGTTTTCTTTAAAAGGCACCGATGCTGCCGCCACCACCGCCACCAGAGAATCCGCCACCAGAACTTCCACTACTAGAAGATACTGAGTAAGTACTTGCTGTATTTGCGACACTGGCATAATGGCTCATTTGCGCTGTTGAATGATAAACATGCTATGCCAGCCATAGGCTACATAGAGATTGATATCTGGATTTTCAACTTGGATCTGGTGAACCTTCATCAAATGGCTCACCTTGTCAGCACAGCCAAACAAGGTTGCATACACCAGTAGGCGATTCCAGACTACAATACTTTCCAATTCAGCCTGATCCAATCGTGGAATCTCCCGCAACATATTTTCAAAGCTCGTCCAAAGATAATAGACCTCTGCTCCTGCTTCATTTAGGACACCATCACGATTATCTAGTTGAAGCTTCCAATAATAGAAAACAGCCAAAATTAAACCCAATGAGCCAAGTATTGGCAAGGGGAGGTAAAGATAGCCATGAACGTCCAAACTGTACAAGAACAAACCAAATCCGATGATTAGTGGCAAAATAGTAGAAACACCCATACTCACTTGCAAGATCTTTTCCTCGCTAGTCAAGGGACGATAATAAGCTGATAGCCCCAAGAAAGAGACTCTGTCCTTCACCCCTTCTTGCATCTCTTTCAATGCTCTTTCAAAAGAATATTTGAGCTTACGGCCTTTTGTTTGAATTCGTTTTTCTTCAGTAGCTTTCGCTCCACGGTAAAGGCTCTCAGATACCTTATAATCTGCAAACAAATCGGAAACAGCAACTTCTTTTTTACCTGAAAAGGCCAGATTTAGACAGATCCTCTCAAAGCTTGCCAAGCCATCTTCTTTTACCAACCTTAAAGTAACTGCATCTCCTTCTGAAATAATAGAGACATTACCACGGTCGATTACATCTAGTAAGGTAGCCTGAATAAGCTGGTTGAAGGTGAATTTGCCTGCTCCTTTAATTAGAGGACTCACTTCCTCCAAGGAGGTTGAGTAAACAGCTTCAGATAAAACCATAGGCTCTAATTCCATCGGCGGTTCATAGAGACGATGATTTTTGGCATATTTGACTGAAGGAGTAGTTTTTCTTCTATAAATAAAATAGAAGCAGATACTCAATAACAAGGAGATGGAAAGTATTGAAGGAAACACCCAAGTAACGAGTCGTTTACTCTGCTCTTTTTCTCTAACAATCGACTCTTCTATCTTATTAAACTCTTTTAAACGATTCCCTTTTAAGCCCTGATCCATAGCACTAGCAAAATCGGTTCGAGGCCAGTAGGCATGCAACTCAACTCCGCGCTTAGACGGAAGATTGTCTAAGCGAATAGTATAATCATGACCACTTTGTTCAATCCTTCCCTCTCTATAGAGTTGCCCTGTGTGGAAAAAGAGTTTTTCGACCCCATTATCTCCCATCACATGAAACTCAAATTTTTCAATAGATTCTGAACTATCTGTTAAGGGTTGCCAATTTAATTCAGCGATATCATCATATAAAAAAAGAAGATTTTTCAATTGCCAGGTAAGTTCCACTTCGACCCTGTCCCCTTCCTGACCTGGATTATAGACTTTAACAGTATAACCATTCGTTTCTTCTGTTACTTCGCTAGTAAGATTTTCGATTTTATGACCATTTTTAAAGGCCTCAACCATTGGATGAGGATCAATTTCAAATCCGTTAGGCATCTTGCCTGCACGACCAAGCCCCACGATTTGGCCATTAAAATCATCCTCGAACTGGTAAACTATCTTCTGCCTAAATTCCGCTGTATTATCTGCATGAATATACAGTTCTCCTCTGTAGGATGGAATGCTAAAATCCACGGCAAAAACCAGTTTGGGAACAATTATCAGACAAGTAAATACAAGTACTATTAACCATCTTTTTTTCATAATATAGCCTCTTTTGACCTTTTTCTCATTATATCATTTTTTTCTAAGTAAGGGTTTACTAGGATTGAAAAACTTGCTAATTTTCGATACAATAGAGAGAAGTCATTTTGAGACTAGAAATAGGAGAAAACATGAAGAAATTATTCTTATCTATATTTACAGGTCTTGCATTAACCCTAGGCCTGATGAATACTGTCCAAGCTGATGAATATTTACGCATCGGGATGGAAGCAGCTTACGCTCCCTTCAACTGGACACAAGACGACGATAGCAACGGTGCTGTCAAGATTGACGGAACCAACCAGTACGCCAATGGTTATGACGTTCAGATTGCTAAGAAAATTGCTAAGGATTTAGGAAAAGAACCCCTCATCGTTAAGACAAAATGGGAAGGTCTTGTTCCAGCCCTTACTTCTGGAAAGATCGACATGATCATCGCTGGTATGAGTCCCACTGCTGAGCGTAAGCAAGAAATCGCTTTTTCAAGTAGCTACTACACTAGTGAACCAGTTCTTTTAGTTAAGAAAGACTCTACCTACGCCAACGCTACTAGCTTAAACGATTTTGACGGTGCTAAAATCACTTCTCAGCAAGGGGTTTACCTTTATGATTTGATTTCACAAATCCCAGGTGCTAAGAAAGAGACAGCCATGGGAGATTTTGCTCAAATGCGTCAAGCTCTTGAAGCTGGTGTCATTGATGCCTATGTTTCTGAACGTCCAGAAGCCTTAACTGCTGAATCAGCAAATGCTAAGTTCAAAATGGTTCAACCTGAACCTGGTTTTAAAACCGGAGAAGAAGATACATCTATCGCTATCGGTCTACGTAAAGATGACGACCGTATCAGTCAAATTAACGCTAGTATCGAAACCATTTCTAAGGATGAGCAAGTTGCTCTCATGGATCGTATGATTAAGGAGCAACCTGTTGAAGCTACCAGTAGCGAAGAACAAAGCAGTTTCTTTGCTCAAGTGGCAAAAATTCTTGCAGAAAACTGGCAACAACTCTTGCGAGGAGCTGGTATCACACTTTTGATTTCCATCATCGGTACTATCACAGGTTTGATTATTGGTCTAGCAATCGGTGTCTTCCGTACTGCCCCACTCTCTGAAAACAACTTTGTAGCAGTCTTGCAAAAAGCACTCGGCTGGTTACTCAGTTTCTATATCGAAATCTTCCGTGGTACACCGATGATCGTACAATCTATGGTTATCTACTATGGAACCGCCCAAGCTTTGGAATCAACCTAGACCGGACATTGGCTGCCATCTTTATCGTTTCTATCAACACTGGTGCCTACATGACAGAGATCGTTCGTGGTGGTATCCTAGCTGTTGACAAGGGACAATTTGAAGCTGCAACTGCACTTGGTATGACTCATAATCAAACCATGCGTAAGATCGTTCTACCTCAAGTAGTTCGAAACATTTTACCTGCAACTGGTAATGAATTTGTCATCAATATCAAGGATACTTCTGTATTGAATGTTATCTCTGTTGTAGAGCTTTACTTCTCAGGAAATACAGTAGCAACACAGACTTACCAGTACTTCCAAACCTTTACTATTATCGCAGTTATCTACTTTGTCCTCACCTTTACAGTAACACGAATCCTACGCTATATCGAAAAACGGATGGATATGGATACTTACACTACAGGTGCTAACCAAATGCAAACGGAGGATTTGAAATAATGAGTCAACCAATCCTTGAAATCAAACACCTCAAAAAATCCTACGGGCAAAACGAGGTCCTAAAAGACATCTCTCTCACTATTCATAAAGGAGAAGTGATTTCTATCATCGGTAGTTCCGGTAGTGGTAAATCAACCTTCCTACGTTCTATCAACCTTCTCGAAACACCAACTGAAGGTGAGATCCTTTATCACGGTGAAAACGTACTTGAAAAAGGGTATAACCTCACTCACTATCGTGAAAAACTAGGCATGGTTTTCCAATCCTTTAACCTCTTTGAAAATCTCAACGTTCTTGAAAATACGATTGTGGCACAGACAACCGTCCTCAAACGTGAACGATCAGAAGCAGAGAAAATTGCTAAAGAAAACCTTGAAAAAGTTGGAATGGGAGAGCGCTACTGGCAAGCTAAACCAAAACAACTTTCTGGTGGTCAAAGCAACGTGTAGCCATTGCTCGCGCACTTTCTATGAATCCTGATGCCATTCTCTTCGACGAGCCTACTTCAGCCCTTGACCCTGAAATGGTCGGTGAAGTTCTCAAAATCATGCAAGAACTAGCTCAAGAAGGCTTGACAATGATCGTTGTAACCCACGAAATGGAATTTGCTCGTGACGTATCACACCGTGTCATCTTTATGGACAAAGGTGTGATTGCAGAAGAAGGCAAACCTGAAGATTTATTTACAAATCCTAAAGAGGAACGTACAAGAGAATTTTTACAACGCTATTTAGTATAAGACAAAAGCGGTTGGATAAACCTCTTAAACCAAGAGATGTTTTCCTATTCAATCCCCAATCAACATTGAGTCAAAGGCTCATGAACATAAAAATCAAGGTCGGAGTTTTTTATCCCGACCTCTTTTTATATACTTTAAAAATCTCTTTTATCCCTTTTTCTGTTTCCTGAACAAGTATTGCTTGTAGCTATACTCCTAATCTTTTATTTTATTTTCATGAGTGATACTCAATGAAAATCAAAGAGCAAACTAGGAAGCGAGCCGCAGGCTGTACTTGAGTACGGCAAGGCGAAGCTGACGTGGTTTGAATTTGATTTTCGAAGAGTATGAGATCACTCCTCTACTGTCAACCTAGTTCATTCTAACAGATAGATTTGTTTAGTAGGTCATAGTAAGGCTATTTCGCCGTTCCATAAATAAAAGCAGACCCTAATTAGAGTCTGCTAGTATCCAAAGATTAATCTTCAAATTTTTCATGATTTTTTTCATAGAAATCAATTAATCCAAGGGCTGTTTCAAAGGAAATATTTTTAACTTTTGCACGTCCTTGAGCTAGAGCAATGATAGACATTTCACGTGCATTCGTTTCTTTAGAAATACGATAACCAGTGATCTTCTTATCACGAACCCAGCTAACAACTGATTCTACTTTTTCAAAGTTAGTCTTAGCCATGTTTTTCTCCTATTTTATTCTTTACGATATTTAATTGTATACGTTTTTATGGCATTTGTCAATAACAAAACATATATCCAATCAAATAAGACGTTAAGATTTGGTTTACTTGGCTTTTAAAGCCGATAATATATGGGTTCGTATATCTTCAACTCCGTTAGGATTTGCTGGTAAGAAAATTGTATTATTACCTTGTTTTTCTGCAAAATTATTCAATGTATCTAAATACTGGTTAGTTAACAAGATTGACATGATTTGCTCTTCAGTTAATTCAACATTGGCTCCTTTTAACTCTTTAATAGAATCAGCAAGTCCATCAACAATTGCTTTTCGTTGCTCTGCGATCCCCACACCATGTAGGCGATCCTTTTCTGCCTCTGCTTCGGCCGCTGTTACGATCTTAATTTTATCTGCTTCGGCCAATTCTTGTGCTGCTACTCTCTTACGTTGAGCAGCATTGATTTCATTCATCGATTGCTTGACTTCCGCATCCGGCTCTACTTTGGTAATGAGCGTTTTGACGATAATGTACCCATACGTTGACATTTCTTCCGCTACTTGTTTTTGAACTTCTAATGCAATTTCATCCTTTTTCTCAAACAATTCATCCAAAGTTAACTTAGGAACTGATGAGCGCAATGCGTCTTCAATATAAGATTTGATTTGAGCCTCAGGTCTCATTAGTTTATAGTAAGCATCTGTAACATTTTGTTCATTTACTCGGTACTGTGTCGCAACATTCATCGTCACAAATACGTTATCTTGAGTCTTGGTTTCCACAACGATTTCACTTTGCAAGAGACGCAGTTGTACACGAGCTGCAATTTTATCAATCCCAAATGGTGCTCTTAGGTGAATACCACTATTGCTCAACTTTTGATACTTACCAAATCGTTCAATGATAGCTACTGATTGTTGTCGAACAACATAGATTGAGCTCATTAAAATAGCTCCTACAATAAGCATTAGAATAATTAGAACAAGTATAACTTTTAAAACCATGGGAATCTCCCCCTTTCTTCACTTACATTATAGCACTAGTAAATAGGTTAGGCAAATAATATGATAAAAATTTCATAGCATATTAAACAAGCATATTATATAGGGTCTCATTCCCATTCAAGTTAATATAAGATGGGTCAAATTTTTCCATCCGGTGAATCAATCCCGCATAATCATGTTTATCAGCAAGTGCGACCCCTATTAGTACTGGACCAGTTCCCTTGCTAGCTCGTTTGATATATTCAAAACGAGTAATATCATCATGAGGTCCTAAGATATCATTTACAAACTCTCGAAGTGCTCCCGGACGTTGTGGGAAATTCACTACAAAGTAATGCTTGATACCATCATAAATCAAGGCACGTTCTTCCATCTCTGGCATACGGTTGATGTCATTATTCCCTCCAGAAATGATACAACAAATGGTCTTGCCCTTAATATAATCGGATAATACTTCCAAGGCTGCAACACTAGCAGCACCCGCAGGTTCAGCTACAATCCCTTGTTTAGAATAAAGATCAATTAAGGTCTCAGAAATCAAGCCTTCATCTACACCGATAAGAGTTTCAACATTTTTTCGTGTTGCTTCATAGGTCAACTGTCCTACTTTTTGCACTGCAATCCCATCCGCAAATTTATCAATTTCTTTAAGTTTAACCGGTCCCCCAGCTTCAAAGGCAGCCTTCATAGAACGAGCACCTTCAGCCTCGACTCCAATGACCTCAATTTGAGGATTTGTTTCTTTAATATAAGTAGAAACACCTGAAATGAGGCCTCCACCTCCAACAGGTACCAAGACAGTATCAAATTCAATAGATTCTTTACGAGCTTCTTCTAAAATTTCATAGGCTACCGTCCCCTGACCAGCTTGAACATAGGGATCATCAAAGGGATCAATAAAAGTACGATTTTCAGCTACAGTAAAGTCTTGAGCAGCCTTGGCTGAAGCATCAAAAGTATCCCCTACTAATTTGATCGTCACAAAATCTCCTCCAAAGAAACGGACCTGACCAATTTTCTGTTGAGGTGTCGTAATTGGCATAAAGATTGTTGCAGGGATCTTCATCTCATTACATGTGTAGGCAACTCCTTGAGCGTGATTTCCCGCCGAAGCACACACTACACCACGTTCACGTTCCTCTTTTGTCAATTGCGAGATAGCATAATAAGCTCCACGAATTTTAAAAGAACGGACACGTTGAGCATTTTCCTTCTTAAGATAAATTTTCGCTCCGTATTTTTCGGATAAATAATGATCGTAGTCAAGTGGAGTATTGGCTACTACACCACTCAAAACCTTGTGGGCTTTCACCACATCTTTTGCACTTAGCATAATCTCCTCCTAGATGAGTTTTCAAGATAAAAAGCGAGTTAGGTTCCCCCCAACTCGCCTTCTGTTTATATTCTTAAAAATTAGTTGTAGATTTTGAATGCATCATCGTCGTTTTTACCGACAAATGGCATTGCTTTACGCAATTCTGCACCAACTTTTTCAATTTCAAGGTTAGCTGCTTGTTCACGGTAGGCAGTCAATTTTGGACGTCCAGCTTTGTAGTCATTTACAAAGTCGTTGGCGAATTTACCATTTTGGATGTCCGCAAGAACTGCTTTCATGTTTTCTTTAACTTGTTCAGTGATTACACGTGGTCCTGAAACATAGTCACCATATTCAGCAGTGTTTGAAATTGATTGACGCATTTTCTTGAATCCACCTTCATAGATCAAGTCAACGATCAATTTCATTTCGTGAAGAACTTCAAAGTAAGCCAATTCTGGAGCATAACCAGCTTCAGTCAAGACTTCAAAACCAGCTTCGATAAGAGCAGTCAAACCACCACAAGAACTGCTTGTTCACCAAACAAATCTTCTTCAGTTTCTTCTTTGTATGTTGTTTCAAGAAGACCTACACGCGCTGCACCAACACCTTTACACCAGTCCATAGCGATGTTTTTAGCATTTCCTGTTGCATCTTGGTAGACAGCGTAAAGTGCTGGAACACCAAATCCTTCTTCGTAAGTACGACGTACCAAGTGTCCTGGTCCTTTAGGAGCACACATAAAGACATCAACATCTGCAGGAACTTTGATGAATTCGAAGTGAATGTTGAAACCATGTGCAAATCCAACAGCATTTCCAGCTTCCAAGTTTGGAGCAATTTCTGCTTCGTACAATTCTTGTTGGATTTCATCTGGTGCCAAGATCATGATAACATCAGCCAATTTAGTTGCTTCTGCTACTGTGTAAGTGTCAAAACCATCTTCTTTTGCTTTATCAAAAGATTTACCTGGACGTACACCGATGATCACATCGCGACCTGAATCACGCAAGTTTTGAGCGTGCGCATGTCCTTGTGAACCATAACCAATAACGGCGATTTTTTTACCGTCAAGTGCTGCTACTTTTACATCTTTTTCGTATTCCATTTGAACTGCCATAGTTTTTTCTCTCTTTTCTATTTTTATTGTCTGTTAGGCTAGTTTAACAAATTTAAGTTGGATTTTTAGTCGCGGGTAAATCCAGTTGCACCCGTACGAGCGATATTCTTAATACCGTAAGGTCGAATGACTCGAATCAAAGCTTCACTCTTTTCTGCATTCCCGGTCATCTGAATGGTAATAGAACTTGGAGCTACATCGACTACTGTTGCACGGAAAGGTTGGATAATAGCCAAAATTTCTGCACGTTTTTCAGCAGGCGCTGAAACCTTTATAAGAATTACTTCTCGTTCTAAGTGGGGCTGATCCGTAATATCACGAATACGAATTACATCAATCTGACGATTCAGTTGTTTGATGATTTGCTCCACCTCATCATGTGAGGCAACATCGATGATAATGGTAATTCGTGACACATTAGGATTTTCCGTTGCACCAACAGAAATGCTTTCGATATTGACTTGACGTCTCGATAAGACTCCTGTGAAGCGATTGAGAACACCTGAACGGTTTGAAGTTTGGCTGTTAACATTCTACGCATTAAACTTCACCCCCAACATCTCATGATTACTCTTACCAGCTGGTACCATCGGCAAAACATGTTCTTTCCGAGAAATGTCTACTTCAATAAACATTGGTTCATCTTCCATGATGACTTCCAAATCCTTCTCAAGAGTTTCAGGATTATCAAACTTATAATTCTTAATTCCATAGGCTTGAGCCATCAATTGGAAATCTGGAAGGCTATCAAAGACCGACTCTGAAGTTCGACCATCATAGAAGGCTTCTTGCCACTGGCGAACCATCCCGAGTGAATGGTTATTAAGCATGATGACCTTGATTGGAATCTTGTAAATATTTAAGATTGCCAATTCTTGATTGGTCATCTGGGAAACCGCCATCTCCGACAAAGAGAACAACTTCTTTATCTGGATTAGCAATCTTAGCACCAATAGCTGCTGGGACTCCGAATCCCATAGTTCCTAGACCACCTGATGTTACCAATTGACGCTCGTTTTGGTAAGGATAATATTGAGCCGTCCACATTTGGTGTTGTCCAACGTCTGTTACGACAATGGCATCGCCATTGGTCAACTCACCGACGCGTTCAATAACTGCTTGAGGTTGAACCACACGTTCCTTCTTATCATAAGAACGAACACGATTCTTATCTTTGGTAACTTTTTCAATCCACTTTTCAGTATTGTTACGAACGATTGGCTCAGCTAGTAACTGCTGCAAAGCCTTTTTCGCATCACCGACAACTGGAATATCAACAGCGATAATCTTACCAATCTCTGCTGGATCGATATCGATATGCGCTACTTTAGCATTCTTTGCAAAGGTCTTAGGATTTCCTGTTAAACGGTCATCAAAGCGGCAACCAATAGAAATCATAAAATCAGCCTCAGTCATGGCAATATTTGCTGCAAAGGAACCATGCATTCCGCCCATTCCCAAAACAGTGGATGGCTAGTTGCGATTGTTCCCTGTCCCAAAAGACTTGTCACAACTGGAATTTGATAACGCTCTGCAAATTCATTTAACTCCCCTGCAGCCTCAGCATAGCTAATTCCACCACCAGCTAACAAAACTGGCTTCTTAGCCTTAGAGAGTTGCTTCAAGATCTTCTTGATTTGCATATCATTTGGCTCAAGTGTTGGCTGATAACTTGGTAAATCTATCTCTGGAGAGTAAATGAAGTCTGTCTCAAGCGCAGAAACATCTTTTGGTAGGTCAATGACGACTGGCCCTGGACGACCTGTAGTCGCAATATGCACAGCTTCTGTAATAATTCGCGGAATATCCGCAGTTTCTCGAACCTGATAATTGTACTTAGTGATTGGCATGGTGATACCAACGATATCAGCTTCTTGAAAAGCATCCTTACCGATTCCCGCTCTTGCAACTTGTCCTGTGAAGACCAAAAGGGGAACACTATCGCTCATAGCATCTGCGATCCCTGTAATGGCATTTGTAGCTCCTGGTCCGCTTGTGACGACTGCAACACCCAGTTTTCCTGTTGACTTAGCATAACCTTCAGCTTCGTGAAGACAGCCCTGCTCATGGCGACCTAGAATATGGCGGATTCCCTTAAAATTATAAATAGCATCATATAAAGGAAGTACTGCTCCACCAGGATAACCAAAAATCGTGTCGATTCCTAAGTCGCGAAGTGTTTCCAAAACAAGATCCGATCCCGTCTTAGGTGAGTCTAAAATGATTTTCTCCATCGTTCCCCTTTCTCTTCTCTTAAAAATAGCTTGTTACTATGATACCATTTTTTCAAAAATTTTCAAGAGAAAAGAGCAAATTTTCTGAATTTTCTATCTAGATACTTTACAATATCAAATAGATTAGAAAGTTTATACGTATTTTTATTTTTTAATAGAAAAAAGGTTGAGACAAACTTGTCTTCAACCTTTCATGTTAAATTATTACTAATTAAAGTGAGTTAACGTCAACCTTGATACCAACACCTTGAGTAGTTGTGATTGTCAAGCTTGTTACGTAAGTTCCTTTAGCAGTAGCTGGTTTAGCTTTTTGGATTGTTTCGTTGAATGCTTTGAAGTTTTCAACCAACTTGTCAGCTTCAAATGAAACTTTACCGATGATCGCTTGTACGATACCTGCACGGTCTGCACGGTAAGTGATTTTTCCACCTTTAGACTCTTCAACTGCTTTAGCAACATCCATTGTTACAGTACCAGTTTTAGGGTTTGGCATCAAGTTACGAGGTCCAAGGACACGTCCAAGACGTCCAACAAGAGCCATCATGTCAGGTGTAGCGATAACTACGTCGAAGTCCAACCAACCGTCGTTGATTTTAGCAACAAGGTCATCTTCACCAACGAAGTCTGCACCAGCAGCTTTTGCTTCTTCAGCTTTTGCACCACGTGCAAATACAAGAACGCGAGCTGTTTTACCAGTACCGTTTGGCAATACCATTGCTCCACGGATTTGTTGGTCAGCTTTTTAACGTCAATGTTCAAGTTGTAAGCAACTTCTACAGTTGCATCAAATTTTGCAAAGTTAGTTTCTTTTGCAAGAGCTACAGCTTCTTCTACGCTGTATGCTTTTGTGCTGTCAATCTTCTCAAGAGCAGCACGAAGTTGTTTGCTTTTTTTAGCCATTTTCTATTCTCCTTGTAAGTGGTTCAATCGATTTTCATCTCCCACGTCACTTCTCGAAATGATGAAGTCTTGCGGGTTATATAGGGATGTTATTGATTAGTCAACAACAGTGAATCCCATAGAACGAGCAGTACCTTCGATCATACGCATTGCAGACTCAATGTTTGCAGCGTTCAAATCTGGCATTTTAGTTTCTGCAATTTCTTGTACTTGTGCACGAGTAACTGTAGCAACCTTTAGTTTTGTTAGGTGTACCTGATCCTTTTTCAACACCTGCAGCTTTTTTCAAAAGAACAGCAGCTGGTGGTGTTTTTGTAACGAAAGTAAATGATTTGTCTTCGTATACTGAGATAACAACTGGAATGATCATACCAGCTTGGTCAGCAGTACGAGCGTTGAACTCTTTTGTGAATCCCATGATGTTGATACCAGCTTGACCAAGAGCAGGTCCAACCGGTGGAGCTGGTGTAGCTTTACCAGCAGGGATTTGCAATTTTACAAGTTTTTCGACTTTTTTAGCCATTTTTAAATCCTCCTTTGTGGTTTTGGCGGTAATTTAGAGATTTTTACCTCCCACAAGTATGCTTTACGCATACCCATCTATTATACACTATTTTAAAAAAATTGCAAGAGAAATTTTTATTTTTGATATTTCTTTATATTACACTTTTTTGGTGAAATCAATCTTCAGAATCTTCTACCACGATGGAGTGAATTCATTCGCTCAAAATCAGTACAAAACTCACTCCATTTTCAGTAGCACCACTTTCCACAAAACCAAGAGACTCAAAACATCTTCTAGAAATCCGATTGAAAGTGTAAATTTCTTGAACTTTCAATTGTTTCCAACCCTTTTGACGAGCTAGATCAATCAAAACCTTCAAAACCTTGCGTCCAAGACCTTGATATCGATAAGTTGGATTGCCAATCACAATAGGAAGATTCTCCTGAGATAAGGTTACATCCCCAATTGGAAGCCACTCTCCCTTTTCTCGAAACTCAATCCAGAACAAATCCCCGTGTCTTTCTAAATAGGAATACATGGTATTTAATTTTTCCGAACTATAAGGTATTCTAATACCGTCTACAAGTTCCACCAAATCCACATCTTGATACCAGGCCAAAGCTGCATCCTGATGATCTGCTAAAAAATAGGGAACTAAACGTAAGGAATCATCTATCTGAATGATTTTTGTCATCATTTTCTACTCCTAATACTAGCTCCGCTGCTTGATTAAAACCATCACACCAGTTATACCATTTTGCTTCATAATCATCTTGAGGTAAGATATGATTTTTTAAATCCAGAACAGAGTATATCTTTCTTTTCTCACAAGCTTGCGCATAGAGATGATATAGTTCGTCACCTCCATCTCTATCAAACTCAGCAGAAATTGTATCCTGGCCTACCAGCAAAGCCTGATAAGCCCTGTGATGGCCATCTGTAATCAAGAAGCAATTTCCATATGCAAGAACACTGATTGGATTGATATTGGGCTTTTCTTTCGACTGATAAAGCATCTGGATATCTTGTAACTTCTTTTCTGATAAGTATAGTTGAGTCGGATGAAGATCTTTTATGTTGACTTCCATTTTTATCTCCTCAAAAAGGGTCAATTCCTACTTCTGCTTTCCTTTGAAGCGCCATTGAAAACGCAGTTTATCATAGAAAGGAAACTCCATAAACAAAACTCCTAGGCCTACACAAAGGCTGGCAATCACATCTGATGGGTAGTGAACTCCCAGATAAATTCTTGATACCAATACACTGACGATGTATAAACTTAGCAAGATTTGAACGATTTTTCTCCAGACTGTATTCTTAATCCTTTGGCTCAAAATCACAATCAAAGTTCCAACCATAATCGTTACTGCCAGAGAATGTCCGCTTGGAAAAGAAAAACCTTTTTCTTCTACCAAGTGTAGAATTTCTGGCCGTGGTCTTTGGTAGATATTTTTAAAAGTTACGATTAAGATTCCAGCTAAAGTCAAATTCCCCAGCATGAGATAACTTTCCATCTTCCATTGCTTACGGTAAAAAATAAAAGCTACAATGAGAACCCAAGTGATAATGACTGGGATATCAATTAAATGTGTGATTGTTCTGAAAAGAACGGTCAAGGAAGCAGGTAAGTCACCTCGAATAGCAGTCTGGATTGGTTGATCAAAGCCAATCAGCATATTAGGGTAAAACTTGACAATATAACCTAAAATTACAAAAAGCAAAAGGGCAAAAGAGCCCTTCATCAAATATGTTTGTTTATCTTTCATAGTATTTTAAAGTTGGTTTCAAAAGGACAAACAACAACCAGAAAGAGATGGCAAAGATAATACCTTCAATCAGATTAAAAGGCAAGACCATAGTCATCAGGTAGTTGCTCAATCCTAAGATTTTCTCAATATCAAAATTAGCAAACTTAGCGTACAAAGGAACAGCATAGACGTAGTTCAGAACTAGCATAGCTAGAGTCAAACCAAGCGTACCAGCTAGTGAAGCTAGGACGAAACGCATGGCTGTTCGCTCTTTTTTCCAAATCAAACCAAAAGCAAGCACAAAGACTCCCAAGGCAACAATATTCATCGGTAAACCAATATAGGTACTAACCCCTTGATTGTTCAAAAGAATTTTCAACAAGGACCGGAGGAAAAGCACTCCAAAAGCTGCTGGTAAATCCAAGACTACCAAACCCACAAGGACCGGTAAAATACTGAACTCAATCCTCAAAAAGGATGCCACTGGCAAAAGTGGAAAGTCAAAGTACATCAACACAAATGAAAGCGCTGATAGAATTGCAATGGTCGAAAGTCGACGTGTGTTTGTCATAACAGGTTCCTCCAATTTTCTATAAAATCAGAAGAAGTTGGAAAGGATTCCTCTATCTACCCTCTATTTTTATATTCCAAAAGCTTCCCCTCACTCTGTTTAAGCAAGCGGTTGCAATTTACCTATAAAAAATCAATTAGAATAGACAAAGCCATTCTTTCGTCTTCTCCCATCCAGACTATACTGTCGGTTGTGGAATCTCACCACATCAGCTTGCGCTCGCGGACTTCTTTTAGAGTAAGGAAATGGAGATTTTTCTTTTAGACTAGGCGACAAGCTGTAGGCATAACTTTTGGTTAGACAAAGCTTGGCAACAAAGTATAAAAGGAAAAGAACATTTCCGAGTAAAAGTCACCGCCGGTCGGGAATTACACCCAGCCCTGAAGACCACTTTATAATAACAAAAAAAGCTTGCAAGCGCAAGCATTTTATCTAAGTGTTTATTTCAATTTATCTGTTTCATAAGTATGAACCAGTTCGAGGCCCACAAAGTTTTGTTGTCGGAGAGCCTCATAGACAATCATACATACTGTATTAGATACATTCAGGCTACGAACATGTTCATCATTCATCGGAATTCTGAGAGCCTTTTCTGGATGCTCACGCATAAATTCCTCAGGCAAGCCCTTATCTTCTCGCCCAAAGAGAAAATAATGATCTCCTTCTGTCGTGAAATCTGCATCTGAATAGACTTTTTCTGCAAACTTGGAAATCAAGTAGAGTTGACCATCCATTTTTCCCATAAAATCAGCCAAGCTATCATAAAAATGAATCTCAAGCTTGTCCCAATAATCTAGACCTGCCCGCTTCATCTTACGATCATCAATAGGAAAACCCATCGGTTTGATAATATGAAGGGGCGCATTCGTTGCTGCGCAAGTACGAGCAATATTACCCGTATTTTGTGGAATCTGGGGTTCAAATAATACAATGTGATTTGTCATGCCTTGTTTCCTCTCACTAGTGCAAAAAAATAGCCACACTGCCCGGAGTCAAGCTCAGCAAACAGCGTGGTTAAGGCGTCGTTAACTTACCTCACAACAGGTTTGAAGTAAATCAGCGAAACTACTGTTTTAGTATATCACTTTCAGCTTGAATGTCAATAGAAATGACTTGATTTTTTCAATTTTTTTACAAACATATTTACATTAGCTAAAAATGCTTATGTATTCATTAGAATTACACGAAAATAGCTGATTTATATCTTAAATTTTTAACAAGTAAGATTATCAGTGGGACAATTTTCTACCCTAATAATGAAAAGAGTCGGTTGCCGAGTGCATTTTATTCTAAAAAAGAGTATGATAGATACATATTGAAAAAGTAGGTTATTTAATATGAAGATTATTCTTGTCGGAGGGGGGAAAGTTGGTTCTGCCCTTTGTCGTTCACTTGTCGCTGACAATCATGATGTTGTCCTCATTGAACAGAACGAAACAGTTCTTAATTACATGACTAGCCGTTTTGATATTATTGGAATTGCAGGTAATGGGGCTGACTTTGCCATGCTAGAAGCTGCCAACGTTCAAGACTGCGATATTTTTATTGCTATGACTCAGTATGATGAGGTCAACATGGTTTCAGCTGTTCTGGCTAAAAAAATGGGGGCTAAAGAAACCATCGTTCGTGTCCGCAATCCTGAATATTCCAACCCCTATTTCAAAGAAAAAAATATTCTCGGATTCTCTCTCATTGTCAATCCTGAACTCCTTGCAGCTCGTGCTATCGCTAATATCATCGATTTCCCAAACGCTCTATCTGTTGAGCGTTTGCAGGTGGTTTGGTTAGTTTGATGGAATTCAAGGTTCGAATTGATAGTAATATTTGTCAGATGTCTATTGCTGATTTCCGTAAAAAGTTTGGTAATGTTATCGTTTGTGCCATTGAGCGCGATCATAAGCTCATGATTCCAAGTGGGGATATGGTCCTCCAAGATAAGGATCGGATCTTTGTTACAGGTAACCGTGTAGACATGATGCTTTTTCATAACTATGTCAAATCTCGTGTCGTTAAAAGTTTACTCATTATTGGAGCTGGAAAAATCGCTTACTACCTTGTTGGTATTTTGAAAGATAGCCGTATTGATACCAAGGTCATTGAGCTTAATCCAGATCGTGCAGCATTTTTCAGTCAAAAATATCCAAAACTCTATATTGTGCAAGGTGATGGAACCGCAAAAGATATCCTCCTAGAAGAAAGCGCCCAACACTACGATGCTGTCGCAACTCTAACTGGCGTTGACGAAGAAAACATTATTACATCTATGTTCTTAGATAGTGTTGGTGTTCAGAAAAACATCACCAAGGTCAATCGAACTAGCCTTTTAGAGATTATCCATGCACCTGAGTTTTCTAGTATTATCACACCAAAAACCATCGCTGTAGATACTATCATGCACTTTATCCACGGTCGTGCCAATGCCCAATATTCAGATCTTCAAGCGATGCACCACCTTGCAAATGGACATATTGAGACTCTTCAATTTCTCATCAAGGAAGCCAATAAAATGACTGGCAAACCCTTGTCTCAATTGAAACTCAAAAAAGATATTTTAATTGCTGCTATTATTCGTAATGGGAAAACAATCTTCCCAACAGGTGAAGATAGCCTTCAAGTCGGTGATAAGTTAGTTGTCATCACACTACTATCAAATATCACCAAGATTTATGATCTGTTAGAGAGGTAAGCTATGAATAGAAGTATGGTACGATTTCTTCTTGCAAAGCTACTCTTGATCGAGGCTGGTCTACTCTTAGTTCCAGTTAGCATTGCTCTTTATTATCGAGAATCGAGTCAAGTTTTTACAGCTCTTTTCTCTACCATCGGAATCCTTGTTGTTCTAGGTATTTTCGGCATCATCAGCAAGCCTAAAAAACAGCGAATCTATGCAAAAGAAGGGGTCTTAATTGTAGCCCTCTGTTGGATCCTCTGGTCATTCTTTGGTGCCCTTCCCTTTGTCTTTTCAGGGCAAATTCCCAATATGATAGATGCCTTCTTTGAGATTAGTTCTGGCTTCACAACAACGGGAGCAACCATTTTAAATGATGTTTCTGTCTTAAGTCGTTCTCTTCTATTTTGGAGGAGTTTTACCCACCTCATCGGAGGGATGGGGGTACTGGTTTTTGCCTTAGCTATTATGGACAATGCTAAAAATAGTCACCTAGAAGTTATGAAGGCTGAGGTCCCAGGACCAGTATTTGGCAAGGTTGTATCTAAGCTAAAAAATACAGCCCAAATCCTTTACATCCTCTACCTGGCTATGTTTGCCCTCTTTGTGGTTATTTATTACCTTGCTGGGATGCCACTCTATGATAGTTTTGTTATCGCTATGGGTACTGCTGGTACTGGTGGATTTACTGTTTATAATGACGGAATTGCCCACTATCACAGTTCTCTCATTACCTATCTGACAAGTGTCGGGGTTTTGATGTTTGGTGTCAATTTCAATCTCTACTACTACCTCATGCTCCGTCGGATCAAGGAATTCTTTTTGATGAAGAACTCCGAGCATATCTCTTGATTGTGGCTATATCTACTGGTCTAATCACACTCAACACGCTTCACCTCTATAGTGGCGTTTCTCAAAGCTTTGAGATGGCCTTCTTCCAAGTATCTAACATCATTACCACTACCGGTTTTGGATATGGAGATATCACGAACTGGCCTTTGTTCTCTCAATACATCTTGCTAATGCTGATGGCAATCGGTGGTTCTGCTGGTTCTACCGCTGGTGGTCTCAAGATCATCCGTGGAGTCATCCTGTCTAAAATTGCTAAAAATCAAGTCTTGTCTACCATATCACCTCACCGTGTGTTAACCCTTCAGGTTAATCAAACGGTTATTGATAAGGATACCCAGCACAAGATTCTGAAGTATTTTGTGGTTTATATCATGATTCTACTCAGTTTGATTTTCATCGTCAGTTTAGATACCAATAATTTAATGATTGTCACGAGTGCTGTTTTCAGTTGTTTTAACAATATCGGTCCTATTTTAGGAACAACTGCAAGTTTCTCAATTTTTAGTCCATTTTCAAAACTTCTACTATCCTTTGCAATGATTGCAGGACGTCTTGAAATCTATCCAATCATACTGCTCTTTATGAAGCGCACTTGGTCTAAACGTTAGATCACCTATCTCCTCTCTTCAAGGAACCCTTGAAGGGGGATTTTTTAGTTTCAAAAGACAAGACAGCCCTAAAAATCGACAATTGGGAATTTAAGGATTTTTCTCTCCTATATTTTAGCTATAATAAGAAAAAAATATAGGGGATACTTTATGGAAAAAGTCATAAAATCAATTCGACTACTCTTGTTCTTTGCCTTAATCCAACTGGCACTTTGTAGTTGTATCTTTTGGTCCGGAACCTCTCTGGCCCTCAAACAATCCTGTTTTTATTTTCTACTGGCTTTATTGGGCTTATCTGGTTCTTGTGCCTTTATGCATTATTTATCTAGTCACAACCTGAAAAGAGATAGACTGATTGACAGGAGTCGCTTTATCTTTTTATTTTATAGTATGATGATTGTGGTCAATCTCTGTGGAGTTGGGCTGGTTCTATCAGATACTATCGTTACTGTCAACTTACTTCAAAAAGAAGCCGTGGAACTCATCCTACCCTCCTTCTTTTTTCTCTTTGGAGTTGATCTCGTCACCTTTCTCCCCTTGAAAAAATGGAAAAGACTGCAAAAGAATGCCAGTAGTAAGGAAGTGAGATTTTCCATCACCATCATTTCCATTTTAATCTTCCTACGTAATCCAATCACCATTTTATCGATTGCTTTTTATATTGGTCTTGGTGCTCTATTTCTCAGTTTTTTATTCCCAAAAAATTTGAGACAGGAGGTATCATTCTACGGTCATTTGATTCGGGATATTCTATTTGTCGTCTGTACGTTCCTCTTATGGTAATAGAATCCTTGCAATAATTATGTTATAATTAATAAAAATTTTTTAGGAGATACATCAATGAACTTTTTTAAAGATTTTCGTAAGCGACTCGCTTGGTTTGGGATTTTGTTAGTAGCTATCTTTCTATCTCAGACTCCTATGCTAACTCTAGCTATACTAACTAAAATTCAGTTTAATCCAATTTGGTCAACAATTCTTGTGTCCCTTATTTCGATTCTTGTACTTGCTATCTTTTTATACGGAGCCCATAAGAGCAAGTTGCTGGATTTAAAATCTAAACTTTTTACCGTTAACGATGTTCCTCGAATTGTCTTTAGCTACCTAGCTATTTATGTTGGAAATCTTGTAGGTGGAATCTGGTTACAACTCATGAAGCAAACAACAACTTCTAATCAACAAGTAATTAACAACCTTATTTCTGACAGTTCTCTGATTAGCAGTTTCTTCCTCATCGTTTTAATCGCACCTATTTGTGAAGAAATCATTTGTCGCGGGATTATTCCTACCAAACTCTTCCAAGGCTACGAAAAGTTTGGCTATGTCATTGGTTGGCTAATCTTCCTCCTTGCACATATGCCTTCTAATCTCCCTTCCTTCTTGATTTATGGTTGGATGTCAGCCGTCCTCTCTTGGACTGCTTATCGTACCAGACGTTTGGAAATGTCTATCTCGGTCCATATGCTACTTAATAGTATCAGCTTCATCTTACTGGCATTCTTTACAATTTTTATGAAAAATTTCGGTATCTAATACCCAACTATCCATTTCCTTAGACTAGAATGTTTCGTTCCAGTCTAAGGGATTTTTTTGTTTCAACAAACTTTTCACCTCAGAAAATCCACCTTTTTCTACAATCTCAAAATTTTTTAAAAAAATTTTAAAAATATTTTTATGCATAAATTTTATAGAATGTAAAAATGGATATCTATACTGAAGCTATTTACCGATTAGCGACCTAAAAGACCTCCTAAACTCCGTCCCACATTGGGGCGGAGTTTTAGGGAAATTTTGAATAGCAAGCTACAAGAAAAGCCAAGAAAAATATCTTCTTGGCTTTTTTACAATAAATTTAAGGTAAGTGACCAACTAAGGTACTCATTTTCCGCTACAACACTCAGTTTATGTGGCAATGGCAGACAGCTAGACCACTTTCTAACGGTTACCAATTGTTAGATTACGACACTGGGTTTTGCGAATCGATAATATTCGTAAAACTTTACTAGTGGAGCGCCTAGCCAAGTCCATAAAAACTTGGCGTTAGTTACTTAGATTGTTATACAACCACATAAATTTACTGAACTACGACACGGAGTTTGGCAAATCGATTTTATTTGCCAAACGCAGTTAGTAAGGCAGTTAGCTAGTCCACTTCCTTTCTGTTACGACGGTAAACCGCCATAGCGGTTGCCGTTTATTAGATTACGACACAGAGCACTACGACACGAAGAGGCGAAAACAATTATTTTTCGCCAATGAGTTAGTAAGGCAGTTAGCTAGACCGCAAAATAGCGGCTAGCATCCAACAATTAGGAACTTTAGTTCCAATTGTTGGTACTGAGTTACATCTTCTCTTCTAACTCTACATCCGGATACTTGTCCGCAAACCAGCGGAGGGCAAAGTCGTTTTCAAAGAGGAAGACAGGTTGGTCAAAGCGGTCTTTAGCCAAGATGTTTCGACTTGAAGACATGCGCTCATCCAAATCTTCTGGTTTAATCCAGCGAACGGTCTTTTTACCCATTGGGCTCATAACGACTTCTGCATTGTACTCATTTTCCATGCGGTGTTTGAAAACTTCAAACTGCAATTGACCAACTGCCCCAAGCATGTATTCACCCGTTTGGTAGTTGGTATAAAGCTGAATAGCTCCTTCTTGAACCAATTGCTCAATCCCTTTGTGGAAGGATTTTTGCTTCATAACGTTCTTAGCAGAAACTTTCATGAAAATCTCAGGAGTAAAGGTTGGCAGTGGTTCAAACTCAAACTTGTTTTTTCCAACTGTCAAAGTATCTCCCACCTGATAAGTACCGGTATCATAAACTCCGATAATATCTCCTGCTACGGCATTGGTCACATTCTCACGGCTTTCGGCCATAAACTGAGTGACATTTGATAGTTTAGCACTCTTACCAGTACGAGGAAGATTGACACTCATGCCACGCTCAAATTCGCCCGATACGATACGGACAAAGGCGATACGGTCACGGTGACGAGGGTCCATGTTGGCTTGGATTTAAAGACAAAGCCTGAGAAATCCTTGTCATAAGGGTCGACAATTTCGCCATCTGTTTTCTTGTGACCGTGTGGTTCTGGAGCAAACTTAAGGAAGGTTTCAAGGAAGGTCTGTACTCCAAAGTTCGTCAAAGCTGATCCGAAGAAGACTGGTGTTAATTCACCCGCAAGGATGGCTTCTTCTGAAAATTCATTTCCAGCTTCATTCAGGAGTTCGATATCTTCTTTGACTTGTTCGTAGAATGGGTTGCTGGCAAAGAGCTTGTCCCCATCTTCCAGACTAGCAAAGCGTTCATCCCCTTTGTAAAGTTCCAAGCGTTTATTGTAAAGGTCATAGAGTCCCTCAAAAGCTTTCCCCATCCCAATCGGCCAGTTCATCGGATAGCTAGCGATGCCCAAGACTTCTTCCAATTCTTGCAAGAGGTCTAGTGGCTCACGGCCATCACGGTCAAGCTTGTTCATAAAAGTGAAGACTGGAATACCACGATGTTTGACAACCTCAAACAATTTCTTGGTCTGGGCCTCGATACCCTTGGCAGAGTCCACAACCATGACAGCCGCATCCACCGCCATCAAGGTACGGTAAGTATCTTCTGAGAAGTCCTCGTGCCCTGGTGTATCTAGGATATTGACACGTTTGCCATCGTAGTCAAACTGCATGACAGATGAGGTTACCGAAATCCCACGTTGTTTCTCGATATCCATCCAGTCAGACTTAGCAAAGTTTCCTGTCTTCTTCCCTTTTACAGTACCTGCCTCACGAATCTCTCCCCCAAAGTAAAGCAATTGCTCAGTGATAGTTGTTTTACCAGCGTCCGGGTGGGAGATGATGGCAAAGGTACGACGTTTTTTGATTTCTTCTTGAATACTCATAACTTCTCTTTCTTTTTACTTTTTTTGAATTATTTGAATTTCTAATAGCTTTTTATTACATTGGACTCTAAAATTCCTTTCAACACTCCATTATATCGGATTTTAGACAGTTTTTCAATCGCCTACACAAGAAAAAGCAGGTCTCTATAATAGACGGTAATTTCTCAAAGTAACTTCCACTTTCCTGACCAAAGTGGAAATTAGTCTAAAACGGATTTTTATGGTGGAATTAAGTGTGAGACGTTTGTGGTAGAAATGAGGCCTACTATGACCAAACATAAACACCTTACCCTTTCAGACCGTAATGATATCCAATTAGGTTTAGAGCGCGGTGAAACATTCAAAGCTATCGGGCAACTTATTCTAAAGACCCGACTACTGTTTCTAAAGAAGTCAAACGAAACAAACAAATTAGAGACTCTACCTCTAACAACCTTCCTTGCCCTCTACTTGATAAAGCTCCCTTTGTCTGTAATGGATGTCCTAAAAGAAGACAAAACTGTGGCTATCAGAAAATCTTCTACCTCGCTAAGCAAGCTCAAAAGCAGTACGAACAAACTCTTGTCGAAGCTCGTGAAGGAACTCCTCTCAATTCTCAAACTTTCTGGGACATGGATAAAGTCATTTCTGAGGGGGTTAAAAAGGGACAACACATCTATCATATCCTCAAAACTCATAACCTTGATGTCAGCTCCTCAACCGTCTATCGACAGATCCGAAAAGGCTACCTGACTATCGCTCCTATTGATCTAACTAGAGCCGTTAAATTCAAAGAAAGACGAACAGGTAACCTACCTTCCATCCCTAAAGAAGCGAAAAAAGGCCGTTCCTATGAGGATTTCCAAAACTATTTAGCACTTAACCAACTAATACTAGACTAAAATCAAAAAAACATCTTATAATAGTAGTTATGAAACTTACAAACGAAGAAACACAAAAAATTGAACAACTCTTAAAAGATTCATCGTACGCCAAATATCACAAACGTCTACAGATTATTTATTTTCGCTCAAAAGAAAAGAGTTATAAGGAAATCATGGATCTCCTAGATTGTAATAAAACAACTGTTTGGAGGAATTTGAAAAAATATAAGAAGTTTGGTTTAGAAGCTCTTCTTCAAGAAACCCGTGGTGGACGTCATCTAGAATATATGACTTACGAAGAGGAACAAGCATTCCTAAAAACGTCATATAGAAGCTGCTCAGGCTGGGGAATTTGTAACTGTCAATCAGTTATTTGAAGCCTATCAAAAAAAGAGATTGGTCGCACTTCCACACGTGATGGTTTCTATTATCTCCTGAAACGCCATGGTTGGCGAACGGTCACTCCTCGACCTGAACATCCCAAGAAGACAGACGCTCAGACAATTGAGACGTCTAAAAAAATAAAATCTACATTCGAGACCTTAAGTAAGCGCTTTAAAGAGGAGGGGACTTATAACAAAGTACGATTGATGTACCAAGATGAAGCTGGTTTCGGGAGGATCAGTAAGATGAGTTCTTGTTGGGCTCCTCAAGGAATTCGACCTAGCATTCCTAGTCATTATATGCGAGAATATCGCTATTGTTATGGGGCAGTAGATGCTCAGACAGGAGATTCCTTCTTCCTTATTGCTGGAGGATGTAATACTGAGTGGACGAATGAATTTCTACGGCAAGTCTCACAAGCTTATCCAGATGACTATATTTTACTTGTCATGGATAATGCTATATGGCATAAATCAAGTACCTTAGAGATTCCAAGTAATATTGAATTGGCTTTTATCCCACCTTATACACCAGAAATGAACCCTATTGAACAAGTCTGGAAAGAAATTCGAAAACGAGGTTTTAAAAATAAGGCTTTCCAAACATTGGAAGCCGTCATTGATAAGCTTCAAGAAGTTATTCTAGGACTGGAAAAAAGCATTTTAAAGTCTACTGTCAGCAGACAATGGACAAGGTTGCTTTTTGAAAATAATTGAGTATAAACTCTTGGCTGGAAATGGATACAGTTATGGGGAGGACTGGAGGCAAAGTCCTACTCACCTTCAACCTCTCTTTCTGTAACTTTATCTTCGCTAGGCTTCTGGAGAATAAAACTGCCCTTGAAGTTATCAAGAACCTCTATAATATTAAGGACACCCTTCATGAAGCTGACAAAGATTTCTTCCAACTCTTTCCTGTTATTCTGACAGATAATGGAGGAGAGTTTGCCAAGGTTGATGACATCGAAATGGATATTCGTGGTGAAATAAAACTCTTCTTTTGTGACCCTAATCGCTCTGACCAGAAAGGGAGAATTGAGAAAATCACACGCTGATTCGCGACATTCTACCAAAGGGAACTTCCTTTGATAATTTAACTCAAGAGGACATCAATCTCGTTTGTTCACATGTCAATAGCGTCAAGCGCGCTGCTTTGAATGGAAAATCAGCCTATGAACTCTTTGCTTTTACTTACGGAGAAGAAATTCCTAAGCTTCTCGGCATTTCTAAAATACCTGCAGAAGACGTCTGTCAGTCTTCTAAATTACTCCAACATAAGTTCTAAAAATTAAACCTTCAACCCCATTCAAACGTCTCACACTAACTTCCACCATAGCGGAACTTAATCTGAAACGCTTTCAGATGAGAGGATTTTGTGCGCTCTTTTTTTCGATTCTTTTCGGCTACAAAAACGATGAAATCAAGCATTAGTAAAACCAGTGGAACTTACCCTGACACGGATTTCCACTGGTTTTTACGATTTTTATCAGACTAACTTCCACTTTTATTGGCGATGGAAGTTAGTTTGGGAATTTAGCCTCTATAATAGACTTGCTTTTAAATAATGGATGTTGTATTTTGTATTTTGTGATTGGTCAACTCAAATTCTATATCTTCTTTTAGCTTACAATCGATATCATGAAAGAGTTGATTCTAGTGCCATTTTCTTTTGCCAACGTTTCTTAAACAAGATATCAAAGAGCACCAAGGCTGAAGATAGAATGATTGAAACCAGAAGATACTTGATCCAAATAGGAGCATCTGGGATAAAAGGCGTGGTATTCAAGAGTCCGTAGTTTCCACCTGTCACTTGATTTACCCCTACTAGAAATAGATTGAGAATAAAAGTGTAGGCGATAATGCGATACTTTTTAAGGAGGGTTTTATCATAATGATTCATGAGATAGACCAGGGAATTGACCAGGAGAGCATAATGTCCAATCAGGAATGAAAAACTGGTAATATGCGGAAAGTCATAAGGATCAAAAACCGGATAGCCCAAGGCAAATACTGCTCCACTAGCTCCCATAAGGGAAAAATACTGCTTGGTTTTCCATTTATCTGGCAAGAAAACTACTGCAAACATGGCCAAGCGGCAATGGTAAAGAGGCAGACTATTTGAAAATGGAATGCTAAAACCTATATACCAAGCGTAAAGAGCTAGCAGTTGCGCAATTTGAATCCACTTAAACAATCGAACAAATTTGGGATTTTTGTAGTAAGTAAGAGATCCATAGATAGACAGTGCAAGAAGGCCTATCATGACACCGTACCAAAAAATCGGAATAGGCGGTGGTGTGGTTTGGGTTCTTGTAATAAAATGATGCATAAGATCTCCTTAATTTATTAGCTGACGATTCTTCAGTTTATATTTAACAAATTGATTGATGAGAATGAGGATTCCTGTCATCAGACTGGTTACTATCAAATAATTAACCAAGGCGCCATGATCCCCAATCACAGGAGGCTTGCTCATAAAACCATAATTTCCTCCTGTCAAGAGGTTGGCTAGAAAGATAATTGCATTGACACCAAAGGTCATCTGACATATTTTCCAAGCATCCCCTTTTTCAACTTTATAATATCTAATAAGATAAATCAAGCAGTTAGCCAAGAGGGCCCAGTGTCCGAAAACATTGTTGACCGACGAAACATGAGGGAAAGGAAACGGATAAAAAACTGGATAAACTAAAGCCATAATAGAACCAAATACTCCAACCAAGGCAAAGTATTGTTTGAAAAAGGTCTTATTAGGGGCAAAAAGAATCATCCACATAGCCATGCGACTATGGTAAAAAGGGAGAGCCTCAGATAGGGGCAGACGTGCAGCAATATACCAAGCGTTGATAATCAGTAATTGAATCAATTGACCCCAATACCAAAAATCTCGATAAGGTTTAGAGGAGGCATAGCGAATTGATAGAGCAGCTATGACTAGCAAAGAAGTCGGTAACAAAATGTACCATGTCCCCAAGTCTGGAGGAACTGTTTTTTTACTAGTAAAAAGTAATTCCCAAATTGTCATATTTCATCCTTAACTTATTCGAGTCGGTAAATGTCTCCATCTTGTTTGCCGACTAAAAACCAATGCTGTTCTTGCTTCTATTTTCAACCATTATATCGAATTAAAATCCTTTTTTCAATTTCTACTTCTTTTCAACTTGACTTACCTTATTTATAGGAAAATATGGTAAAATAGAACAGATAAATAATCATCATTTCACGAAAGGATGCAAGATGAAAATTACGCAAGAAGAGGTAACACACGTTGCCAATCTTTCAAAATTAAAATTCTCAGAAGAAGAAACTGCTGAGTTTGCGACAACCTTGTCTAAGATTGTTGATATGGTCGAATTGCTCGGCGAAGTCGACACTACTGGTGTTGAACCAACGACTACCATGGCGGATCGCAAGACCGTTCTTCGCCCAGACATAGCCGAAGAAGGAACTGACCGTGATCGCTTATTTAAAAATGTACCTGAAAAAGACAATTACTATATCAAGGTACCAGCTATCCTGGATGATGGAGGAGATGCCTAATGACTTTTAACAATAAAACCATTGAAGAGTTGCACAACCTCCTTGTATCTAAGGAAATTTCTGCAACCGAACTAACGCAAGCAACGCTTGAAGATATCAAGGCGCGTGAAGAAGCTATCAATGCCTTTGTCACTATCGCTGAAGATCAAGCTCTTGCTCAAGCCAAAGCTATTGACCAAGCTGGAATTGATGTTGACAATATCCTTTCAGGAATTCCGCTAGCTGTTAAGGATAATATCTCTACAGACGGCATCCTCACAACTGCGGCCTCAAAAATGCTTTATAACTACGAGCCAATCTTTGATGCGACAGCTGTTGCCAATGCAAAATCTAAGGGCATGATCGTTGTTGGGAAAACCAACATGGACGAGTTTGCCATGGGTGGTTCTGGTGAAACATCTTACTACGGTGCGACTAGAAATGCCTGGGACCACAGCAAGGTTCCCGGTGGATCATCTAGTGGTTCCGCAGCTTCTGTAGCTTCAGGACAAGTCCGATTGTCACTTGGGTCTGATACTGGTGGTTCTATCCGCCAACCGGCTGCCTTCAACGGGATCGTTGGTCTCAAACCAACCTACGGAACAGTTTCACGTTTCGGTCTGATTGCCTTTGGTAGTTCATTAGACCAGATTGGACCTTTCGCACCAACCGTTAAAGAAAATGCGCTCTTGCTCAATGCTATTGCTAGCGAAGATGCTAAAGACTCTACTTCTGCTCCTGTCCGCATTGCCGACTTTACTTCAAAAATCGGAAAAGACATCAAGGGCATGAAAATTGCTTTGCCTAAGGAATACCTTGGTGAAGGGATTGACCCAGAAGTTAAGGAAACTATCCTCAACGCCGCTAAGCACTTTGAAAAACTTGGTGCAGTTGTAGAAGAAGTCAGCCTTCCACACTCTAAATACGGGGTTGCAGTTTACTACATCATCGCTTCATCTGAAGCTTCTTCAAACTTGCAACGTTTTGACGGTATCCGCTATGGTTTCCGTGCTGAAGACGCTAAGAACTTGGACGAGATTTACGTTAATACTCGCAGCCAAGGATTTGGTGATGAAGTAAAACGTCGTATCATGCTTGGAACTTTCAGTCTTTCATCAGGTTACTACGATGCCTACTACAAGAAAGCTGGTCAAGTTCGTACTCTCATCATCCAAGATTTTGAAAAAGTCTTTGCAGATTACGATCTCATCCTTGGTCCAACAGCTCCAAGCGTAGCCTTTGACTTGGATTCACTCAACCACGATCCAGTTGCCATGTACTTGGCAGACCTCTTGACAATCCCAGTCAACTTGGCAGGCCTCCCAGGAATTTCAATTCCTGCAGGATTTGCTCAAGGACTACCTGTCGGTCTACAATTAATTGGTCCTAAATACTCAGAAGAGACTATCTACCAAGCTGCTGCTGCTTTTGAAGCAACAACAGACTACCACAAACAACAACCCGTGATTTTTGGAGGTGATAACTAATGAACTTTGAAACAGTCATTGGACTTGAAGTCCACGTAGAGCTCAACACCAATTCAAAAATCTTCTCACCTACTTCTGCCCACTTTGGAAATGACCAAAATGCCAATACAAACGTGATTGACTGGTCTTTCCCTGGGGTACTACCTGTTCTCAATAAGGGTGTTGTCGATGCTGGTATCAAAGCAGCTCTTGCCCTCAACATGGACATCCACAAGAAGATGCACTTTGACCGTAAGAACTACTTCTATCCAGATAATCCTAAAGCCTATCAAATTTCTCAATTTGATGAGCCAATCGGTTATAACGGCTGGATTGAAGTGGAGCTAGAAGACGGTACAACTAAGAAAATCGGTATTGAGCGTGCCCACTTGGAAGAAGATGCTGGTAAAAATACTCACGGAACAGATGGTTTCTCTTATGTCGACCTTAATCGTCAAGGGGTGCCATTGATTGAGATTGTATCTGAAGCAGACATGCGTTCCCCTGAAGAAGCTTATGCATATCTTACAGCCCTCAAGGAAGTTATCCAATACGCTGGTATTTCTGACGTTAAGATGGAAGAAGGTTCCATGCGTGTGGATGCCAACATCTCCCTTCGTCCTTATGGTCAAGAGAAATTTGGTACCAAAACTGAGTTGAAAAACCTCAACTCCTTCTCAAACGTGCGTAAGGGTCTTGAATACGAAGTGCAACGCCAGGCTGAAATCCTTCGCTCAGGTGGTCAAATCCGCCAAGAAACACGCCGTTACGATGAAGCGAATAAAGCAACTATCCTCATGCGTGTCAAGGAAGGTGCTGCAGACTACCGCTACTTCCCAGAACCAGACCTACCACTCTTTGAAATCTCAGATGAGTGGATTGAGGAAATGCGTACTGAATTGCCAGAGTTTCCAAAAGAACGCCGTGCTCGCTACGTATCTCAACTTGGTCTATCAGACTACGATGCTAGCCAGTTGACTGCAAACAAAGTCACTTCTGATTTCTTTGAAAAAGCTGTCGCCCTCGGTGGTGATGCTAAACAAGTTTCTAACTGGCTCCAAGGTGAAGTCGCTCAATTCTTGAACGCCGAAGGTAAGACACTGGAACAAATCGAATTGACACCAGAAAACTTGGTTGAAATGATTGCCATCATCGAAGACGGTACTATTTCGTCTAAGATTGCCAAGAAAGTCTTTGTTCACCTAGCTAAAAATGGTGGTGGAGCGCGTGAATACGTAGAAAAAGCTGGTTTAGTTCAAATCTCAGATCCTGATGTTTTGATTCCAATTATTCATCAAGTCTTTGCGGATAACGAAGCCGCTGTTGCCGACTTCAAATCAGGAAAACGTAACGCTGACAAGGCCTTCACAGGATTCCTCATGAAAGCAACCAAAGGCCAAGCCAACCCGCAAGTCGCCCTTAAACTACTTGCCCAAGAATTGGCTAAGTTGAAAAACGATCAATAATCAATCTCAATATAACTGTCACAAGTTGATGAAATCAGTCATTGCTTGATGCCTTGCACTTTGTACTCACATAGTTAGGAGACATATGAAAAAGTTATATACTCTTCTCGCCACTTGTTTATTGTTGTTCTTCTTCACACCATTTAACTCAATTGATGCTGGCGTTGGCCATTCGCGAAGTGGTAGCTCTAGCCGAAGCAGTTCAAGAAGTAGCAGCCGCAGTAACTCAAGTCGCAGCTCCTCTTATAAAAGTAGCTATCGCTCTGGAAGTAGCTCCTCTAGTTCAGGTGGTTCTTTAGGTACTGGTATGAACATGCTTATCATGTTTGGTGTTGGAGGTTTCTTACTCTACATGTTCATCAAATATCTAAGCGACCAAAATTCATCTTCTGGCAAGTCTTACGGTAGTTCAACTGGATATAATCCACCTAGCCATCGCCGAGTAGAACACAACACACTAGCCGTTAGTCGTCTCAAATATGGTGATCCAAACTTTGATGCTGATGCCTTCGCTTCATGGGTTAAAGAAGTCTATATTCAGTTGCAGGCGGCCTGGACTAAAAAGGATTGGAATTTGGTTCGCTCTCTCGAAAGTACTAGTCTCTATTCCCAACATAGTACTCAACTCGAAGATCATATTCGGGCAAAAACAACCAATGTTTTAGAAAAAGTCTATGTTGAAAATATTCGCATTAAAGATTTCTACGAAAATCCTGATGGAAATGATACTTTAGTGGTTATCCTTTCATCTACACTCAGAGACTATGTTATCGATGATGAGACTCGTAAGGTTATCGAAGGAGACCCTAAACAAGATCTATTTACAGTTTATCAAATGAACTTTATCCGCAAACATGGTAGCCAAACCGAAAACAATGTTCAAGATGAAGCTGTTAGCGACCACTGTCCAAACTGTGGCGCTCCACTTAAAATCTCAGCTATTAGCCAATGTGAATACTGCGGAGCTGATCTCACACGTAGTCCAACCAATGGGTACTCGATACCTACGATGTTGTGGATGAAGACGAACTTTATAATTAGGAGGAAATTATGGGATTTATTCGTGCCGCCCTATCTTCAGGGCTTAATAGTTTCAACGATAGCAAATTTAAAGAAGCTATCGTACTTCCAAATAACCTAACAGCCGATGCTTTGGCCATTAAAGGCCAACTTCTTTCAAAAGATCCAGATGGCAAATCTAGACAAAGCAATCAAAACACTGGACTACTAACAGATGGTAGTGTCGTTATTGTTCCTCAAGGCTATGTCGCTATTCTAGTGAACAACGGTACCTTCCTTGGAGACGTCTTAGAAGCTGGTAGCCACGAATGGCGTTCTGGAGACAATGCCTGGCTTCTTGAAAAAGGTGGCCTAAAGGGGACTTGGGAAAATTTCAAAAACCGCTTCTCATTTGGTGGTCAAGTCATTACCCAACAAGAAATCATCTTTATTCGTATGCAACCCGTTGCCGGAAATAAATTCGGTACACAGAATGCTGTAGAATACTTCAGTGAACGTTATCAACAATTACTTAACATCCGCTTCTACGGCTTATTTGATATTAAAGTTGCTGATCCAGTCCTATTCTACGTCAGCTCCATCAGTCAACAAATTGAAGACCATAAAGCTTTTACATTACAAAATGTAGCTCAAGGAACACTTCGACAAAATATCGCACCAAAGATTGCCATTGCAATTGCTAAATTTACCAATGAAAACAAGGTAGATATCTATAGCCTTAATGCCAATCAAGATACTTTCAATGAGCTAGCAAAACAAGAAGTTAATAAAGTATGGACTGGACTTTATGGGATTGAAACAACCAACATTCTACTTGAAGATTTGAGCTATGATCAAGAAAGCTTAGATATTATCCGTAAACTTGATAGCGAGCTTGTCGCTATGAAGTACAATACGATCGAGATTGAAGAACGTCGTGCTCGTAATGAAGCTCTCATCGCTGCTGCTAACAATGAAGGCAATGGCAATGGTATGAACATGATTATGGGAATGAATCTAGGACAAACACTTGGCAATCAACTCAACCAACAAGCCCAAACTCAAGCACCTGTTCAAAATAACGGGCAAACTGCAAGCAAGAACTTTTACATCGAGGTAGACGGTAAGTATGTTCTCGTAACCAAAGATGAAGAAGGAAATATCGTACCAGTCAACTAATTCAAGCTCATCTGATATTTGAGAATTATTGCATTTTATGGTACAATAAAGAGTAAACTATTTATTAAAGAGGTAAAAACATGATTGAAGCAAGTAAACTAAAGGCTGGTATGACTTTTGAAACAGCTGAAGGAAAATTGATCCGCGTTTTGGAAGCTAGCCACCACAAACCAGGTAAAGGAAACACTATCATGCGTATGAAATTGCGTGATGTCCGCACTGGTTCAACTTTTGAAACAAGCTACCGCCCAGAAGAAAAATTTGAGCAAGCGATCATCGAAACAGTTCCAGCTCAATACTTGTACAAAATGGACGACACAGCTTACTTCATGAACACAGAAACTTACGACCAATACGAAATTCCTGTTGTGAATGTTGAAAACGAATTGCTTTACATCCTTGAAAACTCAGATGTAAAAATCCAATTCTACGGAACTGAAGTAATCGGTGTAACTGTACCAACTACTGTTGAATTGACAGTTGCTGAAACACAACCATCTATCAAAGGTGCTACTGTTACAGGTTCTGGTAAACCAGCAACAATGGAAACTGGTCTTGTCGTGAACGTTCCAGACTTCATCGAAGCAGGTCAAAAATTGATTATCAACACTGCAGAAGGAACTTACGTTTCTCGCGCCTAATCTCTAGAAACTAGAAAGAGGTCATTCTATGGGAATTGAAGAACAACTTGGCGAAATCGTCATCGCCCCACGTGTACTTGAAAAAATCATTGCTATTGCAACTGCGAAAGTTGAAGGCGTACACTCTTTTTCAAACAAATCAGTATCTGACACCCTTTCAAAACTTTCTCTTGGTCGTGGCGTATATCTAAAAGAAGCAAACGATGAGCTCACAGCTGATATCTACCTCTACCTAGAGTACGGTGTCAAAGTTCCTAAGGTTGCTATGGCTATCCAGAAAGCTGTTAAGGATGCTGTCCGTAACATGGCTGCTGTTGAAATCTCTGCTGTCAACATTCACGTTGCAGGTATCGTTCCAGATAAAACACCAAAACCAGAATTGAAAGACTTATTCGACGAGGACTTCCTCAATGACTAGTCCATTATTAGAATCTAGACGTGAACTACGTAAGTGTGCTTTCCAAGCCTTGATGAGTCTTGAATTTGGTTCAGATCTAGAAACTGCTTGTCGCTTCGCCTACACACATGATCGCGAAGATACAGACGTACAACTTCCTAACTTCCTTGTAGAGCTCGTTTCTGGTGTCCAAGCTAAGAAGGATGATCTGGACAAACAAATCACTCAACATTTGAAAACTGGTTGGACCATCGATCGTCTGACTTTGGTAGAAAAGAATTTACTACGCCTAGGAGTTTTTGAAATCACTTCATTTGATACTCCTCAGCTCGTAGCTGTTAACGAAGCTATTGAACTTGCTAAGAGCTTTTCAGATCAAAAGTCAGCCCGTTTCATCAATGGACTCCTCAGTCAATTTGTGACAGAAGAAGATTAAATAATATAGAAAAAGTGTTTGAATCAGATCAAACACTTTTTTCTTTGCCTTCCACTATCTAAAAAAGTGGTAATAGACATAATTATAAACAAATATCCAGATGGGCTTGGCATAAGTGAGAAAGTTGAAAAAACTATGGCAAAGGATTGTGATTTTTAGATTCTTTTTCCAACGGTAGACCAGGACAAAAAAAAGGCCTCCTAAACTATAAATGATCAAACTGATGGGATCTCGATGGGAAAACACCAAATGACTGAGCCCAAAGATAAGAGCTGATAAGATAACATCTAGATAATACTTGGAGTTTGGAAAGAAGGTATTCATAAAATATCCTCTCAGAACTATCTCCTCCAATATAGGTGCGACGACTACTATTATAGTTACTTAGTTTATAAAATACATGTTATAATAAAGCTATGGCATATAGTACAGATTTTAAACAACGAGCATTAAATTACATCAAAGAGGGACACAGCCATGTCGAGGCATCCAAAGTTTTTGATGTTGGCGTCAGAACTCTCTTCACATGGGAAAAGAAATTACGTGAACAAGGGCACTTAGAGCGGAAAAAGAGAGTCGCCAAAAGCCGAAAGATTCCTTTGGAGGAGTTGAAGGCCTTTGTAGAGGCTCATCCAGATGCTTTTTTACGGGAAATTGCGGCACATTTTGATTGTGCTGTTCCTTCAGTATGGGCAGCTTTAAAGCAGATCAATGTCACTTTAAAAAAAGACGACTAGCTTTAAGGAACAAGATCCAGAGAAAGTCGCTGAATTTCTTGATATTTTGGATAATCTAAAAGATTTACCAGTCGTATATATTGACGAAACAGGAATCGACCGCTACCTCTATCGTTCTCATGCACGGGCTCCTAGAGGAGAGAAAGTCTATGAAAAGATTAATGGACGGCGTTTTGAGCGGACTTCAATTGTTGCAGGACAAGTAGATGGAGAGTTTATAGCTCCTATGATTTACAAGGAAAGCATGACGAGCGACTTCTTTGTTAAGTGGTTCAAAACGCAACTCCTGCCTGCTTTGAAGACACCTCATGTCATTGTCATGGACAATGCTAGTTTTCATCCCAAGAAGATTTTGGATGAACTTTGCGTCAAAGATAAACACTTTTTCTTACCTCTACCACCTTATTCACCAGATTTGAATCCCATTGAGCAAGCTTGGGCTGTCTTGAAAAAGAAAGTGACAAATTTATTAAGGGAAGTCCCAAATATCTTTGAATGTCTAGAGTGCTTTTTTAAAACTAAATAACTATAAACTAAACTTGAGAACAGTTGATAGAAAAGTAGGTTATCCATTAGAATATAACGTCGAAATAAGGTCTTGAAAGATATACTTGTTATCAATTAAGTGATGAAACTGTAACTGAAAAGTATTCAACAACTGATGAACAAAATAAGTAGCCACTAGACCAACTACAAGATAAAAGAATCTTGACTTCTTTGAACCCTTTTTTTCAAAAATATAGAGCATTTTTTTCTTTTTCAACCAGCATACAAATATCACTAAAAGAGTTACTTCCCCAACTGCTGAAACGATAGAAAATCCATCTATCCCCCATCCTAAAAACTTAGCTATATGAAGACTACTAAATTCTAGTAGATAAACCGATAGGAATACCAGTAACATATAGGTTCCCAAATGCCCTAGTTTTTTCATACTCACTCCTAAAAAATTAAAATTACCTTGATGGAGGGAAAGAGTAACAATCCCCTATTCAGTTTATCAGTTATATACTGACCAAGTACAGCATAAAATCTATTAAAACTTAATCTATTCTCTGTAGCACATATAGATTATCATTCCTTATTATATAATATACATCTTTTTTAACGACTCTCAGTTCCATTTCCTCAACTGTCAATTTTTAATCCTGAAATGAATTTTTTGAGAAACTAAAAGCTAGAACCGTTTTTAGTTCTAGCTTACTTTTTAATACTTTCTAAAGCGTTGATAACGTTCTTCCAAAAGTTCCTCCAACGATAATTGTTTTAATTGTTCAATTTCTGTTTGAAGTTCATTTTTTACACGAGCTAGCAGCTCTTTGGCAGAGAGACCTCTCTCTGAAATAACCTTATCTACGACTTTCATCTCCAAAAGTTCATGGGAAGTGATTTTCATCAACTCAGCTGCTTCCATGGCACGCGTGCCATCTTTCCACAAGATGGAAGCAAAGCCTTCAGGACTGAGAACTGCATAGATAGAGTTTTCTAGCATCCAAACACGGTCAGCTACTGCTAGAGCTAGAGCCCCACCAGAGCCACCTTCACCGATAATAATGGCGATAATGGGCACTTTTAGGTCGCTCATCTCCATGAGGTTACGAGCAATGGCTTCACCTTGACCACGTTCTTCTGAACCTACACCAGGATAGGCACCAGCAGTATTGATAAAGGTTACAATTGGACGACCAAACTTTTCTGCTTGTTTCATCAAACGAAGGGCTTTTCGATAACCTTCAGGATGAGGTTGACCAAAGTTACGGTTAAGATTATCTTGTAAACTTTTACCTTTTTGGATTCCAACAACAGTCACTGCTTGATCTCCCAACCAACCGATACCACCAATAATAGCACCATCATCACGGAAGGATCGATCCCCATGCAGCTCGATAAATTCATCAAAAATTCCTGTTGCAAAATCCAGGGCTGTTAGGCGAGTTTGTTCACGAGCTTCTCTAACGATTTTCGCAATATTCATCAACTCTCCCTCCTGTGTAGTCTTACTAATCGAGCAATCGTATCTGGCAATTCTCTCCGTTTAATAATTGCATCTACAAAACCATGTTCCAGTAAAAACTCTGCTTTCTGGAAGTCTTCTGGTAGGTCTTCTCTTACTGTATTTTTAATCACACGGCGTCCAGCAAAACCTACCAAACTTTGGGGTTCTGCCAAGATGATATCCCCTTCCATAGCGAAGGAAGCTGTTACTCCTCCAGTCGTCGGGTCTGTAAGGATTGTCAGATAAAAGAGACCTGCATTGGAATGACGTTTGACTGCGGCAGAGATTTGGCCATCTGCATCAAGCTCATGATTCCTTCCTGCATTCGTGCTCCACCAGAAGCTGTAAACAATATGACAGGTAATTTTTCAGCGGTCGCATATTCGAACAAGCGAGTGATTTTCTCACCAACAACTGTCCCCATTGACGCCATAATAAAGTTAGAATCCATGATGCCAAGGGCAACCTTCTCTCCCTTAATCAAAGCTGTTCCTGTTACAACAGCCTCATCAAGACCTGTCTTTTCACGCATCAAAGTCAATTTTTTACGATAGCCTGGAAAATTCAAAGGATCCTGAGTCTCAATCCCTTTAAACATTTCCAAAAACGTCCCCATATCAATGGTTAAAGCTAAACGCTCTTGAGCTGAAATACGGAAGGTATAGCCACAGTGAGGGCATATTCGCTCACTCCCCAAGTCCTTTTGGTAAATCGTATATTTGCAACCTTGACATTGGGAGAAGAGCTCATCTGGAACCTCTGGCTTGATCTGAGGTTGATTTACAGTCGAACGATTGGGATTGATTCGAATATATTTATCTTTTTTACTAAATAGAGCCATACATCCCCCTTTTCGGTCTCATAGTCTTTTTACATTATTCTTTTTCTTGATAGTGTGGTAAGAAAGTTTCCATCAAGAATGAAGTATCGTAGTCTCCTGCTATCACTCGACGATCTGAAATCAGATCCAGTTGGAAATCAGCATTGGTGACAACCCCTTCAATTTCGAGCTCATAAAGAGCTCGTTGCATTTTCATAAGTGCATCAAATCGATTTTCACCATGAACAATAATTTTAGCAATCATACTATCATAGTATGGCGGAATGGTATAACCAGGATAGACTGCTGAATCCACACGCAAGCCCACACCACCACTTGGTAGATAAAGATTGGTAATCTTACCTGGACTTGGTGCAAAATTAAAGGCTGGGTTTTCTGCATTGATACGGCACTCAATGGCATGTCCTTTTAGAACAATATCTTCTTGCTTCAAGGTCAAAGGTTGACCTGCTGCGATACGGATTTGTTCCTTGACAATATCCACACCAGATACAAATTCGGTTACTGGATGTTCTACTTGGACACGCGTATTCATTTCCATAAAGTAGAATTTACCAGTCGCTTCATCTAGCAGGAATTCAATGGTACCAGCATTCTCGTAACCAACAGACTCCGCCGCACGAACTGCCGCAGCACCAATTTCATTACGAAGGGTTTTTCCAATAGCAATCGAAGGACTCTCTTCTAAAACCTTTTGGTTATTCCGTTGCAGCGAACAATCACGCTCACCTAAGTGAATAACATGTCCCATTTGGTCGGCAAGAATCTGTACTTCAATATGGCGAGCAGGATAGATCACACGCTCTAGGTACATCGCTCCATTACCAAAGTTGGCTTTGGCTTCACTAGAGGCTGTTTCAAAGGCTGACACGAGATCTTCTGCTTTTTCAACCTTACGAATCCCTTTTCCACCACCTCCAGCTGAAGCTTTCAGCATAACTGGATAACCAATTTTTTCAGCAATAGCAAGAGCCTCTTCTGCAGTATGAACTTCTCCATCTGATCCTGGAATGACAGGCACGTTTGCCTTAATCATTTGAGCACGGGCGTTAATTTTATCTCCCATGACATCCATGACACGAGCTGATGGTCCGATAAATTTAATCCCAACTTCTTCACACATGGTTGCAAATTTGGAATTTTCACTTAAAAAACCAAATCCAGGGTGAATGGCTTCAGCTTCAGTCAAGACCGCAGCTGAAAGGATGGCATTGATGTTCAGATAAGATTCTGTAGCCTTCCCAGGGCCGATACAGATAGCCTCATCAGCCAAAGCGTGTGGAGAGCTTCCTTGTCAGCAGTCGAATAGACAGCGACTGTTGCAATTCCTAATTCTCGTGCCGCACGAATAATACGAACAGCGATTTCACCACGATTGGCAATTAAAATCTTACGAAACATGGAAAACCTCCCTAGTTTCCAATAGCAAAGGTCAGAGTACCGCTTGCTGCAAGCTTACCATCTACTTCTGCCTTCGCTTCTACTACGGCGATTGTGCCACGACGTTTGACAAAAGTTGCTGTCATGACAAGCTGATCACCAGGAACAACTTGTTTTTTAAATTTCACTTTGTCCATACCAGCGTAGAAAACCAGCTTCCCTTTGTTCTCAGGCTTTGATAATTCCAAAACACCCGCTGTTTGTGCCAAAGCTTCCATGATCAAGACACCTGGCATTACAGGGTAGGCTGGAAAGTGTCCGTTGAAGAAAGGTTCGTTAATCGTTACATTTTTAATGGCAACAATTGTATCTTCACTAACTTCCAAAACACGATCCACTAAGAGCATAGGATAGCGGTGAGGCAAAGCTTCTTTAATTCCTTGAATATCAATCATTTGATACGTACCAAGCCTTTCCCGAACTCAACCATTTCTTCATTTTCAACTAAAATTTCTGTTACAATACCATCTTTAGGTGCTGGAATTTCGTTCATGACTTTCATGGCTTCGATGATGACCAAGGTTTGCCCTTTTTAACAGTATCACCAACTGAAACAAAATTAGGTTTGTCTGGTCCCGCAGCCAAGTAAGCAACTCCGACAAGTGGACTCTCTACTAGATCTCCTTCAGCTACAGATTCGGTAGCGCTTGTTTCTGAAACTGCTTCTACAGCTGGTGTTGAAGTTGGAGCTTGTGGTGCAGCTGTAGGTGCAGTTGCTGGAATCACAGGTTGAGGTGCTGGACTTGCTTCTGCAACAAGTTTTGCTTCATTCTTACTGAAGACCAACTCATCCGTTCCATTTTTATAAGAAAATTCTCTCAAGCTCGACTGGTCAAATTGCGCCATCAAGTCTTTGATTTCATTTAAATTCATTTTTACTTATTCTCCCAACGTTTGAAAGCAAGAACTGCATTATGCCCACCAAATCCAAAAGTGTTTGAGATAGCATAAGGAATTTCACGTTCCAAGCCTTGTCCATAAATAACATTTGCTTCAATGTAGTCTGATAGTTCTGTTGTTCCAGCTGTCATTGGAACATAGTTGTTACGGATGGCTTCAATTGTTGCAATGGCTTCAACTGCACCAGCTGCACCGAGCAAGTGTCCTGTAAATGACTTAGTTGAAGATACAGGTACTTCCTTACCAAGAACAGCTACAATCGCTCCACTTTCTCCCTTTTCATTAGCAGGAGTTGAGGTACCATGAGCATTGACATAGGCTACTTGGTCTGGTGTAATCTCAGCTTCGTCCAAGGCAAGTTTGATAGCTTTAATAGCCCCTTGACCTTCTGGATGTGGTGAAGTCATGTGGTAGGCATCACAAGTGTTACCGTAACCAACAACTTCAGCTAGAATAGTTGCTCCGCGTTTTTCAGCATGCTCTAAACTTTCAAGAACCAACATTCCTGATCCTTCACCCATAACAAATCCATTACGATCCTTATCAAATGGAATAGAAGCACGAGTTGGATCCTCTGTTGTTGAAAGAGCTGTTAAGGCTTGGAAACCAGCAATCGCAAATGGAGTAATAGATGATTCTGATCCCCCAACTAGCATGACATCTTGGAAACCAAACTTGATAGAACGGAAGGCATCTCCAATAGCATCATTTGATGAAGCACAAGCTGTATTGATAGATTTACAAATCCCATTTGCCCCAAAACGCATAGCAACATTTCCTGCAGCCATATTTGGCAAGGCTTTTGGGAGTGTCAATGGTTTTACACGTTTTGGTCCCTTATCATGAAGTCGAAGCACTTGATCTTCGATTTCTTTAATCCCACCGATACCTGATGCAACGATGACACCAAAGCGTTCTCTATCAAGAGTCTCTACATCAAGATTAGCATTGTTCACTGCTTCTTGAGCTGCATACAAGGCATACAAAGAATAGTCATCAAAACGATTGGTATCTTTTTTTACAAAGTATTTATCAAACGGAAAATCCTGGATCTCTGCCGCATTATGAACGTCAAAAGCACTGTGATCAAATTTGGTGATTTCACCAATTCCAATCTTTCCATTTTTAAGACTGTCCCAAAATTCTTCTGGTGTGTTCCCAATTGGAGATGTCAATCCATAACCTGTTACTACTACACGATTTAGTTTCATTTTCATACCTCTATTTTAACTCTTATTGCATGGTTAGTCCACCATCAATTGCAATGACCTGTCCCGTTAGATAATCTTGACTTGCAAGAAAGGCCGTGACCTCTGCGACCTGCTCTGCTTGGCCAAATTGTTTCATCGGAATTTGTGCCAACATGGCATCTTTGACCTTATCAGATAGAACAGCAGTCATATCTGATTCGATCATTCCTGGAGCAATGGCATTGACGCGCACATTGCGATTGGCAACCTCACGTGCTACTGATTTGGTAAATCCAATCAGACCAGCCTTAGAAGCAGCGTAGTTGGCTTGACCGATATTTCCCATGAGACCAACAACACTAGACATATTAATGATAGCACCTTCGCGAGCTTTTATCATCGGTTTCAAAACAGCTTGTGTCATATTGAAGGCACCTGTCAAATTGATTTTCAAGACTTTCTCAAAATCTTCTTCTGTCATCTTCAGCATGAGGGTGTCTTGAGTAATCCCAGCATTATTAACGAGGACATCAACTGAACCCAGCTCTTCAATGGCTTGGTCTACCATGCGTTTTGCATCTGTGAAGTCTGAGACGTCACCAGAAATAGCAAGGACCTTCACCCCGTATGGTTTAAATTCGTCTAGAAGCTCCTCGGAGATTTCACCACGACTATTCAAGACAACATTGGCTCCCAAGCTAGCAAATTTATGAGCAATAGCAAGACCAATTCCTCGACTTGAGCCTGTAATAAAGACATTTTTCAGTTCTAGTTTCATTTTTCTCCTTTCAGAACTTCTACCATTTCGTCTATTTTTCTAAGAGTGCTTGTAGACTTGCTTGATCTTCCACATTAGCAAGTTGAGCAGTTTTATCAATCTTTTTAACGAATCCTGATAAGACTTTTCCAGGGCCAATCTCGATAAAACGAGTGACACCAGCTTCTTGCATGACTACAATACTTTCATAAAAACGGACAGGCTCCTTAACTTGACGAGTCAAGAGTTCTGCAATTCGTTCTTTTTCCATGACTTTTGCTTCTGTATTACCAACAAGTGAACAAGCAAAGTCAGAAAATTCAACTTCTGTCAGGGCTTGAGCTAATTTTTGACTAGCAGATTCCAATAAAGCTGTATGGAAAGGTCCAGAAACATTGAGCGGAATCAAACGTTTTGCTCCCGCTTTTTGCAAGAGTTCAACTGCACGATCAACTGCAGCTACCTCCCCACCAATAACAATTTGACTCGGCGTATTGTAGTTGGCTGGAGTTACAACACCAAGTTGAGAAGCTTCTTGACAAGCTTTTTCGATCACTTCAACCGGTGTATTGAGGACAGCCACCATTTTTCCTGATCCTGCTGGTGCTGCTTCTTCCATATAAGACCCACGTTTAGCAACTAGGGCTACCGCATCTTCAAAATCCAAGGCGCCACTAGCTACAAGGGCAGAATATTCACCTAGAGACAAACCTGCAACCATATCAGGCTGATATCCTTTTTCCTTTAATAGTCGGTAAATCGCAACGGAAGTAGCTAAATAGCTGGTTGTGTGTAACGAGTCTGATTTAACTTCGCTTCATCATTGTCAATCAAATCACGAAGGTCATAGCCTAAGACTTGGCTAGCTTGGTCAATTGTTCCCTTGACGATAGCATATTGGTCATAGAGTTCACGACCCATTCCTAGGTATTGTGCCCCTTGACCTGCAAATAGAAAGGCTGTTTTAGTCATTTCTTGTAACTCCTGCCCAACGAGCAGCTTCTGATTGAATCTTTTCAGCTGCGCCGTAGTAGATATCCTTTAAGATTTCTTCAACAGTTTCTTCTTTAGAAACCAAACCTGCAATCTGGCCGGCCATCACTGAACCACCATCCACATCTCCATGGACAACAGCTTTAGCTAGAGCTCCCGCACCCATTTGCTCAAAGATTTCCAAATCTGGATTTTCTTGTTTGAAGGCATCTTTTTCAGCTTGTTCGAAATCACGAGTCAATTGGTTTTTGATGGCACGAACTGCGTGTCCAAAGTGTTGTGCTGAAATCGTTGTATCAATATCACGAGCTTTTAAAATTTTAGCTTTATAGTTTGGATGGGCATTTGATTCTTTAGCAACTACAAAACGAGTTCCTACTTGCACGGCTTCTGCACCAAGCATAAATCCAGCGGCAGCTCCCTCACCGTCTGCAATACCACCGGCAGCAATTACAGGAATTGAAACAGCAGCAGCAACTTGACGAACCAAGGTCATGGTTGTTAATTTACCAATGTGTCCACCGGCTTCCATACCTTCAGCAATGACAGCATCTGCACCAATTTTTCCATACGTTTAGCCAAAGCTACACTAGGAACTACAGGAATAACGGTAATTCCTGCTTCATGGAATCGCTCCATATATTTAATTGGGTTTCCTGCACCAGTTGTGACTACCTTAACCCCTTCTTCAATAACGAGGTCAACAATATCATCAACAAATGGAGACAAGAGCATGATATTGACACCAAAAGGCTTGTCTGTTAAAGATTTAATCTTATCGATGTTGGCTTTAACCACTTCTTTAGGTGCGTTTCCTCCACCAATGATACCGAGCCCACCAGCTTTTGAAACAGCTCCAGCAAGGTCTCCATCTGCCACCCAGGCCATTCCACCTTGGAAAATAGGATATTTAATATTCAATAATTCTGTAATACGTGTTTTCATAGTGCCTCCATAAGTCTTGCTTACGTAATAGTTCGACTACATTATAATTTGGTCGTCAAACTATTACCTAAACAAGAGGGAGAGGGTCTCCCCTACTCCTTCTCCAATTATTCTAATTATTTTGTTTGCTCTTCAACGTAAGCAACCAAGTCACCAACTGTTTTCAAGTTGTCTTCAGCTTCGATTTGGATATCAAAAGCATCTTCAATTTCTGAGATCACTTGGAACAAGTCCAATGAATCTGCATCCAAATCATCAAAAGTAGATTCAAGTGTTACTTCTGATGCATCTTTTCCAAGTTCTTCAACGATAATTTCTTGTACTTTTTCAAATACTGCCATGATAGACTCCTTTAAAATAAATAGTTTTTATAACATGTGTTCACCACATGATTACCTAAATTGTAACAATAAGTGTGCCCCATGTCAAACCTCCACCGAAACCTGACAAGAGAATTTTTTGGCTTCCATCCAAATGAATGACCCCTTCTTCTACACACTCAGAAAGTAAAATCGGGATACTTGCCGCACTAGTATTTCCATACTTCATCATATTAGCAGGAAGCTTGTCACGATCGACACCGATTTTTCTAGCCATCTTATCTAAAATTCGAATATTAGCTTGATGAAGCAAGAGATAATCGAGTTCATCTGCTGATATTGGACTTTTTTCGATGGTCTGTTTAATAGATTTAGCCATGTCTCGAATTGCAAAGTCAAAAACTGCTCTCCCATCCATTTTCAAGAAAACATCTGGTTCTTCCTGGATCGAAATGGTGAAATCAATCCTGTCTGTCCATAAGTGAGACACTCCCCACGAGAACCATCGCTATTGAGACTTTCTGCTAAGAAATGTTCTTGGTCACTTGCCTCAAGTAATACACCCCCAGCTCCATCTCCAAATAGGACAGCAGTTGAGCGATCCGACCAGTCTAAAGCTTTTGACATGGTTTCACTACCGATAACTAGACCCTTACGATAAGCTCCTGAAGAGATAAACTTCTCTGCAGTTGATAGGGCAAAGATAAAGCCACTACAGGCAGCTGTTAAGTCATAGGCAAAAGCCTTGTGAGCGCCGATTTTAGCCTGAACACGAGCGGCTGTTGATGGCATCATCGAGTCAGGTGTCATCGTAGCTAGAATGATAAAATCCAACTCTTCAGAAGAAATCCCTGACTTCTCTAGGAGTTGTTTTGCAACTGCCGTTGCCAAATCTCCTGTTGATTCTGTCTTAGAAATGCGACGTTCCTTAATCCCAGTTCGACTTGAAATCCATTCATCGCTCGTATCCATAACCTGAGATAAATCCTCATTTGTGATAATCTGCTCTGGAACATAATGAGCAACCTGGCTTATTTTTGCAAAAGCCATTATTTCAAATCCTCCAAAAATTGATAAAGATTGGTCAAACCTTTACTCATGACATCCATTTCCTCTGGGCTCATGCCTTCGATAATTCTTTCGACCATGGCCTTGTGGAAACGTTTATGGAGACGATGTACGAGTCGACCTTTCTTGGTCAAATGCAGATGTACTACACGACGATCCTGATCTGAACGTAAGCGTTCGATGTAACCTTTTCGTTCCAAGTTGTTCAAGCTAGTTGTCACTGTTCCTAGAGTTACCATCAACTCTTTGGACACTTGACTTGGTGTCACATCTGGAAACTTACCAATCACATCAATCGTGTGCATTTCCTTGATAGAGATGTCCTTGAAACGACTACCTCGCAAACTTACTTCCTCAATCACCAGGACGTTATTAAAAATAGATGTTAAATAGTCATTGATCCGTTGGTAGTCCAATTCTCTTCCCTCCCTTATCAAAAAAGTTTAACTATCAAAACATTTGACATAAAAAGTATATCAAACTTCAAAGAATTGTGCAAGTATTTTTTTATTTTCCGATAAATTTTGGACGTCGTCTTTCAGAATGTGCACGAACACCTTCTTTAAAATCTTCAGTATAAGATAGAGATTTTTGCAATTCCAGTTCTAGCTGTGCGTACTCGTGCCACTGCTTAAACTCGCTTTCCCAGACTAACTTCTTAATAGCAGCATAAGAGTTAGAAGAACCTCGTCTCAACTTCTTCAATAGTTGCTCTCTTGTCTTTTTCTAATTGATCACTAGCACAAAGACGATAGACAGCTCCAGCTTCCAGTGCTTTTTTTCTGCTGTGAAAGCTTCACCTGTCATAGCTAATTGCGTTGCCCGAGTCGCACCAAGTGATCGTGTAAGCAAGAATAAACCTCCCGCGTCTGGAGCCAAGCCCACGCCTACAAAGGCCTGGATGAATTTAGCTTTGTCAGAAGCAATACAGAAATCAACTGCTAAAGCCATATTAGCCGCAGCTCCAGCAACTGCTCCATCCACCTCCATAATGACTGGTTTAGGAATTTGTTTAATCTTATAGGAAATCGTATTTACCAACTCCGCGATTTGGGTGAGGGAGGCAATATCATCCTCATCTACAGCACGTTTCATTTCTACTAGATCGCCCCCAACAGAGAAGACTTTGCCGGCAGCATTAATGAGAACAAACGAAACCGAAGCATCTTTTTCAGCTAATTCCAATGCTTCTAGAATTTCTTGACACATAGGAATATGAAAACCGTTTGCCACCTCGGGACGATTCAGAGTTATCATCGCTAAATCGTCTTGAACTTGATAGAGAATATGTTCCATAACCACTCCTTTTAGTTTACAACGAAGATTAAATTATTTTATTTCCAAATTATATCTTTTTCTGGCTTTTAAAACAAGAGAAAAATCGACCGAAAGTGTCTCGGCCGATTTTAAAAACTTAGTTTGGTCTCTAAAAATAAAGGAAAACCAGTACTTGTATCATCCATGAAATCATAAATGACTTCAAGCCTCCGCCCTCCTTCTCTCTGATAGAGCTGTTCTTTGTTGAATCCTTTATGGTAGAATTCTCCTGAAACCATATAAAAAACACGATTTGGATCTTCTAGGTAGGCAAAAAGATTCCCTGTAAAAGGAGTTTCCTTATCCCCGTCCTTGTCGACTAGACTTGTAGCTAAGAGTTTCGTGATTCCTCTAAATTGTCCACTTTCATCTGTTCGACAATAAAACTTGACTCTAGCTTCATAATTAGGATTGACGATAATCTTTTCAGAGAGAATTCGATAAGTCCTTGACTTACTATCTGACAAGCCGATAGATAAGATAATTTTAGCCCTCTCAACTGAAATCTGACCTTCCTGAGCATACTCGATCGCTAATTCTTCTCTGGTCAAACGACCACTGGGAAGAGGATGAGAAGTTGCTCCAATACTTGTAGGAATCATCACGAAGGTAAGGAATAGTATTAAGCAAAACACTCTTTTAATCATCTTTCCCAACTCCTTTCATCGGAAGAGTCTTTCCTCCTACACCTTTATTATAAGCTTTCCTGATGAGACATTCAAACAATTATATAGGACATTTTCCAGATTGAAAAAAGCCCCTCTTTCTGCTATAATCGTATAAAATACTTACTTTAGGAGTTCTTATGAAGGTTGTTAAATTTGGTGGAAGCTCGCTTGCCTCTGCTAGTCAGTTAGAAAAAGTTTTAAATATTGTGAAAAGTGACCCAGAACGTCGTTTTGTGGTTGTATCTGCCCCTGGTAAACGTAATTCTGAAGATACTAAGGTTACAGATGCCTTGATTAAATACTACCGTGACTATGTAGCTGGTAACGATATCAGTAAACGTCAAAACTGGATTATTGATCGCTATGCTGCTATGGTTAGCGAATTAGGTCTTAAACCAGCCGTTTTAGACAAAATTTCAAAAAGCATTCGCTCTCTAGCTACTCTTCCAATTGAAGATAATAAGTTTCTCTATGATACCTTCCTGGCTGCAGGGGAAAATAATAATGCCAAGCTAATTGCTGCTTACTTCAATCAAAACGGAATTGAAGCACGTTATGTCCATCCAAGAGAAGCTGGAATTGTAGTTACTAGTGAGCCTGGAAATGCTCGTATCATCCCTTCAAGTTATGACAAAATTGAAGAACTCAATAATAGTTCAGAAGTTCTTGTTATCCCTGGTTTCTTCGGTGTTACGAAAGAAGACCAAATTTGTACCTTCTCACGCGGGGGATCAGATATTACTGGTTCTATCATCGCTGCTGGTGTCAAGGCTGACCTCTATGAAAACTTTACGGATGTAGACGGAATCTTTGCAGCTCACCCTGGTATTATCCATAAGCCACACTCTATCCCTGAATTGACCTACCGTGAAATGCGTGAATTGGCCTATGCTGGATTCTCTGTACTCCATGACGAAGCTCTCTTGCCAGCCTACCGTGGGAAAATTCCTCTTGTCATTAAAAATACCAACAATCCAGACCACCCAGGTACTCGCATTGTGCTACAACATAGCAGCGACAAATTCCCAGTTGTTGGGATCGCTGGTGATTCTGGCTTTGTCAGCATTAATATGTCTAAATATCTGATGAACCGCGAAATCGGTTTTGGTCGTAAAGTTCTTCAGATCCTTGAGGACCTTAATATTGGTTGGGAACACATGCCAACTGGTATCGATGACCTGTCTATCATCTTACGTTCACGAGAATTGACTCCGATCAAGGAAGAAGAAATCCTTCGTCAATTAGTCCAAAAAGCAGAGGTAGACCACGCTGAAATCGAACACGACCTCTCTATCATTATGATTGTCGGGGAAAAATGAAGCGTCATATCGGGGTAACTGCTACAGCCACTCGTGCCTTATCTGAAAACAACATCAACATCCAAATGATGTCACAAGGATCTAGTGAAGTTTCTATCATGTTTGTTGTCCATAAAGACCAAGAAAAAGCCGCCCTTAAAGCTCTCTACCAAGCATTTTTCGGTGAAAATAAGGAAGACTAAACATGGCACAATCCCTCAATAAGGTCGTCGACTTGCAAACAACTGGAACCTCCTATCTCTCCATTACAGGAAAGGTTGGAAAATTTCTGGTCGGAGATCATGCCCTAGAATTTTACTCAGATCGTAATGTCGAGGACTATATTCAAATCCCATGGTCCAGCATTAATCAAATCGGAGCCAATGTTTCAGGCCGCAAGGTTAGTCGGCATTTTGAAATCTTTACAGATCAAGGAAAATTCCTCTTCGCCTCAAAAGACTCTGGAAAAATTCTTAAAATAGCTCGTGAAAAACTGGGAAATGACAAGGTAGTCAAACTTCCTACCTTAATCCAAATCATTGGCCGAAAAATTAAAAATCTATTTGCAAAAAAATAGAAAGTTTAGTATAATCATAGAAACGGATAAGTAGGTTACTTCCTTCTTTCAGAAAGTCTGCGGGTGCTGCGAGCAGATAGAAGATTTAATTGAAATTCTACCGTTGTTTTAAATCAAATACAGAATCAAGTGCACACCTGTGAAGTTGGATGGAACCGTGGCCCTGCCACTCCAACGCTTTGTCAGGTGTGCTTTTTTCATAAAGGAGTTTATATGTTAGATATCAAACGTATTCGTACAGACTTTGATGCTGTCGCAGAAACTAGCTACACGTGGTGTAGATGCTGCTATCTTGAACGAGATGAAAGAAATCGATGCCAAACGACGTGACATCTTGGTTAAGGTTGAAACCCTCAAGGCTGAACGTAACACAGTTTCTGCTGAGATTGCACAAGCTAAACGTAACAAGGAAAATGCAGATGATAAGATTGCAGCTATGCAGACCCTCTCTGCCGAGGTAAAAGCTCTTGATGCTGAATTGGCAGAAATCGATGCTAAATTAACAGAATTTACCACTACTCTTCCAAACATCCCAGCTGATAGCGTGCCTATCGGTGCAGACGAAGATGATAACGTAGAAGTTCGCCGTTGGGGAACTCCTCGCGAGTTCGACTTTGAACCAAAAGCTCACTGGGATCTAGGTGAAGATCTTGGCATTCTTGACTGGGAACGTGGCGGAAAAGTCACTGGTGCCCGCTTCCTCTTCTATAAAGGTCTTGGAGCTCGTTTGGAACGTGCCATCTACAACTTTATGTTGGATGAGCATGGAAAAGAAGGTTACACTGAAGTCATCACACCTTACATGGTTAACCATGATTCTATGTTCGGTACAGGACAATATCCAAAATTCAAAGAAGATACGTTTGAATTGAAAGATACGAACTACGTCCTCATTCCTACTGCTGAAGTTCCTCTGACCAACTACTACCGTGATGAAATTCTTGATGGAAAAGACTTGCCAATCTACTTTACTGCTATGAGCCCATCATTCCGTTCTGAAGCTGGTTCAGCTGGTCGAGATACTCGCGGTTTGATTCGTTTACACCAATTCCACAAGGTAGAAATGGTGAAATTTGCCAAACCTGAAGAGTCATACGAAGAACTTGAAAAGATGACAGCTAACGCTGAAAATATCCTTCAAAAACTCAACCTTCCATACCGTGTCATGGCTCTTTCTACAGGAGACATGGGCTTCTCAGCTGCTAAGACTTACGACTTGGAAGTTTGGATCCCAGCACAAAATACTTACCGTGAAATCTCAAGCTGTTCAAATACAGAAGATTTCCAAGCACGTCGTGCCCAAATCCGTTACCGTGATGAAGCCGATGGTAAGGTTAAACTTCTTCATACTTTGAATGGTTCTGGACTTGCTGTTGGACGTACAGTCGCTGCTATCCTTGAAAACTATCAAAACGAAGATGGTTCTGTGACCATTCCAGAAGTTCTTCGTCCATACATGGGTGGAGCTGAAGTTATCAAACCATAATTAAATAGATGTAAAAAGAGGAGGCTGAGCTTCCTCTTTTTGAGTAATTCAAAAGAAACAGGTAGAAATCTTTCATTCTACCTGTTTTTATTTATTTCTTATACTCTTCGAAATCAAATTCAAACCACGTCAGCTTCACCTTGCCGTACTCAAGTACAGCCTGCGACTAGCTTCCTAGTTTGCTCTTTGATTTTCATTGAGTATTAGTAACCACCCATCATTGATGGATCCATAGCTGGCGCTGGTGCAGCTGGCTCTGGTTTGTTAGCTACGACTGCTTCTGTTGTTAGAATTAAACTTGCTACTGAAGCTGCGTTCTGAAGGGCTGAACGGCTAACCTTAACAGGATCGATAATTCCTGCTTCAATCATGTTGACCCATTCACCTGTTGCAGCATTGAAGCCTGTTCCAAGCTCTGCATTCTTCAAACGATCAATTACGATTGAACCTTCATAACCTGCATTGTAGGCAATTTGACGAACTGGCTCTTCTAAGGCACGAAGCACGATGTTGCGCCCTGTCGCTTCATCTCCTGTCAATTCCAAAGTTTCAACGGCTGAGATGACATTAACAAGAGCAGTACCACCTCCGGCAACGATACCTTCTTCAACGGCTGCACGAGTCGCATTGAGGGCGTCTTCAATGCGGAGTTTCATTTCTTTCAATTCTGTTTCAGTCGCAGCTCCGACCTTGATAACTGCTACCCCACCTGACAACTTAGCCAAGCGTTCTTGGAGTTTTTCACGGTCAAATTCTGAAGTTGTTGTTTCAATTTGTGATTTGATGACAGCAACACGGTTAGCAATTGCTTCAGGATTACCTGCACCTTCTACAATGACTGTACTATCTTTATCAACAGACACTTTAGCTGCTTGACCAAGCGCTTCGATGGTAGCATCTTTCAATTCAAGACCAAGATCTTCTGTGATAACAGTTCCGCCTGTCAAAATCGCGATGTCTTCCAACATAGCCTTACGACGGTCACCAAATCCTGGTGCCTTAACAGCAACTACGTTGAAAGTTCCACGAATCTTATTCAAGACAAGCGTTGGGAGGGCTTCACCGTCAACGTCATCAGCAATAATCAAGAGGGGGACGACTGCTTTGAAGAATGCTTTCTAGAAGTGGCAAGATTTCTTGGATATTTGAAATCTTCTTATCTGTAATCAAAATGTATGGATTTTCAAGGTCTGCAACCATTTTTTCATTGTCAGTGACCATGTACTGTGATAGATAACCACGGTCAAATTGCATTCCTTCTACAACTTCAAGCTCTGTTTCCATCCCACGTGATTCTTCAATGGTGATGACTCCATCCTTGCCAACTTTTTCCATGGCTTCAGAGATGTATTCACCAACTTTTTCAGAACGAGATGAGACAGCAGCAACCTGAGCGATAGCTTCTTTGTTGGCAACAGGAATAGCATTGTTCTTCAAGGCTTCTACAGCTGAAGAAACCGCTGCTTCAATTCCACGACGGATACCGATTGGGTTTGCTCCGGCAGTAACGTTTTTGATTCCTTCACGAACAATAGCTTGGGTCAATACTGTTGCAGTAGTTGTCCCGTCACCAGCGATATCATTGGTTTTAGAAGCCACTTCTGACACCAATTTGGCACCCATATTTTCAAAATGGTCTTCTAGTTCGATTTCTTTAGCGATGGTTACACCATCATTGGTAATCAATGGTGAGCCGAATGATTTCAAGAACAACATTACGGCCTTTAGGCCCCAAGGTTACTTTAACTGTATCAGCTAGGATATCAACACCACGTACCATAGCTGAACGAGCATCTGATGAAAATTTAATGTCTTTTGCCATACTTACTTCCTCCTATTATTCTTCCACGATTGCTAAGATGTTAGCTTCACCAACGATGACATATTTTTCGTCACCATCTTTGACCTCGATACCTGCATGAGCTTCAACCAAAACCTGATCTCCAACTTTTACACTTGGGGCAACTAGTTCACCACTCAAGGTACGAACGCCTTGTCCAGTAGCCACTACTGTAGCTGTTTTCGTTTCTTCTTGGGCTGATTTTGCGAGGACAAAGCCTCCGACTGTCTGTTCTTTCTCTTCAATTTTCAAGACCACACGGTCCCCTAATGGTTTCAACATCTGTTTTCCTCCATAACATAATCATATTGTTAGCACTCTTTGCGAACGAGTGCTAAACCATAGTTCTATTGTATCACTTAGTCAGAAATAGTCAAGAAAAAAAGTCTGATTTATAGCACAAAAAGAGTTGGAGAAAATTCTCAAACTCTTGTCATTTTAAAATGGAAGTTCCTCTTCTTCCAAGACCAAATCTGCTAAGTCTTGTCCAGCATTATTTTCACGCATAGCACGTTGGGCACGACTTTCTAAGAGTTGGAAGCCCGTACAGAGAACTTCTGTTACATAGTTGGTCTGTCCATTTTTCTCGAACTTACGGGTACGAAGTTCCCCATCCACAGAAATGAGACTGCCTTTGCTTCCATAACTCGCCAAGGTTTCAGCAAGCTTGCCCCATACTACAATATTGATGAAGTCTGCTTCACGTTCCCCGTTTTGGTCTTTGTAACGACGATTCACTGCGATAGTTGCTCGTGCAACGGACTTGTCATTGTTGGTTTTGTGCAATTCTGGTGTTGCCACGATTCTTCCAATAAGAATAATTTTATTATACATTTTTCATCCTCCTACTTATCTATTCGAAGGAAATCAAAAAAAGTTACAAAATTTGTAACTTTTTTAAATAATGTTAATCTCTGTGAATCATAAATCCAGTTGCTTGTTGATTGGCCATGATGGTCATATCTGTGATTTGCACACGACGAGGTTGGCTGGTCACATAAACTACAGCATCTGCAATATCTTGCGCCTGCAGGGCTTCAAGCCCCTGATAGACCGTTGCAGCCCGTTCCTCATCTCCATGGAAACGGACCTTAGAAAAGTCAGTCTCTACAATACCAGGCTGAATGGTTGTCACCTTGATATCCGTTGCGATGGTATCAATCCGTAGTCCATCTGAAATGTTTTGACTGCAGCCTTGGTTGCTGAATAGACTGCTGCACCAGCGTAAGCGTAAATACCTGCGGTTGAACCCATATTAATGATATGGCCTTGATTTGCAGTCACCATAGAAGGCAAGAGACAACGAGTAACAGCCATCAGGCCCTTGACATTGGTATCCAGCATGGTCAGCATATCCAACTCTTCATAGTCCTGATAGGGTGCTAAACCAAGAGCCAGCCCAGCATTATTAACTAAAATATCAATCGAACCTACTGCTTCAAGAATTTCTGAACAAACAGTTTTAACCATTGTCATATCGGTCACATCAAGGGGAAAGGTCCAGACTTTTTGATTTGGAAAGGCTTCTGCGAACTCAGTTTTGAGAGCTTGGAGTCTTTCGGTTCGACGTCCTGTGAGAACGATATTCTCACCTTTTTCTAGATAGGCACGAGCAATTGCTTCACCAATACCTGATGTTGCACCTGTGATCACAACATTTTTTGCCATCTTACTATCTCCTATCTAACTTAACAAATTTAAGCTGTCCAATGTTTGGCTGGATCGAACGGAGTTCCAACAACTTGGTCTTCGGACAATTCAATGACACCACGCTTTTGTGGAGCATTTGGCAAATGCAATTCACGAGGACTACACATCATACCAAAGCTCTTTTCCCCACGAAGTTCCCCTGGAAAGATGAGATTGCCTTTTGGCATCATTGCTCCTGGAAGAGCTACAATGGTTTTCAAACCAAGACGCGCATTGGGAGCACCAGCAACGATTTGTACTGTTTTGTCATTCCCAACAGCAACTTGACAGATGTTCAAGTGATCACTATCTGGATGTGCCACCATCTCTACAATTTCACCAACGACAAATTTCGGTTCCTTGTCATTGATAATCTCTTCGGTAAAATCTTGAGCTTGCAATTCTTGGTTCAAATGAGCTACTTGGTCGTCTGTCAAGAATACTTGGCCACGTTCCTCAATTTCGAATAAGCTAGAAACTTCAAAAATATTCCAAGCAACAGTTTCACCTGTTTCCTTTAGGAAAACACGCGCCACATTGCCTTTACGTTCAACATCTAGTTTGGCATCGCCACTGTTTTTCACGATGACCATAAGGACATCACCGACATGTTCTTTGTTATATGTAAAAATCATTCTTTCTTTTCTCCTATTTTAATCCTGCCAAAAAGTCGTTAATTTGTGCCTTGGTTTTACGGTCACGATTGACAAAGCGTCCAATCTCCTTGTCCTTATCTAAGACAACAAGACTTGGAATCCCGTAAACATCCCAAAGTTTAGCTAGTTCCACGTACTCATCACGGTCTACTCGTATAAAGGTAAACTCTGGATTTGATTCTTCAATCTCTGGCAAGGCAGGGTAGATATAACGACAATCGCCACACCAATCTGCAACAAAAAGGAAGACCTTCTTGCCATCCTGCTCTACTAGATTTGCTAATTCTTCGATACTCTTAGGAGAAATCATAAGACTTCCTCCTCATAGATGAGATCTTCATCTTCATAGACAAAGGTATAGTGACGACCATCTTCAAAAATGACACCACCAACGAGACGCTCTAAGCTACTTTCGTAGACTTGGACATAGAGAGTCGCTATCTCACCCATCTCTGAAAAGGAGTCACGCACAATAGCGGTCAACTCTTCCTGCGTTTTCATGAGTTTATGGTCATCAGCTACTTTCTTAGCTCCGAAAGCAAGTGCTCCGAGGCCTACTAATGCAAAACCTGTTTTAATGATATTTTTCGTTTTCATGCTAACATTGTAACACAAAAAGATAAGTAGGACAAATCGTGAATGCTATTTTCGTTTGAACTATAGTTCCTCATTTCAAGAAATATTGACTCCTATCTCCTCCTATGGTACAGCACCTCAAAGTAATGATTTACTTATCCCTAAAATTCTAAGGAGACTCTATATGAACAAAGAAAGTTATTTTGACGGTGGATTACTCAGCTTTATCGGACACTCGATTGTCGCTTTTTTCATCATCGCCTTAACTCTAGGAATTGCCACACCTTGGGCCGTTTGTTTTATGCAAGATTGGAAAGTCCGGCATACTGTCATCGATGGTCAACGATTATACTTTGATGGAACTGGCGCCCAGTTATTTGGAAATTGGATCAAATGGTTCTTACTGACGATTATCACTCTTAGAATCTATTCATTTTGGTTAAAAATAAAAACAGAACAATGGATTACCAAGCATACCCATCATATGTAAAAAGTGCGGTTTATAGACCACACTTTTTTTATAGCTCTTAATAATGTCTCTCACCAAATAAACCCTCTGGTAATTCATGGAATCCCTTGCCTGCCTTGAAGTTTTCAAATTTACCTAGCAAGAACTGGTAGGCATCCAAGCGACTTTCATAGCGAATCATGGCATCTTTAGCACGCTCATCTTGATCTTCTTCATAGACCTTTGACTTTCCTTATGCGCCATATCATTAATCATGATTTGGGTATTAACCCAGGCTTCAAATTCTTTCATAAATTCTTGTTCGTAACTCATTGTTTCTCCTTATTCTAATCCACGGAAATAGTCTGTATCAATCTCACGATATGGTTGGATATCCTGAACATATTCCAAGACTCCTTGAAATTCTCCATTTTCATCGTGTACTGCAGCATAGGTGATATGGACAAACTTACCTCGCGACTCGGACTTAAACCACATCTCGTACTTGTCCTTGACCCCGTCACGAAGACCTTTCATAATGGTCTTTACCTTATCAAGGTACTTGGGCGGATGACATAGCTCAACATTGCGCCCGACTTGAGACGGTGTCCGCTTGAAAATCATCTCATCTGCTGGCGTATTGTCATTGTAATACTGGAAAATATCATCTTTATTAACAAAGGTAATTTCCATTGGCAGATGGTTGAGGATAAGATTGGCTTGTTCAACTGAGAGATAGCCATTGCCAAAGGCTTGTTGACTATGGCGATCCAGCTCTGCTTCCTTTTCCTTAGGTGTAAAGGTGATGGTAAACTGACCTTCTGGCGTATCAATGATCTTCTGAACTTGTCCTTCTGCTGTGTCTAGTTGCACGGGCTCCTCTGCACTCTTTTCCTCAACAAAGCTTTTACGTTCTGGAATCCATTTTTCAGACGGACGGATAATGGCATAGCCATAAGCATCACTTTCCTCAGCAATCTGAATCCAGTCATCCTGGGTGAAGGATTCGAGTAGAATCATGAGGAGGATAGATTCTTCCTTGAAAATCATACTCTCAAATTCAGTCGCAAAAGCCTCAAAATCTGCCTTTACAGTGCTAATGGACACTTCTGGTAGGGACTTGGCTGTCGCCAAGGCTATTTGAAAGAGTTCCCTGATCTGGTCATCAACTCCCCACATGACTTTGGAGGCGAATCATGTCCATAACGCTCCATAATAGGAAAGAAGAGTTCTTCCTTGCGCTGGTAGTGACGGTCAAATTGACCTACAAGGCCCATCTGCCGAACCAAACCCTTACGCATCTCCGCAAGCATTTCCTCGTCTTCCATAGAGTCATATGTATCTAACAATCTACGAACACGAATCAAGGCAGCACGGAGGGCTAGATTTTCATCTTTAAAGACACGCACAGGATGACCAGGATGCTCTGTATCTTCAACTTCGACACCCTTAACAGCATTTTTAAAGAGATTGGCATGGACATCACAGAGCTCCATGACGTCTTCAAATGTCACACCTGAGTCAGAGTTCATCAACTCATGCTCCATGAGAGAAATCTCGATAGCTGATACACCTGTAAAGGTCGCATCAAAGCGCTCCTGAACGGATTCAGGTGAGGCTCCATTATGCAATTCTAATAAAATATCCCGTAGGACATGAATTCGTTCATCTGCCATTAGTCTAATCCAATCACTTCGTAACCATTTGCTTCCAGTGTGCGTACAATCTTATCCATAGGAGTTCCCTCCAGCTTAGACCCCTGTTTGAGCGATACTTTTCGTCCGACTGTATTTCGCATCAAGGGATTTGCAAGAGGTTTAAAACCAAGTTCTACTAGGATATCTAAAACTTCTGGATGCTTATCCACCACTTCCGCAACAGGAATAGATACATCAATGATATTGTCCATCATAACCTCCATTATATTCTCTAACAGTTTTTTCTTTTTTATTATACCACAAGGGCAAAGATTAAAAAACTAGCAGTAGAAGACTTGCTAGTTTATTTCGTATCACTTCATTATTTCTAATTATATAGACTCTTCCTAGTAAAACCTCAAAGTCTTATCCTTACCATGATCATCAGAGAAGTTTGAAAAACCAGTCTATGATCTTGAAAAGAATCTTATAGAACAGTAATTGGAAGGCGAAAGAGACTAAAAACCAGAGAATTTTTATCAGACCAACAATTGGTGTTATAAAAAGAAGAGTGAAGAGCTTCCAAAAAGATTTCATTCTTTATCCTCCGGCTTCATCAACCAAGTAGCTGTATCCATAAGCTTATCTACGAGAACTAATTTCGCCAAACTAACGACTGTGTTTTCATCTTTCTTTATGGTTTCTGCAACTTTTAAAGCTTGCCTTGTAAGAAGATAATTACCGTAGGTTTTGGCCAGTACTGTTATGATCCCCATGTCATTCTCCTTCGATGATTTCAACCTCTTTTTGGATAGTGGCAACATCTCTTTGATATTGTGCTTCATCGTAGTTAATCAATTTGGACAATTCTTTTTGCAATCTTTCTCCCATGGGTTTCATGGTCGCAAAAGTTAAGCCACCTGATAGGACTCCACCTAAGATAGGAATAACTTTTCCCATCCCCTTAGCCAATCCTCCCTTGGTCAGATTCACTCCAAAGATTTTCAGAACTTTTTCCAAAATTGGATACCAAAGAGTCTTTGTCAAAGTCTTTCTGTTTACAATTTTCATCACTTGCTTAGCAACTGTAACCCCACCAGAACGAAGTAGAGCGCCCGCACCATTTACTCCCAACATCACTCCCAGATAGAGCAAAAGGGTATTTTTAGCTTCTTCGCTCAGCTCATTTCGCGAAGCCCAGAGATCATCATAGCCGTAAATATAGCCTAGCTCCTGGGCTAGTTTTAATGAAAATGCGTAAAACTGGGCTACATCTGTCGGAATTGTAACCGCCATGGCAATACCTCCAGGTAAACCTGCTAAAACAGATGTCCCACTTGCCAGTAAAACATTATCTTTAATACAGGCATTGGCCACTCGATCTAAGGTTTCCTGAGGTAATAAAGCTGTCGGCCCTTCTTCCAATAATCTAGGAATATCCTTTGAAGCCACTTCCTTAGAGAATTTGTCCATTAAAAATTTTGACCGGTTCACTTTGACGACAGGAAGTTTTACTACCTGTTGCAACACTTGCATCGCCACATCTTCTTTAGCCATCTCTATCTCCGTTTTTCATTCGTATCAAGCTTTATCTTATCATATTTATGGAATAAATGATATTTCCAAGATTTATTTTATTTTCTGAATTTCTATTTATATAATCTGACTAGACAATGACCTACTTATAGACACACAAAAAAGAGGGTTGCCCCTCTTTCTGCTTAATTTTTATCCAGATTGCGTAGCATCTCGTCAATCTTGTTTCCATATTCGATGGATTCGTCTTTGACGAAGGTCAAATCTGGAATTTTGTACAATTTCAAATTGCGACCAAGTTCACGTTTGATAGTTCCGGTTGCTTTTTCAAGCCCGACTTGAGCTTTTTGATTATCTGAAGCAAGGTTACTCAAAATAGTGTAGTAGACCTTAGCAACAGACAAGTCACCTAGCATCTGAACATCTGTGATAGTCACACCTTGGACACGTGGATCACGGACTTTCTTTTGCAAAATCTCATTGACTTCGCGCTTGATTTCCATGCCCACACGGTCCGTACGGAAATGATTTGCCATGCGTTTTCCTTTCTCTCAATTGAACCAAAAGCTAGGCCAGCAGACCTAGCTATTTTTATTAGATAGAGGAACTAGAGCCATTTGAATCTAGGAAACAAGCCTTAGATAGAACTAAGGGTTCATCAAGGCGCTGTTGACGACGAGTCAAATTGGCTATCGTTTCTCTATTATCTCTTGATTTCTTCCATGATGTAGGCCTCAATCACATCATCCATCTTGATATCATTGTAGCCGTCAATCATGAGACCACCTTCACGGCCGTTTGTAACTTCTTTAACGTCATCTTTATAGTGTTTCAAGCTAGCTAGGACACCATCGTAAATAACGACACCGTCACGGATAACACGGACTTTAGAATCACGGGTAACTTTACCGCTGGTAACCATAAATCCACCGATTGTTCCCACTTTAGATACCTTGAAGGTTTCGCGGATGATCGCTTCACCAATAACTTTTTCTTTAAATTCTGGATCAAGCATCCCTTTCATGGCTTCTTCCATCTCTTCGATAACCTTGTAAATGATACTGTGGAGACGGATTTCTACATCGTCTGCTTCTGCTTGTTGACGAGCTTGTGGTGTAGGGCGTACGTTGAAACCAACGATAAAGGCATTTGAAGCTTCGGCAAGAGTCACGTCAGATTCATTGATAGCACCAACTGCTGAGTGAACGATGGTAACTTTGACACCTTCCACATCAATCTTTTGAAGTGATGCAGAGAGAGCTTCAACAGAACCTTGTACGTCTGCCTTGATGATGACGTTAACAGACTTGAGTTCTCCAGCTTTAAGAGTATCAAAGAGGTTTTCAAGGCTGACACGTTGAGTAGCTTGACGTTGCTTCATAAGGGCACGTTTTGCACGTTCTTCACCAGCTGCACGCGCAGATTTTTCATCTTCGTAAACAGCAAAGTGGTCACCTGCCATTGGCGCTTCATTCAAACCAGTGATCGATACTGGTGTTGATGGGCCTGCAACCTTCACACGACGTCCAAGGTCGTTAGTCATGGCACGGACACGTCCGAAAGTATTTCCGACAACGATTGGATCTTGAACATTCAAAGTACCTTGTTGAACAAGAAGGGTTGCGACCGCACCTTTTCCTTTATCCAAACGAGCTTCGATAACAGTACCGATGGCACGAACTGTTGGATCAGCTTTGAGCTCTTGAATTTCAGCCACAAGTAGAACAGTTTCCAAGAGTTCATCGATATTTTGGTTGAACTTGGCTGAGATTTCTACGAACTCAGAATCTCCACCCCAAGCTGTTGACATAACACCATGTTCAGCCAATTCACCGATCACACGTTCTGGGTTAGCACCTGGTTTATCGATTTTGTTGATAGCTACGATGATTGGAACATTAGCCGCTTTTTGAGTGGTTGATGGCTTCGATAGTCTGAGGCATTACCCCGTCATCTGCCGCTACGACCAAGATGGTAATATCGGTAACAGAAGCACCACGCGCACGCATAGAAGTAAAGGCCGCGTGTCCTGGTGTATCAAGGAAGGTAATCTTCTTACCATTTTCTTCGATCTGATAAGCACCGATATGCTGAGTGATACCACCAGCTTCTCCCGTAGCAACACGAGAATTACGAAGGGTATCCAAAAGGGTTGTTTTACCATGGTCAACGTGTCCCATAATCGTTACAACTGGTGGACGCTCTACGAGTTCATCTTCATTGAGATAACCCTCTTCAGCAAAGAAACGTTCGATATCAGCATTGTCCACTTCAACCTTTTGTTTAGCTTCAATACCGTAATCTACCATGAGGAGTTCGATTGTTTCACCGTCCAAGGACTGGTTTTGTGTCGCCATCACACCCATCATGAAGAGTTTCTTAACAATCTCAGCTGGTTCGCGTTTGATACGTTTTGCGATTTCCGCAACGGTCATACCATCTGTATATTCAAATTCTGTTGGCAATTCATGGAACTTACGCTCTGTAACAGGTTTTGGTGCCTGATTACGGTTATTTTGCTTATTGCCTTTTTTATTCTTTTTGTTATTGTTCCAGTTACTATTTCTTTGATTTCTCACTTGATTTTGACTACTTCGATTCTTTTGTTGTTTTCTAGGACCATCTTCTTCGTGATCGTAATCATCACGATCTTTGTCTGGTCGGGCTTGTTTCTTACGACGTGTATCCACTACAGGTTCTTTAGCTGCAGGAGCTACTTCAACCACTGGTTGAACTGGCTGCGCTTGTTCAGCTAACTTAGCAGCTTCTTCAAAGATTTCCTCAGGTTCCTTGCGTTTGTTTGCTTGAGCCAAGGCTTCTTTGGCAGCTTGAGACTGCTTGAAGCGTTCCTCACTTGAACGAGCATATTCTGCATTTTGCTCTGCTTTTAGAGCAGCTGCACGGGCTTTGAAGTCAATGCGTGGTCCAGCCTGATTTGGACGTTTGTCCTCTTGCTGACGACGATCATTCCCACGATTTTGCTGACCTTGTTGTTTTTTACCTTGATCATTGAATCGGCGGTTGTCACGATTGCCTTGACCTTGTTTACCACCATTACGGTTATCATTTTTTTGACGATTCCCATTTTGCTGGTGGTCACGGTTATTGCCCTTATTTTGCTTGCGTCGTTCAGCCTGCTCTTTTGCACGTGCTTCACGCTCAGCCTTAAAGTTTCGACTCTGTGGTTTTGCTGGTGCCACTTTTTCTTCTTTAGGGGCAACAGCTGCTGCTGGTTTTGCCTCTTCCTTAGCGACAACTGGCTTTGGAGCCACAGGTTTCGATTCTACCTTTGGAGCAGGAGCAGGTTTAAAACTTGCTACGATTTTTGAAGCAGCTGCTTCCTCCACACTTGATGAGTGGCTTTTTACATCCAAGCCCAACTCTTTTGCACGCGCTACAACTTCTTTGCTTTCTTTTCCAAGTTCTTTTGCGATTTCGTACAATCTTTCTTAGACAAATCATGTCCTCCTCTTCTATTCCATAAGAGACCTCATTTTCTTTGTAAATCCAGCATCTGTGACAGCCAAAACTTTTCTTGATTTTCCGACTGCTATGCTTAATTCCAGTGTTGAAAACACGGTAATAACTTCTACTTGATAATAATGACTTTTATCCTGAATCTTCTTGGTCAGGTTGGGACCAGCATCATGGGCGAGAAATACCAGTTTTACTTTCTGGTCTTGAATAGCCTTGACCACCATTTCTTCACCCGAGATAATTTTCCCCGCTCTTTGAGCAAGTCCCAAGAGATTGGCAATTTTTTGTTTATTCAAGTCCTAACTCTCTTCTTTTCACTTTGTGATCGACATAGGCAATCAACTCGTCATAAAAGCTCTCTTCAACTTCCATACTAAAGCTACGGTTAAAGACTTTTTTCTTTTTGGCCTCAAGGGCTTCTGCATTGTCTAGCTTGATATAAGCGCCACGACCATTAGCCTTGCCTGTCGGGTCGATAAAGACCTGTCCCTCTTTGTTCTTGACAATACGGAGTAAATCGCGTTTATCAATCACTTCATTGGAAACCACAGACTTGCGCAAAGGGATTTTTCTAGTTTTCATCCTTCCCTCCTCTGATCAGCTCTTATTCTTCGACCAATTCGTCTGTTTCTACCTGGTCAGCTTGTTCTGCTGCTTCCATGGCTTCAAACTCACTTGCAGACTTGATATCGATACGGTAGCCAGTCAAATGAGCTGCCAAACGAACGTTTTGTCCACGACGACCGATCGCAAGAGAAAGCTTGTTATCTGGCACAACGACCAAGGCACGTTTGCTGTCGTTTTCATCAAAAATAACTTGGTCAACTTCTGCAGGAGCGATTGCGTTGTAGATAAATTCAGCTGGATCTGCTACCCATTCGATAACGTCGATGTTTTCTTCGATTGGAACCATACGGTCGCTCTTGGCGTCATAGCGAGCTGGGTGGAATTTGCTAGTGATTTTCTTGATGTTAGCACCACCACGTCCGACGATTGTCCCGATCGCATCCACGTTTGGATTGTGGCTACGAACAGCAACCTTGGTACGGTCACCTGCTTCACGAGCTACGCTCATAATCTCAACTGTTCCGTCATAAACTTCAGGAATTTCTTGTTCCATTAAGCGTTTGATCATTTCTGGATGGCTACGGCTTACAAAGACATTCACTCCACGAGGATTGTCTTCAACCTTGTAGACATAAACTTCGATACGATCGTGAGAAGCAAAGACTTCTCCAGGAATTTGGTCTTGTTTTGACAATTGAGCTTCGATGCTGCCAAGGTTGACATAGATAAAGCGATTGTCGAAGCGCTCCACTGTACCTGACATGATTTCTTGTTCATGCTCTTTGTAAGTGTTGTAGGTGATAGCACGTGTTTGCTTGCGCATTTTTCCATGATGGTTTGTTTTGCAGACTGGGCTGCTACACGACCAAACTCACCTGGTGCTTCTTCAAATTTAATCTTGTCCCCAAGCTCGTAAGCTGAGTTAATGGCAAGAGCATCTTTTAAGCTGATTTCCAAACGGCTATCAAATACTTCATCAACTACTTCACGAACAGTATAAACTGTAAAGTCACCTGTCTTTTCGTTGAAATCAATGGCTACACTGTCAGACTGCCCATAGCGTCTGCGATAGGCTGAACGAAGTGATTCCACCACTGCATCAATGATGTCTTCTTTTTTGATTCCCTTGTCTTCTTCCAAAATGCGGAAGGCCTCTAGCATTTCTTTACTCATCTTCTATTCACTTTTGAATCTTCAAAAGCTTCCTTTCTTTTACTATAATTTTACTGCTAAACGTGCTTTTGATACCAAACTGTATGGAATCTGGACAGTTTTCTTACGAGTTTTATCCATATATTCCATAGTCAACTCATCCTCTTCAAAGGCTAGCAAGGTTCCTTCAAAGACCTTTTGCTTATCAATAGCTTGGTAAAGACCAACATGGATGTATTTCCCAACTGCTCCAGCGACTGCGTCCTTGGTTTTCAAAGGACGCTCCAAGCCTGGACTGGTGATTTCTAGGAAATATTGTTCTGGGAAGGGATCCGGCTTGATAGTATCTAGGACAGGACTGATAATCTCTGTCAAGTCCGCTGTGTCGTTCAAGGTAATTCCTTCTGGTTTATCTACAAAAATACTAAGAATCATGTCACTGCCAATCTTTCCGTACTCGATATCAACGAGTTCAAAGGGAGCTTCAATGACAGGTTCTACGACTTCTCTGACTAATTCTACGATAGTTGCGATTGCGTCCACCTCCTCATAAGCAAGAGGCGAAGATATTTCCCCGCCTCACTTTCTCATATTCTTACTCATAGTATAGCACTTTTGAATACTTATGTAAAGCATAAGCACTCAGAAGGCTTGATTTTAAGCTTTTTCTTAAAATTCTGCCTCAACTCGATAGATGACTTGACCCTTACTTGAGAATTTTTCTTCATACTCAGTCATGACATTGCCTTCAAAGTCGCTAGCATGCAAATCTAACCAAACCCCATTGAGTTTCATGCCATATTGAGAAAAACTCACTAGGCTATATTCGAACAAGCCACGGTTATCCGTTTTAAAATGAATCTCACCGTGTTCAGGCAAGATGCGCTTAAAGGTATCCAGGAAACTCTTATAGGTCAGACGGCGCTTTTCATGGCGTTTTTTAGGCCACGGATCTGAAAAGTTCAGGTACAAGCGATCAATCTCACCATCTTCAAAGTAGTCGGTCAAATCAGAACCATCAACCCACAACAACTTAATATTGGGTACAGCGACTTCCAAGACCTTGTCCAAGGCATAGCTTAAAACAGACTTTTGAATATCAATTCCGATATAGTTGATATCAGGGTTTGTTTGGCCATACCTGACACAAAGGCTCCCTTACCACTACCAACCTCAACATGGATAGGATTGTCATTTCCAAAGAGGTCTCGCCATTTTCCTTTGGCTTCTAAAGGATTTAAGACAACATACTGGGGATTAGCCTCTAGTAATTCTGTTGCCCCTTTACGATTTCTAACTCTCATCTCTTCTTTCCATACTTGTCGCGGAAGATACGCAAGGCATAAATCTCCCGATTGACATTTTCTAGATCTTCATTTGTATAATATTTGGCAATCTGGCTCAAGAAGGATAACTGAGCATACCAAAATAGTTTGTTGATGACTGTTTGGTTGTATTTGTAACCGTAATAAGTCAACCACTCTTTCCACTGATAGTCTGGAATGTAGTGACATAGCATATGCGCTACATCAAACATGCGATCCGTCAAACGAACGGAATCCCAATCCACTAAATAAACAAGACCGCTCTCTGTCTCAATCCAATTACTATGTCGTACATCTCCATGAACGATCGTTGCATAATCTTCCCTAAAGTTTGGCAAGCTTCCTCGCAAATCCTCTACTACCATTCTTAGATATTGATTGTTCTTCAAGGATTCTGGAGCATCTTTTAACCAAGCCTGAAGTAAGTCTAAAGGTGTTTCTAAAGAATAGCCCAAACGAGTCAATTGCGTCATCAAAGGACGCGAACGATGCAAGCGACTCAAAATATTGATAATCTGCTTGCGATTCATATCATAAGGGGTCAAAATTTTACCATTCAACCATTCTTGGGCACACATATCACGCCCATCCAATAAACGGCGAGTCCATAATAATTGAGGAGCGATTTGTTCCTTGGCTAAACCAGGTAGGATTGGAGAGGTGTTCATTTTAATAAAGACGCGCTTCCCATCAGGGTAGCTTCCCATATAAGCTTTTCCGCTTTTCCCAGGTATAGGGGTCAGCGTTAGCTCAATATCACCCAAGTCCATTTCTTTCCTCCGTATAAAGTTTCCTTACTATTCTACTAGTTTTTAGCCTATTCGTCAACCAGTCCACACCCGATTCTCAAATAAAAGCCTCTGGGGTGGGGTGGGTTATCATTATAGAACGAAAAAGGTAAGCACAATCTCCTACTTACCTTTCATGATTTTTATAAATAATATAAGAGTGGCCAACTGTTGTAAAACATGTGGACTAGAGTAGAAACCCATAGATTTTGGCTCTTTTTGTAAGCAAAGCCCAGTAACAAGCCCCCAAGTAGATAAAAAATAAACGAAGGGACATTAGAAGGTCCATGCATGAAAGAAAAGAGAGAGGAAGTTAGAACAAGCCCCAACCAAGAATTTTCAAATATAGCCCCCTGAAGAAGTCCCCTGAAAATGAGTTCCTCCTGAATTGGACCAAAAACTGAGGTAGTCAAATCAAAGACAGGGAAATTCCTCTACTGACTTCCGCCAAGTGTTGAACTCCCGCTCCAGAAGAAACAGCGAAGAAATGAATATAAACTAGTGTCTCAAGCACACTTAGAAGAAAGATTGCAATGAAAAGTAAAAGTTGTTTCTTACTTAACATCCCAAAAGAAATCATTTCAAACTGTCTAGCATAAGCAACACTCAGCGATGTTACAAGAAGACTTACAATAATCAATGCAGGTTCATTTTGAAAAAAATCCCCATGGTTAATCGTATAAGGAACTGTAATTACGATTATTAGTACTAAAAATCCAAAACAAAAGGCATGAAATTTATCAAAAAACTCCATAAAGCTATCCTCCTCAACAAACAAACCTTCCTACAAATCATCCTTTAACTCTAGTCTTTCCAAAACAAACCATTTTAGTAGCCAAAATCCGACAACATAGCCAGCACCTAAAAATATAACTATGAAAGCTAGCATGGGATTTAGGAAATTAAAGACCACCGCAGACACAAAGGTTAGCACAAAAACATTAAAGGCAATGGTGTCAGAAGCCAAGACTAGAATATAGGGTGTCAACCAGTCTAAGGTTTTTGAATCTAGGAAAAATAAGTGTTTATACATGATGACCTCCTCTATGACTGAAAGCAAGCCTTTTTGTTTTTTCACCCCAAGACCCTATGTAGAAAAGTGAGCAAAAATGGTAAGTTTGCGATGATATTATTGATGATATGAATCGTATAAGATGGATAGATGGTCTTGGTATAGCGGGTCAAACCACCAAATATACATCCAGCTGCTGTATAAACCAGAAGGTCTAGTAGACTAGGAAAACTTGAAAAATGAGGTAAGGCGAATAAAATCGACGGAAATAGAATATCCAGCCCCAATCTGGAATTTTTAAAGAAGGCATGTTGAAGCAATCCCCTACATACCAATTCTTCCATCAGAGGTCCTAGTACGATTAAGGTTAGGTAAACACCGAACTCCGCAAAATTGGTCTCACTATAGACAATAAACAAATTCCAACTTTCGTTTGTCCCCTGAACGTGTTTAGCTGTCAGATAGTTAAAGCATATAAGTACGACAGCTGCTAACACCGTCAGAACAGCAAAACTCAACCACTTTTTCCTAGGGATATGAAAGAGATAAGCATGACCCGACCTGACCAAAATCCAAATCATCAAGCAGATAAAGAGAAGGCTGATGATGTTTCGAATCCAGATAACATTTCCTACCCAGGACGAGAACTCCCAATAATTTCTCCAAAATTGGGTTGTCCAAAACAATCCGAAAAACAAAAATAAATAAGAAAGGACTGCACTTGTTTTAAAAAGAATAGAATATTTTTTCATAGAAGCTCCTTCATAGCTTTGCTATCGTAGCTGCCACCAATTATCATTTAATCCTCCATCATTCAGTCTCGGTAGTTCTCACTGAACCTTTGACAAGCCAATACATTTATCCTTGTGTACTTTTGTTGCTGTTAAAAACTTTATATTTTTCATCATCTAGGCAGTCAATTCTTTTCAAAATGATAGACCATCATCTTTTTTATACCTAATCATTTTATAAAACTTGATAGTCTCGAGGAAAAGCCTTGGCAGATACCACTCTATGATTTGTGAGGTCAAGATAATCTCCTGGATAGCCAAGGACATACATACTATAACCAGCAAAACCTCCTCCTGCTGTTCCGACTAGCCCGATTTTGAGATTGGTTACAAGAGAAGACTGAAGGCCTGCCATTAAAATTCGGACATGATTGTCCAACCATACTATGTAATTCTTCTGAAAGGCGTCTTCTACCCAACTTGGTTTCGGTGTATCTTTACCAATTTCCCAAACTTCTACTATTTGATTTTTATATTTTGCTTGCATCTTTTTAATCTTTCTTTCAGGACTCTTACAGGTTTTTTCTGTTCTTCTTACCTGGTCTATGTTTTAGCAAACTATAGATTGTAACAGGGGTACTCACCAGTACAAGAACATTTCTCCAGAGTTCAGTAGAAATCATGAGTACTCTTATACAAAGAACAAGCGATATCACTATCACTACAACTCGGGCAAAGCAATCTAAAAAATACACATACTTTGTCATACGATTCCTCCATCTATTGATTTCATATCTACCAGGTCAGTTCTCTAGTCACTATGACGCTAACTGATCATCCTCTACATTCCTTTGTAAATTTAACTACTGTCAACTACTAGAAGAATGATAGACAATTGTAACAAATATGGACTAAAATAGGCACCGATAGATTTTGACTCTTTTTATAAGCAAAGCCTAGCAACAAGCCTCCAAGTAGATAATAGATAAACGAAGGAAAATCATAAGGAGCATGCAGGTAAGAGAAGAGAGAGGCAGTCAGCACAAGCCCCAGCCAAGAATTGTCAAAAACCGCACCTTGAAGGATACCTCTGAAAACAAATTCCTCCAGAATAGGCCCAAAAACTGTCGCGCTTGCAATAAAGGATAAGGAGATTCCTGTACTAGCTGCTTCAAGGTGTTGGTATCCTGCACCAGAAGAAACTGAGAAAAAAGCATGATAGCCTATATTTACCAGCAGGCAAAGAAGAAAGATTCCAATAAAAAGCAGAACTTCTTTTTTCGTTAAACTTCTAAGCGAAATCATATCAAACCACTTCGCATAAGCAACACTCAGTGAAATCAAGAAAGTATTTATTATAATAAATAAGTACTCATTTTGAAAATAATCCCCTTGATTGATGGTATAACCTACTGTAGCGACTATTACATAGGCTAAAAATCCAACAAACACGGCATGACATTTATTAAAAATGGTCATAAACACAACCTCTCTCCTTTAAAAGTCGATCAAAATAAGGATGCAAAAATTTTTATTTATGAACTCTTTGTTTCCACTTGATCATACCTGAAGTAATCAAGAGTGCAACAGCTATACGTAATAGATTGTAACTTTCTTCCTCTCCTGTATTAGGTAGTAATTGTTTGCTCAAATGAATGGTTTGGGGGACAGAATCATTCCCCTTAACCTCGGATAAAGGAGTTTGTAACTTATCAGTATTTTCAGAGATTGTCTTAGATGTATCTCCTCGCTTCTTTTTATCTGTCATTACCAAATCTTCAGGCTGAACAGTTATAGTGTTAGAAGGAGGAATATTATTCTTCAATGGTTCTCTACTATCACTGTTGTTAGTCAAATTTTCCTTTGTATTCTCTACCTCTCCTGTTTTATCATCACGAACAATTTCTGTTACTGTATCCTCAGAAGATGCTACTGTTTCCGATTGCTTAGGTAAGTTTCTCGAGTACATATAATCATAAACCTGTTGTGCAGTTGCTCCGCCACCAACCCATCCAGATATCGGATGTCCATTTCTTAAATACAAAATTGTTGGTGTTCCTGGAATACCGACTTTTTTAAATAGAAACTCTCTCGCTTCCCCGTCAAAATCTTTACCATCCAAATCATAATACTCTAACTTCTTTTCAATCAAGTTATTAAATTCTTTCAATTCAGGAGAAAATTGACGACAATGAGAACAAGTTTTTCTACCAAATATATAGTATGTTCCAATTGATCCTCTGTAAAAGATTGACGAACGGCTTCAATATCTACCTTTTTAAAGTCCGCAACATTCTGTTCATACTCTTCGGGAGTTACAACGGAAGGTTTACGCTCCACATTTTCCGTACCCGATTGCAAATCTGGTGCCACAACAGAACTATCATTAGGCTGGATAGAGGAAGAAGTAGTCTGTTCTTCTGCATATGCAACACCTGTAGTAATAGATGCAAATACAAGTGGTACAAGTAATAGTGATTTTATCTTTTGTTTCTTCATAAGAATACTCCTTTACATTTGATATATTTATCTTACCTTATTTAAGATTACAAATTCATCTAAATCTTAAATGGTCATCAAAACATCTTGAATTGCAAAAACTTCATTAAAAAAGGTAAGCATTTTGAAAACACTTACCCTTTTATACTTTATTAACCTCTACTTTTTATAATACTTCAACCCCCAAATGAGCAAAAGCATGATAATCAAGCATAGAACCACACCAATATAGGCGATTATTTGTTGGTAGGCTTCTGCTGCTGTGATACCTCTATACAGACAAATAATAGACATAAAGCCTGTCAAGCCGATGAACATGAGTTGATTGGTTCTAGGACTAACCAAATCATCATCTTCAAACTCTCTTATCCTCATTTCCCTAGTGAGATAAACAGTAGCCAAAATAGAAGCCAAGTTAATAACTACTAAAAGAAATTGGAAAACTACGGAAAAATTTAAAAACTGACGAGATAGAAATAGATAAGTAGAAACAACCAAAGGTATCTGTCCGAACAACAACCTCACTAAGAAAACATTGCGTTTTGTTGCAAATATTTTTTTCATTACTATCTCCTTTCCCATGCTAACAGGTAAGCGCACCGCCAATTCCACCTAGTACAGCACCAATTGCACCTGTTCCTATAGCGTATGGCCCAAGTAGAAATGTTGAGCCATAAGTTGTAGCGTAGCCTTCCATCGCACCGTATGCAACCCCCGCTGCACAGCTAATTGTTCTTCCCCAATCAATATCTCCACCTTCAACGCAAGCAAGCATATCAGCATCCATAATCTCAAATTGTGACATCATTTTTGTATTCATGACAAATACACCTTTTATTTCTAATTTTTGTCTTGTTGCAACTTTGACAAGTTTAGTATACCAGAACAAACACTAGTTTTACTGCAAAGTCTTTAAATGTACGATTTTCATCACGAAACGTATTTTTTCAAGATTTGTAATCATTCAAGTTTAAAAACATACCATTAAAAAATGGTGTTAACTAATTTTCAAAGCACAAAAAACCATTCAAGATATTATAGGTATCATTTAAGATCTGATCATTTTTTCCTATCTATTTTTTATCATAATAGTATAGTAGTATAGTAATCAACAAGAAAGGATTTGACAAATGACATCTTACATTTGTAACCATTCAAGATAAAATATACATCTTTTATGAATAAAACAGCTATTTTACTGAAATTGATCAAGCATAAATAGTTTTGAAATAAATGAAAGTTTAAGTATTAAAAGATATGTGCATAACATACAAAAGATTCCTAGCACAATCCTACATTTGGTATTTCTAAATTGATAGCGGATAAAATTGCAAACATCCAGAATCATTATATCTAATTCCCAAAAATATGATCTAGGCACAATTACTTAATATCATTCAGCATTACTAGTTTAATTTGATATAGTGCAAAAGCGAAAAAAATTAAAATCAATAATAAAAAGCCATTTCCAAAAAACAAGAAATACACTGCTAAATTACTCTTTAAATAGTATAGTAACCAAATACACATCCAAAGTATACACATTTTTATAAAGATATGACTTGCTATCCATTCACTCTTTAGCAAGAGATTATTAACCATCTTCATTATAATAATCTTCATATTCCATCCTTATCACATCTATATCTCAATTCCTTTACTACTATGTCTCAAATTAATTTATGATTATATACTGTAAACAAATAAAACGCTAACTAATTCAAATATTAAATTTGGTAGCATTTTATTTTGAAGACAAAATATCAATTAATTCTAATCAATGCATGACAAATATTCTTCCCAGACAAGAATTCTATTTATGCACCAAATACATAACCCCAAAATCCACCATAAATTGCTCCACCAACAGCGCATGCTGCAATGACATACGGACCAGCAGCAGCACAAGACATCGCCGCTTCTACAGCACCTGCAGCGCCAGAAAGAACAGCACTTCCCTCTCGTTTTCCTCCACCTAAAACACCGGACAATTCTTCATTTTTCAACTCCATAAAGTGCATATTTAATTTGTTCATACGTAACCTCATTCCTTTTTTAAAATATGTAATTTAATATTATTCGAGCAAATAATGTATCCTACTGTGGATAATACTACAAATATATGAGCATAAAATAATACAGAAAACGACTTATAGCCATTTATAACAACAAAAATAATTGATAATAGTAACAGAAAAAAAGTAGGTATTGAAATCTTTTTAATAAATTGCTTGTATCGATTAAAGCACAGTTCAGAACTAATGTTTCCTCTCTTCTTATTATGCGTTAATAAGTGAATCAACAACTCAAAAAACACACTACCTACAGAAAGAACTAAAACTTCGCTTATTGGAACATTTAGAACTAATCCAATCGCACCTATCATAAAAAAAGATGTAAAAAGAGCTAATATTAGCCTAAATTCACCACTTTCCATCAACTATCCCCTTTTCTATAAAGATCTAGCAATAGCCCATATACCTGTGCAATATTGTGCTCCTAAAATTCCTCCAGCCCAAGTTCCAGCCCCTGGGGCAATCAAACTACCAATCATTGCTCCTGCTAATGTGCAAATTCCTGTCGCTTGAGCAACTTCCCCTGCACTAACTGTTCCTCCCTCAATGCTAGCCAGCATTTCGGTATCCAAAATCTCAAATTGTGACATCATTTTTGTATTCATGATAAATACTCCTTTTTTGTTTTTGATTTTTGTCCTGTTGCAACTTTGACAAGTTTAGTATATCATTGTTTTTTAAAATTTTTCATCCAAATCTTGAATAGTCATCGAAACGTCTTGAATTAGCTTTTTTATTTGAAACCACCTCTAAATTTTTTTTTAAAGATAATTTCTAATCACTTTTTTACCATTCAGGAAGTTTCAATGACAATTCAAGATTTCATAAAATATGAACTTATTATTATGGCATAATAAACTCATCATATTATATGAAAGGAATTGCCAATGACTTCTTATAAACGTACATTTGTTCCTCAAATAGATGCTAGAGACTGTGGTGTCGCTGCCTTAGCCTCGATTGCCAAATTCTATGGTTCAGATTTTTCTCTAGCTCACTTGAGAGAACTTGCAAAGACCAATAAAGAAGGAACGACTGCTCTTGGCATTGTAAAAGCCGCAAATGAAATGGGTTTTGAAACAAGACCTGTTCAAGCAGATAAAACTCTCTTTGACATGAGTGATGTCCCCTATCCATTTATTGTTCACGTTAACAAAGAAGGAAAACTCCAACATTACTATGTTGTCTATCAAACAAAGAAAGACTATCTGATTATTGGTGATCCTGACCCTTCTGTAAAAATCACCAAAATGTCAAAAGAATGCTTTTTCTCTGAATGGACTGGAGTAGCTATTTTTCTAGCTCCTAAACCCAGTTATCAACCCCATAAAGATAAAAAGAATGGTCTACTAAGCTTCCTTCCTCTGATTTTCAAACAAAAATCTCTCATTACTTACATTGTTCTCTCAAGCTTATTAGTCACTATTATCAATATCGGTGGTTCTTATTATCTCCAAGGAATCTTGGATGAGTACATCCCAAATCAGATGAAAACAACTTTAGGAATCATCTCAGTTGGTCTGGTTATAACCTATATCCTCCAACAAGTCATGAGCTTCTCCAGAGATTATCTCCTAACCGTTCTGAGTCAGAGATTAAGCATTGATGTGATTTTATCCTATATTCGCCATATTTTTGAACTTCCTATGTCTTTCTTTGCGACACGTCGTACAGGGGAAATCATTCACGGTTCACAGATGCCAACTCTATCATAGATGCCTTGGCTTCTACCATTCTCTCTCTTTTTCTTGATGTTTCCATTCTGATTCTTGTAGGGGGCGTCTTACTGGCACAAAACCCTAATCTCTTCCTTCTTTCTCTTATTTCCATCCCTATATACATGGTCATCATCTTTTCTTTTATGAAGCCTTTCGAAAAAATGAACCACGATGTCATGCAAAGTAATTCTATGGTTAGCTCTGCCATTATCGAAGATATCAACGGGATTGAAACTATAAAGTCGCTCACGAGTGAAGAAAATCGCTATCAAAATATAGACAGCGAATTTGTAGATTATTTGGAAAAATCCTTTAAGCTCAGTAAATATTCTATTTTACAAACGAGTTTAAAGCAGGGAACGAAATTAGTTCTGAATATCCTTATCCTATGGTTTGGCGCTCAATTAGTCATGTCGAGTAAAATTTCTATCGGTCAGCTGATTACCTTTAACACACTTCTTTCTTACTTTACAACTCCTATGGAAAATATTATCAACCTCCAAACCAAACTCCAATCTGCGAAGGTCGCTAATAACCGTTTGAACGAAGTCTATCTAGTCGAATCTGAATTTCAAGTTCAAGAAAACCCTGTTCATTCACATTTTTTGATGGGCGATATTGAATTTGATGACCTTTCTTATAAGTATGGTTTTGGACGAGATACCTTAACAGATATTAATCTCACGATTAAACAAGGAGATAAGGTTAGCCTAGTTGGAGTTAGTGGTTCTGGTAAAACAACTCTAGCCAAAATGATTGTTAATTTCTTTGACCCTTACAAAGGACATATTACCATCAATCATCAGGATATTAAAAACATTGATAAAAAAGTCTTACGCCGTCATATTAATTACCTACCCCAACAAGCCTATATCTTTAATGGATCTATATTGGAAAACTTAACCTTAGGAGGTAATAATATGATTAGCCAAGAAGATATTCTAAAAGCTTGCGAACTAGCTGAAATTCGTCAAGATATTGAAAGAATGCCTATGGGCTATCAAACTCAGCTCTCTGATGGATCTGGCTTATCTGGAGGACAGAAGCAACGAATTGCTCTCGCTCGCGCTCTTTTAACTAAAGCTCCTGTTTTAATACTGGATGAAGCTACTAGCGGCCTTGATGTCTTGACTGAGAAAAAGGTTATTGATAATCTTATGTCTTTAACTGACAAAACCATTCTCTTTGTAGCCCATCGTCTCAGTATAGCCGAACGAACTAATAGTGTCATTGTTCTTGACCAGGGAAAAATCATTGAAGTTGGTAGTCATCAAGAGTTAATGAAGGCGCAGGGCTTCTACCATCATTTATTCAACAAATAAGGAGAATGTTATGAATCCTAATCTTTTTAGAAGCGTCGAGTTTTATCAGAGACGTTATCATAATTATGCGACAGTATTAATCATACCACTTTCATTACTGTTTACTTTCATCGTGATTTTCTCCCTTGTTGCTACAAAAGAGATTACTGTTACATCGCAAGGAGAAGTCACTCCTACAAGTGTCATTGCATCCATTCAGTCAACCAGTGATAATACTATCTTAGCTAATCATTTAGTGGCAAATCAAGTAGTTGAGAAAGGTGATTTACTCATCAAATACTCTGAAACAATGGAAGAGAGCCAGAAAACTGCCTTAGAAACTCAATTACAAAGACTTGAGAAGCAAAAAGAAGAACTTGGAGTTTTGAAACAAAGCTTAGAAAAAAATACCGATCTTTTTTCTGGTGAGGATGAGTTTGGCTACCATAATACCTTTATGAATTTTACCAAACAAGCTCGTGATATTGAACTGGGTATCTCAAAAACTAACACTGAGGTTTCAAATCAAGCCAACCTTGCCAATAGCAGTTCATCAGCCATCGAACAAGAAATCATAAAAATCCAACAACGAATTGGAGAATATGAAGAACTGAGAGATGCTATCATAAATAAAAAATCTCGATTACCAACTGGTAATCCACACCAGTCAACCTTGAATAGTTATCTTGTAGCATCACAAGGACAGACACAAGGAGCTATAGATGAGCAATTTTTCTCTCAAATTAATCAAAGTGTTACAGGCCTCGAATCATCTATCGCCAATCTTAAAATTCAACAAGCTGGTATTGGAAGTGTAGCAACTTATGACAATAGTTTAGAAACCAAAATTGATGTACTTCGCACTCAGTTTTTACAGACAGCTTCTCAGCAACAACTAACCGTGGAGAATCAATTAACAGAATTAAAAGTACAACTAGATCAAGCGACACAGCGCTTGGAAAATAATACCTTAACCGCTCCAAGTAAAGGTATCGTTCATCTGAACAGCGAATTTGAAGGTAAAAATAGAATTCCAACTGGTACAGAAATTGCTCAAATATTCCCTATTATAACAGATACAAGAGAAGTACTAATCACTTACTACGTATCATCTGACTATCTCCCCTTACTAGATAAAGGACAAACTGTAAGATTAAAGCTTGAGAAGATTGGAAATCACGGCATTACCATCATCGGCCAACTTCAGAGCATTGATCAAACTCCTACCAGAACAGAGCAAGGAAATCTCTTTAAATTAACCGCTCTTGCAAAACTATCTAATGAGGATAGTAAAATCATCCAATACGGCTTACAAGGTCGAGTCACAAGTGTAACTGCAAAGAAAACATATTTTGATTATTTCAAAGATAAAATTTTAACACATTCTGATTAATTTTCAGATAACACTCTATAACTATTTAATATCTTATAAAACAGGAGAATCATAACATGGATAAGAATCAAAACCTAACTTCATTCCAAGAACTAACAACTACTGAACTCAACAATATTACAGGTGGAGGATGGTGGAAAGATTTATTACATATATTTAATGTAATTGAACAAAACAATACAAAAGGATTTAATCAACCAATACAACTATAAAAAATAAGACCGAGAAACAAGAATTCTCGGTCTTATTTTCATCATTCTGTATGTATCATAGTAAGCACCTGACGAAAGACTTGATCTTGACAGGTGGTATTGAGACTGGCATTGGGATAACTTTCCACAATCTTCATGACGGTATAGAGACCAACACCTCGGTCCTCCCCTTTAGAACTAACTCCAAAAGAGAAGATTTCAGAAACATCTATCCCCTCTTCTTTGATGGAGTTTTCAATGATAAAGGTCTCCTGTGCTCCATTTTTTATAAAGGCGATTGAAACATGAGGTTGACTAGCCTCTGCACTGGCTTCAATGGCATTGTCACAAAGGATAGACACGATAGTCAGAAAATCAAGCAGACTCATACTCTCGACTTGAATCTCCTCAGGAACTTCGACATTAAAGACAATGTCCTTTTCTCTAGCTTTTATAAATTTTCCAGCTAGAAGACTTTTGAGGGCACGGTCCCGAACATTCACCAATCGTCCAAGGTCATATTTATTGTCCTGCAATTTCTGACTGGAATCCTTTAAGACCGAGTCGTAGACCTCTTTTACCTGTCCCATATCCTCCTCTTCAATGCCTAGGCGTAAGCTAGTCAAGAGATTGGTATAATCATGACGAAAGCTCCGTACTTCCTTGTAAAGCTCCTCTATATGCAGACTATACCGCTCCATATCTTTGTAACGCAAGTCCTGCTCTTGGTTCAGTTTTTCCTGAAGTTTTTCCTTCAAATAGGTATCCAATTTCTTGATAATCCCCATAAAAAAGAGTAGGTAAAACACTAGAATCAGATGACGAACAGTCGTTGATTGAATACCTTGTACATATTCAAAATAAGACAGACTTTGTATCACCAAATAGTAAGCCCCCATTGCCCAGTTAATCTTAGTCAGGGACTTTTGAAAACCTATATCTAGATTCTCCTTTCTCATACTCGTAAAATCATAATCTAACCATTTCAAAAAGACTAAAACTATGAAGCAAACAAATAGCATAATCAATAAAAAGATAGGATTGCTATCTCCATCTACAATCCCTTGCCCCAAATGGAAGTACAAAATAGGAAACTCCTCTGTAAAAGAGATTCACCAATATTATTGGAAAGAGCCCATAAAAGAAAAGGAGTTTTTTAGGAAGCCCTCTTAACAATAAGAAAGATAAGCCTATGCCGAACAAAGGTTCTATAAAGTATGAGAGATAGTCAGTCAAGACTAAAAATTTAAAAGTTGTAAAAATTGCTGCTAGAAGAAATTTTAGAAGAAAGGCCTTAAAAATTCTATCGAAAGTGAGACTAATTCCATCTACTTTAAAGAATATAACAATTTTTAGTCCCTGAGTAACAAGTGTATACAACAATATCCAAGCAATATTCATAAACTCTCCTAGCTCAGTGTAAGTTAGTGATAGCCTCAGACACTTCCCTGACCTTATAACGCGCGATCAGACAGCTTCCACCATTGGGAAAGAAAAGGAGTTTTTCTTTCTTATCCAAATGAACTACATTGGTTGGATTGACTAGAAAAGAGCGATGGCACTGCAAGAGACGAGGCTCCTGCTTGAGAACCTCCTCTAGGCTCGCCGTAAATTCCAGCCTGTCCGTCTTGGTATAGAGAATAACACGATGGGGTCTTGGGGACGTTTCGAGATAGTAAACCTCTTTAAAAGGATACTGGAATTGAGCAAATTTTTGATTTAAAAATAAAAAGCAATCTTCCGCCAGACTTTTACTGTCTTGACTATCGGCATAGAGAAGGGCTGTCTCGATTCGAGATTCAAACTCCTCTGCCGAAAGGGCCTTATCAATGTAGTCCAAAGCTGACACTTGGTAGCGAAAGGACAGGGGCATAAACTCTGAGTGTGTCGTCACAAAGACGATTAGAGCATAAGGATCCCGATCCCGAATCTTTCTAGCCACTTCTAGTCCCTTCATCTCTTCGTTTCGAATCTCAATATCCAAAAAGAAAAGCTGATGCGCACCCTTCTCATGCACCTCTGCCAGCAGTTGGTCTGGCTTGCCAAAGACTTCAAAAAGAACTGGGAATGATACTCTGTTTTTTCAAAAGTTTTTCAATCGTCGTTTCAATCCTAGCTTGTTGGGAAAAATTATCTTCTAAAACAAATATTCTCATCTTCTTACTCTCCTTGTTTCAACCATTTTTGGCGAATTTCTCTGTAACGACGCCTGGCATACTGAACAGCATATCGACCTTCTTCTCCAAGAAAAAGAGTCTTTGATTGGAGTTCCATGGATTTTACTCGTTCAAGGTTGACCAGACAATTTCGATGACATCTCGTTAAGGTTTCCCCATATTGTTTCTCAAGCTTGCTTAAATTTTGAAACAGATCAAAGCTAGCTTCTTTAGTAAAAATCTGCACGGTATGGGCTTTACTTGGATGCGTTTGGATGTAGTAGATATCCTTTATGTTTAATTTGAAAATTTCTTTCTCTTTTTGGATAATGATATAGTTCATGGACAAAACCTCCTAAGGAGAGCTTACCATAAGTCTAGCAACTTATTTTCACCAAATCCTAAACGGTTCTCAAAAATTCCTAAAGTGTTGAAGTTTTTTCGAAACAACTATGATAACCTTACAACTATTTTATCATAAAATCTCGCTATTACCATTCAGGAAATTTCAATGACAATTAAAGATTTGAAGGTAAAAAAAGAGTAAAAAGTGATAGGCTAGGATTATAGAAAGACAAAGGCGTAAAACAACTTTAAAACCATTACAAAGGAGGAATTCTCATGACGGATACAGATCCAATCAAAAGAGCTCAGACACTGATAACTGAGTTAAACAAAGCCTACCAAGTCTGCAAACAGGCAACAGCTGACGATGTCCGTTTCCAGGAGCAACTGGACAATATCCTCCGCTTTCTCTCTAAAACTGAGACAGTGGATAATCGATTCTTGATTAAGCTGGAAAAATTTTACCAAACTTCCAGTCTTCTCATGGGCCTCAGTGCTCTCAATCCAGACGGTCCTACCCGTGCCGCTTGGAGAGCCTATGACCGCTTTCACTTTGACCAAGTCAAGACCAAGTTGAGTCTCTACGGACCAACCCTTATCTTGTAGTAACTAAAAAGAAGCTGAGATAGATTGAACTCAACTTCTTTTTTAGTATCATATAAGCAATGTTATACTCAATGAAAATCAAAGAGCAAACTAGGAGGCTAGCCGCAGGCTGCTCAAAGCACTACTTTGAGGTTGCAGATAAAGTTGACGTAGTTTGAAGAGATTTTCGAAGAGTATTAGTCCTGCATCTGACGTTTCACCTGATAAGGGAGATACAAGATTTGCAAGACCAGTCCAGCTCCAAGGAGGGCTAGAAGGGCTAGTTTTTCTTGGAGGGTAATCACCCCAACTACCAGTTGAACCAATAAAACAAAACCAGTCAATCCTCGGACAACCGCCTGTAACCCTTTTTCCTTTTGCCCCTTGTCTAGCGGGAAAAGTTGGGTCAAATATTGGTAGTCAAAGGCATGATAGAGGACCAATAACTGAAAGAGCAAGAGATAGTTAAATAAAACTACCACTGCTGCGGCTATCCAAGCTTGCTCGATAAAGATCAAAGCCAGCAAAGATAGAAAGAGGAGGCGAAGACTGAGGGCAAAAAGATCTCCATTTCGCAGATAAGAACGAAGATAGAGGTTCTGCCAAATCTTGCTCGGCACCTTCTGAACTGCTTTTAGGATAACATCTAGATAAGCTCGTCTCTTGACACTGTTTGAAATTCCCTTGACTTGGGTAAAGAGGGCAAAAAAACGGAGTAAAAACTGCTTGCGTTTACTTTCTTGGGCAATCACATAGTCCCAGTCCAGATGATTTGCTCTAAAAAACTTGCCAGCTTTTTTCTGAAACAGGAAATATTTCCCGACTCCCAACAGAAGAACATAGGCCCCAAAAACTCCTAAGCCTAAGCCCATGGCTAAAAATAAAGGAGCAAAAAGGAGCAAAAAGAGAGTCTGTACACTAACCCAAAAGATGAAGGAAACTAGACTTTGCTTCTGGATATGTTCTCTTACTTCTTCTTCAGCTACTAAGAGAAAGAGCTTATCAGGCGATTCCACATAAGTCGCGATTCCACCCCAAAGCAAGAGTAAAACAGAGACAATCCCAATTAAACCTAGGATCGGTAAATGATTTTCAGGAAAATGCTGGAGCAGTTGACTATACTGATAGGCTAGAAAACCTATTAAGACCAGTAAAAACAAGACAAAGTGGTCATTGAGCACATAACGCAGATAACCGACACACTCTTTACGAAAGCCTGCTTTCGCTTTAGAAACAAGTCTTTCATCGGTCCTCCTCTTTGGTCAAAGCCAAATAGATATCATTGAGACTTGCTTCTGGCATGGCAAAAGCTTGTCTCAGCTCTTCAAGATCCCCTTTAGCTCTCACTTGACCTTTGTGGAGAATGACAAAAGAATCACACATTTTTTCAGCAGAGTCAAGAACGTGGGTACTCATGAGGATAGACTTGCCTTTTTTCTTTTCTGCTTCTAAAAGATGAATTAAGTCCGAAATCGCCAGGGGATCAAGACCAAGGAAGGGTTCATCGACGATAAAGAGACTCGGATCCACAACAAAGGCACAGATAATCATGACCTTCTGCTTCATCCCTTTTGAAAAATAAACAGGGAACCAATCCAACTTCTGATCCAAACGGAACATTTTTAAAAGAGGTTCTACACGTTCAAAAGCTAGGTTTTGCTCAATACTATAGGCCATGGCAACCGTCTCGATATGCTCTCTGAGAGTTAATTCTTCGTACAAACTAGGAGTTTCAGGAATGTAACCAATCTGCTGACGATATTCTCGAGGATTAGCACCCAAGGTTAGTCCGTCGATGTTTATTTCTCCACTATAAGGTGTCAAAAGTCCAATAATTTCATTGATGGTCGTTGATTTTCCTGCACCATTTAGACCAATCAAACCGACCAGCTGTCCACTCTCGACTGTAAAGGACACATCTTTCAAGACAGGGACATGAACATAGCCACCTGTCAGGTTTTTAATTTCTAACATATTTTCTCCAAATCTGGTATAATGTAGCTATATTATATCAAAATTCAATACAGTAGAGGTAGATTTTATGTCAGATTGCATTTTTTGTAAAATTATCGCTGGGGAGATTCCCGCATCAAAGGTTTACGAAGATGATCAAGTTCTTGCCTTCCTTGATATCTCACAAGTAACACCTGGGCACACCTTGGTCGTACCAAAAGAACACTATCGCAATCTTTTAGAAATGGATGCTGCAAGTGCCAGCCAACTTTTCGCCCAAGTACCAAAGGTTGCTCAAAAAGTCATGAAAGCTACCAAAGCTGAAGGTATGAATATCATTGCCAACTGCGAAGAAGTTGCTGGACAAACCGTTTTCCATACCCATGTCCACCTTGTTCCTCGCTATAGTGCAGATGACGATCTCAAGATTGACTTTATCGCACATGAACCAGACTTCGGCAAACTTGCCCAAGTCGCTGAAACGATCAAAAATGCTTAAGGAGTCACCATGAAACTATCAAACTTACTACTTTTTGCAGGTTCTGCAGTCGGTTCATACCTCCTCGTTAAGAACCGCCAAGCTATCACTGAAGAGGTTCTAGATACAACTGATCGTGTTGAAGCCATTAAGGATGACTTGGATATCATCCAAGATAGCCTGCAAATTATCAACCAACAAAAAGAACTCATCAAGGAATATCAAAAAGATTTGACCTATAAGTTTAAAGTCTTGGAAAAAGACGTCCAAACAAGATTAGCTGTACTAAAAGAATTGCAGGAAACTGAAGAAAACTAAGGAAAGGGAAACTCCAATTTTCCTTATTTCCCCTTTAAATCCATTTGGGTTAGCAAATTCTAACAGACCAGGGAGGGCATGAAAATGAAACAGTTTTTTAAAGTCCTGACGCGGATCATCCTGATTATTTGTGGTGGCCTCTGCCTTCTTACAGCCCTAGCATTTCTAATACTGGCCAATCTGTTCAAGGCCTCACCGAGTGACATCCGAAAAGGAAATGAAGCCTTAAAACAAATCTTCATCTCCCTTGACCTGCCTCCTGAGAAAGTAGAATCAAATGGAAGCTATCAATTCGAGGGTGGAGGCTTAGATTTTTATGTGACATTCTCTGATGAGGTCGTCAATAGCCACCCAGTCCTAAAAGAAAGTCCAAACCTCACCAAAAACCGACTCAAAAATCTATGTCCTACAGGCAGGTGATATTTCCTACCATTCAGTAGAGGACAACTTATTCAATCATGGTTTATTCCAATTTTTAGAGGGGGAGAGCAGGAAGTATTTCCAAGAAATCGGAAAAAAATCAAATCCTTCTTTCTTTATTCTCTCTTGGCAGGATTCGGAAAGCATGAAAAAGGGAATCGCATCCTATGAAAAAGCTTTGACCTTGGTGGATATTCAGGATAATTCGGCAATTAAGCACATTGATACCGTAACCGTGAAACCTGGCAAGGAAGCGGAACTCAAGCAACTCATCCAGGAGATGGATGAGGCTGGCTTACTCACTCAAAAATATCAATAACAGACCAGTCGGAAAATGATTTCTCCCATGCTGAAATTCTAAAGATTACACGAAAAAGAGCCCGAAGGCTCTTTTTTATGCTTTATTCTCCTTCAAAGGCATCCTTAATATGGTCAAAGAAGCCTTTTTTCTTTGGATTAACTTTCAAATCACCTGCAGCTGCGAATTCTTTCAAGGCTGCTTTTTGGCGGTCATTCAAACCTATTGGGGTAACAACATTGACAGTAACGTATTGGTCACCAAGGGCACCACCACGAAGGCTAGGCGCACCTTTACCACGTAGGCGGAATCGTTTACCAGTCTGAGTTCCTTCTGGAATGACTAATTCTACATCACCATGAACTGTAGGGATGTCTACTGTATCACCAAGTGCTGCTTGAACAAAATTGAGGTTCAAATTGTAGAAGATAGTAGTTCCTTCACGTTCAAACTTATCACTAGCTTCAACTGAAACCACCACGTACAAGTCACCATAAGGACCACCATTAAAGCCAGCTTCACCTTGACCAGCTAGGCGGATTTGTTGACCTGTTTCCACACCAGCAGGGATTTTTACGTGTACGCTATGGGCTTGTTTTTCATGACCAGTTCCATGACAGGTTGTACATGGATCTTTGATTTCTTGACCACGGCCATGACAGACATCACAGGTTACTTGGCGACGCATCATACCAAGAGGTGTTTGGGTATCAACATTGATCACACCTGAACCATGACAGCGTCCACAAGTAACTGGACTTGTTCCAGGTTTAGCACCAGACCCATTACAAGTACGACAGCTTGCTTCACGATTGTATTTGACTTCCTTTTCTGTACCAAAAATAGCTTCTTCAAAGTCAAATGAACGCGATACTGGAGGTCGTCACCTTGACGAGGAGCGTTTGGATTACGTGATGCACCTCCACCTCCAAAGAAGCTTGAGAAGATATCTTCAAATCCACCAAAGCCACCTGCTCCGTCGAAGCCTCCGAAACCACCTGCTCCACCGAAACCACCATTGGCACCCGCAGCACCGTATTGGTCATAGGCAGCACGTTTCTGTTCATCGCTCAAAGTTTCATAAGCTTCTTGAACTTCCTTGTACTTGTCCTCAGCTCCAGGATCCTTGTTGATATCTGGATGATATTTCTTAGATAATTTCCGATAGGCTTTCTTGATCTCATCTTGAGATGCATTCTTAGAAACACCCAAACGGTCATAAAATTCAGTATTGTTCATACAAGATACTAAGAGCGAACAGAAAGCGACTGAAATTTAGGAAACCGACAAGAAATCCTGTTTTCTTAGGAGATTTATCTAATTTCCAAGCTTTCCGCTCGAGTTCAATTCCCCGAACGCTCTTTGTTCCTTTCTATAATTTATAAGTAAATCTTTAGAGGCTGTTTTCTATACTCTGCTTCACTTGATCAAACTCTTCATCTGATAGAGTAAATATCAAATCCTCTTCTGAATATTCGTTCTGTTCTTTAAAATAGTTTTCAGTATTTTCTGCCAAACCTAGACTAAGAATTACTTTTCTTGCAAACTCTTGGTGCGCAAAGCCTATAGCCGTAATGATTTGTTTATCTTGCACAAGAACTTTCGGTTGGAAATTTTCACGTGGAAGAAATTCAAAATAGTCAAAGAAGTTTTGCCAAATGCCACCTGTAAATTTCGTGTCCTTCAACAAGCCTGCTTTTGCCAATAAAAGGGGCGCAGAAGAAATGGCTGCAATCAAGACATCTCGCTCACCAAGGTCCCTCAAGAACGAAATCAATTTCTCATCGCGTAGAGCAGGTCCTATGTTTACCATTCCTGGCAAAATGATACAAGAATAATCTTCTATACGAATCTGATCTAGTGTTTTCGTTGGTTGACAGAGCAAGCCATCCTCAGAGACCACTATCGAATGATCTGAAGCGGCATAATCAATCGTGATATCAAAAGACAGAGCTAAAGTACTCGTTAAAGCGGTTATCTCATAGAGAGAAAAATTAGGATAAATGATACAAAGTACTTTTTTCACACGCAACATCCTCTATTTTACCGAAAAACAGAGGCTGGGTTGCAACCTCTGGATTGGATTCTATCTTTCAACATTGTAGTAACGAATTAAAGACTACAACTCTCAATTCTTAATATAACGAAACTACTTTATCATAACTGGATACGGTAATCTCGATTATATCTTGATCATTAATATCACTGAAATCGACTTTACGATTAATAGGTGCCCCATTTATCACTACTTTTGAAATAAAGCTGCTATTTTTAGGCGAAATGGAAGCATCTACATGACATTGTAACCACGTTACTTCGTCAATCATGTTTTTAGGAAGCTCCAAGAATTTTCTACTTCTCCCCCTATTCGTACGACAATACAGAGAAATTTGTTGTTTGTTTATTTTATAAGTAATGTTTAAACCTTTGTCCTTTAATGCGTTAATTAAATCACTAACCTTCATTCTTCACTCCTACTTCTCCGTAAACTCTCCGTCTACGACATCATCGCCTGCATTTCCTGTTGCTTGTGCGCCTTCTGCTCCTGCTTGAGCTTGTTGCGCTGCTGCGGCTTGTTCGTAGAGTTTAACCGCAAGTCCTTGAGCTTTTTCGTTCAATGCTTCAAGTTTTGCTTTCATTTCTTCCAAGTTGTTATCTTCTTGGGCTTTCTTAAGCTCATCGAGGGCAGCTTGGGCAGCATCACGTTCTGCATCGAAGCCTTTACCTTCAGTTTCTTTGATTGTCTTTTCAGTCGCAAAGATTGCTTGGTCTACTTCGTTACGAAGGTCAACTTCTTCTTTACGTTTCTTATCTGCTTCAGCGTTAGCTTCTGCATCTTTCATCATGCGGTCGATTTCTTCGTCTGTCAAACCTGAGTTAGATTGGATAACAATTGTTTGTTCTTTTTGAGTTCCAAGGTCTTTGGCCTTAACAGATACGATACCGTTCTTGTCGATGTCGAATGTTACTTCGATTTGTGGGATACCACGAGGTGCAGCTGGGATATCAGTCAATTGGAATCGTCCAAGAGTCTTGTTATCTGCTGCCATTGGGCGTTCACCTTGAAGAACGTGGATATCAACGGCTGGTTGGTTGTCTGCTGCAGTTGAGAAGACTTGTGATTTAGATGTTGGAATGGTTGTGTTGCGGTCGATCAATTTTGTGAAGACACCACCCATTGTTTCGATACCAAGTGACAATGGCGTTACGTCAAGAAGGACAACGTCTTTGACGTCACCAGTGATCACACCACCTTGGATAGCAGCACCCATAGCCACAACTTCATCAGGGTTCACTGATTTGTTTGGCTCTTTACCAGTTTCAGCTTTAACAGCTTCTACAACGGCAGGGATACGAGTTGAACCACCGACAAGGATCACTTCGTCAATGTCTGACAAGCTCAAACCTGCATCTGAAAGGGCTTGGCGAACTGGAACTTTTGTACGTTCTACAAGGTCACGAGTCAAATCGTCAAATTTCGCACGAGTCAAAGTCATTTCCAAGTGAAGAGGTCCAGCTTCACCAGCAGTGATAAATGGCAAGCTGATTTGTGTTGAAGTCACACCAGAAAGGTCTTTCTTCGCTTTTTCAGCTGCGTCTTTCAAACGTTGAAGAGCCATCTTGTCTGTTGACAAGTCAATGCCGTTTTCTTTCTTGAATTCTGCTACCAAGTGGTCAATAATTTTTTGGTCAAAGTCGTCACCACCGAGTTTGTTGTCCCCTGCAGTTGCCAATACATCAAAGACACCGTCACCCAATTCAAGGATAGATACGTCAAATGTACCACCACCAAGGTCGAATACCAAGATTTTTTCTTCTTTATCTGTCTTGTCCAAACCGTAAGCAAGGGCTGCTGCAGTTGGTTCGTTGACGATACGTTCTACTTCAAGACCAGCAATTTTACCAGCATCTTTAGTTGCTTGACGTTGCGCATCGTTGAAGTATGCAGGAACTGTGATAACTGCTTTGGTTACTTTTTCACCAAGGTATTCTTCAGCGTAACCTTTCAAGTATTGAAGAATCATAGCTGAGATTTCCTGTGGAGTGTATTCTTTACCGTTAGCAGAAACTTTTTCAGAAGTACCCATCTTAGATTTGATAGAGATGACTGTATCTGGGTTTGTTACTGCTTGACGTTTTGCAGCGTCACCAACGATGATTTCACCATTTTTGAATGACACTACAGATGGAGTTGTGCGGTTTCCTTCTGGGTTTGCGATGATTTTGCTTTCAGTTCCTTCAAGAACTGCTACTGCTGAGTTTGTTGTTCCTAAGTCAATACCGATAATTTTAGACATATGTTTTTCTCCTTAAATTTATCTTATTTTTTTCTTTTTGATATTTTCCCTTAAGTGGTGGGGACGTGAGCAACTCCCTTCGGGATTTCATCACTTATTTTTGAGCCTATTGTCTCAAAAATCCCCTGTTTCAGTAGCACACGCTACTGAAACTTTCACCACGGCGGGAAATATCTTCCTTGCTAGCCTTTGGCTTGCTTCTTATCTTTCTTTCATAGTTTATTGTCGTTTCGGACAAGGTTTCTATTATGTTACGACACGAGGAGTCGAAAGCGATATTATTTCGACGACGAGTTAGTAAGGAGGCTAGGCAAACGCCATAGCGATTGCCGTTTTCTGACGAGTTGCTTTAGCTACCGTCAGAATTGCTAGTTATAAACCACTACCATGGCTGGTCTTAGGATGCGGTCATGTAGTTTGTAGCCTTTTTGGAAGACTTGTGCGATGGTATCTGCTGGATGTTCGTCATCTGCTGGGACTGTTTGAATTGCCATATGGTAGTTATGGTCAAATTCACCATCTGCTGGAATTTCTTCAATTCCTTCTTCTTTCAGAGCATGTATCAAACTTTCTTGGACCATTTCCAAGCCCTTCTTCACATCATCTGTCAACCCTTCGACGGCAAGGGCACGTTCAAGGTTATCCAGTGATGGCAAGATTGCTTTGGACAAATCTTGGCTGCGATAGCGTTGCAAGAGTTGACGTTCTTCATTGGCACGGCGCTGAATGTTTTGCATCTCTGCATGAGCACGAAGGTATTTGTTTTCAAATTCTTCGGCACGTTCATTTGCCAAGTCCAGTTCAGACTTCTCAGGAGTTGTTTCTTCAGCTGTTTCCACAACTTCCTCTTCTTTTACTTCTTCATTTTTAATATCTTGGGCCATTTTCGCCTCCTTTAATGATTTCAATCTTAATTCACTTCATAGTGATTACTGCTGAGATAGCGGTAAAAATCCGTCAACTTCATAGTCAGAACTCGATTAACAACATTAAGTTGATTGACCAATTGTTGATAATCCAGATTAACTGGACCTATAATCGCAAGAATTCCAAATCCACGATAGGGAATCAGGAACTTACTGCTAATCACTGCTAAGTCAGCGAGACAAGATTCTTTGCTATCCGCAACTCGGACACTTTGCATCTGGTCGCCAATCAGATTCTCTCGAATTTCCAAAGCTACCTTTTGTGGCTGATCAAAAAATTGATAGGCCGCTAAATTAGCGAAATTCAGAAGATTGACTTTGCCAGAAACCACGATATTTTCATTGAACATCTCTTTGAAGATATGCTCAATAAGATCCATAACATTATCCGTTGTTGTAAAGTAACGTTGGATAATCTGCGGAATCTCTGTCCGAATCTTGTAGTGAATATCCAAAACAGTTTGATTCAGGAAACGTTCTTGAATCATGGTCTTGAGGCGATTTAAATCCTCCTGCAAGAAATTTCTCGGAATCAAAAACTGACTGGTAACTGTTCTAGACTCATCAAGCGTAAAAACTGCCAGAGCTGTATGTTGTCCGAGGACAACAATATCAAAAGCTGTCAGCTCCTGCCTACTTGGTTCGACATCCAGTGCTACAACCGTACAACTACTCAAGTCTGACAAGATTTTAGTTGCCTCTTGAAGGATATCCTCAAGCTTAAAGAACTCCTGATCAAATGCTTTACAATCTCATAAACTTGATTCTCGGCTAAACGGTCAAAGGATAGGGAGTGTTTGACATAGTATTGAAATCCAGCCACACTCGGCATTCGACCACTTGAAGTATGAGCCTTTTCAAGCAAACCTTGCTTTTCTAGAGCTGCCATATCATTTCGAATGGTAGCACTACTAGAGTTGATAGACTCTTGCAAGGCCTTAGATCCAACAGGTTCGTGCGTTTTGGTAAAGATGTCAATAATCAGATTTAAAATATTCTGCTGACGTTCTGTAACCATCTCGTCACTCCTCTCTGATAGATCTTTTTTAGCACTCGATACATCCAAGTGCTAACTTATGATTCTATTATACACCCTTAGAAAAGAATGTCAAGACAAAAACTCAAAAAATTAGCACTCTTTTGTCAAGAGTGCTAAAAATCGGTCTGAGGACCTAGAAACTAATGTCAATCAACCAGATATTTCCGTCTAAGTCTGTAAAAACTATAAATTAGATAAGAAATCATGAGAGCATATAGGGCAAAAATAACGAAAAAAGACTGAGAGAGACTTTCGCGAAACAGACTCATACAAACAACAAGACCACCAGAGATAGAAACTGTAGATGTACGAAGTCCAGATTTCACACCATCCCATCTAAGACGATTGTCCATGAAAAATCGATCATTTAAATCTACATCACAAGTTGCTTTTCGAAAAACAGAATAAGAACAATTTCCCACAAATTCCCAGTCTTTATCCTTAACACTTTGTAAATCTAGCTCATTTTTTCTAAGATAGCTAGCATTCCATACACAGTAAACCACATCATCTGGTTGGCATTGCTCAAAATAGAAAAAGCCTAAACGGTTCGCTTTATATTTCCAACCTTTCAAATGCATCTCATGCAAATAATCTTCTACCTTATCCAAATCAAAAATGGTAAACATTCGAAATTGTACTTTGCTATTCATTGTCTAACCTCCAAAATGGTTCTATTTATCAGATAATTCTTTCCACTTTTGAAACAATCTCCAAAAAATATAAGAAATCTGAATCGCAAAAACGATCAATAAAGTACAGTCTATGCTCACAATCAAACATTCCCCAACTGAAATAACTTCTTCCACTGAGTGACTTTGAGAAAACCGGTAGTAGCACTGAAAAGAGAAGCAAAATAGGAAGCATCCGCATTATTAAAATGCGCTTAACCATGGCTAACTTCCCGGCCGCGTCATTATAAATTTCAAACTCGGCATCCGACTCAACTCCAGAATAAAGCTTTCTAAAATAGGAAAAACTATTAAAGTTTGTAATATGCTCCCAGCCACAGTCTTTATATAATTGTAAATAGGAAGCTCTCTCTGACTTTTTCATAGGATAAAAGTCCAACTGATAAACCACCTGCTCCGGTTGGCACCTTTCAAAAGTATACTTAACCGCAACTACTAAGTTAGAGTAACTTACTTCCTTAAGTTTCCAGCCCTGAGCATGCATCTCTCTGAGATAGAGAGCTTCTCTATCATAATCCGCAATGGTACAAATCCTATAAACAACTTTCTTTTCCATCAAAGCTCCTCCCGACTGTTTCTGTAGAGCCGTTCAATACGTTTCAACTCAATTTCTAAAACTTTTCTGCCCAAGTCTGTTATCTGATAGATTTTTCGTTTTTCCTCTTCTCGGACAAAGGAAATCAAACCATCCTTTTCCATCTTTGACAGGGTTCCATACATAGTTCCGGGACTAATTGAAACCTGTGAATCTGTTAATTCTTTGACCTTTTGTGTAATACCGTAGCCATGGTTCTCCTTTTGCAGACAGAATAGAATATAAAAACCCGTTTCAGTCATGGGAAGGTAGACCCGCCTAATCTTATCTGTTAGTTCCATTTAACCAAACCTCCAATTTAGTTCGATATATCGCACCTCGTTATATAAAATATATCACACTTCGATACAAAATGCAAGAAAAAAAAGATCGTCCTCACGGACAATCTTTCTGATTGATCATTAGTAAAGATCTAGGTAGTTATCAATTTCCCATTGTGAAACAAAGGTTGCGTAGCTTGCCCACTCAATTCGTTTGGCTTCAAGGAAGCTAGTGTAAATGTGTTCACCTAGAGCTGCTTTAACCACTTCGTCTTCTGTCAAAGCTTTCAAAGCATTGTGAAGAGTTGATGGAAGGTCAGTAATTCCAGCTTCCTTACGCTCTTCTGCAGTCATAATGTAGATATTTTTCTTCGATTGGTGCCGGCGCTTCGATTTTTGTTTTTCGATACCGTTCAAACCAACTTCTAAAAAGAACAGCCATAGCAATATAAGGGTTTGCCATTGGGTCCACTGAGCGCAACTCCAAACGTGTTCCCATTCCGCGTGATGCTGGTACGCGGACAAGTGGTGAACGATTGCGACCTGCCCAAGCGATGTAAACAGGGGCTTCGTAGCCTGGAACCAAACGTTTGTATGAGTTAACGGTTGGGTTCATGATAGCTGTATAGTTGTAAGCATGTTTGATCAAACCACCAAGGAAGTAGTAAGCCGTTTCTGACAACTGCATGCCTTTTGGATCATTTGGATCAAAGAAGGCATTGTTTCCTTCCGCATCGAACAAAGACATATTACAGTGCATACCTGAACCAGCGATACCAAATTTTGGTTTAGCCATAAAGGTTGCATACAAACCATGTTTACGGGCAATTGTTTTTACAACAAGTTTAAAGATTTGAATCTTATCACAAGCACGAAGAACTTCATCGTACTTAAAGTCAATCTCATGTTGACCTACAGCAACTTCGTGGTGACTTGCTTCTACCTCAAATCCCATTTTGGTCAAGACGTTCACAATCTCACGACGAGTGTTGTCAGCAAGGTCAGTAGGTGCCAAATCAAAGTAACCACCCTTGTCATTTACCTCAAGAGTTGGGTCTCCATTTTCATCAAGCTTAAATAGGAAGAATTCTGGCTCTGGTCCAAGGTTGAAAGACTTGAATCCAACTTCTTCCATGTGACGAAGAGCACGTTTGAGGTTTCCACGAGGATCTCCAGCAAATGGTTCCCCTTCTGTTGTATAGACATCACAGATCAATCCTGCGACACTACCGTTCTCATCTCCCCAAGGAAAGACTGTCCAAGTGTCCAAGTCAGGGTATAGGTACATATCTGATTCGTTGATACGAACAAACCCTTCAATAGAAGATCCATCAAACATAGCCTTATTTGACAAGACCTTGTCTAGTTGTTCATCTGTAGCAGGAATTTCGACGTTTTTCATAGTTCCCAAAATATCTGAAAACATGAGACGGATAAAGGTTACATTTTTTTCCTTAACTTCACGACGAATATCTGCAGCTGTGATTGACATGGTTTTTCTCCTTATATATGACGACTTGCGGTTGCCTAACCGCGACCAAAAGGTGATTGTTGAGAAGCAAAGCGACTTTGTTGAAGAACCTCATTCCGAAGGGCCCGACGCACCTCAGTTTGACTGACTGGTTTCTTGGATTTCGCCTCACGTTCGGCATATTTTTTCTTGATAGCAGCAATGTTCAGACCTTCAGAGATATAATCTTTAATCTCAAGCAATCGATCCATGTCATTCAAAGAATACATACGGCGATTGCCCTCGTTACGATCAGGCTTAATCAATTCCTGGTCTTCATAATAACGAATTTGGCGCGCCGAAAGATCGGTCAGTTTCATAACACTACCAATAGGAAAAACTGCCATATTGCGACGAAATTCTTTTTCCTTCATGTACACTTCCTTCTTTCTGTCTATTATAGTCTAAAAAAATTCAATCGTCAATCAATAATGTTATATCTTGTGACATTATTTTGTTTTTTTCAGTAAAATGCTCCGTAAACGATCAATATCGTAATTTACAAGAATTGCTACAAAAACACCCATAAAGGTTTCAAAAACTCGGGCAAATACGTACAAACCGTCTCACCATTTGGAATTGATAAGGTAATAATCAACATAGCCGCAACTCCACCGATAACACCTGCTTTATTGTTCATAGCAACATTTGTCATAATGGTTAACATGGTGCAAATTGGAACAACTAGGAGGGTTACCCAGAAGGCACCGTGAAAAAGATTATTTAAGAGAAAGAAAATCAGGGCATAAAAACCACCAATACTATTTCCGAGAATACGAGAAGTACCAAAATGAACACTCTTGTCAAAGTCTTCTCTTAAACTAAAAACTGCAGTCAAGGCTCCAATCTGAAGTCCTTTCCAACCAAAAAAACCAAAAATCATGAGAACTAAAAAAACAGCAATTCCTGTTTTAAACGTTCGCATCCCTAACTTAAACTTGGATTTGTCAAATCTATACTTTTTAAAATAACTCATCATTTCAACTTTCTATTTCCATTTTACCATAAATTTACCTATTTTTGAGAAGGGGATGCAATAAACTGATGGAAATAAAAAAGAGAAGGAACTTAATCCTTCTCTATCTGATGATTCCACACTCTCTTTTTAGAACAAATATATGAAAGCTAAAGTCAAGAGACTAGCGAGTAAGCCCACTCCCCAGAAGAAGAAGTCGACCTTCCACTCACTCCAAGCTTGTCCTTTCCCAGAAAAGCCCCCCAACTCAAAATGATGGTGAACTGGTGTCATACGGAAGATACGTTTTCCTCCAGTCAACTTAAAGTAGGTGACTTGCATCATAACAGATGTTGTTTCAAAAACATATACAATCCCAATCAAGAGCAAGGTCCATTCTTGGTGCAGTGCCATGGAAATAGCAGCCAACATACCTCCAAGGGCAAGACTTCCGACATCACCCATGAAGACCTTAGCAGGCTTGTGGTTAAAGACAAAGAAGCCAAGAAGACCACCAACCATAGCTACAATCACTAGTAAGATATCGAGCTGATTTTGCACATAGGCAATCACTCCATAGGCAGATAGGCTAATCACCACAGAAATACTTGCCAAGCCATCGATTCCGTCAGTCAGGTTAACTGCGTTTGAAAAACCAACTAACCAGAAGAGGGCAAAGAGAATATACAGAACTCCTAAATGCAAGGGATAACCAAATACATTTAAGATATCTCCACCTCTTTCATAGAAGAAATAGAAGATCACTCCTCCGACTAACTGGAGCAAGAGTTTTTGTTTAGGATTAAGTCCTTCGTTGATTTTACGGAAAACCTTGAGGAAATCATCCAAGAAACCGACCAAACCATATAAGACCAGGATAAAGAGGATCATTCCGACATTATTGGTTAATTGATTAGTCACGAGAGCAAGGACCAGACTAACTAAAAACTCCTGCTAGGAGAAAGACGAGTCCTCCCATTGTTGGTGTCCCAGCTTTTGCTTGGTGTTGTTTGACATCCTCATGCATCTGTTGACCGGTAATCTGTGCTTTATGGTAAAAACGGATAAAGGCTGGAATTCCTATGACTGTTAGAATAAAGGCAATCACTCCAGCAAAGATAGAAATAAGCATTCTAATCTCCTAATGTTATTTTTATTTTCTGTAAATCTTTTAAAGCTGTATTAGAACGAACACTTTGCTTTTTAACAGTTTCTCCTGTACCTTCAAACTCAACTTCAAGATTCAGCCATTTGGCAAAGGTTTCAACATTTTTCTTAGACCAGCCATATAAGTCAGGCATCTCTTCTACCTTATCTGAAAGGAGTAAGATTTGCTGATTGGCATCTAGATTGGTTCCTTCTTCTACTGAGCTTTCTTTGATTTTTGTTCCTGAACCGATAACAATTGGTTGTACAAGGTTACGACGGAGTTCTTCAGCTAGTTCTCCAGGACCATAATCCTTCAGTTCTGGCATTGCATAACTAGTTGTAGTTGTCACTTGGTCCAAATTCTTAGCCGTAGATTGAAGATTGAGCGTCTCTTTCATGGCTGAAGCTCGCTCCAGAATCGGGTTGGAAAATTCTCCTAGTTGTACCGAAGCAAAATGTTGTGGTTGTTGAACTGTGACATAGAGGATAAAATCTGGATTTTCAGAAGGATGCATGGTTACTACAGAAAAGATATAATTTGTTTTCCCAACTAAGTATCCTCCGTTTTGCTCATCAGCAATCTGGGCAGTTCCTGATTTGACAGAAACAGTCTGACCAGGTACAGTAACGATTGGTTGACCAGTACTTTTATTGTACATCGTACCATAGACAGGGTCTGTACCAACCAAAATCATGTTTTCCCTAGTCAAACTAGCCGCTTCTTTAGAAACAGGATTCCCTACAACCTCTCTTTGTGATTTACGAACAGTCTGATCATTTGGATCATAGAGGGCACTAATAAACTTCGGTTCTAGCATAACCCCATCATTAGCAATGGCTGTAAAAGCGCGGAGCATCTGGGTGTGGGTAACAGAGATACCTTGACCAAAAGCACTCATGGCAATATTAACGACGTTATCTGCAGGTAGTTGTCCAGCATACTCATCGGGCATTCCAAAACGAGTTGGAACCCCAAACTTAAATCGATTGAGGTATTCTAACCAAGTAGCATCCCCCATCTTTTGTTCGAGCAAAGTCATACCCACATTACTTGAGTGAGCAAACCCTTGTAAGTAAGTCATTATACTTCCAGCTGATAAGCCATCATTAACATCCCAGTCCCTGATAGTTGCATCTGCCACCTTCAACTCACTGCTATTAAAATATTCTCCCCCGGAGAATGTTCCGTTGTCAATAGATGCCGCTAAAGTCATAACTTTCATGGTTGAACCAGGTTCGTAATTGCTCTGATATAAAAGGTCTCGCCAAACAAAATCCTCAGTAATACCTTCTTTTGTATCCGCATCAAAAGTTGGTCTCTGAGTCGTTGCCAAAATTTCCCCTGTCTTAGCACTAACCAAGGTAGCATTCATATACTTGCCTTTTAGTTTTTCTTGGAAGGCATCCATTTGACTTTCCATAAAGGACTGCAAAGGACTAGATAGGGTCGTATAGACGTCTTTCCCGTTTACAATCTGTCGGGTAACTTGCTCCGTACCTGGAACAATATTTCCTAAGCGGTCTTTTTCATAGGTAATAATGCCGTCTGTTCCTGCCAACAAACTATTTAAGGAACTCTCGACACCAGACGTCCCAACGAGACTTTGTTCCATCTTCATTTTCACGTAACTGGGCTAAGCCAATAAAGGATGAAGCAAATTTTCCATTTGGATAACTTCGATTGGGACTAGTCGTAAAATCAACACCCTTGACCTTAGCAGCTTCTAAGTCCTGTTTAATGGACATCATATTTGCGTAGGTAATCCCATTTCCTTTAGCACCAAAGGAAACCTGTTTGAGATTTGGTTGAGAGAGTTGATCTTTAACGTAGGTTTCCTCCATATCCAAGTACTTATGGAAAATTTCGGCTACCTTATTGTACTGAGATTCCGCTACATATAGAACATCTCCATTAGCTGATTTATAGTCCTTATCAATGGCAGCATAAACATTATAGGACGTTGCATCCTCAGCAATTGGCGTTCCATTACGATCATAAATGGTCCCCCTCTTAGCAGGAACTGTTAGAGTCGTTTGGTGAACCTTACTGGCTTCTTTGACCAGGTCAACACCAAACTTCTTCCCCGTACCAATAATCACCGCAAAATTAACCAAAAAAACAGCAAAGAGAAAGACGGCTAAGAGACTAAGGCTCTTCCCAACTCGTCTGCGGTTTTCAAGGGGAGATTTGCGATTCTTAATTGCAAAGTGTACTATTTTTTCTTTCCAGGTTTTCATATACTACTCCGCCGATCGGATATTTTCATTATTCAGTTGCAGTTCTTGCGAATCCGCAATTCCTGTCAGACGCTCTGAACGGATCAATTCATTGACTTCTTGCTTAGCATCATCCAGCTCTGTCTTCTTTTCTTCAATCTGAGCATTAACAGTCGTTAGTTCACTCTGGACTTGCAAGAGCTTGGTCTGCATATAAACAACACTGATGGCTAAGACAAGGGCTGTAATGGCAATCGAAAGGTAAAAAGCCTTCTCAACACGTGAAAATCTCTTGATACGAGCTTGTAGTAATTGGCTCGTCGTTTCTCTTTTTTCTACCATTTTATCCCCTTACTTATGAATTTTTCGAGCTACTCGTAGCTTGGCTGAGTGAGAACGATTATTGGCCTCCAACTCCTCCTTGCTTGGTAAATCGGTTTGCGAGAGACTAATTCCATCTTAGGCTTAAGATCATCTGGGATGAAAGGCAAGCCTTTTGGCACTTCCACTGTTGAAGCTTCCTTGAACAATTGCTTGGTCAAGCGATCTTCCAGTGAATGAAAGGTAATGACTGAGATTCTTCCGTCCACTGTTAGTAATTCCATAGCTTGTTGGATGGACTCATCTGCAGCTCCTAATTCATCATTGACCTCAATACGGATGGCTTGGAAAATTTGCTTGGCAGGATGACCTTTTTTCTTGAGTTCCTTGGCAGGCTTAGCAGACTTGATAATCTCTGCTAATTCTGTTGTTGTCTCAATCGGCTTCAACTCACGCGCCTGTTCAATCTTCCGAGCGATCTGTTTGGAGAATTTGTCCTCGCCATACTTGAAGAAAATACGAACCAAGTCATGATAGTCATAATGGTTCACTACCTCATAAGCTGTCAAGCTAGCTTCCTGATTCATCCGCATATCCAGTGGCGCATCCTTCTTATAAGAAAAACCTCGCTCACGCTGATCCAATTGCGGGCTCGAAACTCCCAAATCATAACAAATGCCATCAATTTCTTCTACACCTGCTTCTTGTAAACGGGCTTTCAAATGACGGAAGTTGTCCTTGATGAAGGTAACCATCCCTTTTTCGATATAAGGCGCCAGACGTTTTTGCGCATTGTCAATGGCATTCTGGTCCTGGTCAAAGGCATAGAGATGCCCCTTTTCACTTAATTTACTTAATAAATACTCGCTGTGGCCTGCTCCACCCAAGGTCGCATCAACGTAAATGCCATCAGGCTTCACATCAAGCATATCAATGGTTTCATGGAGCATGACCGTTACATGATGAAATTCTTTAGTCATATCTTATCTATTTTACCACAATTCTGACTAGCTTGCACTCGCTAAAGCAAAAACCTTTCCTTACTACTTTATCACTTGTATTCAGCAGGCGACTCTGCTACCTGAGCTAGTTCTACACGCTCTTGAGGATTCAAGTGTTGGTGCACAGCCTCTGCCACTGCTCTTGGTATGCCAACTTCCACAATTTCATCCACACTGGCTTCCTTGATTTTAGTCAAGGACTTGAAATATTTCATCAAATTCTGCTTGCGTTTGGGACCTAAACCTTCAATCCCATCCAATTGAGAGGAGAAAGAGTTTTTAGAGCGCAGTTGACGGTGGAAAGTGATCGCAAAGCGATGGACCTCATCTTGGATTCGTTGCAGGAGGAAAAATTCCTGCGAATTGCGAGACAACTCTACAACCTCAAGCGGATCTCCAAAGAGCAATTCATGGGTTTGGTGCTTGTCATTTTTTTGCAGACCTGCAATGGGAATATCTAACCCTAACTCTTCTTGAATAACTTGCTTAGCGATATTAACCTGACCTTGTCCCCCATCAATGACGATCAAATCTGGCGGGGTCAAGCCATCACGTTGGACTCGACCATAGCGCCTGCGGATAACCTCTCGCATACTTGCATAGTCATCTGGTCCAACAACTGTTTTTATCTTGTACTTGCGGTAATCCTTCTTGCTCGGTTTCCCGTTAACAAAAACAACCATGGCAGAAACTGGACTAGTCCCCATGATATTGGAATTGTCAAAGGACTCGATGCGAACTGGGGTTGGAATTTGTAAAAGTCGCCCTAGATTTTCAATAGCCCCTTGAGTCTTTTCGACTGATTTTTCCAGAAGATTAAACTTCTGTTCTAGACTAACACGCGCATTTTTGATAGCGAGATTGACCAGTTGTTTTTTCTCCCCACGTTGGGGTTTGAGAACCTTGGTATCCACCAAAGCCTTAACGGCCTCTTCATCAATATCCTGAGGAATCAAAATTTCATTAGGAATCAGATGAGATTTTTCTTGATAAAACTGCCCAACATAGGTCAGAAAATCTTCATCTGGATCATTGTAGTAAGGAAAAAGGTTGACATCACGCTCAATGAGCTTACCTTGGCGGACAAAGAATACCTGAACACACATCCAACCCTTATCCACGTAGTAACCAAAGACATCGCGATTTTGGAGGTCCTTGGCCATAACCCGTTGCTTGGTCCGAAGTGTTCCAATGGCCTGAATCAGATCCCGATATTCAGCTGCACGTTCAAATTCCATACTCTGAGCTGCCACATTCATCTTTTCCTTGAGGTCATCGATGATTTTGTCATCCTGACCCTTTAGAAAATCAGAGACTTCTTGAGCCATGGCTTTGAAATAAACCTCGTCCTTCTTACAGATGGTGTGAGCCACGCACTGGCCAATATGGTAATAAAAGCAAACCTTTAATGGTGGATTGGTACACTTACGAAAAGGAAAAATCCGATCCAGAAGTCGCTTTATTTCATTAGCTGCGCCCACATCCGGATAGGGTCCAAAATAGAGACCTCCGTCTTTCTTGACCTGACGGGTGATAATCAAGCGAGGATAGCGCTCATTGGTAATTTTGATGAAAGGATAGGACTTGTCGTCCTTGAGCATAATATTGTATTTAGGCTTATTTTCCTTGATCAGGTTAATCTCCAAAAGGAGGGCTTCAATATTAGACTCCGTAACAATAAACTCAAAGTCCACAATTTCAGACACCAAGGCTTCTGTTTTGGTATCATGACTCCCACGGAAATAGGACCGTACACGGTTACGTAGATTTTTTTAGCCTTTCCTACATAGATAATCGTACCGTTTTTTTATCTTTGTGAATGTAACAACCAGGGCTGGTCGGCAAGAGCTCTAGTTTTTGATTTAATCAAGTTATTCATAGTTCCATTATAGCAAAAAAAGCCCCCTTCATTGCTTACATCAAGGAGCTCTATTTTTCGTTTGAAAATCACTTATTCTCCAGACTCATAAAGTTCTTGAACTGCTTGAACATCTTGAGCCTGAATACCATAATAAGAACCTGCTGGCTGCATGACTGACACTTCATTAGTATGTTCCAAGCCAATGGCATGTCCTAGCTCATGCTCTGCTGTATGCAAGATGCGATCATAGGTATAGCCATAGTTTGGATTAGATAGATAATAATGATTCAAACGAACTGTTACTGAAGTAAATTGTTTAGTCAGGAGATTTGTCTGACTCTCCGCCTCACCGACAACAGATGTGGAACCATCATTCATTTCAGTCGCAAAAATAGTTGCTTGGTCAGGTTCTGTCACAAGTACAAAATTAAAAGCACCGGTTTGATTCCAATTGGTAATAGCCTCAACGTAAGCCTTTTGAAAGGTTGCATCCATTTGAGGATCAATATAAATTGTCGCCTGTACTTGGGGCCATTTTACTCCTGAATCTTGATGATGATCGGTCTGAGACAACCCTTGCAACTTACCAGTTTCTTGCCATTGATGCCAGCCTGCTTGACCAACTTGAACAAGTTGCCCCGCTTGATTGAAGACACCAGATAAATCCCCTGTCATATACCAGAGAATTCCTAAAGCAATGAGAATTAAGACTACAAGAGTCCACACAAGGCGCCAGAACATGCGCCAAATCCCTAGTAACAATCGACATAGAACACGAATAATCCAGAACATGATTTCCCGCCTTTCTAAAAAAATAAGAATCCATCTTTTAGTCCTGGTTTCCCATTCTAAAGATAGATTCCTTATTTTACTTGAGTAAGCTGAAAGAAAACTAAAACTAAGACAAGCGTTCTTCCAAAACAAAATCAATTGGCAAGGTAGCCAAAAACCGTTCCAATTGTTTTTCCCAATAATACCACTCATGGGTTCCTGCACTGTGGCTATATGTCACATCAAAACCAAGTTTCTTGAGATTCTTCACCGCGAGGTTATTGGCAGCATACAAGAAATCTTGTTCACCACACCAAACCCAGAGTTTGGTCTTCTTGTCTGACTTGTTAGCAAGAGTTTCAAGTGAGTAAGGGCTAGTTTCCCAGTTATCAAGCTTACCAAAAACACCTCGCCAGTAGGCACGCGTCCCTAAATCTTGGCTTTCAGGAGAAAACTCCTCGAAGCTAAGAGCCCCAGAAAGACTAGCTGCATGCGAGAAACGGTTGGTCGACAGCGCCAACTTAAAGGAACCGTAGCCTCCCATTGAAAGGCCAGCGATAAAAAGTCTTTTTCACGCTTGCTAGACATATTAGGGAAGAAACGTTTGAGCACTTTAGGCAGTTCTTCTGCTAAAGCTGTATAGTAGTTATAGCCATACTGAGTATCTGTGTACCAGCCATTACTTGTATTTGGCATGACAACAATTAGATTAGTCCCTCGCACCAAGCGCTCTACATTGGTCCGTTTGAGCCAGCTATTATGATTTCCTGACATCCCATGTAAGAGATAGAGGACAGGAATATCCGTAGAATCTGGCTCCTCAACCCGAGACGCATCTGGGTAGAGAACATTCACTCCCCACTCCATATCTAAAACTTCTGAGTAATACTCAATCTTCATTACTGCCATAACTTGCTCCTTATTCATTTAAGATAAGAAAAAGCCGAAACTCGACTTTCTCTTGCTATTTGATCCTATTTTGCTTCCATGACTACTGGTAAGATAGCTGGGCGACGCTTGGTTTGGTCAAAGAGGAACTTGGACAAATGATCACGTACCTTACCTTTGAGTTCTGCCCAATCAAACTCTTCACCTTGGAGGTAGTCTTCAACTGTTTGATTGACTAACTCTGTACTTTCGCGCAAGATATCACGGCTCTTCTTGAGATAGACAAATCCACGCGTGTGCACTCGAGCTTTAGCGATGATTTTTTTCTCACGACGGTTAACAGTAATCGCCACGATGAAAATCCCATCTTCTGACAAGACCTTACGGTCACGAAGAACGACATTCCCAACATCCCCAATGGCATTCCCATCAATCAAGACATCGCCTGCTGTAACTGCACCTGATGGAACAAAGTCTCCATGCTCATAAGACATGGTAGTCCCTTTTTTAGGGATAAAAATACGTTCCGGTAACATACCAACTGCCATAGCAGCCTTAGCATGGGCATCCAACTCACGGTATTCTCCTTGGATTGGGAAGAGATATTTAGGTTGCAAGAGATTGATCATCAATTGCAAATCACGCGCATTCCCATGTCCTGACACACGCAAGCTATGAGTAATTGGCTTGACAACTCCACCTGCTTGGTAGACCATATTTTCTACACGTGCCATAACCGCTTCCTTGGCGATTGATGGTGTTGTAACGATATAAACTAGGTCACCTTCTTTGATTTCAACATAACGGTGACGACCGATAGACATCTTGCGTAATCCGTTAATAGGTTCACCCATACGTCCAGTTTCAAGGATAATTAATTCGTGATCTTCAAAACGAGACATATCTTTTGGCTTAATCAAAAGATTTTCACTTGCTAGAGACAATTTTTTTAAGCGAATCGCTGTACGGACGATATTTTCAATATCAAATCCTGTCAAAACAACACGGCGCCCTGTCTCCGCGGCTGCATCAAAAACTTGCTGGATACGAGAAAGGTTACTTGCAACTGCAGCAACTATGATACGTCCATCCCAGTCAGAAATGGTTTGCGTGATTTCTACACCAACTTCGTTTTCACTGGCTACTTGAATATTGCTATCTGCATTTGCTGAGTCACTAAGCAAAGCCAAGACCCCTTCGCGACCAATCTCTGCCAAACGACCAAAGTCAGTGGCGTAAGATTCACTAGCCGTTTGGTCAAACTTGAAATCCCCTGTGTAAACAACATTTCCTTCAGACGTCTTTAAGACCACACCCAAACTTTCTGGGATAGAGTGAGTTGTACGGAAGAAGGATACTACCGTTCCTCCAAAATCAATCTCAGTATTTTCATCAATCACATGGAAATCATCAAATTTCTTGACGCTGTCATTTCCCTTAACAAAAAGCTTAGCAAGTTCGATAGTCAACTCTGAACCAAAAAAACAGGAACTTTTTACTTCTGACAAGAGATAAGGAAGGGCTCCGATCGCATCCGCATGTCCGTGTGTTAAAAATACACCGGCAATACGATCGCTATTTTCAAACAGATATTCCATGTTTGGAATAACGACATCGACACCCAATTGCTCATTTTCAGGGTATTTTAAACCTGCGTCCAAAACAAAGATTGAATCGTTAATTTCTGCGATGTACATGTTCTTACCATTTTTCACGTACACCCCCAAGTGTTGTTAGTTTAATAGTATTCATTTTTCCTCCGAATAGTCACTTCAACTGTTTGTAGAGCTTTAAATGCTCTCTTTTTCTGAAAGTCCAATTCACTTTCAGCCGAATCTTTTCCATTCATTATACCATTTTTTTACTAATTTTCAAAATGAATCTTACAGATAATCGCACTTTAACTACCTCTTTCCGTTTAATAACGGACAAAGCAGAACATATAAGAGGATCAAATGAGACAATTGGTGCTCCCATCCTATCTAATCTTCAAATAAGTCAGCAACATTATAAAGTACTTCGCAGTCACAGTAGGCTCCATTTGCTTCTAAAAACCCCAAAATCACTTCAACTTCTAATACTCAATGAAAAATCAAAGAGCAAACTAGGAAGCTAGCTGCAGGTTGCTCAAAAACACCGTTTTGAGGTTGCAGATAAAGCTGACGTGGTTTGAAGAGATTTTCGAAGAGTATAACTTTCTTCAACAAGGTTCAACAGTCCTTCACTCCTCTCATTATAGCACTAAATTCCTTTCATTGAAGAGGTTTTTGTTAGCAAACAAAAAAGAGTCAGCAAGCCAACTCTTTCGATCTCTATTCACTTTTTTCCATCAAGAAATCATAGATTTCCTGGACTGTTCCAAGCGCCATAATCTCCTGATCTTTAACAGTTTGTTTTAGCTTTTGATAAATCTGACTTTCAGCTATATCACGCTTTTCAGCCTCTTTATTCACCCTCATGACTCCATTTTCAATGGTCACAAAGTCAAGCTCTTCAAATATCTGAATCATTTTGACTAATAGGATTTGCTCAATCTTGAGATAAGCCGCCAAATCCTTGAGTTTATAGCGAATATCAAACTCTGGGAACTGATAGATGGTTTTATACAATTTTGCAAACTGCTCTCTTGTGCCATATCCCGTCAAGTAGTAAGCCTTAGCTATATCATTTTTAAAGTAAATAGCTGAAAACTCCTGCTCCTGACAGATTTTCTTAAGGAGGGATATATCCTCAGGAATATTCTTAACGACAATAGCTGGACAAGAGGTCACATCAGGTAACTCTTGCGTAAAGTCCAAAACGGCTACCCCTTCTGGTAACAGGGCATTCTTGCCACGGATGTTAAAGAGCTGGACACCTTCTACACGGGCGTCAACCATCATCAACTGCAAGGTTGTTTGACCATTCCATTGGTTGACAGAGAGAGTCACCGCTAGTTCCAGTTGCTTGGTCTGTGAGAATTCAGTCGCCCATTTCCCTTGACCAAAAGCAACCACCTCAAAACTGGCTTCACCTTTGGAAATTTTTAGCTTGAGATGAGCATTCCCAGCTCCCATAACGCGAGCATTTTCAACTTGAAAATCTCGAATGTAGAAGACAGGCTTTTGGTTATCCATCCCAAAAGGAGCGAGACGTTCAAAACTTTTCACTGTCTCCAAACTCAAGACCTCTAAGTCCAGTTCTTCATCTAAAAATAGATTGTTTTTACCTTGGGCATCTGCACCTTTTTCTCGGATATAGGCTTCCAAAACATCAGACAAGACTTCCAACTTTTCCACTTCAAGGGTCATACCTGCAGCACCTGCGTGACCACCAAAGGCAATAAACAGTTCTCGATGCGGGTCCAAGGCTTCAAAAATATCGACTGCTTCTATGCTTCGAGCACTTCCCTTGGCGCGTCCATCTTCGATATTCAGTACAATAACTGTCTGACCTAGTTCTTCAAGCAAACGCCCTGCCACAATTCCAAGAACCCCTGGATTCCAGCCTTCCTTAGCCAAAACTTGAACACTTTTCTCAGGATCCACCATGCCTTTAGCTTCATCGTAAATCGACTGAACAATTTCCTTACGTTCTTCATTTTTCTGATGAATCAAAAGGGCGATTTCATGCACTTCCTCGTCGTCAAATCCAGTCAGCAAATCAATAGCTGGATTGGGATCATCCAAGCGCCCTAAGGCATTTAAACGAGGTGCCAACTGAAAACCAACCGTCTCTTCTGTCACATCACTACTTGAAATCCCAGCGATTTCAAACATTTCTTGCAATCCCATTCGCTGAGTATTGCGCAAGACCTCAAGACCATATTGGACCATGATACGATTTTTCGTCCGTCAAGCTGACCACGTCGGCAATTGTACCGATGGCAACCAAGTCTAACAACTCGACCTGTACTTCTTCCAAAAGGGCACAAGCCAACTTAAAAGCGACCCCACAACCCGCCAAATGCTTGAAAGGATAGTCCGCCCCTGGATGTTCAGGATGAATAATAGCATAGGCATCTGGTAAAACCTCAGGCATAGAATGGTGGTCGGTCACAATAACGTCCACTCCCATCGACTGAGCCAAATCAATGGCTTCATGCCCCGCTACACCATTGTCCACCGTCACAATCAAAGACACACCCTGCTGTTCAATGAAATATTTGTAGACACTGGCATTTGGACCATAACCATCCGTAAAGCGATTGGGAAGATAAACCAGGCACTCAGCGCCTAACTGTTCTAAACTTTCCTTAACAATGGAAGCCGAAGTCATCCCATCCGCATCGTAGTCCCCGTAAATGAGAATCAGTTCCCCTTGCTCAATAGCATGGCGAATCCGCTCCACTGCCTTTTCCATATCATTTAAAAGGTAGGGATCATGCAAATCCTCCAAAGAAGGTTCTAAAAATTTTTTCAGACTGGCCTCATCCTTGATGCCTCGTTCAAATAACAAACGAGCTACTTCAGGGCCCAAACCAGCTTTCTTAGCTATCTTTGTAAAATCCGCATCCTCAACTTGCGGAGCGAATTGCCAATTATAAGTAGGAATTATCAAAAAAATCATCCACTCTTTCTTACGATTCTATCTCTTTATTATAACATGATTTCCAGTTTTTCTCTTGATTTTCTTACTAAGTTAATGACTCTTCATCGCTCTAAACAGCCACTTATAAAACATATACATGACAAAGTGTCATTCCTTTTTTTACTTGATTTTTGCAATTTCCCCTCAGATAAGGTATAATAATTGTATTGTCTTTTGGGGTCGTTACGGATTCGACAGGCATTATGAGGCATATTTTGCGACTCGTGTGGCGACGTAAACGCTCAGTTAAATATAACTGCAAAAAATAACACTTCTTACGCTCTAGCTGCCTAAAAACCAGCAGGCGTGACCCGATTTGGATCGCTCGTGTTCAATGACAGGTCTTATTATTAGCGAGATACGATCAAACTTTGTCTAGCAGTTTGATAAGAGATTGATAGACTCGCAGTTTCTAGGCTTGAGTTATGTGTCGAGGAGCTGTTAAAATAATACATAACCTATGGTTGTAGACAAATATGTTAGCAGGTGTTTGGACGTGGGTTCGACTCCCACCGGCTCCATTATATTTTAAAAACGTTGAAATTCTCAACGTTTTTTTGCTTGTTTGCTTATTTCCCACTTTTCCATTAAGTAACCCAATCAAAAAACCGTAAGAATTTCTTCTTACGGTTTTTCTAGCAATCTCATAGAATCAAAATTCTTAGATTTGCTTTATTTGAGTAATGGCTTACTCTTCTTCCTTACGTTTTTTAGAGACAAGGAGTCCTCCTGTCACTGCTGCAAGAAGTGCTAGTCCAAGTGAAGCGTTAGATTGTTTAGTACCAGTGTTTGGCAATTCTTTCGCTCCTGCTTTCTTAGCTGGTGCTTGAGCAGATGACTCTTTAGTTGCTTCTTTAACAACTTTATTAGCTGCAATTGTTGCTACTGATCCGTCCGCAAAGGTTACAACTACTGATCCATCATTGTTCACTTTAACATCTGTCGCAGTTGGATTAGCTTTCTTAACTTCTTCAGCTACTTTAGCTTTTTCTGCATCTGTCAAGTTGTTAGGATCTACTACTGGAGTAAGAGCCGGTACTTTAGCATTATCAGCCTCTTTACCACCCACATTAACATTACTTACTGTTACTGTAGTTGTAGCTGATGTATTTCCTGATTCGTCTGTTGCTGTTACAGAAACTGTATCACCAGCATTCAAACCATTTACTGGAACACTGTAGTTGCCATCTTTATCTGCTTTCGCTGATACTTTAGTTCCATCTGGAAGAGTGACTTCTACTGTTGAACCTGCTTCTGCTTTACCTGTGATCGCTGTGTCACCTGCTTTAACTGGGTTTACAACTGGTGCGTTTGGAGCTGTCTTATCATCTGCTTTCGCTACGGTTGCAGTTGCCGCATCTGATGTATTTCCTGATTCGTCTGTTGCTGTTACAGAAACTGTATCACCAGCATTCAAACCATTTACTGGAACACTGTAGTTGCCATCTTTATCTGCTTTCGCTGATACTTTAGTTCCATCTGGAAGAGTGACTTCTACTGTTGAACCTGCTTCAGCTGTACCTGTTACGGCTGTGTCACCTGCTTTAACTTCGTTTACTTTTGGTGCATCTGGAGCTGTCTTATCATCGGCTTTCGCTACGGTTGCTTCTGTTGCTCCTGACTTGTTACCTGCTGCGTCTGTTGCTGTTACTGAGACTTTATCGCCTTCCTTCAAGCCACTTACTGGAACGCTGAAGGTACCATCTTCACCGGCTGTTGCTGATTTCTTAGCTCCGCCTGGAAGAGTTACTTCTACTGTTGAACCTGGCTCAGCTTTACCTGTGATTGCTTCATCTCCAGCTTTAACTGGGTTCACACTTGGTGCATCTGGAGCTGTCTTATCATCGGCTTTCGCTACGGTTGCTTCTGTTGCTCCTGACTTGTTACCTGCTGCGTCTGTTGCTGTTACTGAGACTTTATCGCCTTCCTTCAAGCCACTTACTGGAACGCTGAAGGTACCATCTTCACCGGCTGTTGCTGTTGCTTTTGTTCCGTTTGGAAGAGTTACTTCTACTGTTGAACCTGCTTCAGCTGTACCTGTTACTGCTGTGTCACCTGCTTTAACTTCGTTTACTTTTGGTGCATCTGGAGCTGTCTTATCATCGGCTTTCGCTACGGTTGCTTCTGTTGCTCCTGATTTGTTACCTGCTGCGTCTGTTGCTGTTACTGAGACTTTATCGCCTTCGTTCAAGCCACTTACTGGAACGCTGAAGGTACCATCTTCACCGGCTGTTGCTGTTGCTTTTGTTCCGTTTGGAAGAGTTACTTCTACTGTTGAACCTGCTTCAGCTGTACCTGTTACTGCTGTGTCACCTGCTTTAACTTCGTTTACTTTTGGTGCATCTGGAGCTGTCTTATCATCGGCTTTCGCTACGGTTGCTGTAGTTGGGGCTGATGTATTGTTTGAAGCGTCTGTTGCTGTGACTGAAATTTCGTCGTTTTCATTCAAGCCAGATACTGGAATGCTGAAAGTACCATCTTCACCGGCTGTCGCTGATTTCTTAGCTCCGCCTGGAAGAGTGACTTCGACGGTTGAGCCTGCTTCTGCTTTACCTGTGATCGCTGTGTCACCAGCCTTAACTGGGTTCACACTTGGTGCCTCTGGTGCTGTCTTATCAGCGGCTTTGCCTACAGTTGCTGTAGTTGGGGCTGATGTATTGTTTGAAGCGTCTGTTGCTGTGACTGAAATTTCGTCGTTTTCATTCAAGCCAGATACTGGAATGCTGAAGGTACCATCTTCACCGGCTGTTGCTGATTTCTTAGCTCCGCCTGGAAGAGTGACTTCGACGGTTGAGCCTGCTTCTGCTTTACCTGTGATCGCTGTGTCACCAGCCTTAACTGGGTTCACAACTGGCGCATCTGGGGCTGTCTTATCATCTGCTTTCGCTACTGTTGCTGTAGTTGGAGTTGATGTGTTGTTTGAAGCATCTTTTGCTGTAACAGAGACTGTTTGACCTTCTTCCAATCCGCTAACTGGAACACTGAAGTTACCATCTTCACCGGCTGTTGCTGATTTCTTAGCTCCGCCTGGAAGAGTGACTTCGACGGTTGAGCCTGCTTCTGCTTTACCTGTGATCGCTGTGTCACCAGCCTTAACTGGGTTCACACTTGGTGCCTCTGGTGCTGTCTTATCAGCGGCTTTGCCTACAGTTGCTGTAGTTGGGGCTGATGTATTGTTTGAAGCGTCTGTTGCTGTGACTGAAATTTCGTCGTTTTCATTCAAGCCAGATACTGGAATGCTGAAGGTACCGTCTTCACCGGCTGTTGCTGATTTCTTAGCTCCGCCTGGAAGAGTGACTTCGACGGTTGAGCCTGCTTCTGCTTTACCTGTGATCGCTGTGTCACCAGCCTTAACTGGGTTCACACTTGGTGCCTCTGGTGCTGTCTTATCAGCGGCTTTGCCTACAGTTGCTGTAGTTGGGGCTGATGTATTGTTTGAAGCGTCTGTTGCTGTGACTGAAATTTCGTCGTTTTCATTCAAGCCAGATACTGGAATGCTGAAGGTACCGTCTTCACCGGCTGTTGCTGATTTCTTAGCTCCGCCTGGAAGAGTGACTTCGACGGTTGAGCCTGCTTCTGCTTTACCTGTGATCGCTGTGTCACCAGCCTTAACTGGGTTCACAACTGGCGCATCTGGGGCTGTCTTATCATCTGCTTTCGCTACTGTTGCTGTAGTTGGAGTTGATGTGTTGTTTGAAGCATCTTTTGCTGTAACAGAGACTGTTTGACCTTCTTCCAATCCGCTAACTGGAACACTGAAGTTACCATCTTCACCGGCTGTTGCTGATTTCTTAGCTCCGCCTGGAAGAGTGACTTCGACGGTTGAGCCTGCTTCTGCTTTACCTGTGATCGCTGTGTCACCAGCCTTAACTGGGTTCACACTTGGTGCCTCTGGTGCTGTCTTATCAGCGGCTTTGCCTACAGTTGCTGTAGTTGGGGCTGATGTATTGTTTGAAGCGTCTGTTGCTGTGACTGAAATTTCGTCGTTTTCATTCAAGCCAGATACTGGAATGCTGAAAGTACCATCTTCACCGGCTGTCGCTGATTTCTTAGCTCCGCCTGGAAGAGTGACTTCGACGGTTGAGCCTGCTTCTGCTTTACCTGTGATTGCTTCATCTCCAGCTTTAACTGGGTTCACACTTGGTGCCTCTGGTGCTGTCTTATCATCTGCTTTCGCTACGGTTGCTGTAGTTGGGGCTGATGTATTGTTTGAAGCGTCTGTTGCTGTGACAGAAATTTCGTCGTTTTCATTCAAGCCAGATACTGGAATGCTGAAGGTACCATCTTCACCGGCTGTTGCTGATTTCTTAGCTCCGCCTGGAAGAGTGACTTCGACGGTTGAGCCTGCTTCTGCTTTACCTGTGATCGCTGTGTCACCAGCCTTAACTGGGTTCACACTTGGTGCCTCTGGTGCTGTCTTATCAGCGGCTTTGCCTACAGTTGCTGTAGTTGGGGCTGATGTATTGTTTGAAGCGTCTGTTGCTGTGACTGAAATTTCGTCGTTTTCATTCAAGCCAGATACTGGAATGCTGAAGGTACCGTCTTCACCGGCTGTTGCTGATTTCTTAGCTCCGCCTGGAAGAGTGACTTCGACGGTTGAGCCTGCTTCTGCTTTACCTGTGATCGCTGTGTCACCAGCCTTAACTGGGTTCACACTTGGTGCCTCTGGTGCTGTCTTATCAGCGGCTTTCGCTACTGTTGCTGTAGTTGGAGTTGATGTGTTGTTTGAAGCATCTTTTGCTGTAACAGAGACTGTTTGACCTTCTTCCAATCCGCTAACTGGAACACTGAAGTTACCATCTTCACCGGCTGTTGCTGATTTCTTAGCTCCGCCTGGAAGAGTGACTTCGACGGTTGAGCCTGCTTCTGCTTTACCTGTGATCGCTGTGTCACCAGCCTTAACTGGGTTCACACTTGGTGCCTCTGGTGCTGTCTTATCAGCGGCTTTGCCTACAGTTGCTGTAGTTGGGGCTGATGTATTGTTTGAAGCGTCTGTTGCTGTGACTGAAATTTCGTCGTTTTCATTCAAGCCAGATACTGGAATGCTGAAGGTACCATCTTCACCGGCTGTTGCTGATTTCTTAGCTCCGCCTGGAAGAGTGACTTCGACGGTTGAGCCTGCTTCTGCTTTACCTGTGATCGCTGTGTCACCAGCCTTAACTGGGTTCACACTTGGTGCCTCTGGTGCTGTCTTATCAGCGGCTTTGCCTACAGTTGCTGTAGTTGGGGCTGATGTATTGTTTGAAGCGTCTGTTGCTGTGACTGAAATTTCGTCGTTTTCATTCAAGCCAGATACTGGAATGCTGAAAGTACCATCTTCACCGGCTGTCGCTGATTTCTTAGCTCCGCCTGGAAGAGTGACTTCGACGGTTGAGCCTGCTTCTGCTTTACCTGTGATCGCTGTGTCACCAGCCTTAACTGGGTTCACACTTGGTGCCTCTGGTGCTGTCTTATCAGCGGCTTTGCCTACAGTTGCTGTAGTTGGGGCTGATGTATTGTTTGAAGCGTCTGTTGCTGTGACTGAAATTTCGTCGTTTTCATTCAAGCCTGCGACTGGAATGCTGAAGGTACCGTCTTCACCGGCTGTTGCTGATTTCTTAGCTCCGCCTGGAAGAGTGACTTCGACGGTTGAGCCTGCTTCTGCTTTACCTGTGATCGCTGTGTCACCAGCCTTAACTGGGTTCACACTTGGTGCCTCTGGTGCTGTCTTATCAGCGGCTTTGCCTACAGTTGCTGTAGTTGGGGCTGATGTATTGTTTGAAGCGTCTGTTGCTGTGACTGAAATTTCGTCGTTTTCATTCAAGCCAGATACTGGAATGCTGAAAGTACCATCTTCACCGGCTGTCGCTGATTTCTTAGCTCCACCTGGAAGAGTGACTTCGACGGTTGAGCCTGCTTCTGCTTTTACCTGTGATTGCTTCATCTCCAGCTTTAACTGGGTTCACACTTGGTGCCTCTGGTGCTGTCTTATCAGCGGCTTTGCCTACAGTTGCTGTAGTTGGGGCTGATGTATTGTTTGAAGCGTCTGTTGCTGTGACTGAAATTTCGTCGTTTTCATTCAAGCCAGATACTGGAATGCTGAAAGTACCATCTTCACCGGCTGTCGCTGATTTCTTAGCTCCACCTGGAAGAGTGACTTCGACGGTTGAGCCTGCTTCTGCTTTACCTGTGATTGCTTCATCTCCAGCTTTAACTGGGTTCACACTTGGTGCCTCTGGTGCTGTCTTATCAGCGGCTTTGCCTACAGTTGCTGTAGTTGGGGCTGATGTATTGTTTGAAGCGTCTGTTGCTGTGACTGAAATTTCGTCGTTTTCATTCAAGCCAGATACTGGAATGCTGAAGGTACCATCTTCACCGGCTGTTGCTGATTTCTTAGCTCCGCCTGGAAGAGTGACTTCGACGGTTGAGCCTGCTTCTGCTTTACCTGTGATCGCTGTGTCACCAGCCTTAACTGGGTTCACAACTGGCGCATCTGGGGCTGTCTTATCATCTGCTTTCGCTACTGTTGCTGTAGTTGGAGTTGATGTGTTGTTTGAAGCATCTTTTGCTGTAACAGAGACTGTTTGACCTTCTTCCAATCCGCTAACTGGAACACTGAAGTTACCATCTTCACCGGCTGTTGCTGATTTCTTAGCTCCGCCTGGAAGAGTGACTTCGACGGTTGAGCCTGCTTCTGCTTTACCTGTGATCGCTGTGTCACCAGCCTTAACTGGGTTCACACTTGGTGCCTCTGGTGCTGTCTTATCAGCGGCTTTGCCTACAGTTGCTGTAGTTGGGGCTGATGTATTGTTTGAAGCGTCTGTTGCTGTGACTGAAATTTCGTCGTTTTTCATTCAAGCCAGATACTGGAATGCTGAAAGTACCATCTTCACCGGCTGTCGCTGATTTCTTAGCTCCACCTGGAAGAGTGACTTCGACGGTTGAGCCTGCTTCTGCTTTACCTGTGATTGCTTCATCTCCAGCTTTAACTGGGTTCACACTTGGTGCCTCTGGTGCTGTCTTATCAGCGGCTTTGCCTACAGTTGCTGTAGTTGGGGCTGATGTATTGTTTGAAGCGTCTGTTGCTGTGACTGAAATTTCGTCGTTTTCATTCAAGCCAGATACTGGAATGCTGAAAGTACCATCTTCACCGGCTGTCGCTGATTTCTTAGCTCCACCTGGAAGAGTGACTTCGACGGTTGAGCCTGCTTCTGCTTTTACCTGTGATTGCTTCATCTCCAGCTTTAACTGGGTTCACACTTGGTGCCTCTGGTGCTGTCTTATCAGCGGCTTTGCCTACAGTTGCTGTAGTTGGGGCTGATGTATTGTTTGAAGCGTCTGTTGCTGTGACTGAAATTTCGTCGTTTTCATTCAAGCCAGATACTGGAATGCTGAAGGTACCATCTTCACCGGCTGTTGCTGATTTCTTAGCTCCGCCTGGAAGAGTGACTTCGACGGTTGAGCCTGCTTCTGCTTTTACCTGTGATCGCTGTGTCACCAGCCTTAACTGGGTTCACAACTGGCGCATCTGGGGCTGTCTTATCATCTGCTTTCGCTACTGTTGCTGTAGTTGGAGTTGATGTGTTGTTTGAAGCATCTTTTTGCTGTAACAGAGACTGTTTGACCTTCTTCCAATCCGCTAACTGGAACACTGAAGTTACCATCTTCACCGGCTGTTGCTGATTTCTTAGCTCCGCCTGGAAGAGTGACTTCGACGGTTGAGCCTGCTTCTGCTTTACCTGTGATCGCTGTGTCACCAGCCTTAACTGGGTTCACACTTGGTGCCTCTGGTGCTGTCTTATCAGCGGCTTTGCCTACAGTTGCTGTAGTTGGAGTTGATGTGTTGTTTGAAGCGTCTGTTGCTGTGACTGAAATTTCGTCGTTTTCATTCAAGCCTGCGACTGGAATGCTGAAGGTACCGTCTTCACCGGCTGTTGCTGATTTCTTAGCTCCGCCTGGAAGAGTGACTTCGACGGTTGAGCCTGCTTCTGCTTTACCTGTGATCGCTGTGTCACCAGCCTTAACTGGGTTCACACTTGGTGCCTCTGGTGCTGTCTTATCAGCGGCTTTGCCTACAGTTGCTGTAGTTGGGGCTGATGTATTGTTTGAAGCGTCTGTTGCTGTGACTGAAATTTCGTCGTTTTCATTCAAGCCTGCGACTGGAATGCTGAAGGTACCGTCTTCACCGGCTGTTGCTGATTTCTTAGCTCCGCCTGGAAGAGTGACTTCGACGGTTGAGCCTGCTTCTGCTTTACCTGTGATCGCTGTGTCACCAGCCTTAACTGGGTTCACACTTGGTGCCTCTGGTGCTGTCTTATCAGCGGCTTTACCTACAGTTGCTGTAGTTGGGGCTGATGTATTGTTTGAAGCGTCTGTTGCTGTGACTGAAATTTCGTCGTTTTCATTCAAGCCAGATACTGGAATGCTGAAAGTACCATCTTCACCGGCTGTCGCTGATTTCTTAGCTCCACCTGGAAGAGTGACTTCGACGGTTGAGCCTGCTTCTGCTTTACCTGTGATTGCTTCATCTCCAGCTTTAACTGGGTTCACACTTGGTGCCTCTGGTGCTGTCTTATCAGCGGCTTTGCCTACAGTTGCTGTAGTTGGGGCTGATGTATTGTTTGAAGCGTCTGTTGCTGTGACTGAAATTTCGTCGTTTTCATTCAAGCCAGATACTGGAATGCTGAAAGTACCATCTTCACCGGCTGTCGCTGATTTCTTAGCTCCACCTGGAAGAGTGACTTCGACGGTTGAGCCTGCTTCTGCTTTACCTGTGATTGCTTCATCTCCAGCTTTAACTGGGTTCACACTTGGTGCCTCTGGTGCTGTCTTATCAGCGGCTTTGCCTACAGTTGCTGTAGTTGGGGCTGATGTATTGTTTGAAGCGTCTGTTGCTGTGACTGAAATTTCGTCGTTTTCATTCAAGCCAGATACTGGAATGCTGAAAGTACCATCTTCACCGGCTGTCGCTGATTTCTTAGCTCCACCTGGAAGAGTGACTTCGACGGTTGAGCCTGCTTCTGCTTTACCTGTGATCGCTGTGTCACCAGCCTTAACTGGGTTCACACTTGGTGTGTCTGGGGCTGTAACGTCTGCTTGACTAACAGTTTGTGCAGGTGTCAATTTCGCTGTTGATCCATTGCCATAGGTTAGGGTTGTTGTACCGTCTGTACCAACTTCAACCTTAGTTGCACTTGGGTTCGCGGTTGCTACAGCTTTCTTAACTGCATCTTTTTCTGGTTGTTCCAGGCTTGATGGATTTTTAACTGGTGTTAGTTTAGGTGCAGTTGGTTCAATTGTGAATACTGAGTTTGCTGGAATAACATCTGTACTTCCATCTTTGTAGGTCACTTTAACATTAGTACCATCTAAAGTAACACTTCCAATCTTGTCACTGAAAGTTGGGTTAGCATCTTTAACAGCTTTTTCAAGGACACTTGCTTCTGGAACAGTGTTTGATGTAATAGGTGTTGATGGAGCTACTGGATTATACTTGAAGGACTGTGGTTTCAAAACAAAACGAATACGGCCAGGTGCACCTACATCATTATTTGCACCGACATGCTCGTATGAAGTGTTTCCTGCTGCATCTTCAGCAAATAGATAACGAGTAATTGAATCTCCAACCTTGTATGTATTCTTAGGAATATCTCCTGTTACACGGATAACAGCTGGACTTGCTTCTGTAGCTGTTGTTTCAGTTTTAATCTTCTCAGCATTCAGATACAATCCTGCACGTTTTTTACCATTCAGATTGATATTATCTTCTTTTCCAAGACCAGTGCGGCTAAGATTTGGCATTACCAAGTAAGCTTTGACAATCTTACCTGAATTATCCGTCACTTTAAGTTCGATATTGTTTGTTTCACCTGAGTAAACGTAGATAGCTTGGTTAGCAGCATCATCGTAAGGAATGTTGAGAACTGGACGAACTGTTTCTTTTACAGTAACTTTAATTGGGGTTGATGTATTATTCGCAGCATCTGTTGCTTTCACACTAATTTGATCATCAGCATTCAAAGCTGGAACTGTGATTGAAAACTCACCATTGTCACCTGCTTTTGCAGTGACTTTTTGTCCATTTGGAAGGGTCACTTCGACCGTTGAGCCTGCTTCGGCTGTACCTGTGATCGCTGTGTCACCAGCCTTAACTGGGTTCACACTTGGTGCGTCTGGGGCTGTAACGTCTGCTTGACTAACAGTTTGTGAAGGTGTCAATTTCGCTGTTGATCCATTGCCATAGGTTAGGGTTGTTGTACCGTCTGTACCAACTTCAACCTTAGTTGCACTTGGGTTCGCGGTTGCTACAGCTTTCTTAACAGCATCTTTTTCTGGTTGTTCCAGGCTTGATGGGTTTTTAACGGGTGTTACTTTAGGTGCAGTTGGTTCAATTGTGAATACTGATTTTGCTGGAATGACATCTGTACTTCCATCCTTATAAGTAACCCTAACATTAGTACCATCTACAGAAACACTTTCGATCTTGTCACTGAAAGTTGGGTTAGCATCTTTAACAGCTTTTTCAATAGCACTTGCTTCTGGAACAGTGTTTGATTTAATCGGTGTTGTTGGCGCTTGTGCGTTATATTTGAATGTTTGTGGTTTCCAAACAAAACGAATACGACCAGGTGCACCTGTATCACCAGCAGCTCCTGCGTTATCATAATTTGTATTTCCAGCTAAATCTTCGGCATAAATATAACGAGTCATTCCTGTGCCATCAGTGTAGGATCCATTTGGAATATTTGCCGTTAATTTAATAATAGCTGGATTTGCTTCTGTAGCTGTTGTTTCTGAACCAAATCTATTTGCTTTTAAGTATAAAGCACTTTTCGTTTTACCATTTAAATATCCAGTATCTTCTGTTCCTAAACCTGTACGATTATCTTGAGCAAATACTAAATACGCTTTAGAAATTTTCCCTGAATTATCAGTAATTTAGTTCTATATTATTTTCTTCACCTGAATATACATAGATAATTTGGTTACCTTTATCGTCGTATGGAATATTTACTACAGGACGAACATTCTCTTTCACAGTTACTACACTTGGAGTTGATTTGTTGTTAGCAGCATCTGTTGCTGTAACGCTAATTGTATCTCCTTCATTTAAACCTGAAACTGGGATAGTGAAGCTTCCATCTGTACCTGCTGTTGCAGTTACTTTTCTACCGTTTGGTAATATGGCTTCAACTGTAGAATTAGCTTCTGCTGTACCAGTAATACTAGTAGCACCTGCCTTAACTGTGTTTACATTTGGTGCCGTTGGTGGTGTTGTATCTGGTTTTGCTTCTACATTAATTTCTTTCCATCCAGTAGGACTTGAATATTTATTTTCTTTAATATTTGAAATGACCTTAGCTTTACCTGCTTGGATTTGCTCCTTCATTTCAAGCATAATAGTATCAACAAAACCATCAGAAGAGTAAGACTTAACAACTGCTTTTGATTCGTCTTTTGAAGTCCATGCCCCAGGAATTGAATCGCGTTTAATAGCGACTTCACTTCTAGCGTTACCAGCTTTAGGGTAATCAAAGTAAGTTATTCCCGCATCATGAGGCACTTTTAGTGTAACTGTCGTAGTTTCTGCAACAATACTTTGTTGATCTTTTGATTCTGTTGAAGGAACTACACTTGATTCACCAAGTGCAACATCCACTGCTGCTTCTTCACTTTCACTCGGGCCTATTTTTTGTGTAACTACTAAACTATTTTTTGGAACTAATTGATCTTGTGTTGTTACATTACTATTTAATCCAGTTGGAAGTGTTGCTGTCCACTTACCATTACTTTCAACTGTTACGTTGTCTACAACTGTGTTCCCTGCAACTTTAATATTAATAGTTGCACCAGGTGTTCCTGTACCTGATAAAGTTCTATCAGTTGATTTAATAGCTCCATTTGGCAACATACCGTTATCTGAAGGTAATGTTTTAGTTACCTCTGGACTAGGTACTGCAAAAACATATTTTAATAATTGTTCGCCTTTTATTAATTTAACTGTATTATCAGTCGCATTGTAGGTTTCAGCTCCATCTTTATTTACATCTTTAAGGGTATATCCTTTTGCTTTGAGGGCATTAATTGTTTTTTGTAATGAATTTACATCATTTAGATTCACTACTTGGTTTTCATCACCTGGAATCGCACTTTTTGCCTCGATTTCATTACCCTTTGTATCAACATATTTCACGTGAACGATTTGTGGTGCCGTAAACTCAAATTTTTCGATTTGTACACGTTGTAAGTTGGTACCAGAACCTGTACTTCCCACGAATGAAAGAGCATATGTAGCACCTTTAGCATTCAAGGCATTCTTCGATTCATTTGACATACTTCGACTAGTTTTATCGATTTTAGTAGTCCATGTTTGGGTTCCATATGTTACTGTAAATTCTTTTGTATTTCCCTTATAGTCGATCTTAAAATCTACCCATTGGCCATTTGGATTTGGATTTAATGCTTTTTCACCTCTAATAGTACTCACAATTCCTGCATTATTTGATGAATAAAATGCACCAAAAGCATTAGTTCTCCATGCTTGACCACCATATTGAGGGTCAGCGTTTGCCTTTTGAGCGGCATCTGGATTAGAGGTGTTATGCCATGAATCAAGTTTAAAACCAAACGCCGCTGGTATTCCCCCCATACCAATCGATGCACCCGATTGACCAAGTTTATTGACATTACCTGTATGGAAGATAAAACCGACTCCGTCACCACCAGGACGATTTTCTACTTTATGACCTTCGTATTTATTACCAATATCTACTTTACCAGTGAAAGAGAAATCTTGGTTAGGATCGATTTTAAAACGAAGGTAAGCACTACCTACTTGACCTGAAACATCATCTGTCAACTTAATAGTACCTGTCGATTTATCATATGAAGCATGTCCACCTTCTTGGAAGAAACTTTCAAAGTTATCTTTAGTAACTACAGCTTTTTTCAACTTACTTTCTTCACTTGAACGAAGTGAATCATCAGTAGTCGCGCGTTTGTTTCTGACTTTAGGAGTTTCTGAAGATTCTGCAGTTGCTTCAGATCTTTTTTCAGCTGCTACTTCAGTCACTTCTTTGATACTTGCCACTGCTTGAGTCAAACGTTCAACACTTTGGTTTATTTTTTCTTGGCTTGCTGAACTGTTCGCAACTAATGCTTCTGCTTCTGCAATTGCAGCTGCTACTTCAGCTTTAACTGAAGCTTCTTGACCTTCCAAGCTTTTAGCTTTAGCTTGTGCCAAAACAGCTTCTAGTTGAGATTTGTCAGCAGAAATGACAGTTGTTGCTGAATTTGCTTCTACTGCTTCAGTAGCAACTGGGCTAGTTGCAACTGGTTTTTCAGCTTTTTCCTCAGTCACTACTGTAGCTGGAGCAGCTGGTGTTGATGGAGCTACTTCGACAGCTGGTGCTGCATAAGTGACATCCTCCTCAGCTGCAGCTGGTTTAATCCCTTCTGTTGTAGAACCTGCTTCTGGATTAGCTTCTACTGTATCTGCTTTGACTGACGGAGCCACCAAAGCTGCCCCAATTGCAAATACAAGCGAACAACCAAACAGGAAATGTTTTCCTTTTTTGATCATCCGCCAGTTCTTCTGTTCCGCATTTTTACGATTAAAATACATTACGTATTCTCCTTCTTATGTTTGCTATAGTGTATTTTACATACTTCTTTAGTATAACTTATTTGCTATCAAGATTCAAATTATTTGTGTTCTTTTTTAAAAAAATATCATTTTCTATAAAAAGAGAGCTTTAATAGCACTCTTAACTAATAAATTCAAGTGTTTTTAAGTAAAATTAGATTTTTTTAAAAATGAAAAATACCCTTTTGTAAATTTTTGAAAAAAACATTGAAAAATATTGGCATTTATACATTGTTTGTATTTTATGTTTTTTTATATTTTTTTTTTTTGATTATTTTGTAATAATATACGTATTTTTTATAATTGATGGATGTATTTTTATGCTAGAGAAATAATTACTTCTTCTATTTAACATTAAAACAGTATTTACTTCATAAAAAAGAGGCTGGGACAAAAAGTCCTAGCCTCTCAATTGTCTTTGGATTGTCGAGCAAGACGCAGTGGTTGAGTGGACTCTACTACGCTGATTTCATCAGCTTTTACAGCCCTACTCAACTGTGCGGAGGTGGGACGACGAAATCGAATTCTAACGAATTACCGATTTCTGTCCCACTCTCAAGTATAAAGAATTATTTGGTTTCAAATCCTTCTGCAACTGCGTCCGCAAAGTTTTCTTCAACGATACTTGCACAGTGGTCACAGATGGTTGCGTTATAGCTACGTTCTGCTGTACTTGGATCAATACGACGGCAACGGTCACAAACTTCACCAGATGCACGTTCAACTGTGAAGGCAACATCTTCGAAGCTTACGGCAGCTTCTGGAGCTGGTCCTTCTGCCATGGTCAATTCTGAGACGATCAAGAGTTGAGCAACATTGCTATCAACAGCTCCAAGAAGAGTTCTCACAACTTCGTTTGGATAAACTGTCAAGTGTGCTTCAAGAGATTTACCGATGACTTTAGCATTACGCGCTTCTTCCAAGGCTTTTTGAGCTTGTCCACGGAAGTCCATGAAAGCTGCCCATGTGTCCAAGATTTCCTCTTGGTTAGCAAATGTTTGAGCTTCTGGCAATTCTGACAATTGAACAAAGTCTTCAGCTTCAAACTCAAGGTATGACCAGATTTCTTCCGCAGTGTGAGGAAGGATTGGTGTCAAGAGTTTAGTGATTTTCACCAGGATGTCATAGAAGACAGTCTGCATTTGACGGCGTTCAAGAGATTTGGCACCTTCGATGTAGACAACGTCTTTGGCGAAGTCAAGGTAGAAGGCTGACAAGTCAACGTTGATAAAGTTCACTAGTGCTTTATAGATTGTCAAGAATTCAAAGTCAGCATAAGCATCACGAATTGTCTTAACAAGTTGGTTAAAGCGAATGGTCATGTACTTGTCCACTGAACGAAGCTCTTCGTAAGCAACTGCATTCTCAGCTGGATTAAAGTCAGATGTGTTAGCAATCAAGAAACGAAGAGTGTTACGGATCTTACGGTAAGTTTCAGAAACTTGGCTCAAGATATCCATAGAGATACGCACGTCATTGCTTGAGTCAACACTGGTTACCCAGAGACGCAAGATTTCCGCACCAAATTGTTTCTCAACATCACTTGGAGCAATGGTATTTCCAAGAGATTTAGACATCTTTTCACCTTTACCGTCAAGGGCAAATCCTTGTGACAAGATTTGTTTGTATGGTGCCACACCATGGTTAGCCACAGATGTGATAAGAGAAGAGTTGAACCAACCACGGTATTGGTCTGAACCTTCAAGGTAGAGGTCAGCTGGGTATTTGAGTTCTGGACGGTTAACCACGACACCATTCCATGATGAACCTGAGTCAAACCATACGTCCATGATGTCTGTTTCTTTCTTGAACTCTCCATTTGGTGAACCTGGATGTGTAAATCCTTCTGGCAAGAGGTCTTTAGCATCACGTTCCCACCAGATGATTGAACCATGCTCTTCAAAGAGTTGAGCTACATACTCAATCGTTTCAGCTGTCATGATTGGTGTGCCATCTTCTGCGTAGAAGATTGGAAGAGGAACTCCCCAAGCACGTTGACGAGAGATGACCCAGTCACCACGGTCACGGATCATGTTGTAAAGACGTACTTTACCCCATTCTGAGTGGAACTTCACTTTTTCGATTTCATCCAAGATATCTTGACGGAATTTTGATACTGAAGCAAACCATTGTGGAACCGCACGCCAGATGATTGGTTTTTTCGTACGCCAGTCAAATGGGTATGAGTGAGAGATTTCTTCTTGAGCAAGAAGCAAATTACCAAGTTTTTCGATAACCGTTGGTACAACCTTATCATAGAATTGGCCTTCAAACTCAGCACCTGCATTAGCCATCATGATACCGCGTTCGTTAACTGTCACAGCAACTTCAAGTCCGTTAGCAATACCGACATTGTAGTCGTCCTCACCAAACCAGGGGCTGTATGGACGATACCAGTACCTGAGTCTGTTGTAACGTGGTCACCAAGGATAACGAGTTCATCTACAGCAGTATCCCATGGGTGTTCTGTCACGATATGGTTCAATTCTTGACCACGATAAGTCGCTAAAACTTGAACATCAGTCCAGCCAAATTTCTCAGACAAGCTGTTCAACAATTCAGCAGCAACCACAAACTTACGAGCTTCACCAGCAGGTTGAACCAAAACGTAATCAATATCCGCACCAACAGTCAAACCACGAGAAGCAGTGATAGTAAATGGAGTTGTTGTCCAAACAACGATATAAGTATCAGTGTCTAGGACACCTTTGCCATCTTTAACCTTGTTGGCATAGTAAAGTGATGTTGATACCAAGTCATGGTATTCAATTTCCGCTTCAGCAAGAGCTGACTCAGATGACCAAGACCAGTAAACTGGCTTAGCACCACGGTAGATATAACCCTTGTTGGCCATCTCACCGAAGACACGGATTTGCGCTGCTTCATAGTCAGGTGTCAAAGTTACATATGGATTTTCCCAGTCACCAGACACACCCAAACGTTTGAAGTCTTCGCGTTGTTTATCTACCTGTGAAAGAGCGTATTCACGACAAAGTTTCAAGTATTCAACCAAGTCCATCTCTTTGCGTTTGACACCTTGTTTTGCCAAAACTTGCTCGATTGGTAGTCCGTGTGTATCCCAACCTGGGATGTATGGTGCGTAGAATCCTGACATAGACTTAGAACGAACAATGATATCTTTTGAAATCTTGTTCATAGCATGACCAACGTGGATATTTCCGTTAGCATATGGAGGTCCATCATGAAGAGTGAAGTGAGGTTTTCCTTCATTCAACTCTTGACGACGTTGATACAATTTTGCTTCTTCCCACTCTTTTTGCCAAACTGGCTCTTTTGTAGGAAGGCCTGCACGCATTGGGAAATCTGTTTTCCCTAGATTTAAAGTTTCTTTGAGTTTCATGATATCTCCTTTATGATATAGACAAAATAAAAACCACGACTCGCTAAAAAGGACGAAAATCGTGGTACCACCTTTGTTCGGAAAAAGAACTAGTCTTTCTCCCTCTTTTCCCGTAACGTGGGTAACGTCAAATCCTACTAACTTCAGACTTGATAACTTGAGAGGATAATCTCATCAACAGGGATTGTAGGACTTCCACCATCTCCTACTCGCTGTAAATATGTTTGATAAGATCTTGTTCTCAGATTTCTTTCTTATAAAAGATTAATCGATTCTATCACAGGTGCTGGTTGAGAATCTTAGTTTGAAGAAATGACTCCTTCTACTACTGAGCTAGCAGTATCTGGTATCACTTCTGTCTGGGGTTCAACTAATTCACGATTTGCAGCTTCAATTCTCGCTTGGAGTTCTGCTACTTCTTCAGGTGAAAACTGACGAGTCATATCAATTGGTTCTTCTTCATGGTAGGCAGAAATATCGTCACCTAAAACTTCTGCAACGACTGCCTTAAAGGCTTCATCACTAGTTTGTAGATAAGTTGCGGTTGGACGCAAAATTTCTTGCCAGTCAGATGAATCTACGATAGCTAATTGACTTTCAATCGTAGATTTCAAACGTTGATGGAAGACACGGCTCTTATTCTTCAATTCTTCCGTCTCTACTGCAACCTTCTTAGCATTATCTGTAGCTTGACGCAAGATTTCATTAGCCTTATACTTAGCCTCATCAAGCAGATGCTGGGCATCTTGTTCTGCCTGTTTGATAATATTTTGAGAGCGTTCATTAGCAGATTTCTTGACGCGTTCTGCAATATCTTGAGCGATCAATACAGACTGGCTCAATGATTCCTTAATCTCATCAAAATAAGACAAACGTTCCTCTAAATTTTTAATATGTTGCTCTTTATCATAGTTGCTACGAACGAGTGCTTCATAGTCACGAACAACAATATCTAGAAATTCATCAACCTCTTCAGGATCAAAACCTCTAAACTTGGTACTAAAGTTTTTATCCTTAATTTCTAACGATGTAATTGGCATATTTTTCCTCACTTACTTAATAAAAAATAGAATCATTCAATGGTTCTGGTGCTTGCTCATTTGTCACTGTTCTCTTAGGGAAATCATCAGTAAAAAACGAAAGACGTTCTTCTAATCTTTTGATATAGACTTCAGTTTCATCCTTGTAACGGACTAATTCCTCATAATCAAAATAAATCTTATCCAAAAATTCGTCAACTTCTTCCTTATTATAGCCTCTGAATTTAATGGAGAAAGCTTTATCAATAATTTCTTGTGGTGTAATCGACATTTTTCTTCTCACTTACTTAGTAGTAATTGGACTCTTATTTTTTTCTTATCTTTCTTGGTTTGACCATTTTCTTTGAGTAAGATAATCCTTCCAAAACGTCTGACACTTACTAAATCACCTATCTGAACTTGGTAATCAGATTTTTCAACCAGATGGTAATTTACCTGAACATATTTTCTTTCAAGTAAATCAACTGTCTGGGATCGAGACAGTTTCAGAACATTTGACAAGAAAGCATCCAAGCGCATACTCGGAACTAAAACTTCCTTTTCCTGATAGTCACTCTCAGCTTCTAGCAAGTCTTCAAAAGATTTGACTTCTAGTTTGACAGGTAATCTAGCAATCTTTTGAATTCCATCTTGAAAGAGAGAAGTGAATTTGGTCCACAATGATTTGAGCTCTATTTTCTGTAACCACTATATCACCAAACAACTTGCGATCGATTCCCAAACGATTCAGAACAGTTCCTAGAATCTTGGCATGTGTCAATTGGTCAAACTTACTAGAATAAACAATCTCAAGCAATTCCATTTCAAAATCCGTCAAAGTCGGTTTGAAATAATCTGGTGCCAGAAGTACACGACTATACTCGGTAGCTACAAAATCATTACTGGAGAAAACTTGAATCCCATGATGATTCCCCAATGTCTTTAAAATAAAGACCTGGTGGGGATTGATAAAAGGGGTTAAGATTGGTGCATAGTGCTCTTCAACCTGCCTAATCCACTCCAAACCTTTATCAATGAAGGGAATATCCTCGATTGAGAAATGCTGATAAATGTCTTTTCTCATACTAGTATATAAAGAAGTCGAATCAAATAGTTTCCAAGCAAATGAACTAAGAGCACTGCCACCCAAACTGTAAAATCTAAACCACCAATACTTAGTGGCAAACGTCTCAAGGGTTGAAGGATCGGTTTGACTAAACTAGTCAACAAACGACCTAGTGTTGTCTCATAGGCATTGGGAAACCAAGATAAGAGAGCAAAAGCTACAAGTACCCATGAATAGATAGTTGCAGCATTGTGTATAAAATGAATTAGAAAAATCATTACTTCACTCGACTTCTCTTCATATCAAAGTCAAACTCTTCATTATGACTTCCATCAGGCAAACGAATATCTTCAATATTAACCACAACTCCTACTGGTGTCAAAAGGTAGATGGTATTAGCAACCTTTCTTAATTCACCAGCCAGCACATGGCGAGCACCATCTAAATAATCTAGACAACGGCGCGCTTGTACTTCAGTCATATATTGGAAGTCAATTAAAATACTTTCATTGCCTGCCAACAAATCAACGATATCTGTTGCATCTTCGTAGCGACGAGGGTAACGAACATCAATGGTTACCTTTTCTGTACTACGATGGCTCTTCATCGCCAATTCTTGCTGGCGAGCATGAAGGCGCGTAATATTTTTTTCTTTAGTATTCACTTGTGAAGATTGTGATGACTCTTGAGCTTGTGGAAGTTCTTCCTTTGGAGCCGAAACCGACGTTAAGGTTTTTTCAGGTTTTAACTCAGTGACATTTGGTGTCACTTCTTCTCCATCTTCAGTGAAATAATCTATAAACTTTTCAAATTTATTTTTTAGCGACATGGTTATTTCCTATTTAAAAAATGCTGTACCGATTCGAACGAAAGTTGAACCACATTGAATCGCTTCTTTAAAGTCTCGACTCATACCCATACTGAGTTCTGTCATCGGTATATTGGGGAGATGTTTTTCTTGAATGGTTTTTTGCAATTCTTGCGTTTCTTCAAATATCTCTTTCAACTCTTGACTAGTTGCTTCAAATGGAGCCATGGTCATCAGACCCACATACTCAATCTGGTCTAATTCTGAAAGTTCTGGTAAGAGGGCTAACAATTCTTCTTTCGAAAAACCGTGCTTACTTTCTTCCTTAGAAATATTTACTTGCAAAAAGCACTTAATCTTGTGGTCCGCTCGTTTTTGAATTTCCTGAGCTAACTTTAAGGAATCTAAAGCATGAAAATAATCTACATAAGAAATCACTTCCTTGACCTTACGTCTTTGTAAGGTTCCAATCAAATGCCAGGTAAGATTCTTATCACTCAGGGCATGATACTTGTCAAGAAATTTATCAACACGGTTCTCACCAATGTGTTGCACTCCCTGCAAAACCAAATCTGATGCTGTGTCAACATCTACATATTTGGTCACCGCAATCACAGAAACCGAATCGTTTTCACGACCGGCTTCCTGAACTGCATTCGATATCTGTTGAAAAACAAGATTCGTATTTTCTTTTAAATTCATCTTTATTAACGATTTTTAAAGAATGGTGGTGTTTCCAACTCATCTCCATCTGACGCCGCTGGAACTTCGAAACGTTCCACTGGAGAAGCCACCGGCTCTCCTTGACGAACAATGGCATCGCGTCTCAAGTCCCAGTCACCAAAAGCTGATGCCTTTGGTGCTTCTTGACGGCGATAACTTGGTGTTGGAATCTCTACTGTATCAGTCAAGTCAAAATTACGATCATAAGTCTGTACATGACTAGTTCGAGCCGGTTCACGGTGGGTTGCTTGACGTGGTTGGGCAGTTACAACTTTTTCAACTTTATCCTGACGTACACCTGTCGCAACAACCGTCACGCGGATTTCGTCCTTCATCGTCTCATCAATAGATGTTCCAAGCCAGATATTAACACCATGACCAGCTGCTTGGTTAACAATTTCTGATGCTTCTTCAGCTTCAATCAAAGTCAAGTCCAAACCACCAGTTACGTTGACAATCACATCTTCTGCTCCATCGATAGTTGTTTCAAGAAGTGGTGAGTAGATTGCTTTGCGAGCAGCTTCTACAACACGTTCCTCACCGCTACCGATACCAATTCCCATAAGGGCATTGCCTTTGTTAGCCATAACAGTTTTAACGTCTGCAAAGTCCAAGTTGATCAAACCAGGATTTGTAATCAAATCTGTAATCCCTTGAACACCTTGACGAAGAACGTTGTCTGCTTCACTCAATGCTTCAAGAAGTGGAGTCTTCTTGTCAACGATTTCTAGCAAGTTGTTGTTTGAGATAATCAAGAGTGTGTCAACATGCTCACGAAGTTCGTTGATCCCATCAATCGCAAATTGTCCACGTTTGCTTCCTTCAAAGCCAAACGGACGAGTAACAACACCGACTGTCAAAGCACCAAGACTTTTTGCAATACGAGCGATAACTGGTGCAGCACCTGTACCAGAACCACCACCCATACCAGCAGTGATGAAGACCATGTCAGCACCGCTGAGTGCTTCTGTCAAAACTTCTTCGCTTTCTTCTGCAGCTTTACGACCAACTTCAGGTTGACCTCCTGCACCAAGTCCGCGAGTCAATTTAGGACCGAGCTGAATAACTGTCTCAGCTTTTGTACTGCTCAAAGCTTGTACATCTGTGTTAGCTGCGATAAATTCAACGCCAGAAACGCCTTCGTCAACCATACGATTGATGGCATTTCCACCACCACCGCCAACACCGATTACTTTAATGACTGCACCTTGTGCAGCTGCTGTATCAAATGAAAATGTCATATTTATATTCCTCTATTTTATTCGTCAAACATGCTTCCAATCAAGCTACGGAAACGATCCGTTAATTTACCTTTACTCTTTTCTTCTGATTGAAGAGGAGCTACTGGTTCAACAGATTGAGTTGTTTCAGGTTCAGGAGTTGTCACTGTATTAAATACTGGTCGTGGAGAAACAGGTGAAACTAGTTGAGCTGAACTTCTATAGTCAATCGGTTGATGGCGTAAACTTTCGTCACCTCGAATTGCTCGTTGTGCCAAAATATTCACTTCAGTAAGACTACCAGCGAATTCTGACAAGCTGATGACATGGGCAAAAGCAGGATTGCGAATACCCACTTGATTTGGTACGAATAACTTAACGCGTACTCCAAATACTTCTTGGGCCAATTCAACGACGCCTGGAAGAAGAGCATTTCCACCAATCAAGACAATACCTCCTGGCAAGTCTAATAGGTGACGTCTTTCCAAGTCTTGCTTAATTTGCTCAAAAATGTGCTTAAGTCTTGCTGATATAATTTCAGCCAAGTATTCCTCAGTCACTTCAACTGGTTCAACCTCACCGATCACTTCAACTTGAAAGGTTTCCTTGCTAGCTAGCGGTGGATATGCCTCCCCGTAGTTCAATTTTAGACCTTCTGCAATTTTCTTAGAAGTTCTAAGAACTTTAGAAATGTCTTTTGTGACATAATCGCCGCCCTCTTGATTGACATTTGTATATTGAAGTTCTTGGTTGCGAATCGTAGCAACAGTTGTTTGGCCACCACCCATATCAATCACAGTCGCACCAAACTCACGTTCACCTTCGTTCAAGACAGTGTTAACCATCGCAAGAGGTGAAATAATCACGTTATCAACTTGAACGCCTACACGCTCAACGGTTTTACGAAGATTGTGGAGAATGGTACGTGGGCCAGTGTACAAGATACCACGCATTTCCAAACGCACACCCATCATCCCGCGAGGATCACGAATTCCTTGGAATCCATCTACGACAAACTCCTCTGGAATAAAAGTGATAACTTCACGGTCTGGAGTCATACTTTTAGTCAAGGCTGATTTGACCACATTTTCGACATCTTGATCCGTAATTTCTTTTGTATCTGATGTCACTGGAATCATCCCTTGAGTTGGCTCAACTTGTAGCAAATTAGCTGGCAGGCCAACGTTTACAGACTTGATTGAAATTCCTGCTTTTTCTTCTGCTTGAGAAATTGCAGACTTAATAGCAGTCGCTGCTGCTTCGATGTCAACGATAATCCCATCTTTGACACCCTTACTTTTGGCATTACTCACGCCAATTACATTTACTTCACCATTTACAAGCTCTGCAACCAACACTTTAATAGAGCTAGTTCCGATATCTAAGCCTGTAAAAAAACCATTTCTAGTCATTACACTGCGTCCTCTCTATCTTCCCAGTTTCACACTTCTATTTTTAATAGCTACACCAAGGCATAACTACTCACAAAATATTATAACACAAAAAATACATTCGTGCTCGAATTTTCTAACATTTACGCAAGCTTTTTTGAATCTACGACGATTGCATAGGTGAGTAAACAAAAAAAGAAAGAGAATCTCTCTTCTCTCTCTTTGTGTAACCATTTTTTTCTAAAGTAAGGCTATTTTTTAAGGTCTTGTTTATAAAATTCTTTCAAGGCATCTTGCCAAGTTGGGATGACAAATCCAGTAGCTTTAGCTTTAGCCAGACTCATTGTTGAGTTTAGTGGACGTTTAGCTTTGGCAGGAAATTGGCTTGAATCTACTGGCTTGACTTCGACATCTGTATCCTTCAAATTTCAACCGCAAAGTCATACCAAGTTGTGTCTTCTGTCGCATCATTTGACAAATGGTAATAACCAAATTCCTTGCGATTTTCAGCTAGGAAAGTCATGAACTCAGCCAAGGTACGCGTCCAGGTTGGTCGACCATGTTGATCATTTACAACTGTCAAGGTCTTATGAGTTTTAGCAAGATTTTGCATTGTGAAGACGAAGTTTTTGCCGTAATTCCCAAAAACCCAGGCAGTACGGATAATATAGAAGTTTGAAACGTATTTTTCTACAAGCTCCTCTCCCATACGCTTAGTACGACCATATTCAGTTTGAGGATCTGGTTTGTCATCCACTTCCCACTCTTGTCCAATTGGTTTCTTGCCGTCAAATACATAATCGGTAGAGATGTAGACTAGAGTTGCTCCATTCTTTTCGGATGCTTTTGCGACATTTTCTGTCCCCGTAACATTGATGGCGAAGTCCAGTTCTTTTCCTTCATCCTCTGCTGCATCAACAGCGGTGTAGGCAGCACAGTGGTAGACTAAAGTCGGTTTTACCTCTTCAAACTTTCTCAACCATTTCTGCATCAGTAATGTCCATCTCAGCCACATCAACCGCAACGTATTCTTCATTACGCTCATCCAACAAATGACGAAGTTCAGTTCCTAATTGACCTTTTGATCCTGTAATTAAAATCATTTTTCTTCCTTTCAACTGATTCACAATTCTTCGGTATAGCAATAGAGGTTGGAACAAATGATCCCTACCTCACTTTTTATTAGCAATCAAACTTTGACGCGGTAGCTGATTGAACTTTTTGTTCATCTTTTAGACTCCAAAAACTCCTAATCATCTTCGCGGGGCTGGGACTACGAAATCGAGACTTTGTCTATCGATTTCTGTCCCACCGCCTTTTATTTTTCAAGAACCTCTTGTGTTTTAGCGTAGTTTGCTTCAACAGCTTCTTTTTCTCCTTGCCACCACTCTTGGTTATCTTTGTACCATTGAATGGTTTCTTTGAGACCTTGTTCGAAGTTGGTGAATTCTGGCTTCCAGCCCAACTCATCACGGAGCTTGCTTGCGTCAATCGCATAACGAAGGTCATGTCCAGCACGGTCAGTCACATGATCATAGGCATCGGCAGGTTGTCCCATTTCCTTAAGGATTAGTTCCAAAACTTCCTTGTTGTTCTTTTCACCATCAGCACCAATCAAGTAGGTTTCACCAATTTGCCCTTTTGTCAAGATTGTCCAAACACCTGAAGAATGGTCATTGGTATGAATCCAGTCACGAACGTTCTTCCCCTCACCATACAATTTGGGCTTAATTCCACTTAGGATGTTGGTAATCTGACGTGGGATAAATTTTTCAATGTGTTGATAAGGACCGTAGTTATTTGAACAGTTGGAAATCGTTGCCTTGACTCCAAAAGAACGTACCCAGGCTTTGACAATCAAGTCTGAAGCTGCCTTAGTTGATGAGTAAGGCGAGCTTGGGTTGTATTTAGTTTCAGCGGTAAATTTCTCACCTGGACCTTCACCATGACCTGGCAAATCCTCACGTAGAGGGAGATCCCCATAAACTTCATCTGTCGATACATGGTGGAAGCGAATATCATACTTACGAGCAGCTTCTAAAGAGTATAGGTTCCGATGAAGTTAGTATGGATAAATGGTGATGGATCATTGAGTGAATTGTCATTGTGACTTTCCGCCGCATAGTGAACGATAGCATCTGCTTGAGCTGCCAACTTGTCTACCAACTCAGCATCAGCAATGTCACCAACAACTAACTCAACACGATCACCTAAAATTTCCTCAATATTAGCGCGATTCCCAGCATAAGTTAATTTATCTAAGACTGTCACGTGAACATCTGGAAAATTATTGTAAACATAGTGGACAAAGTTGGAACCGATAAAACCAGCTCCACCTGTCACGATAATATTTTTGTATTCAGTCATATTCTTTCCTTTTATAAATCTTCTTTTTTCAAAGGTTTTACATCCTTAAGTAGCGGATGATTTTTATCTGCTTCTGAAACCTCTGCTTCTGCAAGATTTTCCCATTCAATACCAAGGCTCGGATCAGCGTAGTTCACAAAGGCATACTTGGGTTTGAGTTCAAGAGCCCAGTAGTCATTGACCAGATAACTATAAGAAACTGTATCTGATAAAACTTGGAAGCCATTAGCCACACCTCGAGGAACAAAGATTCCCTTGCTAGCATCAATGACTGTCTGGTAGGTATTTCCGAAGGTTTCACCCTCGCGTAGATCAACCCAAGAACCCAGAACTTTCCCACCATCTGCTACAGAGATGTACTTATCCCAAGGCTCTGCATGCAGGCCACGGAGAACATGTTTGCGTGAGAAGGATACATTGTTTTGCAATTTCCCTTCTGCAAAGAAAGACTCTGGAAATCCAAGTGGAAGCATTTTTTCCTTTTGGAAATTTTCTTTAAACCAACCACGATTATCACCATGAACTGGGATATCGAACTCCAACATACCTGGAATAGCTTCAATCTTGCGTGCTGCAAGCGTCTTACCGAAAAAATTATCTGTCATCTATGCTTCTCCAATCAAACGAAGCAGATACTGCCCGTATTCATTTTTCTTAAGTGGTTGGGCTAAGGCCAACACATCTTCTCGACTGATATAGCCCATGCGATAGGCAATTTCTTCCAAGTTTGCCACCTGAACATTTTGCATCCGTTGGACTGTTTCGATGTATTGTGAAGCCTCTAGCAAACTTTCATGAGTGCCCGTATCCAACCAAGCAAAGCCACGTCCCATAACCTCAACGGATAAATCTCCGCGATCTAGGTAAGCCTTGTTTACATCTGTAATTTCCAATTCACCACGAGGGCTTGGTTTTATATTTTTGGCAATTTCTACCACATCATTATCGTAGAAATAGAGGCCTGTAACTGCATAATTTGAACGAGGGTGTTCTGGCTTTTCTTCAATAGAAATAGCGTTCATATTTTTATCAAACTCAACAACACCAAAGCGTTCTGGATCCTTCACATGGTAGCCAAAAACAGTCGCTCCTGACTCCTTACTAGCCGCTTTTTGTAGCATCTTCGAAAGGCCAGGACCATGATAGATATTGTCACCTAAGATCAGAGCAACGCTGTCATCGCCAATAAACTCCTCACCAATGATAAAGGCTTGCGCCAAACCATCTGGACTAGGTTGCTCTGCATAAGACAGTTGAAGCCCAAATTCAGAGCCATCTTGCAAAAGTTCTTTGAAACGAGACAAATCTTGAGGAGTTGAGATAATCAAAATATCCCTAATCCCAGCCAACATCAATGTTGAAAGTGGATAGTAAATCATCGGTTTATCATAAACCGGCATCAGTTGTTTTGATGCAGCTCGAGTCAACGGATATAAACGTGTCCCCGAACCACCCGCGAGAATAATACCTTTCATAGTAGGGTACCTTTCTTTGTTGTTAAATTACAATATTTTTTTAACTATATTGGTATTGTTCTATGATTTTTTCCTTTTTTTATCTCGATTTTAGCATTTCTACTTAAAAAGTACAGTAGTCTATTCGAGAAAAAATAACAGAACAATGCTTATTTATGAATATTACTCTGATAAATCTTTTTTTATTTTAGTTGTCGAAATTTCTTTTTGTTCGTGGTAAATAAACAACTTCAACTCCTTCTTCTTTAAGATAATCAAATTCTCCAATCCAATCATCCCCCATCACAAAAAGTGTCAATATGATACTCTTTGACATCACTCCTTTTTTGTTCCCAACTAGTTTCAGGAATAACAAGATCTACATATCTAATAGCTTCGACTAAACTTTTTCTATGCTCATAATTGAAGTAACAAACCTTATTTTTTTCAATTAGGTTGAATTCATCACTTGAAACAACTACCACTAGATAGTCGCCTAACTCTTTTGCACGTCGCAATAAATTGATATGTCCATAATGAAGCAAATCAAACGTTCCATATGTAATTACTCTTTTCATTATATTCTCCTTCAACAGAATAACTATTATTTTTATAATTTAAATTCATTTATTGATTAATAGTTCCACTTCCTATTTTTAAGCCCTTATTTTTCGAATCCCGTTATTTTAAAAACAATTCAAAACTTCGAGTCATAGCTCTTGAATTATTCTCCTTCCTACATTTTCACTAGCAGTCCCATTAAATATTGGACAAAGAATTTCATTTCGATATTTGCTAATAGAATCATAATCAAAATCTTCTATTTTTTCAGGGAGTAATTCGTACAATTCTTCAGCAGTTGTTATGATAGAGTCCGGCAATTCATAATATGTATCTGACAATCCCCTAAGTTCAGAATATTTTTCTAAATCATTCACATATCTCACATAAGGCTTATTTAAAAGCATAAAATCAAATATTGAGGAAGAATAATCGGTTAGTAAGACATCTGCTAACAATATCATCTCCTGCATATCTGAATAGAATGTAACATTAATTATATTCTGATTAAAAGAAATATTATTACACAAATGAGAATGGTTTGGATGTAATCTAATTAAGAATTTACATTTCTTCTTAATTCCTTGTTCAACACTTTGTAAAAGTCGTTCAAAATTTACATCTAAATAGGACGCATCCCCATCATCTCTAAAAGTGGGGGCATACAAAATAACGTAATCATCTGGAACAATCTTTAATTTTTTTCGGATATTATTCAACTTGTGATGGTCTTCCTTATAGTGAAATAAGACGTCATTTCTGGGAATACCAACTTCCAGGATCTCTCCTGAATACCAAAAATACTTTTCAAATTCTTCAGTTTGTTTTTTGCTATCTGAAATCATTATATCCGTGACTCTACCATCATACTTAGCTTCTAAAACATAGTTTAATGGTAAAACAGCTTGTTTTTCTACCAGTTTAAAACTAGCAGCTCCATGCCAAGTTTGAATATAAATCTGTCCTCGTTTTTTTAGTATCCTTGCAAATGCTCTTACATTATATACCCAAACCTTTGAACTCGCTTGCTCATAAAAAGCTTGGAAGGTCCCATATTTAACAATCCTAACTCCATCTGGAAAACCTTCGTTATCTCTTGCAAGCCAAACCAAATCTAAATCTGGGTAAGTAGTTCTAAGATACTCACAAATACTTTTCGGATTATCACCATATCCTTTCCCATTGAAATTAATAAATATAATTTTATTATTCTTTATCTTAACAGGCAATAGCACTACACTAATCAAAAACATAAAAACAGATCTAGCTAAAATCCTAAGGTATTGTAACACAATCATTTTGTACCTAATTTCTTTTGAAAATTTTTAAATATAAAGGTTTGATAACATCTTTTAATAAAAATAAATTTATTATTGTTGCTATTAAAGCTCCTAGAACAAAATCCATGTAAATAAGCATACAGGCCTCTGCGACTAATAGTATCCACGATAGATAGATTGCTCTATATGTTTCTGAAGTAATTTCTTTTACACTATCTTTTCGCATATAAAAAATAAGAAAACTAGCTATCATGGTAGAAATTGTAATCCCCTGTGGCCCCATTAAAAGTGTCAGTACTATATTTAAAATAATATTTGCAACCATACCAACCAAAGCTGATTTAGCAATATTTTTGGTATCCATTTTAGCGCCCATAATTGCTCCCATATAGCCTGAAATTGCATTGAATAAACTACTAATAATCAGAAATGGTACCAGCGCCCATGCAGAATAAAACGAATCACCAAATAATATATTAGAAATAGGTTTGACAAACAATATGATGCCACTCGCTATAATTAATAAAAGAGCATTATAGTATAGGAGCATATTTGATACAAACGTAGTATCGCTCTTATCTTCTTGTATTTTAATTGCAGAGATTTGCCATGATTGAATAAAAATTGCACTAATCGTAGATAGAATCTGGGGAATCTTATATGCAACTGAGATAATCGCACTAGCTTGTATACCTATTATTGCCGTAACGATATATCTATCCGAAGTATTATTCACCCACCAACTTAAAATATTTAAAATCAATGGCAGATCATAATAGAGCATTTCCCATTGCAATGCTTTATCAATCCTAATTTCAATTAATTCCCACAATCTTAATTTGGCAACTATATAAATACAAGGTATGACATAGCCACAAACATTAGCAATAAAGAATCCCAACAATCCCCAATTAAATACTACTAATAGAATGATATTCATAGCCAGCATAACTGCTGTGCTTATAACTCCGGATACAGCTGTAACACCAATTTTGTCAATTCCCTTAGAAAATTGTATTAAAAAATTATTTAAGGTATATGAAACAAAAATTACAAATATGTAAATGCTGTATTGAGAAATTAAATTTGATAATGAAAAAAGATGGTTTACTAACAGTAATAAAGCAAAAGCAATAGATCCAATAAATATATCTAGAACTGCAATTGAGAAGACTGACTTCTTTGAGACATCTTCTTTCATTAGAAATCTCATGACAGCTTCAGATATATTTAGTGTTAGTATTGGGACAAGGAGCTGAATAGTTGTATAAACTAGATCATAGAACCCATATTCTGTAGTGGTAAGTACCCGTGTATATATAGGTACTAATAAAAAGACTAAAATCTTTGATGAAAAGTTAGCTAAAGCAAAAATACCTGTATTCTTTGCTAATTCCTTATATTTACTCATTTTCGCGTCCTGTTTTATAGTATCTCCTAATTATTTTAAAACTCTTCTCGAATTCACTATTTCCTTCTTTAATGCTATTTAGTCTAAATAAAAAGAATTTATAACTCCACAACCATTTCAAATAGTACTTAAAATAATCTTTTTTACTTAAAACAGTACCTTTTTCATATACAAATTCATTATCGTCTAAGAAATTAGCCAAAGGTTTTGTAATATCCATTAAAAATGGTCCATATCCGTATAAAATCGGTAGAGGTGACCGATAGATATCTACAAATCTTACTGTCGCATCTGAGATATCATTTATTAAAAATTGATGGAGATTTACTCTATAGGTTTTATTCAAAATAAAAACATCAATATCTTTATTTATAAATAAAAGATTATGTGCTAACGAACCACTTGTTAAGACTATTGTCTTAGCCGATAATAAAGTTTTTATTTGCTCTGTCAATGACATTGTTTCCATATAAACAGATACAAAGCCATTTTGTTTAAAAATATCCTCAATACCGTCTTCGCCAAATTCTTTACTTTTAGCAATCCCTAATTTAGACCTCGAACAATAAATCATTTTATCATTCACTTCATACTTGTCCAATTTAATATTATCTACTATCGAACTGAATAGTTGTTTATACTCTTTTGTATAATATTCACCTGGTAAAATTGAACTTTCAGGAACGATTACTTCCGAGAATTGAGTGGGGCAGTTTATTATGATTAAACGTGATTGATCTATGCCAAGAAGTTCTAAAAATTCTAAATAGTTTCCCTCAATCTTTGTTTCTGATCCAGCATAGCAAGTATAGACTAACTTAGTGTCACTGTCTTTTAACAACGGGTACCATAATCTCCCAACAACATCCAATAAAAAATGTCCCCATTGTTTGATGAAATAATTCAAATAGATGACTTTTTCATCTCTGATTTGCAGATTATCGTAATTAAATTTGTATGGACCATAGACTCTATTTCGCATCCCAACTGCTTTCTGTGCAGATAGCTCCACATAATTCCCATTTGAGTCTACAACTCCACCCTTCCCATGCAAAGCTTTTTGTAGGCCAATTCTATTTGATAATTTTGTTTCAAATGCCTTGGGTGGTAAGACTACTCCATCTTTTACGTGTTGTACTTGAAGTTCTTTATCTAATAAGTAATTCTTATTAATTAATTTATTAAAATCATTCTTAGATAAATCTTCTTGATATCTTTCTTCATATTTGTTCATTTGACATCATTCCCATCTGTTTACTTTACTATAGATAAATTTAACAAAAGGATTGAGAAGAGTTATAGAAATTAAGGCGAGCTTGTTCTTCAATCGAACATTATTATTAAATAATATGTTTCTCCAATTTTGTAAAATATAACTCATACATTCTTTTTGTACTTTTTTATACTTTTCTTCAGAAGGTGAGTTTAATAGAATTCTGAAACAGGCAGATACCTTATAGGACACCGCCGCAGTATACACGCGTAAATTATCACTATAGTGATTAACAATTGTGTTTGTAATCTCTAAGATATCTAAATCTCTATCTGAAAATTTCTTTGTTGTGATACTATTATCTCTGTGTACATAAGCATATAATTTCGCATCAGAGTATGCAATTTTTTCACATTTTTCGAAGAGCAAATACATAATCGCACTATCTTCAAATAGCTTACCTACAGGAAATCTTATCTCATCAAACAACTCTCTTTTAAATATCTTAGCCCATGCAGAAACCAAAAAAGATTTTTGATAAAACATCTCACATAGAGCTTCTGTTTTTTCGTAAACCTTAACGTTTGATGCCGGAGAAAAAATATTAAGATCATTGTATTGACGGTCACTATAATAATGAATAGGATCGCAAATAGCAATGTCTGCCTCGTTATTCTCCATACAAGATACTAAATGAGATACCAAATCTTGGGAGACGAAATCATCACTGTCAACAAAAATGAGATAATCTCCCTTGGCTTTATCTATACCGACATTTCTTGCATCGGAAAGTCCACCATTTTCTTTGTGAATGATAGAAAACCTAGAATCTATCTTACAAATTTGCTCACAATAACCAACACTTTTATCGGTTGAGCCGTCATTAACAATGATTACTTCCAAATTTGTATAAGTTTGTTGTTGAATTGATTCTAAACAATTTTTTATATACTGTTCGACATTGTAGACAGGTAGAATAATACTAACTAATTTTTTCATTAACTAAACTCTGTAGTTCTAATTTTATTTTTATTATAAAGCAGTCCTAAAATTAAAAAATATAAGGTGCATGAGTTAGGAGAAAGTGCAACCTCGTTAAAAAAGGCATTAGCCAAAAAGCCATAAACTAGAGTAAACCATAAAATTTTATCTCTTTTATTAGTAATGTTTTTTCCTATTAACGACAATTTTACAAAGAAAATCAAATATATTATTACACCAACGAATCCTAACTGAGCAATTATCATTCCAATTCCCGTTTCTAAAACCTCTGAAGAAAGCGCTGTTTGTGAGCCTAATTTTGAAGCTAGGACTCCCACACTCCCTACTCCCATACCAAATGGGTAATGAAAAGGAATACTTAACGCACTAAAAAAACCATCGATATGAGCATTCATACTTCCATAACTGCTAACTTGACTAAAATTATAAAAATACAGCCCCAATACAGTTGAAATTATTATTCCAAAAATCGATAAAATTTTATTTTTATCCATAAGCCAGGTATAAACTATTATATATACTAGCATGCTTAAAAATGCTGCTTTACTTACACTGAGTACAAAAGAAGCAAGCAACAAAACTTGAAGTAGTTTCTTTTTTTTGTACCAAGCTAACATAAATGCCACAAAAAGATACGAACCTAGATTTACTGGATCAGCAAATGTCGAAACCATACGCCTTAATTGTTTACCGCCAATTAATTCAGAAGAATACCAATTCCCAGGAACAACCCTATTCTCAATCGCCATCCCCTTCAAAGCCCAAAGATTCTTAATATTCAATCTTGTCCATAAACTATTTCCGAATACATACTCAATAAAGCCGAAAATCAAAACAACTAATATAATTAAGAACATATATTTATAAAACTTTTGTAAGTTAATATTCTTAAAACTATAGATAGAAAAATAGAAAATCAGTAATGGGGCTAGTATATTTCGCATAGATGATAAATATGCTGGCAAGGTAGTGGGGAAGAATATTAAAAGAATTACAGATTGAACTATAATTACAAAAATACTTAATGCTAACCAACTAAATTCTTTTGATTCAAAGCGATTAAAGATAATACCTAGAAAAACTGTAAATGTAATTATAGCAATACTAATAGATAACAAAACTTGTAATGTCTCAGAATTTAATCGATCAGCGCCAAATCCCAAATATACATTCTGAAAAGAGGATAAAATAATAGGTAAAGCAACAAAAAAAGAGTTTGCTTCTTCATTACTTGCTAAAATGGAATTATAATTTAAAACTGTCACAACTCCGATGAATACCAAAGAATATAAAAATGTTACAATTGCAGGCATTGTTATTACGGATAATATCAAACCAATATACAATAAACTACATATCATAGTTTTTTTACTAAAACTAATCCTCATTCTTCAGTACCTCAAAAATCATATCTACTTTCAACTTACCCCCCAAAAAAAAATTTACTTTTATTAGTACATTCATGACATATATAACTCATATCTTTTAAACTCATTTTTCATGTTCTAAAAATTTATGATACACAATTCTCTAGATAATTAATTACTAATACTATCTTATTGTTATATCAACGAGAAAATAAAAACTTATTTCGCCAAATAATCCCTTATGAGTTTCTAGATTTTCCTCATAAAAAGTTTCTCATACTCATTAACTATCAAATCCCAAGAGAACCGCTGCGTTACTTGTTTTGTTGACAGTATATCTTTTTCATTTATCTCTTCTTGTGTTTTTTGTTCACTCGCTTCAATAATCTTATAAAGATTATCTTTCTTCCAGTAAACAGCACCATCCTCAGCCACTTCTCGGTTAAAGCCCACATCTAATAATAAATTAAGCTTGGTTGATGCTAATGCTTCAAGTAACGAAGGATTAGTTCCTCCAACTTCATGTCCATGGAAGTAAGCAAAGGCGTTTTCTCGAATATACTTCAGAAGTTCCTGGTCATAGACTGTGCCTACAAACTTCACTCGTGGATCTTTATCAAATCCAGTACTTGCTAATAGCTGATTATAAAATTTATTCTGTTCTACATTTGTTATTAGGACAAAGTCCTTCTTAGAGTTAGACGCCAAAAACCCACGTATCATAGCCTCATAGTTATTCTCTGGAACAAAACGTCCTACAACTAGGTAATACTCGTTTTCAGAAACATTCTTCTCTTTGAACCAAGTACGTACTTTTTCATCACTACTTTTTAATGTTGAGCGTGTTGTATCTGTCCCATAAGCGATATAGGTTGTTTTAGGTTGATACTGTTTATAATCTTCTTGAATATATTTTTCAATATTCTTACTATCACACACTAAAAGATCTGCATGTTTGACCATTAGACTTTCAGAAATTTTCCAGTAGCGACGAACCGGGGCGCTCCACTTAGCTCGCAACCACTCATGACCATCTGGATTAACCAGAAGAGTCCCACCTATTGCTTGAATTTTTTTCTTGATTCCACGGATAAAAGGTCCAATGCGACAAGCTAAAATATAGAAGATAGGAGCTTCATCCTTATTTGCTTTAGCAATTTCGATCGCTCTGTTAATTGCAGCAATATCATAAGCTATAGCTCGCGCTGGACCAATATTAGGTACATCGACGTTATAACAGATAGCACCGTTATGTTCAAAAACATCCTCAGTAATCCCTGACTTTGCAGAGTTTTCACGCATACAAGCCACATAGTATTGGATATTCTTATCTTGTTGAAAGGCTGTTAATTTTTCAACAAAGGTTTCAAAGCCCCCATATTTAGCAGGAATCCCTTTTGACCCTACGATATAGACAGTTTTTTTCATGTTACTCCTAATTTATAGATAGAGAGAGCAACGAGACTTACTTCGCTCCATCTCTCATCAACACAACTTTTACAGTTTTTAGCAATATTTCAAAATCTTTCCAGATGGTCCAATCATCGATATAAGCTACGTCCAGTTTCACGACTTCATCGAAGTTAGTAATTTCACTTCGACCACTAATTTGCCACAAACCTGTAATACCAGGTTTAAAGCTTAGACGACGTTTTTGTTCAGGTGTGTATTTTTCGTACTCATCTACAGTTGGTGGGCGTGTACCGACTAGACTCATGTCTCCAATCAAAACATTCCAAAACTGTGGCAATTCATCCAAGCTAGTTTTTCGGATAAACTGTCCGATCTTAGTTACTCGAGGATCGTTATCGATCTTAAACATACCACCTTGCATCGTATTTTGATCCATCAACTGTTCCTTGATAGTTTCTGCATCTACTCGCATCGAGCGGAATTTATAAAAGGTAAATCGACGACCATTTTTTCCGACACGAGTTTGTGAAAAGATTGCAGGCCCGCCATCTTTACGAATCAGGGGAACTAGAAATAGACCAGCAATTCCACAAAGGATCAGTCCAACAATGGCTCCACAAATATCGAGGATACGTTTGGCAATGACATGACTCGGCTTGTAAAAATTTGTAGAAAATGTTACTACATTCAAACCTGCCATTTCGTGAATCTGTTTATTGCGGCCTAAGTTTTTATCGAAAGCATTGAGATTAACTGTTACAGCGATTCCCATTGTTTCAAACTGAGAAATAAGAGCTCCAATATCATAGTCCTCACTTGGAAGATTGACAAAAACTTCATCCACTACTTCATGCGTTGCATAAGTTAGTAATTGCTCCCTTGGCACAACAAGAACCTTGTCATGGGTAAATTCTGGCTTATCTAAAACAGATACAGCGACCAATTCCCCTTGAACATCGTTAGCGGTTAATAAGCGATCCAACACCTTTTCAGTACGTGATATCGCTGTGACCAACAAAATCTTACGACTCCCTTTCAAATTATGGTTAAAGATTTTCCAATAGCGTTTTACAAAAAAACTAAGCAGATAATTCAAAACACCGTACAAGGAAAGTAAATAAATCATTCCTCGTCTAGAAATCACAAATTTCTCTTCTAGGAAAAAAACTTGAAAAAAACTAATCAATAGGGCATAAAAGACGATGTATTTAACCGTTTCGGCTAATTCAACAGACTGATTGCGTTTGAAAAAAAGTCTCTACCGTAACCACTAATGTAAAAAAGCTACAAAGTGAAGAAAAAAACAGGACGAATACTGTATTTGGAACAATATCAGTTTCTGAAATTGCAATCAGTATATAAGCTAACAAACTAACAAGTATACTCTGTAAGCATGCCAGAGTTACATTATAGAACCCTCTTCCCTCCATGCTGAACTCCCTAATTCCCTTTTTACTTTTTTTCCCGTAGGAACCATAATGGCCATATTTTTTTCACGTTGAACATCAAATTTATTTAGAATCACTCCTAAAAACGGTGTCCCTGTGTGTTCCAACTGACTTTTTAGCTTTTTTTGGACGTCTCTTCGTTTTGCCACACCAGCTTCTACAACTAAAAATGGATGCATCACATTTTTTTGGACGATAATGGCTGCATCAATTACGACTCCTATCGGTGCCGTATCAACGATGATATAGTCAAAAATATTTGCGTAAAGTTTCAATCATAACCCCAAAGTTTTCACTTTGCAAAAGAGCTGTTGGATTTGGAGAAACTGCTCCTGATTGGATGACAAATAAATTTTTCAACATTTGTTTCACAGAGACCATGTGACAAATCTTGGGTCCCAGCTAGATAATCCGTTAACCCTGTAATTTTTTTCTCGACTTGAATATCCCAGGCATAACTGAGTTTCGAATATCTGCATCAATTAACAGAGTCTTATATCCTGCATGCGCAAAAGCCCAAGCAACATTAGTAGCTGTTGTAGACTTTCCTTCACTAGGGTCGACCGATGTAACGGCGATAACCTTTAAGTTATTCCCACTCAGTTGTATATTTGTACGTAAAGCATTGTAATACTCTTCTACTTTTGTTACAAATTCAAGCTTTTGTTGCGCTAATTCTAACTTTGCCATAAGTTCTCCCTTACTTTAATTTATCTAGATTTGGAACAACTCCAAGGAGTGAGATGTTCATAACATCTTCGACATCTTCTGGACGTTTAACACGGTCATCTAATAGTTCAACTAATAGAATCACGACAATCACTAGTCCTGCCCCAGCACCAACACCCATCATTGTATTGCGACGAATATTTGGTGATGATGGTCCAGTAGCTGGACGGGCTTCCTCCAGAGTCGTTACATCTGAGACTCGAGTAACTGCGATGATTTTCTGTGCTGCAACTTCTCGCAGTGCATTTGCAATACGACTTGCTTCATCTGGTTTATGGTCACTGACTGAAATTGATACAATACGTGTATCTGCAGGAACGGTTACCTGAACCTTCTTAGACAATGTTTTTGCATTGATGGCCAATCCAAGATCAGAAACCACCTTCTCTAGGACATCTTGGGACAGAATAATTTCACGATAGTCCTTAACCAAGTATGCTCCCGCTTGTAGATCCTGATTTGTCAGTCCTGGTTTGTCATCATGGTTTCGATTAACCACATAGATTCGCGTCGTACTTCTATATTCAGGTTCTACCAAAAAACTACTATAAGCATAGGAAGCGGCTCCTGCTACGATAGCTACAAGAAGGATTAGTAGCTTCTTTGCCCATAGCGCCTTTAACAACTGAATAACGTTGATTTCAATAGTATCTTGTTCTTTCATTTTTACTCCTATATTATTTGATCTTTAATGACTTTTTCGGGATTTTCTACAAAGAGTTCCCGAGCCTTTTCTTGGCCATATTTTTTGCTCACGATCTCGTAAGCCTCTCGCATATAAGGGGGACGGCCATCTAGATTATGCATATCACTAGCAACTATATGAACCAAGTCCCTCTCCAAGAAATTGCGAGCACGCTTTTTCATAAATTTATAGGTATCACCAAACAATTTTGGTTTGAGGATACTTGAACTGTTGACCTGTGTGTAGCATCCCATATTGATAAGGTCTCTAACCCTTTTTTCATTGTTTTCCAAAGCATCGTAACGCTCTATATGGGCAATGACAGGGGTTATCCCCAACATCAAAACATTAGTCAATGCGCTATGAATCTCACGATAAGGAGTATTCATGCTGAATTCTATCAGGGCGTAACGGGTGCCATTCAGTTGAGGAATCTGTTGATTCTCTAATCTGTTTAAAGCATCACTACTGTAATAAATCTCTGCTCCGTACAAGATGGTGAAGTCGGGAGCAATTTCTTTAGCCAATTCCTTGACAACTTTAAAATTTCTTGCAATATCCTCCTCTGGTGTTTCAAACATCCCCTTCCGACGATGAGAAGTCGAAACGATGGTGCGAACTCCTTGAGCATAAGCTTCCTTCAGAAGCGCTATACTCTCTGCCTTATCCTTTGGGCCATCGTCTACATCAAAAACTATGTGCGAATGGATATCAATCATCTTATTTTCCTTCCATGATATCTTTGATTTCTGCTTTGAGTGCCTCTAAGCTATTTGGATCCACCTCTAGCATATAAAGACTGCTGTCAGGCATGGCATAGGAAGGAAGATCCATACGACCTGTTCCCTTTAGATCTCGAGTGATGACAGTATATTTTCCTCCACTTGCTAGTTGGGCATTTACTAAGCTAACCATGGTTTCAGGAGGCATATTGGTTTGTACAGAATCTTGCAGACTTTGCATAATACCATCAAAATTCTTTAAGGCTTCTGCTGAAGTTAGTTTTTGAATAATAGCAGCAATGACTTTCTGTTGGTTACGTCCACGATCTCCATCACCGTTTGCTAATGAATAGCGCTCACGTACAAAGCCTAGGGCCTGCTCAGAGTTAAGATGAACATTTCCAACAGGGAAGTGATAGTTCCCATGAAGAGATGTGAAGTCTTGATCATTATAAACATCGACACCACCTAAGAGATCAATTAATTTCAAGAAGGAGGTGAAGTTAAGTCGTGCATAGTAATTTAGGTCAATACCATAGAGATTTTCTAGAGTATGAATAGAAGCATCTACACCATAAATACCCGCATGGGTCAATTTATCATTTTGGTTATTTCCACCATCAGCTATAGGCACATAAGCATCACGAGGTGTTGTTGTCAAGAGAATTTTCTTGGTCTCTTGATTGACCGTCATGATGATATTGACATCCGAACGAGAAACGGAGCTAATCGGTCCGTATGTGTCAATTCCACTAATATAGATATTAAAAGCCTTGTTTTGAGAAACCTTAGGTGCCTCAACATTCTTGGTTAGTTCTTTGGTATAAATCTTCTTGATCTTTTTGGCATGATCTGGGTACTCTTGCTCAATCAGATTTTCAAAGACACTGTTCAAAACAATTGCCTTGGTCTCTCCAGCTAAGAGACTCTTATAAGCCGCAAGATAGGAAGAACTGTCTTCAACCGTTAAGTCTTTACTCTGACTTGCCTTAATATCATCGAGCAGTTTTTTGATATTCTCTGCATCTGTTTTAGTTGGGGCTGTCACACTGGATAATTCTGAGACATTCCCAATCTCGCTATCCGCCAAAACTGCAACACTGATAGAGTAGCTAGAGTAGTTAGATGTCGCATTGAGTTGATTTGCTAAGCTAATGAATTTATGGACTCCAATCAAAGAAACGGAATTCACAATGACCAGCACCACAAGTAAAATCATGGTGAAAATCTTAGCTTTTCTCTTTAGAATCAAAAACAAGGCAATTAGCACAAATAGGGTCATAATGATTGCTATAAGGACATTGACATAGCTAATCGCTAAAATATGATACTTAAATATTAAAAACAGCAAAAAACAAGCGAGCATTGCATATACAAACAACAAAATAATATTGAAACTTTGCTGAAACTTGCTCGTCTTACTTTCTTTTAAACGTCTCCCCACCTTACACCTCTAGATAGTATTTTTATTTTCATTATATCATAAACCATTCTTCAATGCTATTTACACCTGTAAAATAAGCGTTTTCCTATTCAAATGACACTTTTCTGGAACAATTATTGATTATTCCATGTATTAAAAGTACACAAGAAAATAAAAAACGCATCATATCAGATATGCCATCATATTGATACAATGCGTTTTTTGATAAAAGATCTACTAAACGTTCTTCTCTAACAGAGTTTTTGTTCAGCTCTATTCTACATTATTTAATGTGCTTTTCAAAGTCTTTTTGACTCTTTTCGACAGAATTTTTACGTTCTTGTTCCCATTTAGCTTTCGCTTCGTCAAATTGAGCAGTTGTTACTACTTCGTTTTGCAATCTCATGTACTTGTAGTTACTTCCAGTACCTTTGATTCCGACAAGTGAGTATGCTCGTGTAAATGGTGTAACACGTGTCACTGAAGCCCCACCACCGTTTGAATTTACAGGGAGCAATAGCGAACTATCAATCAACCAGGCTTGTGCATCTGCATAGTTTTCATAACGTTTTGCCACGTCTGTATTTTCTGCATCTGCTGCTTTCAATTTTTGAGTATATTGTTCCAATCCGATACTTGTAATCTTATCAGCATCCTTGCTTGGATCAAGTCCTAAAATTTTGAGATAGAATCCATCCTCAGCGTTGAAAGGATTGAGGTAAGTTGATGGATCTTGGTAGTCTGCAGACCAACCATCCAAGTTCAAATCATAGTCATGATCAGCTGTGGTTGGTGCTTGGAATGTCGCATTGGCATAGTCTTCTGTTGAAATTTGAATTACATCAATCACTACATTTTCTGTCCCAAGAGTTGATTCGACAGATTGTTTAATGGAATTAATCTTTGGAAGTAAAGTTTTGTTAACTTGGTCTACAGGCAAGTCCAAATGAATCGGGAAACTCACACCTTGAGCTTCTAACTCTTTCTTAGCCTCAGCAAATTGAACTTGTGCTTTTTCTTTGTTGAAGTATCCATCTTGAGCATCTTCAAGATTCATATTTGACCACTGAGTACCGTAGTTTACCAATTTTGAAGCAACTGTCTCACCAAAGGTCTTATCTCCAACTTGTACGAAAGTTGGTGGTACAAGCGTGTTACGAAGAGTGTTTTTAGCCGCTTCTTCTCCATTAGACTGAGCCGAGTAGGCTGTACGATCAATTGCAAAGTTGATTGCTTGACGGAAGTTTTTATTTAAAATAGCAGCTTGAGTCGCTTGTTTTTGTTCATCACTAGTCTTAGCTGTATGATTGTAAGCCTGGCGATTAACGTTAAAATTATAGTACCAAGAAGTCGCGTCCTGCAAGCTATAGACGATGTTGTCCTTGTATTTTTCCTTTGTCTTAGCGAAGTTTGAGCTATTTGGGTAGACACCAGCAGACGAGTAGGCTCCGCTTTCGAAATTACGGATTGTCATATCTTGGTCAGAACCATCAACATAAGCCAATTTAACTCTTTCAATCGTTACTTTATCTTGATCGTAGTAATGAGGATTCTTCTTGTACTCAAGTGATGATTTTGATGTGAATTCTTTTAACAAATAAGGACCGCTATAGAGAATACTATCTGCTTTCAACTCTCCAAATTCTTTCCCTTTAGAAGTCAAGAATTCTTCATTAACAGGGAATAAAATACTATTAGTAGTCTTAGAGTTCCAGAATGGTTCTGGTCGTGTCAAGGTATATTGGACAGTGTAATCATCTACAGCCTTAACACCAACATTTGAAAAGTCAGTATTTGCACCTGTAACATAATCATCCAAACCCTTGATTGAGTTTTGAATCAAATCGAGTGCTTGACTCTTGTTGTCAGCTGCATATTTGATACCTGTAACAAATCTTGTGCTTTAAGGGGAGCGTATTCTTCCCCATCAGCAGTGAACCATTTAGCATCCTGGCGAAGCTTGTAGGTGTAGGTCAAACCATCCTTCGAAACACTCCAGTCTTCTGCAAGAGCAGGAATGAGGTTTCCATAATTATCATTTTCAAGCAAACCATCTACAAGGTTAGTAATAACATTAGTATTGTCACCAGAGTAGTCCAAAAGGTAGTTGAAGGTTGTTGGGTCTGCACCAAAGGTAGACGAGTAGGTTTTAGCATCTGATGCTGATTTCCCGCATGCCGCCAATAAGACCGCCGTGGCAAGTGTCAACCCCGCTCCAATCAAACGTTTTTTAAGCTTCATGTTTCATTTCTCCTTTTATGTTAGGTTTTATAACATATTGCTATTTTATCAAATTTTGACCTAAAAGTAAAGTTATATCCTTATACTCTTCGAAAATCTCTTCAAACTGCGTCAACGTCGCCTTGCCGTACTCAAGTACAGCCTGCGGCTAGTTTCCTAGTTTGCTCTTTGATTTTCATTGAGTATTAATTGTTCGTTCGTAAATAAAAAGAGAAAAGAAAGAAATCCCGCTTTAAAACAGGATTTCTTTATTCATTACAAAAGACTATTTAACATGATTTGCTAGTTCTTTTTGGTATTTGGCATTTGTTTCGATTTTCTCTTTTTGCCATTTCTTGAGAGCTTCTTCATATTCTTTAGCTGTTACGATATCGTTTTGCAACTCTAAGCCTTTGAATACAAATGGATCTCCCTTGATACCAACTTGAGAGTATGCTTTTGTGAATGGCACTGTACGGCTAACTGTCGGAGAACCACCTGAAGAAGCTACAGGGATAAGAAGTGAGCTATCTGATACCCAAGCCTGTGCTTTGGCATATTTTTCATAGCGTTTGTTAAGATCGCTTGTTTCTGATGCTGCATCATCCAAGAGTTTCTTGTACTCATCAAGTCCAACTTGAGCCATAACTTCTGGATCTTTACCTTTTGTGATACCCAAGTGTTTAAGAGCAGAACCCTTCTTAGCATCTAAGATATTGAGGTAGGTTGCTGGGTCTTGATAGTCTGGTCCCCATCCAGTTCCGTTCAAGTCATAGTCTTTTTGAGAAGGCACTTTGGCTTGAGATGTGATACTCATTTTCTCATTGTCAGTCATTTGAAGTACATCGATGACAACATTTTCACTTCCAAGTGCTGCTTCGACAGACTGTTTAAGAGAGTTGGTTTGCTGTACAGCAATGACATCAGTCTGCTCAACTGGAATATCCAAATGGATTGGGAAGGTTACACCTTTAGCTTGCAATTCTGATTTTGCTTTTTCAAAAGCAGCTTTTGCTTTTGTTGGATTGTAAAGGGTATCTTTACCATCTGTCAAAGCTACATCCTTCCACTGGTCTCCGTATGTTACCAATTGTTCTTGAGCCAATTCACCGAAGGTCTTTTCACCAACTTGAACATAGTCATAAGGCACAAGGCTAGTACGGATAATCTTGTCTGCACCTTCTTCGCCATTCATCTGTGCAGAGTATGCATGACGGTCAAGAGCGAAGTTGATAGCTTGACGGAAGTTTTTATTGAGAAGCGCTTCTTTAGTTGATGTTTTTTGGGCATCATCTGTCTTAGCTGTTTTATTGTAAGACTGACGATTTACGTTGAAAGTAAAGTAATAGCTTGTCGCTTCTTGCGGACTATAAACGATCTTATCGCCGTATTCTTTCTTAGTTGAATCAAAGCTTGAGCTAGTTGGGAAGAGACGAGCTGTTGTATATGAGCCTGACGCAAAGCTACGAATCAATGATTCTTGGTCAGAACCATCGTAGAAGGTAAGCTTGACGTGGTCAATTTTAACATTGTCTTTGTCCCAATAATTTGGGTTCTTTTCGTACTCGATCACGGATTTTGAAGTGAAGTTCTTCAAAATATATGGACCATTGTAGAGAATACCTGAAGGCGCTGCCGCACCGTAATCTTTCCCCTTGAGAATTTAAGAATTCTTCATTAACAGGGAGCATAGTCGCTGTTGTCACCTTAGAATTCCAGAAGCTTTCTGGTTGGTTCAAGGTGTATTGAACAGTGTAGTCGTCAATTGCTTTAACTCCAACTGTTGAGAAGTCATTGCTTTCACCACTGACGTATTCTGCCAAACCTTTGATAGAGTCTTGGATAAGAGTTAGGCCATCTGATTTACCATCTGCAGCATGCTTCAAACCTGTCACAAAGTCTTGGGCCTTGACTTCAGCATACTCTTCTCCTTCTGAAGTATACCATTTGACACCTTTACGTAGCTTGTAGGTGTAGGTCAAACCGTCCTGTGAAACAGACCAGTCTTCAGCAAGCGATGGTATCAAGTTTCCATATTTGTCATTTTCCAAGAGTCCGTCGACCAAGTTGGCAATGACGTCTGATGTTGAACTTTTACTAGTAACGCTATAGTCCAATGTTGTTGGATCAACGGCATATACATACGAAAATGTTGTTGGAGCATCTGCTTTTTTCTCAGTCTTGCCACAAGCTGCCAAAAGAAGAGCTGCGCTCATCGTTATCCCTGCTACTGCGAGCCACTTTTTCGATTTCATTGGTATTCTCCTTTAAAATACTATTTTTCACCATTATACCCTATTTTTATATAAAAGCAAGGGTTTTCATGGAATTTTTTAGAAAATTCAAACTAATATTTTTTAAAGAAATTTCTACACTTATTTTAGAAAAAAACTCAAGCATCTTAGTTACTTGAGTTTTTTTAGATTTAATGAGCTAATTCGACACAGAAGGCATCCCATGGAGACAAGGTTTGTGTATCTAAAACTTTTTCGACTGAGGTATTTTCAATCAAGATAGACTTGACTGGTTCTTCTACTGTAAACTCTTGCTGCTGATTGGATAAATTGGCTACCACTAGGAAACGACGGTCTCCTTCTTTACGGATATAAGCAAATACTTTTTCAGCCGTATCAAGAAGTTCAAAGTCAGCACGAACCAACCAGCTATTTTCCTTGCGAATGTTTACCAATTTTTGATAAGTATAGAAGATAGAATCTGAATTTGCTAAAGCTTCTTCTACATTTATCTTTACGTAGTTTGGATTAACTGCAATCCAAGGTTGACCATCTGAGAAACCAGCATTTTTTGTATCATCCCACTGCATTGGCGTACGGGCATTATCACGCCCAATCACGCGAATGCTATCCATGATTGCTTCCATTGGAACACCTTTTTCAAGAGCTTCACGCGCATAATTGAGGGATTCAATATCCTCTACTTGATCAAGCGTTTCAAACGGGAAATTGGTCATTCCAATCTCTTCACCTTGGTAAATATAAGGAGTCCCTCTCATAAGATGAAGTAAGATTGCATACGCTTTGGCAGATTTTTCGCGGTAGTCTTGGTCATTTCCCCAGATAGAGACAATACGAGGGAGGTCATGGTTGTTCCAGAAGAGGGAATTCCAGCCATCTTCAACTCCCAACTCTGTCTGCCATTTGTTGAAAATTTCTTTTAACTTCGCTACATTTAGCTCTTTTTGGTACTGCCACTTAGGTTTCCCTTCCTGATACTGAAGACAGATATGTTCAAACTGGAAAACCATAGACAGTTCTTGTCCTTTAGGATCTGAATAGAGTTTAGCGATCTCTGGTGTTGCTCCCCAAGTTTCCCCTACTGTCAAGAGCTCTTTGTCGCCGAAAGTAGCCTGATTCATTTCCTTGAGATAGGGATGAAGCATAGGACCATTGTTGACAATTTTCTGATCAGGAATCTTCCCAATCATGTCAATGACGTCCATACGGAAACCGCCAATCCCTTTATCAATCCAGAAATTCATCATCTCATAGATTTTTTGGCGGAGTTCTTCATTTTCCCAATTGAGGTCTGGTTGTTTCTTACTGAAAAAGTGCAGGTAATATTGACCAGATTTTTCATCGTATTCCCAAGCAGAACCACTAAAAGCAGATGTCAAATCATTTGGCTGGTCTCTCCAAATATAGTAGTCACGTTCGGGACTTTGAGGATTTTCACGCGCTTCGATAAACCAAGCATGCTCATCGGATGTATGATTGACCACCAAATCCATAATGATTCGGATATCTCGTTTTTTAGCCTCAGCAATCAGCTCATCCATATCTTCCATGGTTCCAAAAATAGCGGCGATATCTTGATAATTGGCAATATCATAACCATTGTCATCCATGGGGCTATCATAGACTGGAGAAAGCCAGATCGCTGTAATCCCTAACTTAGCTAGATAGTCTAGCTTACTGGTAATCCCAGGTAAATCACCAATCCCATCTCCATTGCTATCCTTAAAACTTTTTGGATAGACCTGATAAACAACGGCATTGTGCCACCATTTTTCTTGCATCTTTTTACCTCTATTTAAAATTGACTTTACTCCATCATAGACCTTTTTCATCATTTGTGCAAGCGTTTGCTTTTATCTTTTTCCTTATTTCGAACCTCCACGGTTTCTAATCTTCCATTTTTTTTATATAATAGAGCTCAGAGGTAAAAAAATGAAAAAACAAGCTTTTAGTTCTGAACAATATTTGAATCTACAACGCGACCATATCTTGGAGCGCATCAACCAATTTGATGGCAAACTCTATTTAGAGTTTGGGGGTAAGATGTTGGAAGATTTCCACGCTGCTCGTGTCCTTCCTGGATATGAACCAGATAACAAATCAAACTCTTACAAGAATTGAAGGAGCAAGTTGAGGTTGTTATCGCTATTAACGCTAGCAATATCGAGCACTCAAAAGCTCGTGGAGACTTGGGCATTTCTTATGACCAAGAAGTGCTTCGTTTGATCGATAAATTCAATGAACTCGGTATCTTTGTTGGTTCAGTTGTCATTACTCAATATGCTGGACAACCTGCTGCAGATGCCTTCCGCAACCAGTTAGATAAAAACGGGATTGATTCCTATCTTCATTATCCAATCAAAGGATACCCGACTGATATGGACCACATCATTTCTCCAGAAGGTATGGGGAAAAACGACTATATCAAAACTAGCCGTAACTTGATTGTCGTGACTGCTCCTGGTCCTGGTTCAGGCAAGTTGGCAACTTGTATGTCTAACATGTACCACGACCAAATCAATGGTATCAAGTCTGGTTATGCCAAATTTGAAACCTTCCCAGTTTGGAATCTCCCACTTCATCATCCAGTCAACTTAGCTTATGAAGCTGCTACAGCAGACCTTGATGATGTCAACATGATTGACCCATTCCATCTCCAAACTTATGGAGAAACCACAGTCAACTACAACCGCGATATAGAGATTTTCCCTGTTCTTAAGCGTATGCTGGAACGTATTCTCGGTGAGTCTCCTTATGCGTCTCCAACTGACATGGGTGTCAATATGGTTGGTTTTGCAATCACTGATAACGACGCTGCCATTGAAGCATCTAAACAGGAAATTATCCGCCGCTATTACCAGACAGTTCTTGACTTCAAAGCTGAGAAGGTTGGAGAAACTGCTGTGAAGAAGATTGAGCTTCTCATGAATGACCTGGGTATCACACCAGCTGACCGTAAGGTTGCTGTTGCTGCTCGACAAAGAGCTGAAGAAACAGGCGGACCTGCTCTAGCACTTGAATTACCTTCTGGTGAAATCGTTACTGGTAAGAATTCAGAACTCTTTGGTCCAACAGCCGCTGCTTTGATTAATGCTATCAAGATGTCCGCTAACATTGATGCTGAAACAAAATTAATTGAACCAGAAGTGGTTAAACCAATTCAAGGTTTGAAAATCAATCACTTGGGTAGCCGTAACCCTCGACTCCACTCAAATGAAATCCTCATCGCACTAGCCATCACAGCTATGCAAAATCCTGATGCAGATCATGCCATGAAAGAACTCGGAAATCTCAAAGGAAGCGAAGCTCATTCTACAATTATCTTAACGGATGAAGACAAGAACGTCCTTCGTAAACTTGGAATCAACGTAACTTTTGATCCTTACTACCAATATGACCGCTTGTATCGCAAGTAAAAATACGAAACTCACTCCTCTTAGAATTGGATCCTTATCATCCAGCTCTAAGAGTTTTTTTATAGCTTGCAAATCTTCCACAAGCATATCTTTCAAAAATAATTCTCATTTTAATAGAAACTGAGATAACATTTAATTTTAGATTTATTTCTAATGAATCCTTAAAAGGAGTGATACTCAATAAAAATCAAAGAGCAAACTAGGAAACTAGCCGCAGGTTGCTCAAAGCACTGCTTTGAGGTTGTAGATGAAACTGACGAAGTCAGCTCAAAACACTGTTTTGAGGTTGTGGATAGAACTGACGAAGTCAGCTCAAAGCACTGTTTTGAAGTTGTGGATAGAACTGACGAAGTCAGTAACCATACTTGACGCGGTTTGAAGAGATTTTCGAAGAGTATGAATCAATCCTCTTCAATCTTGACTTGAACTACCTTGGCTGAGATTGATCCATTTTCTCTACAATATCAACTTGGTGTAATAAGACTGACTGCGTCACTCTTATCTAAAACCTCAAAGCGATGCTTGGAGATATCTACACAAGAGAACTACTTTGGTCATTGATTTTCATTGAATATACAAAAAAGTGAACAAGATAGCATTCTGATTTCCAGAAAACTATTTAGTTCACTTTTGCTTATGATTTAATTTGTTAGCTTATTCTACTGTTACTGACTTAGCAAGGTTACGTGGTTTGTCCACATCGAGTCCACGGTGTAGGGTTGCAAAGTAAGCGACTAATTGTGTTGGTACGACCATTGAGATTGGTGAGAGGTAAGGGTGTACGGTCGTAAGAACGATATCATCTGTATCTTTGGCAACATTTTCTTCTGCAATGGTGAGGACCTTAGCTCCACGTGCTGCCACTTCTTGAATATTTCCGCGAGTGTGGTTTGCAAGAACTGGGTCTGACAAGAGGGCCAAGACAGGTGTTCCTTCTTCAATCAAAGCAATAGTTCCGTGCTTGAGCTCTCCAGCAGCAAAACCTTCACACTGGATGTACGAAATCTCTTTGAGTTTGAGACTAGCTTCCATAGCTACATAGTAGTCTTGACCACGTCCGATGTAAAAGGCATTGCGTGTTGTTTCAAGAAGGTCACGGACTTTTGCATCGATCGTTTCTTTCTCTGAGAGAGTTGATTCGATAGATTGAGCTACGATAGATAACTCATGAACCAGATCAAAAGCTTTGGCTTTTTCGTTGCCATTTGCTTCACCGACTGCTTTTGCAAGGAAGGCAAGGGCTGCGATTTGGGCTGTATAAGCCTAGTTGAAGCAACGGCAATTTCAGGACCTGCATGAAGCAACATAGTATGGTTGGCTTCACGTGACAGAGTTGAACCTGGAACGTTTGTCACTGTTAAGCTTGGAATTCCCATTTCATTGGCCTTAACCAAAACCTGACGGCTATCAGCTGTTTCACCAGATTGGCTGATAAAGATGAAGAGTGGTTTCTTGCTGAGAAGCGGCATACCATACCCCCACTCAGAGGAGATACCAAGTTCAACTGGCGTATCTGTCAATTCTTCCAACATCTTCTTAGAAGCAAATCCTGCGTGGTAAGATGTTCCAGCTGCGAGAATGTAGATGCGGTCTGCATCTTGAACAGCCTTGATGATAGCTGGATCAACCACTACTTGACCAGCCTCATCTATGTAGGCTTGGATCAACTTACGCATCACCGTTGGTTGCTCATCAATTTCCTTGAGCATGTAGTAAGGATATGTTCCCTTACCGATATCAGACAAGTCAAGCTCAGCAGTATAGCTAGCACGCTCATGGCTGTTACCATCATAGTCTTGCACTTCAACGCTATCAGCTTTTACGATAACCAACTCTTGGTCATGGATTTCCATGTATTGGTTAGTTTCACGAATCATAGCCATGGCATCTGAGCAGACCATGTTGTAACCTTCACCAAGACCAATCAAGAGTGGTGATTTGTTCTTGGCCACGTAGATGACATCTGGATTTTCAGAGTCGATCAAGGCAAAGGCATATGAACCACGAATGATATGAAGAGCTTTTTTGAAGGCTTCAAGTACTGACAAGCCATCTTCTTCCGCAAATTTACCAATCAAGTGAACGGCGATTTCAGTATCCGTTTGTCCCTTGAAGTGGTGACCTGCAAGGTATTCTTCCTTGATTTCAAGATAGTTTTCAATCACACCATTGTGCACCAAGACAAAACGTCCTGTCTCAGAGCGGTGTGGGTGAGCATTGTCTTCTGTTGGTTTCCCATGAGTCGCCCAACGAGTATGTCCGATACCAGTTGTTCCCTCAACACCAGCAGTTTTATCAGATAATTCTGCGATACGACCAACCGCCTTCACTAAATGGTTTTCATCACCACCTAGGACAAAAATCCCCGCAGAATCATAACCACGGTATTCGAGCTTTTCAAGCCCTTGAATCAAAATATCAGTTGCATTTGTGTTTCCAACAACACCAACAATTCCACACATAGTATATACGACACAGTCAAGCTGTGCTTTCCCCTTAAAATTGGTATAGTCTAATTCTTCTTTTATAGAATCAGCAAAAACAGTATATACTTGTTTCTTTTACTTGTCAAGAATAAAAATTGGTATAGCGTGACTCTACTGATTCTTTATACTAAAAATCTATCATATTTCACCTAAAGCAAGTATTTAAAAAGGGCTCTATCGCCCTTAATAACTACTATTTTGTAGCAAGCTTTTCCGCTTCTACTACTTCTTGAAAGGTTTTTTGATAATTCACTTTAATCGTCATTGTCATGTGAGAGTCCTCGTTTCTTTTTGATGAATCCAGTATAAAATCCCTTCCTAAAACATAGCTTATATTTTCCTTAGAAAAAACTAAAAGTAACTTGTGACTCAATGAAAACGAAGAGCAAACTAGAAAGCTAGTCACAGTTTTCTCAAAGCACCGCTTTCAGCTTACCAGTTAGACTAAGATGTTGTTTGAAGTGATGTTTAAGTTTATATATTCCGTAAATCAAATTATAGTGGATTGAACCTAGAATAGTACACTAAGGATTCTAAAACGTTTCTAGAAATTAATTTGACTTTCCTAATCTCTTTGTTCATATCTTATACTAGACTAAAATCAAAAAACATCTTATAATAGTAGTTATGAAACTTACAAACGAAGAAACACAAAAAATTGAACAACTCTTAAAAGATTCATCGTACGCCAAATATCACAAACGTCTACAGATTATTTATTTTCGCTCAAAAGAAAAGAGTTATAAGGAAATCATGGATCTCCTAGATTGTAATAAAACAACTGTTTGGAGGAATTTGAAAAAATATAAGAAGTTTGGTTTAGAAGCTCTTCTTCAAGAAACCCGTGGTGGACGTCATCTAGAATATATGACTTACGAAGAGGAACAAGCATTCCTAAAACGTCATATAGAAGCTGCTCAGGCTGGGGAATTTGTAACTGTCAATCAGTTATTTGAAGCCTATCAAAAAGAGATTGGTCGCACTTCCACACGTGATGGTTTCTATTATCTCCTGAAACGCCATGGTTGGCGAACGGTCACTCCTCGACCTGAACATCCCAAGAAGGCAGGCGCTCAGACAATTGAGACGTCTAAAAATAAAATCTACATTCGAGACCTTAAGTAAGCGCTTTAAAGAGGAGGGGACTTATAACAAAGTACGATTGATGTACCAAGATGAAGCTGGTTTCGGGAGGATCAGTAAGATGAGTTCTTGTTGGGCTCCTCAAGGAATTCGACCTAGCATTCCTAGTCATTATATGCGAGAATATCGCTATTGTTATGGGGCAGTAGATGCTCAGACAGGAGATTCCTTCTTCCTTATTGCTGGAGGATGTAATACTGAGTGGACGAATGAATTTCTACGGCAAGTCTCACAAGCTTATCCAGATGACTATATTTTACTTGTCATGGATAATGCTATATGGCATAAATCAAGTACCTTAGAGATTCCAAGTAATATTGAATTGGCTTTTATCCCACCTTATACACCAGAAATGAACCCTATTGAACAAGTCTGGAAAGAAATTCGAAAACGAGGTTTTAAAAATAAGGCTTTCCAAACATTGGAAGCTGTCATTGATAAGCTTCAAGAAGTTATTCTAGGACTGGAAAAAAGCGTTTTATAGTTATTTAGTTTTAAAAAAGCACTCTAAACATTCAAAGATATTTGGGACTTCCCTTAATAAATTTGTTACTTTCTTTTTCAAGACAGCCCAAGCTTGCTCAATGGGATTCAAATCTGGTGAATAAGGTGGTAGAGGTAAGAAAAAGTGTTTATCTTTGACGCAAAGTTCATCCAAAATCTTCTTGGGATGAAAACTAGCATTGTCCATGACAATGACATGAGGTGTCTTCAAAGCAGGCAGGAGTTGCGTTTTGAACCACTTCACAAAGAAGTCGTTCGTCATGCTTTCCTTGTAAATCATAGGAGCTATAAACTCTCCATCTACTTGTCCTGCAACAATTGAAGTCCGCTCAAAACGCCGTCCATTAATCTTTTTCATAGACTTTCTCTCCTCTAGGAGCCCGTGCATGAGAACGATAGAGGTAGCGGTCGATTCCTGTTTCGTCAATATATACGACTGGTAAATCTTTTAGATTATCCAAAAATATCAAGAAATTCAGCGACTTTCTCTGGATCTTGTTCCTTAAAAGCTAGTCGTCTTTTTTTAAAGTGACATTGATCTGCTTTAAAAGCTGCCCATACTGAAGGAACAGCACAATCAAAATGTGCCGCAATTTCCCGTAAAAAAAGCATCTGGATGAGCCTCTACAAAGGCCTTCAACTCCTCCAAAGGAATCTTTCGGCTTTTGGCAACTCTCTTTTTCCGCTCTAAGTGCCCTTGTTCACGTAATTTCTTTTCCCATGTAAAGAGAGTTCTGACGCCAACATCAAAAAAACTTTGGATGCCTCGACATGGCTGTGTCCCTCTTTGATGTAATTTAATGCTCGTTGTTTAAAAATCTGTACTATATGCCATAGCTTTATTATAACATGTATTTTATAAACTAAGTAACTATAAAGTCTACTGTCAGCAGACAATGGACGAGGTTGCTTTTTGAAAAATAATTGAGTATTATTTCAATTTACTATAACATAAGCATTTTTCTAACTCCCTTACCTGAGAATCCCCACACAAAAAGAGCGTTATCGCTCTTTGACTTAGTATTTAGGAGAAGGTGTTTGTTCCTGTTGAAACGTTTTTTTGGTAATTTACTTTAATTGTCATTGTCATGTGAGAATCCTCGTTTCTTTTTGATGACTCTAGTATAGGCAATAACCCTAAAAGCAAACTTAAGATTTTCTTAGAGAAAGCTTAATCTAAATGTTCTTTCTTTTCTAGATTTAGGGAAATCATATGCCACTCTGGATCCTCTCGCCAATTAGGGAGGGAGATGATATAGCTAGCTACCTTTCTAGCCTCTTCTAAAATCGGGAAGTCTTCAATAATATCGGCCACATGAAACTCTGGTAGACCCGACTGTTTGGTCCCAAAGATTTCTCCAGAGCCTCGCATTTTCAAATCTTCCTCCGCAAGAACAAAACCATTGGTCGTTTCTGTCATGATACGCATGCGGTCTTTCCCAGAATCAGTCTTAGGATTAGCAATGAGAACTGCGTAGGACTGCTTGTCCCCACGACCGACACGACCTCTAAGCTGATGAAGTTGACTAAGACCAAAGCGATCAGCATCCATGATAATCATGACTGTCGCATTTGGCACATTGACACCGACTTCGATAACCGTTGTGGAGACCAGGATATCTGTCTTTCTCTCTTTGAAATCCTGCATAATCTGGTCTTTTTCATCACTCTTCATCTTCCCATGCAGGAGCGCAACTTTTGCTTTTCCAGAAAAATGAGCCGTCAACTCTTCCGATAAAGCAATAGCGTTTTTCAGATCAAAAGCTTCAGACTCTTCAATCAATGGAGAGATAACATAGACTTGAGAACCTTTCTGAATTTCTCCTTCCAGCCAAGTCAAGACCTGGGGCAGTTGCTCATGCTTAATCCAACGTGTTACGATTGGTTTGCGCCCTGCTGGCATCTGGTCAATAATAGAAACATCCATATCTCCAAAGGCAGTGATGGCTAAGGTTCGTGGAATCGGAGTCGCCGTCATCATGAGGACATCTGGATTTTCTCCTTTTTCACGTAAAATACGCCTTTGCCCTACACCAAAGCGGTGTTGCTCATCGATGATAATCAAGCCGAGTTTAGCATAGTCCACCCCATCCTGTATAAGAGCATGGGTTCCGATGATTACATCAACTTGACCCTTAGCAATGCTTTCCAAAACCTTGCGTTTTTCTGCAGCTTTCAATGAACCTGTCAGGAGAGCTAATTTCAAATCAGGAAAGAGACTCTCTAGACTTTCAAAATGTTGCTCTGCAAGAATCTCTGTTGGAACCATGAGGGCGGCCTGGTAACCAGCCGTTACAGCAGCATACATGGCAAGACCTGCAACCACTGTCTTCCCGCTTCCTACATCCCCTTGTAAGAGTCGATTCATGTGGTGGTCCGACTTCATATCTGTTAGGATTTCTTGCAGGCTTTTTTCTTGGGCTTGGGTCAGAGCAAAGGGTAACTTCTCTTTTACTGCAGTTAATTTTTTCTGAGACCAGTTCAAGACCAGACCACTTCCATCAACCTTATTTTCAGACTTGAGGGTCTGTAATTGCATTTGGAAATAAAAGAGTTCCTCAAACTTGATTCGACGAAGGGCCTGTTTGTATTCTGCCAAATCCTTAGGGAAGTGCATGGCACGCACAGCCTGACTGCGAGGCATGAGTTTGTATTTGTCCAGCAAGGACTGAGGGAGATTTTCCTCTATCAAGAGATCCAGTCCTTGATTAAGGCGGTCTTGATGACCTTAACAAGGCCTGCTTGACTGATCCCTTGTGCGAGACGATAGACAGGTTGGAGGTCGTCCTCTACTTGGGATAAGACCTTCATCCCTGTGAGGCTAGCCTTAGCGCGATCCCACTTGCCAAAGACAGCCAAGGTTGCTCCTAGCTCAATCTTATCAGCCAGGTAGGGTTGGTTAAAGAAGTTCACCGCAAACACAACCTCTCCTTGCTTGAGGCTAAAACGTAGGCGATTACGCTTAAAACCATAATACTGAACACTGGCTGGTGTCACCACCTGACCAGACAGGACTGCCTTCTCACCGTCTTCTAGCTCTAGCACCTGCTTGGTCTTAAAATCTTCATAACGGAAAGGAAAGTAGAGTAAGAGGTCTTGCAGGTTTTCAATTCCTAGTTTGGTATATTTCTCTGCTGATTTTGGTCCCACGCCAGGCAAGACATGCAAGGGTTGATGTAAATTCATGCTCCTCTCCTTTCCTTCTGTTTCTTAATAATATTCTCTTGGAACTCGATCACTGAGGAGACAAACTACCTCATAATTAATCGTTCCTCGGTAGACTGCTACGTCTGTTGCAGTAATTTCTTTGTCACCGTTTGAGCCAATCAAGATTACTTTGTTCCCAATGGATACAGCTTAGGCAAACGAATCGTGATTTGGTCCATAGATACTCGCCCTACAATAGGGCACAATTGTCCATCCACCAGAACTGAGAAATTCTGCATATCGCGTGTCCAACCATCCGCATAACCGATTGGCAAAGTAGCAATCACTTGTTCACTGTCTGCCTGATAGGTCGCTCCGTAGCCCATACAAGCTCCAGCCTCTACTGTTTTGACATGAACGATGGCTGTTTCCAAAGACAGGGCTGGTTTTAGTTCATAAGGCAATTCTAAAACTTGTCCACTTGGATTGAGACCATACATAGAATCCCCCATGCGAACAGCATTAAAAATCGTCTCCGCATGCCATAAAGTAGTTGCGGAGTTACTCGCATGGACTAGTTCAGGGACTTCTTGCAAGCCTGCGATTATTCCCTTGAAACATTCCAACTGTTGTTTAAAGTAGGTATCTGACTCTTCATCTGCAGTAGCAAAGTGGGTAAAGATTCCCTCAACATTGGCTCCATGTTCCTTGAGCAAAGTTTGAGCCTGTTCTGCCTCGCTTGCATCTCTAAAACCAATTCGTCCCATTCCTGAGTCAATTTAAGGTGAACGGTTAAGCCTGATAAATCTGAATCTGTGGCTATAAGTTTCTGGATCCATTCCAACCCTGCCACCGTCAAGCTAATATCAAAGTCCTTAGCCAATGAAAGAGATTCAACCTCAGATACTCCTAGAATAAGAATCTTCTTAGAAATTCCTGCCTGACGAAGCTCGATGGCTTCATCAATATTCGAAACGCAAAAGCCATCGACATCATCCTGGATAGCCTTAGCAACAGCTATCGCTCCATGTCCATAGGCATTGGCTTTCACAACTGCCCATTTGAGGGTATCTTTAGGAATGTGTTCTCCCATTTGTTGGATATTGTAGCGAATAGCACTTAGGTCAATGAGTGCCTTGGTTGGTCTATGTGGACTAGTTTTCATGATTCTCCTCCAAAATAACACTAGCTGTCACAAACTGTTCTGTATGGCTAATCGATAACCAAACATTTCCTGAAAACGGGGATTTGCTGAAGTAGGGAGCTCCTCTTTCATTGTTCAAGATTTCCAAGTCTTGAAAGCCCAACTTCCCAATTCCCGTTCCCATAGCCTTTGAGAAAGCCTCTTTAGCTGACCAACGACCAGCCAAATACTCGACCTGTCTGCGACCTTTGAGACTGGAAAAGCGATCCATTTCCTTGTCTGTCAAGACACGCTGGGCAAAACCTTTTCTTTTTTCAACTGCATTTTGTATGGAAGCTAATTCTTCAATATCAATTCCGTGTCCAACTATCATTTTTATCAAAAGGAGTTGAGATACCCCCAACTCCATCCTTTTCACTTATTTTGTTAAGGTAGTATAGATTTCTTCTACCAAGGCAACTGTGTTTTCCCATCCTAAACATGGATCTGTAATAGAGCAACCAAAGATTTCTGGTTGATTTTGTCGACCATCTGCCAAGTAGGACTCTATCATGAAGCCTCGAACTGTCTTCTTAATTTTTTCATTCCAGTCACGATTGAGCAAAGCTTGACGAACGATTCGAATTTGCTCCATATATTGTTTCCCTGAATTATCATGGTTAGTATCAATCATAATAAAGGGATTTTCAAGACCCATAGACTCGTAACGTCCGATAGCATCCAAGAGAGTTTCATAGTAGAAGTTTGGTTCATTTTTCCCATATTCATTCACAGCTCCACGTAAGATAACGTGAGCCAAGGGATTCCCTGAAGTTTCAACTTCTTGGCCATGAAAGAGAAAGGTTTGTTTGTTTTGTGCTGCATAAATAGCATTAAACATAACAGACAGATTTCCAGAGGTTGGATTCTTCATTCCCACTGGTGCATCAATCCCTGAAGCTACAAAACGGTGTTCTTGGTCTTCTACTGAACGCGCACCTACTGCATGATAACTCACCAAGTCATCAACTAAGACCAGATTGGCTGGATACAGCATTTCATCTGCTGTAGTCAATCCAGTTTCTGTAATCACTCGATAATGAAGTTGACGAACAGCCTGCAAACCATTGATTAAGCTTGGAGCTTTAGAAGTATCTGGCTGATGAACCAACCCCTTGTAGCCATCTCCATTGGTACGTGGCTTGGCTGTGTAAACACGCATGACCATGAAAATCTTATCCGCAACTTTCTTCTGCAAGTCTGCTAAACGGCGAGCATACTCAAGCACTGCTTCTTCATTGTCAGACGAACAAGGACCAATGACCAAAAGAATACGGTCATCCTTACCAGATAGAATATCAGCCAGTTCTTGGTCTCGGCTTTCCTTATGTTGCAAGGCTTCTGCAGACAGCTGTGTTTCCGCCTTAATCGCTTCAATATCGATTTCTTGACCTTTTTCAATAAATGCCATACTATTCTCCTAGTCTTTGGTAGATTTCACGAACAAGAGCTTCAGTATTTTCCCATCCAAGACATGGATCAGTGATAGATTTCCCAAAGACCTCTGGTTCATTTTGACGACCGTCTTCTAGATAAGACTCAATCATGAAACCACGGACATATTTTTTAATCTTTTCATTCCAGTCGCGGTTAATCAAAGTTTGACGAACGATGCGAATCTGATCCATATACTGCTTGCCTGAGTTATCATGGTTGGTATCAATGATGATAAATGGATTTTCAAGGCCCATTTTTTCATACTGGGCAATGGTATCCATCAAATTATCGTAGTAATAGTTCGGAATGTTTTTCCCGTATTCATTGAGGGCACCACGGAGAATAGCATGTGATAGAGGATTTCCAGTCGTTTCAACTTCTTTCCCTAGGAAAAGGAAACTTTGTTTGTTTTGAGCGGCATAAATACCGTTGAACATGACATTGAGATTTCCAGACGTTGGATTTTTAAATCCTGTTGGGAAATCAGCTCCACTTGCTACAAAACGGTGTTGTTGATCTTCAACCGAACGAGCTCCAACTGCCATATAAGAAATCAAGTCATCTACCAAAGGAAGGTTTCTGGGTACAACATCTCATCCGCTGTCGTCATTCCTGTTTCAGAAATAACACGATAGTGCAAATGGCGAACTGCCTTGATCCCATTGATGAGACTAGGTGCTTCTTTGGCATTTGGTTGGTGAATCAAACCCTTATAGCCATCACCATTAGTACGTGGTTTAGCAGTGTAGACGCGCATCACCATAAAGACGCGGTCTTTGACTTCTTCTTGTAGTTTTGCCAAGCGCTTGGCATACTTGAGAACTGCTTCTTCATTGTCAGACGAACACGGACCAATCACCAATAAAATACGTTGATCTTCACCGCGAATAATTGCTTCAAGTTCTTGATCGCGTTGTTGTTTATTGGCAAGTGCTTGTCCTTCTAATTTAGACAAACTACGAACTTCTTCAATATTAATTTTAGGGCTTTTGGCTGTAAATACCATCATTCATCCTCCTTATAAAGCAAACGGACGCCAAGCGAAAATTCACTTTTCACTAGGCATCCGCCTGAAAATTAGTCATTCTTAATGTTGCTTACCGTGACAGTTTTTAAATTTCTTACCAGAACCACAAGGGCACAAGTCATTACGCTTAACTCGGCTAAGATCCAAATCTGCAGGAAGCTCAGTCTGTTGCGCAGCAATATTACGAGCCGCTGTCGTACTGATATGACGCTCTGCTTGTGGACGCTCTTGTTCATGAATTTGTGCTTTCATCATCAAACGCGTCACATCAAATTCAATGGAACCGATCATATCATTAAACATACGGAAGCCTTCTGCTTGATACTCAACGACAGGGTTGTTTTGTGCATAGCCACGAAGGCCAACAGCATTACGCAACTGATCAAGAGCATCAATATGGTCTGTCCACTTGTTGTCTACAACACGTAGAATCAAGACTTTTTGGAATTCTTTAACAGCTTCCTCATCACGAAGCTTAGCAACTTGGCTATCGTAGACTTTCAATGCACGTTGGTAAAGTTCATCTTTGATCGCTTGGTCTGACAAAACTTTTAGGTCTGAAAGTGAAATTGAATCTTCTGGAAGCAAGTTGTATCTTGCAAAATTCAAGATAGCTCCTATTTTTTCAAACTGTTTAGCACGCGCATGATTATCAACAACACGATTAATAGTGCGTTTAATCATTGCATGAATCTCAGGAGCCAAGTCGCGATCAGCAGTGATGACATCGTAACGTTGTGAGTAGATAATCTCACGTTGCTCGCGCATAACATCATCGTATTGAAGGACTTGTTTACGTGTATCGTAGTTGTTTCCTTCAACACGTTTTTGTGCTGCCTCAACCTGACGTGTCAACATACGAGATTTGATCGCTTCGTCTGACATATTGAGACGTTCAAAGACACCCTTCAAGCGCTCTGAACCGAAACGTTTCATCAAATCATCTTCAAGAGAAAGGTAGAATTGTGACTCTCCTGGGTCCCCTTGACGTCCTGAACGTCCACGAAGTTGGTTATCGATACGACGGCTTTCATGACGTTCTGTACCGATGACACAAAGCCCACCAAGTTCACGAACACCTTCACCAAGCTTAATATCAGTACCACGACCAGCCATGTTGGTCGCGATTGTAACCGCACCACGTTGACCAGCATTCATGATGATTTGAGCTTCTTTGTAGTGGTTCTTAGCATTCAATACTTCGTGAGGAACACCTGCAGCTACCAATTTTTTAGAAATATAATCACTGGTTTCAACAGCAACAGTACCTACCAAGACTGGTTGACCTTTTTGGTAGCGAGCTTTTACATCTTCGACAACAGCCTTAAATTTAGCTTCAAGACTAGCAAAAAGTAAATCTGGATGGTCGATACGTTGAACTGGACGGTTTGTTGGGATTGGAATAACACGAATGTTATAGATTTCGCGGAACTCCTCTTCCTCTGTCTTACCAGTACCTGTCATCCCTGACAACTTCTTATACATACGGAAAGGTTTTGGTAGGTAATAGAAGCTGAAGTCTTGGTTTCATCTTGGATTGGCACACCTTCTTTGGCTTCAATAGCTTGGTGCAAGCCATCAGAATATCGACGACCTTCCATGGTACGACCGGTAAATTGGTCGACAATCAAGATTTCCTGCTCTTCGCTGACCACATAGTCAATATCAAGAATCATAATGTAATTAGCACGAAGGGCATTGTCGATAAAGTGAGTCAAGGCTACGTTTTCGATATCGTAAAGATTTTCTAGTTTGAAGTAGCTTTCAGCCTTGTCAATACCAGAATCAGATAGACCAATTGTCTTAGACTGAATATCAATGATATAGTCATCCTTATCCAAAGACTTCACAAAATGGTCAGCCATATGGTAGAGTTGGCTGGTTTCAACGGCATTGGCTCCTGATACAATCAAAGGAGTACGAGCTTCGTCGATCAAGATTGAGTCAACCTCATCGACCAAGGCATAGTTGAGTGGACGTTGAACCATATTTTCAGCACGAACGACCATATTATCACGAAGATAATCGAAACCAATCTCTGAGTTTGTTGAATAAGTGATATCACACTCATAAGCTTCTTTTTTCTCCATTGGAGATTTGGCTGCCAAGTTGATCCCAACTGACAAGCCGAGCCATGAGTACAATTCACCCATCTCAGTCGCGTCACGTTCTGATAGGTATTCATTGACCGTAACTACGTGAACCCCTTTACCTGAAAGAGCATTGAGGTATACAGGCATAGTCGCTGTCAAGGTTTTACCCTCACCTGTACGCATCTCAGGTACGTCACCATGGTGAAGAACGATCCCTCCCATAACCTGAACCTTATAAGGGAAGAGACCAAGAACACGCTTAGCTCCCTCGCGTACAACAGCAAATGCCTCATACAAAAGTTGGTCAAGAGTCTCACCATTTTGATAGCGCTGTTTAAATTCTTCTGTTTTTGCTTGCAATTGCTCGTCTGTTAACGCAGCCATTTCATCTTCATATTTTAAGACTTTGTCCGCCATCTTTCCCAAGCGACGGAGTTCGCCTTTATCATTTTCGATGATTGTTTTTAGTAAATTTGCCATTTTTTTCCTTACTTTAAATTCTGAATATTTTAGAATGTTCTTTTTATTGTAGCATATTTGCCCAATTTTTTCAAGAAATATTCCGTTTTCCCTTAGGGCAAAAAAAGGGCTAATCATCAAGATTAGTTCCCCTTAAAATTCCTCTTCTTAATCTCATTTTCCCCTAATTTGAACTTCTACTTAACTCAGCATTGAGAAACGAAGCATCTTCAGTTATTAGGCAAGAATTTCCTCAGTTCTCTTAAGGAAGATTAGCCTTCTTCTTTTCCAACCTCAGTTTTTTCATAAATTTTAGACCAGTATAAACGATCCAGTCATTGAGTAAGGATGAAAGGATTAAAACTATCCATATCAACCACCTAGCTAGATCCTTGGGTTCTAGTAAAATAAAATTAAATAAGATTAGCGAAAAAAGAGTGAAAGCTAGACTAAACAAGGCCATGAGAGGTAAATAAATCCAGTAAAAATAGTAAAGGAATGAAAAGTGCTTACTTCCTGGTTACACCTTCCTTTGCCAACTAAAAAAGTAAAAATAGGGCACTAAAACCAATAATTGTAATAACTTCCCCATCTCCTTACCTCTCCAACACTTTCCTTATTTTATTATAGCAAAAAGACCTGGAAAGTAGTTTCCAGATCTTGTAATTCTTAGAAATAAACGGCCAGTCTACTGTTTTGATGTAGAAGTACTAAAATCAACCTTTGGAGGCGTCTTGGCTTCTTCGCTTTCTTTGAAGGTTTCTGCTTCTTTAAAGTTCATCATATTAGCAAAGAGAACAGTTGGGAAGCTTCTTAATTTTTGATTGTAGTCAGTTGCTGCCTGGTTGTAATCTTTGCGGGCTACAAAAATACGATTTTCGCTTCCAGCCAACTCCGTCATGAGTTGTTCCACATTTTGATTGCTCTTAAGCTCAGGATAGTTCTCCGTCAACACAAGCAGGCGTGAAATAGCTGAACTCAACTCACCTTGAGCCTCTTGGTTTTCCTTTGAAGTAACAGAGCCATTCCCAATTTTTGCACGTGCTTCTGCAATCTGGGTAAAGACTTCTGTCTCATGGTTCATTTGTCCCTTTACAGACTCTACCAGATTTCCAATCAAGTCTGAACGACGTTGAAGGGCTGTCGCTACATTTGCTTGAGCTTGTTCTACCTTGGTCTGTTCGGAGACAAGACCGTTATAAGTACCTACGACCGAGCAACCTCCTAGCAAGATAATTGCTAGCAAAATGCTCAATACATAAATGATTCCTTTATTTTTCATATCTAAATCTACTCATTTCTTTAAATTTTATACTGACATTACCAATCATCGGATGAACCTCCACCATCAAAGCCTCCGCCGTCCCAGCCACCAGAAGAATCTGAGCCTGAGTCTGACCAAGATGAGTCCGAATCGGATGAGTCACTAAACCACCAGCCGCCACTAGACGAGTCATCGTTACGAGAACTTCCACCTCCTCTGATAATGGCAATAAACATAACAATGAAATAAATAATGATTCCGACCCCAAACATATTGTCCATAGGTTCACTGTTTTGACGGCCATTTGAGGAACTGCTTCTATTTCGACTCGATTTTTTGCCACTGATACTTTCAGAATAACGTTTGATATCAGAGGAGTCGCCATCAGACGAGAAGATTCCAGTTCCTCTATAAAATTGATTGTCCAAGCCTTTAGCAATCGCTAAAATCCCCTTACTATAGTCACCGTTTTTAAAATCTGTACGACTAGCAGCCAATATCTGCTTGGTTTGGTAGTCCGTTATTCTAATTGCGGTATTATTACTGGTTTCAATTCTTGATTTACGATCTTGAACAGCTACCACAATCAAACTTCCAAAATTATCTCCTGAATAACCTACCTTCCAGGCTCTAGCCGTCTCATTAGCGACCGTTTCAATGCTTTCTCCTTCAAGACTATCTACGATATAGACACCCACTTGAAGCTTTTCTGCCTTTTTTTACTATTGGCTTCATTCAAATCACGAATTTGTGTGATAGTGTCCTCTGTCAAATAATGATTTGGATCGTAGATACCATAGTCTGGTTTTTTTCAGGTGCGGTGAATGCTGATAGGAAGAGAAATACCATCAGCAATCCAAGCAGACGCGCCAAGAAAGGATTCTTAAACAATCTATATTTTTTTCATAATAACCTC